>Ga0071330_1070168_pt1:0-372500 | contig 527052 bp, 542 predicted proteins | sample GBScel77sediment_FD_63802 | JGI IMG/M metagenome (GOLD analysis project Ga0071330, IMG submission 63802) | Hot spring sediment microbial communities from Great Boiling Spring, Nevada - Cellulolytic enrichment Sediment 77C v2 (version 2) | ecosystem: Environmental > Aquatic > Thermal... | reverse complement strand
ACTTTGGAGAGAGGGGGCTGGAAGATAATCTCTTCCAGCCTTTTATGTTATTATGCGATTAGATAAGTTTTTAAAAAAGAGCGGTATAATAAAAAGAAGGACCTTAGCTCAGGAGATGATAGAGAGGGGATTGGTTTTATTGAACGATAAGGAAGCTAAGCCCTCCTCTTCTGTTAAAATAGGAGACAAAATAAAGGTTTTCTTTCCCTTTAAGGTGTTGATTTTTGAAGTCAAAGCTTTGGAAGAGGGGGATCTCGTTAAAATAGAGGGGATAGAACAATTATGATTTCTATTAAGGATGCTCTTTTTGATGAGGACTTAAGAAGAATAAAGGAGAGCCTTTGTGAAATGGCAGATTTGGTTAGTGAGTCCCTAAGAAACGCTATCTATTCTCTTGAGAAAAAGGATAACTATTTGGCAAAGAGGGTTGTAGAAGAAGATGATGCTATTGATCTTAAAGAGATGGAGATAGAGGAGAAGTGTCTTCAAGTCATAGCTTTGAGGCATCCTATAAGGGAGAGGTTAAGGGAGGTTTTTACGATACTTAAGATAGTGACTGATCTTGAGAGGATGGGTGATGAGGCAACTAATATAGCGGATTTCGCTTTAAGGATCATGGACGAGCCTGACTTGATATCTATTGGAGATATATCGGCTATGGCCAGAGTTTGTGACGAAATGCTTAGAAATAGTATAAGGGCTTTTTTAGAGAAGGATGCAACTTTAGCTGAGGAGGCCTTTAAAAGGGATAATGTAGTTGATGGTTTTTATAGGAAGATTTTTAACGATCTTCTGGTCTTTATGCTTTCTGACTCGGGTATGGCAAAGGGAAGCACGAGTTTGATTTTTATAGCTCGTTTCTTGGAGAGATTTGGAGATCATGCAACCAATATTGCTGAGAGGGTTTACTATATGATAACTGGTAAGAGGATAAAAGTCGAACTTGGGATAAAAAGGGGGTATCAAGATGAGTAGAATAGTAAGCCTTTGGGGGAGGGAAGTCCTTGATTCTCGCGGAAATCCCACCGTTGAGGCAGTGGTTCTTTTGGAAAGTGGTGCCATAGGAACTGCTATCGTTCCCTCAGGAGCATCGACCGGATCCTTTGAGGCTCTTGAGCTTCGAGACGGAGAGAAAAGATATGGCGGAAAGGGGGTTTTAAAAGCTGTAAAGAACATAAATGAGGTCATCTCCCAGGAGCTCATAGGTCTCGATGCTGAAAATCAAGCTGAAATCGACAAGAAGCTTATAGAGCTTGATGGGACATCTAATAAGTCTAAGCTTGGAGCAAACGCTATACTTGCCGTATCCATGGCTGTGGCTCGTGCTATGGCTAATGAGTTAGGAATTTCACTTTTTAAATACCTTGGTGGGGTTAGAGCTAAGGTCCTTCCAACACCTATGTTGAACGTTCTTAACGGTGGTAAGCATGCTGATAATAACCTTGACATTCAGGAGTATATGATAGTTCCCATTAAAGCCCCATCCTTCAGAGAGGCACTGAGAATGGCTGTAGAAGTTTACCAGACCCTGAAGAAGATACTTAAGGAAAAGGGACTTGTTACATCAGTTGGAGATGAGGGCGGTTTTGCTCCTAGTTTATCCTCTAATGAAGAACCTCTGCGTCTGCTTGTAGAGGCTATAGAGAAAGCCGGCTATAGACCTGGTGAAGATGTGGCCCTAGCTTTAGATTCTGCTGCTACGGAGTTTTTTGAGGATGGAAAATATCATCTTAAAGCTGATAATCTTAGCCTTACCTCCTGTGAAATGGTAGATTACTATGAAAGACTGATCGAGAAATATCCCATAATATCTATAGAAGATGGTTTAGCGGAAGAGGATTGGGAAGGGTGGAAGGTATTGACCGAGAGGTTAGGAGGTAAGATTCAGCTCGTCGGTGATGACATATTTGTGACCAACCCCGAGAGACTTGGAAGAGGAATTAAGGAAAGGGTTGCTAATGCTATATTGATTAAGTTAAACCAGATAGGGACTTTAACAGAAACCCTTGACGTTATAAATCAGGCTTATGATGCTGGATATGCTGCAATCATATCTCACAGGTCTGGTGAAACCGAGGATACATTTATAGCGGACTTAGCTGTTGCTGCCTTAACCGGTCAGATTAAGACTGGGGCTCCTGCGAGGGTAGATAGGGTTGCCAAATATAATCAGCTTCTAAGGATAGAGGAAGAGTTAGGAACTGGCGCAATATACGCTGGTTTATCCAAGATAAAATTTAAAAGGTAATACTCTTAGGAAATGCAGAGGTCATTAAAGGGGGAGCTTTCCGAAAGCTCCCCCTTTAATTAATTTATGTTGTGTTGTCACTATCGTGTGAGTCTGAAGAGAGCGCGATGTTTATAAACCTCATCAACATGCCTTTGAACTCCTTTTTGTATCTACTTTTTTCTAGAGTTCTGTTAAGTTCCTCGAAGAAGGGTTTTGGAACGATGTTTGTGGCAATGTTCCAGTAAACCCCAAGTATAAGCGGATGTATCTGCCAGCATCTCTTCCAATAGTTTAGAGTCTTGGACATATTCCCTTGAAGTAGGCTAATTAGTCCTGCTACGAAGTATAGTAGAGCCTCTTCTTTAGGTATTAAGAGAGCATATTGGACTATGTCAAAAGCTGTTTCTACATCTCCCTGGTATATGCAGCATATAGCGAGATTGGCATAAGCGTAGGTATCTGTTGAGTCTATGTCTATGGCTTCTTCCCAATATTCTATAGCTTGGTCAAGTTTTCCAGTTTGTTGGCATAAAGCAGCTAAGGTTAGTATTATCTTTCTATCTTGGGGGCGGAGTTCCTTTAGCTTTTGAAAGCAAGCTAAAGCTGATTCATAGTTGCCTTGTGCCATGTAAGCTTCTCCCAGATTCTCTACGAGGGTGAGATTTTCATTGCCCTCCTTAAGCAGAGGTTCCCAAACTTCTATAGCTTCCTTGCTTTGTCCTTTCTTATGATAGAGCAGCCCCTTTAGGAACTTTACTTTTGAGTTCTCCGGTTCTTCAAGCAAAAGCTTATCTATTATCAAGGATGCCTCTTTCAGATTTCCCTTGGTGATCAAGTACTTTGCTGTGCTGATTAAAACTTCTTTATCATCTGGGAATAGGGCGTAAAGCTCTTTTAGTGTATTTCCTATCACTCCGTCTTCGGTTATATATTCGAGTAACTTAAGGAGCAGAAATCTTATCTCTTCCCTTCTTGAGCTGTCTTCCTCACTTCTTATAAGTTGGAGTAGGAGAGAAACCGCTTCTCTTGGTTTGAATATGTTTATATACACTTCAGCAAGGTGATAAGCTACCCTTATGTCCTTAGGGTGCTCTTCTTTCACTTCCTCCCAGAGCTTATAAGCCTCTTTTTCTCTGCCATCCTCGTATAGTATCTTACCTAAACTAATCTTAGCCTCCCAGTTGGTAGGGTCTACTTTTAGAACCCTTTCATAGTATTGCTTTGCTTCCTTTGTAGCCTTTCTTTCCAGATGATATTCAGCCAACGCTAATAAGGTTGGGATATAATTGGGATTTTCCTGAAGTATCTCCATCCATTCTTTAATGGCATTGCTACTTTTTCCCTGTAATCGGTATACGAGTCCTAAGTTATGCTTCGCTGGTAAGTTTTTTCTGTCCATCAATAATATCTGCTTAAACTGAAGCTCCGCTCTGTAGAAATCTTTTATTATCGTATAGGTACGACCAAGCTCGAGGTGAGCTTCAATATAGGTGGGATCTTCCCTTATGGCTTTCTTGAGAAGCTTGATAGCTTCTTCATAATTTCCTTTTTCTTTTTCCACTTTTCCCTTCTTTAACAAAAGTATCTCTTTCATCTTCTCACCCGTCAACTTCTTTCAGGAAGATTTTAATCAAGAAACATGCTTCTTATATTCTATCATATCTCCCCAATTTTTTCCCACTTTAATACTAACTTTTATCGGAACAGAGAGTTTGATTACACTCGTCATTATACTTTCTATCTTTTCTATATCTTCGTGAAGCTTTTCTTCAGGTCCCTCGAAGAGGAGTTCGTCGTGGATTTGGAGAAGTATCTTAAAAGCATTGAGTCTTCTATGTAGCTCTATCATCGCAAGCTTTATTATGTCTGCTGCACTACCTTGCATTGGTGTATTTATAGCACATCTTTCTGCTTGCTCCCTTAGCTTCTTATATCTACTGTTTATCCCCTCTATCTTTCTTTTTCTTCCTAAGATGGTTTTAACGAAACCATTCTCTCGCGCTTCATCAAGGAGTTTTTCTATGAACTCTTTAACCTTAGGATACTTCGAGAAGTATCTCTTTATATACTCTTCAGCCTCTCTTTGGGAAATCCCTAATTCTTGAGCTAATCCATGGGGGCTCATTCCATATATTACGCCAAAGTTTATGACCTTTGCCATTCTCCTTTGCTCTTCAGTTACCTCTTCTTCCCTAACTCCAAAAAGCTCGGAAGCCGTTTTTGAGTGTATATCCAAGTTTCTCTCAAAGGCTTCCAGTAGCTTTGGATCCTGAGAGAAGTGCGCTAAGATCCTAAGCTCTATTTGGGAATAGTCAGCAGAGATGAAGATATTCTTCTCATCCCTTACCCTAAAGGCTCTTCTTATCGCCTTTCCTAGAGGCGTTTTAACTGGTATGTTTTGTAGGTTAGGATCGCTCGATGAAAGCCTGCCTGTGGCAGTTATAGTTTGATTGAAGCTAGTATGTATACATCTTGTTCTAGGATGGATTAACTTAGGTAAGCTCGAGATATAGGAGCTCTTGATCTTCGAAAGCTGTCTATAAAGAAGGATTTTCTCTATAGCATCGCTGTAAGGATTTTTTTGTCTCATCAGTTCTATGAGCGTTTGGGCATCTGTCGACAGCTTTTTGCCTTTGCTTGGTGAATCTATCTTAAGATGCTCAAATAATACCTCTCCAAGTTGCTTTGGCGAATTGAGGTTAAATCTTAACCCTAGGCGGGAAAAGATATCCTCTTCCAATTTCTTTATCTCTTTTTCCATCTCCGCTTCAAGCGAGAGCAAGGCGATATCATCTACCATGATTCCTTCAATTTCCATATCTGCAAGTACGTTCATTAGAGGAAGCTCAACCTTTTCAAAAAGGTTGAGAAGCTCGTTCTCTTCAAGTTCTCTTTTCAATATAGGCTTTAAAGTGAAGGCGAGTTCTGCTTCTCTTGCGAGTCTTCTAATCTTATCTCCTTCCGAAAGATATTCTCCCAAGTAAGATAAGGAAAGGTTTTCTAAAGAGTGAGAGTTTCTCTCAGGATCTATAAGATAGGAGGCTAAGGCCAGATCAAAACTTATTTCTTTCAAATCAAACCCCTCTCTCTTGATAATGGTTAGGTCCCTTTTTAAATCACAACCTATTTTAGGTATATCCGAGGAGAAGATGTAATGAAGCTGATTTAAGAGCTCAAATATGGGAAAGAATTTCGTAGGAAATATGAAAGCCTTGTGAGGTGTTGACAAACATATACTTTCTATGCTTGCCCACATAGGGGGATGCTCACTGGTTGAAACTTTAATGTAAAGTTCCTCTGCCTCTTTAAGCTCCTTTAATGCATTTTTGAGGTCTTGGTTCGTTTGAACTAAGGAAAAAGGCATTTTAGGTTTTATTTCAACAATCTCTTCTGTTAATCCCAATTCGCTTATAATGCTTTGAAACTCTAACCTCTTTAGGAAGCTGAGCAGCTTGACCCTATCTGGCTGAGATATCTTGAGGCTCTCTATATCTATATTGAGAGGGAGGTCTCTTCTTATGGTTGCTAAGGACAGATAGGTTTTTAAACGTTCTTTATTTTCCATTATTAAGTCCAGTCCAGATTTCGATATGATCTCCTCTATGCTTCCGTATTTCTTCAGGAGCTCGATAGCTCTTTTGGGACCTATTGATGGGATTCCGGGGATGTTGTCTGATTGGTCTCCCTTTAGTGCTATAAAGTGCGGTATCTTATTTGGTTCTATTCCATATTCCCCTATAACTCTTTTTAGGTCATAAACTTCGATATCTGAGATTCCTTTGATGGTTCTTAAAAGCTTTGTTTTATCACTCACAAGTTGAAGAGCATCTCTATCTCCGCTTACAATGAAAACTTCGTATCCTTCCTGTTCTGCCTTTAGCGATAGGGTTCCTATTATGTCGTCAGCTTCGAAACCTTCAAATTCGAGGGTCTTTATACCTAAGGCGTTCAGGATCTCCTTAGTTATGCTTATCTGTGGTTTTAAGTCATCTGGCATTTCAGGTCGAGTTATTTTATAATCTGTAAACTCCTTGTGTCTAAAGGTTGGTTTTGGTGTGTCAAAGGCTACCCCGCAATGGGAAGGGTTATACTCCTTGAACAGCTTTATTAGCATTTTTAGTAAGCCGTAAGTAGCATTCGTTGGAAAACCATCTTTAGTTCTTAAAGGGGGTAGAGCGTAGAAAGCTCGATATAATAAGCTGTGGCCATCTATCAGAATTAACCTTTTCAATCTAGTTCACCTCTCTTGATTTTTCTTGAACGTCTTTTTCCTTTATTGTAAAATAGAAGCAGCTAAAAGTAAATGGAAGGAGGTTGTATGTGAATGATTACCGTTTCCTTAATTAAAGCTGACGTTGGTAGCTTTCCTGGTCACACACAGGCTCCTAAGAAGCTTGTTGATAAGTGTAAAGAATTTTTAGAGGAGGTTAAAGGTCAATTAATAGTAGATTATTATGTTACGAGGTGCGGGGATGACCTTCAATTATTGATGACGCATCACAAGGGAGTGGATAATGAGGAAATTCATGCCCTAGCTTGGTCTGTATTTGAGAGGGTGGCTAACATAGCAATAGAGGATAAGCTTTACGGAGCAGGACAAGATCTTCTTGCTGATGCTTTCTCCGGGAATATAAGAGGGTTAGGACCGGGATGTGCCGAAATGGAATTTGAGGAAAGAGAAGCCGAATCGATCGTGACTTTTATGTGCGATAAGACTGATCCTGCTGCTTTTAACCTGCCCCTGTTTAAGATATTTGCGGATCCCTTTAATACGCCAGGCCTGGTTATAGACAAAAAGCTAACTCAGGGTTTCGTCTTTGAGGTGCATGATCTGTTAGGTGGAAAGAAAATTTCCCTTAAGACGCCAGAGGAGATGTATGAACTTTTAGCATTGATAGGAAATCGAGATCGCTACGCGATAAAGAGAGTTTATAGGAAGGATGGCCTTCTTGCTGCTGTTGTTAGCACTGAGAAGCTAAGTCTTATAGCTGGTGAGTATGTGGGCAAGGATGATCCTGTAGCATTGGTCCGCTGTCAGGGAGGGCTTCCTGCTGTTGGAGAGGTCTTGGAACCTTTCGCTTTCCCTCAACTCGTTGCGGGATGGATGAGGGGGTCTCATTGGGGGCCACTTATGCCAGTTTCGGAAAAGGATGCCAACCCAAGCAGGTTCGATGGCCCTCCTCGCATTATAGCTCTTGGTTTCCAACTTAGGAATGGGAAGCTTTTGGGGCCTATTGATCTGTTTGCTGATGTTGCCTTTGACAGGGCAAGAGCTTTAGCGAACGAGATAGCTGATTATATAAGAATGCATGGTCCCTTCCAGCCTCATCGACTTTCGGAGGAGCAGATGGAATACACTACTTTGCCTCATGTGCTTGAGAAACTAAGTTCACGCTTCGCACCTATAGAGTGAAGAGAAGATTCTCGCGGGGGCTTGATATCAAGCCCCCGGCTTTTATTTCTTTCTTATATTGATATCTCCTTCGGAAGTGGTTAACTTTACTAAGGCCTTATATTGATTTAGAACGCCTGTAAGCTCATCTCTGCTGCTTTGGGTAACTATGAGGGGTAGTTCGCAGGTGATAATACCCTTTATGGTCTTGGCCACTATCGCTGTAGAGGCATCTGTGGGAATTTTAACGTTTATGGTGCCCTCTGAGGTTTCAACTATATACCTGCCGTTTTCCTTAATCACCGTATCAAGGTTTATATCTCCTGTATTAGATGAAAGCTCTATGCGGTAAGAATGCTTGTTTCCCAAGGTTAAAGAGCCCTGCTTGAAATGTACAGTAATGTTCCCTTCTATATCATCAAGGAGCATATCTCCTTCTTCGACGACTATGTTAAGGTTTTTCTCTATATGTTCCCCTATTATTCTGGTTTTAGTAGCTTTGACTTCCGCGTTTCCCTTAACGTCAAAAATGGATATACTGCCCTTGCCAACGCTGACGGTTACGTTCTGCTTTGAATGAAACACCTTAATGTTTCCTTCGGAGCTCTCTACATCTACATTGCCGTTTATGTTCTCTGCATGTATCTCCCCCTTCTCAGTTATTATGGTTACGTTTCCTCCAATGTTACTAATGAGTACGCTTCCAGAGGAAGTTTGAGCGTGAACGTTTCCCATGACATTTCTTATAAAGACGTTCCCTGAGGATGTTTTTACCTTTAGGTTTTTATTTAGATCACTTATGAAGACATCACTTTCTTCCGCTTCTATAGCTATATTTAAGCTCCTTGGTATGAAGATTTTGTAGCTGACATAGCCTCTTTTCCCGTTAGCTTGCGGGAGGAAAGTTTCCAAAGATATGTTCTCATCTCTTTGTATTATCCTGATCTCAATATCTTTGGATAACTCTTGAGCTTCTTTTTTGTTCCTTCCCCAGGTATGCTTTACCGCTGTTACCTTTAAAAGCATTTGATCCCAAGATTTGACCACTATATCTCCAGCCTTATTGGTACAGGAAAGTAAAGCGTTTTCTGAAACAAGCAGCAGCTTCTCAAAAGGTTCAGTATGTTCTATAAGAGCTTCACTCTTCACCACACTTTCAGTTACCATGAGCATTCCTCCCTTGGGGGTAATTTCTTCTTCCTTCAAAGATCTATATGTAAGGTCACCCTTAAGTGGGGTAACCGTTTCTGGGGTTTTTGGTTTGAAGAACTTAAATATCTCACCTATAAGTATGGCCATCTTCTTTTTCCTCCTCAAGCTTATGGAGAACATAAATATTACCACTTGATGTCTTTAAGGCTAAGGAACTTTCGCCCGATCCTAAGCGCATTTCATTTCCTTCTAGGGTAAAGGGAGGTTCACTAAGAATTTTACCACATTTTGTTTCCAATCTTACATGGCAGGAGGAGTGAAAAGGAAGCTTAAGCTTTATGTACCCTGAATAGCTTTCGAGATCATACGCTCCTTCCTTTATTGGATTGATATCGGCTTTTATGTTTCCGCTCGAAGTTTTAACGCTAAGCAGGAGCGCTTCTATTCCTTTTAATGTTATGTTGCCGCTTTTATTTCTAACATATATGGCTCCAAGGCATTCTTCTAAAAAAATGTCTCCGCTTTCGTTTTTTACGTTCATCTCTCCAGAAAAGCCCTTTATAGTTATTCTACCGCTTGAGCTCTCCACCGATATTTTCCCCTCGGAGTTTTTAATCTCTATATCAGCTGGACCAGATAGGATGCTTAAGCTTCCCTTCACATTTTGTATCTTCGTAAGGAGCTTATCTTTGTAAGACAAGTTTATATAACCTTCTTTTCTGCTTCCATTAAGCTTTTGTAGACCAGTGTCTATCTCTAAGTTAATATAGGGTGGAGCAAAAACGTCAAGGTCTACACCTATCTTCACGTCTGGTGTTAATATAAACAGAGGTACGCTAACCTCTAAGCTTAGCCCTTTTTCTGATTCCTTTTCTTTTAACTCAATATGCTTAAGTCTTTTCTCAGCTTCCTGTTCAGAGAAATCTCCTGTAAGATGTTTAGTTATCGTGAGTTTTAATCTATGGGAGTTCCATGTTTTAAGTTTCGTATTTCCATATAGGTTTCTTATAAAGATCCTTTTCTCTTCACCTATAACTATCTCTTTTTCTTCAACTTGGGCAAAGGATCCCTTCATTTTCCTTCTCTCCTTTTAAACTTTCGAGAAAGTGGTATAATCAGATAGGAGGGGAAGATGCGCATGCCTCAGGATAAGGAAGAGCTCCTCGCTGTACTTAAGGAGTTATTTGAGCTCTTGGTAAATGAATTGGCAGCGCTTAACAAAAGAATGGAAAATATCGAAAAGGAGCAAGCTCTTTTGCGTTCCTTAATTTCTTCCCTTCTTGAAAGAGAAAACACCCAAACCTCACCTTCCTTAACGGCTAAACTAAAGGCGCTATTCGCAGGAAAGAAAATTTCAACTTTTGATCCCTATCTTCTCTTTCTCAGGGAGAACCCTGAGAAGATCCCCATTTCCGGATATTTTAAGAGATCTTCCTTAAACAAGGGAAGCAATTCTTAGTTTTTACCCCCCCTTTCTTTAGGGATTTCTCTTTAAGGATAGCATAAATCTTTTACTCTGAAAAGTCAGAAGATCACTAAAATTGCAATCCAAGATAACTTTAAGAGGTGAATGCAATTTGGACTCGTTATTGAAGATCCCTGAAGGTGTAATACTTATATTGGGGAAAGTTGACTCTGGTAAAACTACCTTTACCCTTTTTTTAGTCAATGCGTTTATATCTGAAGGTAGAAGGGTGGCTGTAGTTGATGCAGATCCAGGTCAAGCGGATATTGGTCCACCTGGAACGCTAAGCCTTGGTTTTCCAGAGAGAGAGATTCAAAAGCTATCCGAGATTTTACCTGTTAGGATGGCCTTTATAGGATCCACATCGCCTGCCGGAATCTTCATGTGGCCTACCGTTTGGGGGGTTTATGATCTGGTGAAGTTTGCACGCGAAAGAAGGGAAATAGTCATTATAGATTCCTCTGGTCTGGTTTTTGGAAGAGATGGCTATACCTTAATAAGGAGTAAAATCTCTCTCATAAGGCCTGATCTTGTAGTTTTCTTAGGTGAGGAAAGGGAATACATTCACCTTATAGAGGAGGCTTCAAGATATAGCGTTGTTAAGCTCTTTCCTTCTTCACCTAGTGTAAAAAGGAAAAGCTTTGAAGAGAGGAAAGCCAATCGCATTAGGAGATGGAAGAACTACTTTACCGGTTCCTTTGAGGCAGAGCTTTATTGGGATAGCCTTAAAATAGGGGGGTTCCCTCACTTTGGTGTAGGAATCCCTTTCCCGAGAGAAAGATTAAGGGAACTTTCTTTGGAGCTTGGTACGACTATTCTTTGGGCGGAGGAATACAATGGAATGTTAAAATGTTTAACCTTTTCTTGTCCTAAGGGTGATTTTGAAGTCAATTTAGATTGGTTATCTTTAGAATCTCTTAAGCATACCTTGGTTGGGCTTGAGGGAAGAGAAGGATTGATAGATGTGGGGTTAGTTCTGTCTGCAGATGGAAATGGGGTTCTAATTAAGACTCGCTGCGTTAGGCTGAATGAAGTAGAAAGGGTTCTCTTGTCTAAGCTGAAGGTTGATGAGGAGGTATTCAGAGATTGAAGCTTAGCAGGCCGATTATCCATACAGTGGATAAACGACGAGGTGGTATTAGGAGCTTTTTAGAGTGGCAAGTATTGAAGAGAGAGCCGTTTGGATGTATAATTTGGTAGGGTGTCGGAGTGGCGGAACCTGGCAGACGCGCTGGACTCAGGATCCAGTGGGCTTTCGCCCATGCGGGTTCAAATCCCGCCTCCGACACCATTTTTTTTAAATCATTCTTATTCTCCTTAATTGTCCGCATGCAGCTTCGATGTCGTTTCCCTTTTCTTTTCTTATTATTGCGTTTATTCCTAACTTAATTAGGGTTTGGTGAAATCTCCTTATCTCTTCTAAATCTGGTCTTTCGAAAGGACTTCCTTTAACTGGATTATATGGTATGAGATTTACGAAAGCCTTTATGCCTTTGAGGAAAATTTTAAGGGATATAGCATCTTCCTCGGATGTATTAAATTCCCTAAGTAAAACGTACTCTATTGTTATTCTTTTCCCTTTTTCCTTTTGAAAGCTTAAAATCGCCTTTTTAAGTTCATTGAGCCTGTATTTAGCAGCTATGGGTATGATCTTTTCCCTTTTTCTTTGTTGGGCAGAGTGCAAAGAAATGGCTAACCTATAGCTGCCGGTTACTTTAGCAAATTCATAAATCTTAGGAACCATGCCTACCGTTGAAAGGGTTATGCTTCTTGTGCTTATGTTTGCTCCTGCAGGATGGCTTAGTATTTCGAGGCTCTTAATGACTTCATCATAGTTCAGGAAGGGTTCTCCCATTCCCATGTATACTATTCTGTTAGGGGGAGTTTTAGAATCTGCTTTTAGTGTTAAGACTTGATTGACTATTTCGCCAGCATTAAGGTTTCTTTGAAATCCTGCCATTCCTGTAGCGCAAAATGCACATCCTATAGGGCAACCAACTTGTGTTGATATGCAATAGGTGATTCTGTTTGGATGAGGTATTATCACGCTTTCTATACAGGAGCCATCTCGGAGCTTCAAGAGATATTTGGTCGTACCGTCTTGAGCGATTCTTTTCTCAATTATGTTTAAGGGGGAAAGGAAGAAGTTTTCCTCTAGATATTTTCTAAGCTCTTTGCTAAGATCTGTCATAGCATTGAAATTCGAGACTCCCTTTCCATAAATCCAAGAAAAAATCTGAGAAGCCCTATACCCTTTTTCTCCTTTTTCAGATAATATCTTTAGTAGATCCTTGTATGTAAGGCTCAATATGTCTTTCATGGCGATAAAGATTATATCACAAGGGGGAAAGCGTTTTGAGGGTTGGTGTTATAGATGTTGGAAGTAACAGTTTAAGAAGCCTCTTCGGGGAGATCTTGGAAGACCAGAAGTTTAAGAAAGCAGGGGGAGAGCTCTTAACTACAAGATTGGGAGAGGGGTTGTCGTTTAAAAAGGCTTTAAGTGAAGAGGCTATGAGAAGGACTCTCAAGGGACTGATTGATTTGCGCGAAAGGATTAATAATTATGGCGCTGAAGATATCTACGCTTTTGCTACAAGTGCGGTTAGAGATGCTGAGAACGGGGAGGAATTTCTGAGGAGGGTTTTCGAGGAAACAGGAATAAGGGTGGAGTTGCTCTCTGGTGAGGAAGAAGCCCTACAGAATCTACTGGGTGTTGAAACAGGTCTCGGAGTTAGCGATAACTACCTCCTTTTAGATATAGGAGGGGGGAGTACGGAAATTGCTGTAAAAAGGGGAGGTGAGGTTTTTTTAAAGAGCTTCCCTATAGGAGCTCTCAAGTTAAAGGAGAGGTTTAAGGGGAATCTTGAGGATATGTTATTTTTCCTTGAGAGGTTCTGGTTTGAGGAAGCTTCCTTATTAAGATCATTATCTTGTAAAGCCCTAAACTTTATAGGTATGGGTGGAACCCTTTCAGCCCTGGTTTCTTTTAAGGAGGGAGCCAGTTTTTACGATATTAAGGTTGTCCACGGTAAAAAGATAGAGGCGATGTGGTTATATAGAACCGTAAGGTTTATTAGTGAGATCAGTACTGAAGAGCTTAAGAGGCGTCTGGTTTTCGAGCCTGATAGAGCTTACATACTTCTTGAAGGAAGTACCATACTTTTATCACTGATGAGCTTCCTTTTTATACCGGAGATTCTGGTTTCAGAAACCAACCTTCTTTGGGGAGGACTAGTTAAAAAGTGGAAAGTTAAAGGTTTTGTATTTTAAGTTTATGCCTTTTATGTTAAAATTATGTCAAAATACTCAATGTTTTTAAAGACGCGGTTTGTAATATTAATTTTTATAAGGGGGGTGTTCCTGAGTATGTATATTCTCACATTAAATTGTGGGAGCTCTTCAGTCAAATATATGCTTTATGACTGGGAGAAGAAGCTCCCTATGGTAAAAGGTATAGTTGAGCGAGTGACGGTGGGAGGATCTTTCTGTGTACACTCTCCTCATGGGAGAAGTAGCGTCAGGGTTGAGCATGATTGTCCTACTCACAAGGAAGCCATCAAGCTTATAATTGAATTACTCGTCCATCCTGAACACGGGGTAATAAGCGACGTGAAGGAAATAGACGCGGTAGGGCATAGAATGGTTCATGGGGGAGAGGAGTTCGCTCGCTCTGTTCTAATTGATGAAAGGTTCTTGGATACTTTTAGAAGACTTTCAGATCTTGCTCCTCTTCATAATCCTCCAAATATGATGGGAGTTGAAGCTGCAAAGGAACTTCTGCCTGACGTTCCTCATGTGGCAGTCATGGATACAGCATGGCATCAAACCATGCCGCCAAGCTCTTACATTTACGCTCTTCCTTATGAATGGTATCAGAAATATAAGGTTAGAAGATATGGTTTCCATGGGACATCCTTACTTTATGTGGCCAAAAGAGCAGCGGTTCTTCTTGGTAAGAATCCATTTGAAACCAACATAGTTTCCCTTCATATAGGTAATGGAGTTAGCGCAAATGCTGTTAAGAATGGCATCTCCTTTGATACGAGCATGGGATTCACCCCCCTTGAAGGGTTAGTTATGGGAACCAGGGCTGGTGACCACGATCCAGCCATTGACCTTTATGTTATGGAGAAAGAGGGGCTATCTCCCAAGGCTATGAGTGACATATTGAATAAGAAAAGCGGAATCCTAGGTATTACGGGAAAGTATATAGATAGAAGAGATGTGTTAGCGGCTATGGAGGCTGGTGATGAAAGGGCGAAACTTGCATTTGAAATTGAGTGCTATAGGCTTAAGAAGTACATAGGTGCTTACTGTTTTGCTCTTGGCAGAGTTGATGCTATAGTTTTTACGGCTGGTGTTGGTGAGATGTCCCCTGAAACGAGGGGGAAAGCTTTGGAAGGGCTTGAGTTCTGGGGGATAAAGATAGACCTCCGGAGGAATCAGCTCTCAAAGACAAGAAATGCAGAAACTTTCATTCATGCTGACGACTCTAAGGTTAGAGTTTTCGTTATACCTACTGATGAAGAGCTTGTTTTTGTTGAAGATGTGGTTGCCATCTTGGAGGGGAGATATGATGTTCACACCAAGTTTAGGTATTCTTTTGAAGATCCTAACTTCGTTAATCCACTAAGAGCTGAGGAGTTTAAGAAAGAGCTTGAGGAAAAACCCCAGCTTAGGGAGATAGTTGCCATTCCTCCTAATGGAAGATCTATAGTAGGGATTTAATGAGAGCCTAAGATGAGCATAATTATCTTCCTTTTAGGTTCTGTGGTAGGAAGTTTCTTAAACTCTTGCATATATCGGTTGCCTCGGGGGGTGTCGATAGTGCACCCCCCTTCTTTTTGCCCTTCCTGTAAGCATAGGCTTCATTGGTATGACCTTATCCCCATACTAAGCTATATATTATTAAGGGGAAAATGTAGATACTGTGGAGTTAAAATTTCCTATAGTTATCTATTAGTTGAGATCCTTACAGCTTTCTTGTTTCTGTTATCTTATTACCATTTTGGATTGACATTAGAATTTATCTTTTCTTGCTTCTTCCTTTCTTTGTTAGAGTTTATAGCTATGGTTGATTTAAGGACCTTTGAAGTTATGGACTTCGCTGTTTACATCGGCATTATTATTGGGGTAATCTTCTATTTCGTGAAGTTTGATTTTGAGGGGTTTATCTTCTCAATCAAGGGAATAATATATGGCGCAGGTATAATGGCTTTGATATTCTATGTTTCAAATGGAAAGATGGGAGAGGGAGATATAGGCATAGCTGCGCTTATAGGAGCTTGGCTTGGGGACATTAATACTATAGTTGCTATCTTTTTGGCTTTCTTAATCGGAGGGACTATAGGAGCTTTTTTGATTATTCTTAAGCTCAAAAAACTGGGAGATAAACTGCCCTTTGGTCCCTTTTTAGCAATTGGGGGAGGTATAACTTTTCTTAAGGGCAATTTTTTGATAGAATTGTATTGGAGGTTTTTAGGGTGAGGAGAGGGCTCAGTTTATTAGAGTTGCTTATAACTGTAGTCCTTGTCGGAGTTGGAGTTTTCGCTCTATACTCTCTCTTCTACAGCATTGAATTTAAAGGGGAAAGGATGAAATCTCGCTTTGTTATGCTTAAGTTGGCCGAAGGCAAGCTTGAGGAGTTACAATATGGTATTTCTGATAGCGATCTTCCCTCTTCCCTTCCAACACAGGTTGTGTTTTCTGGTCTTGAGTTCAACTTAGCGAGACTTCCGTCTTACTTGTTCCCGTCCCTTCATGAAAGCTCCTACAATGGCGTTTCCTATTCCTGTGCTGTTGACCTTTCATCTCCCTCAACAGGAGTTGTGATGATAAGGGTTAGGGTGTGGGAAAGCGCTCGCCCTAACAGGTTTGTTGAGCTCGTTGGAGCGAGATTAAGGTGAAGATCAGAAGGGGGTTAACCTTAGTTGAAGCCTTAGTTACCATAGCTATATTTGCCGTGGTTATCTTAGTGCTTATGGAGATCCTCTTTGGTGGATTAAGGCTTTATAGACATGGGGTTTCTCGGGAGGACCTCGTTCAAAACGCTCGAGTCATCCTTGAGAGAATAAGGTCGGAGATGATTCCCGGAGGGAAGAGATTGCTATCTTCGACACACCCTTTGTTGATATCCGATGAAGAGCACAATGTACTACAGGTTCTGCGTGACAATGACAGTGTTTACTTCGGATGCTATAGGGGAAGAAGTCTCCCTAGTGGTGAGGATGTGTATATCCTGGGAAGGGCTACGGATACGGGAAGCGTTCAGCCCCTAACCGATGGGTATGATGGAGGAAAGGACCCGTATTGGGTGAGCGTGGAGATGTTTAAGGTGGTTCTGCTTACGGCAGGTAACTCCTTCATGTATGGGCTTACGCCTGGGTCAGTCGCTTCGAATAAGGGGGTTTACATCTACCTTAAGCTTGCTGGTCCTGGTGGCGTTGAAAGCAAAAGATTCAGCAAGAGCAAGTTTTTTGAGGTTTCGACGATAATATATCTAAGAGAATGAAAAAAGGGGTTTCCATTCTAGGTTTTACTCTATTAATAATGTTGGTTTTGGGTGTAATAGGGGGAGGCTTCGCCTTCCTTTATAATACGCAGGAGGTTATCTCGCGCTCTGAGCTTAGAGGGGCTCAGAGCTTCTTTGCGGCGGAAGCTGCTATTAAGAAGTCCCTTGCAAAGTATAGAGAAGATAACCCTTCCATCTCTCTTTCCAGCCCGGTTTGGTATTATGGAAGAGATGCCTTATCTTTGTCTCTCCCGTGGACAAACTCTTCCTATTTGCCTGATCATGATCTTGCATCCGAAGGCGCCATAACCTTTAGAGCCGAAAGGTTCAAACTCTATGATGGAGTTAACGAGGTTTACTTTTACGCTGAAGGGGTTTTAAGAGAGGGGGGAAAGGACGCTTCTCGCTTCCCCATAGCCTTAAGGATGAATAAGTCATTTGCCCAGGAGGGCATAGAGTTGGAATTGGGTTTAGGTGTTGGAGAGGTGTTGATAAAGAGGGGAGGAGTGATATGGAAAAGATTGAGTAATGAGGGTTATCGTGGGGGGCAAGCGTTAAAAAGAGCATTTACCCTTGTCGGCGGAGGGCATGATTATGAGATAGTTCTCGGGCCGGGAGTTTACATGATTCCCATGAGAAGAGCAGGTGATTATTGCTTCGGGCTTGAGTTAGAGGGAAACAAGACCGTGGTTTTAAGGTCGGCTAGGGGACTTGGGCCTCATTGGGTTAAAGTAGTAGGTATTTTACCCTATAAATCAGCAGGGCAGCCTTATATGGCAAAGTATTGGACGACGATCTTGTTAAGAAACGGAGCTAATTTAACTATAGAGGATCTATGGATTTCGCCACCTATTGAGAGAGGCCATCTTGAGGGTGAGGTTCAAAGTGATAGAGATTTCTCAGCTATCCTCTTAGACGATGTTAATACGAGCTTAACCTTGGTTAATTCTATCTTGAAAAACAGGGACTTAGTTAGGTATCTTGGCTCCTCTATTTCCGGAGTTAGGGTGCTTTTGAAAGGAAGAGGCGTTTCCGACTTAAGCGTTAGGAATTGCATATTAGATGGCGGAAGTTTTCTTAACTATGAGACTGGTTCAAGGAGTTATGGGATTTGGGCCTCCAAACTTTCAAATAAAAGCTTTACCCTTAATGCAATTGTGGAGAGAAGCGTCATCATTAGACATGATGTAGGCCTGTCTAACGAGATCCCGGGAAGCGCTTTGGTTGCTCGGGAATCTCTGTTTTTTGGTAATGCCACAAATTCTATCGGAAACGTTAGTCAAGTCAATATACTTCAGGAGAATCCAAGGTTTAAGACCTTTTACAGTTTCCTAAAAGGAGAAGATGATCTTATAGAGTGGTTTAGGCACTGGGATGCTTACGTTCCGGATGAGGGTTCCATACTTGAGGAAATGGGAATAGGGCTGACGTCGCTTTATTGGAAGAGGACGGTTCCCGTTCCTAAGGGGGGTGAAATAGTTTTACTTTTAGAGAGAGGAAACAGCAGATATTCCATATCCTATTTTTATGATGTTGATTCGGCCTTCAATGTTCTTAAGGATTATTACCTTCTTAACCCTAACGGTTCTTCGATGCTTCTTTTTGGAAGAGGGCTTTGGTATATCAAGAATCAACACGATTTGACCGGAATCAAGAAATTTCATATGGTTTCTGCATGGGGGCCTTTGTTCACACCGATATTTGTCTTTTTACCATCTGTCTGGGATTCCTCCTCAAGCACAAGGGCTGTCCTGAACTTCATGAACTGTGATGAAGTGAAGATAAATGGTTTCTACTTTGCCTTAAGCGGTGGAAAAGCTACTGATGGTGGAAAAACTTTTATTCACTTTTATAGATCTAATTCCATCGAGGTAACCGATTGTGTGTTTAAGAGAGCTTACGGTGGAAGAGGATATTTAGTTGAAATTAAGCTTGAAGATTGTTCTGATGTAAACATCTACAACAACGTTTTCGACCACAAATATAGGAAAGTAGTGGCTGATTCATCAGGGGTTCCAATTTTATACGAAAGCGAGATTGTATTAACTACGGGGATCCAAGGGATAATGGGGAATTTCAAAGTAAGTGGAAACCTGTTTTGGGGAGAAAGCCCGCAGGGCGGTTTCAATGAGGAAGTCAGGCCTCAAGATGAGGTTAACTTCATTCAAGATGGGGACAGCAGGGTCATAAACTCTCCATTCAACCCTCTTTCTTACAGACTGGTGCTTTCTAATACTAACAGGTTTCTCGAGGAAAATTTTGATGGTGGAGATATAGGATTGAGGTTTGATCTTTATCCCTATGTTAGATCTTTTGAGGGAAGGACTCTTTCTTTCGTTAGGCTTGAAAACCCAATAGAGGAAACGGAAGTAAGCAATTTGAAGTTAATTGTTGAGAAGTTGGAAGAGGGCGAAACTTTAATTCTAGGTAAAGGAAGCTACAGCATGAATGATCAAACTTCTGTTGCTCAGAATGGAGTAGCTCTACTTGGAATGTGGGGACCCTATTATACTAAGATTAAAGCTTCTTCATCTTTGAACTTTTTGGGAAGGGGAACCCTTCTTTATGGGCTGGGGTTTGAACTATACGGCAATTTAAGTGGAGGTGCTTTTCTTTCTCTCGAAGGTGAAAACTCCGTCATTAAGGATATATCTGTAACTGTGAAAGAGATTTCTAAGTTTTACAAATATGGCATTAAAGCCAGTTTTGCTAATGGTTTGCTTAAAAACATCTACGTTAACGGGGGCTTGCTTGAAAACGGTATATGGATGGCTAAATGCGATTATGGCATTTACATTGCAGGGGAGAATGTCCTTATCGATCATGTTAACAGCCTTAAACACAAGATTACAGGCGTAAAATGGAGTCAGTGGATTTATGGCTGTAACTCTTACTCCTATGAGGGAGGAGAAATACCGCCAGGTTATAGAGCTTACGATCCAAATAACGTGGATATTACTAACCTCAGCGTTCACCCTGAAGGGGGGAATGACTCTAGATATAACTGGCTTTGCTTTTCCTACTTTTCACCTTGCTATTGGTGGAATAACCCTGGTGAAGCTAATACGGGCTCTTATAGGGGTGTTGATTGGGCTAACTTTCCTATAAAGCCCAGATAGAACTTGAGGAGTGAGGTAAAGATGGTTCCAGATGAAAGGATGCCTAGAAATTATATGGAGAAGCTGGTCAGGGAAACCTTGATGAGGTTACTAAAGGATAAGGAGGGTATTTGCAAGTGTGAAAAGTGTATATCTGATATGATGGCTTACGCTTTGAACAGGCTTCCTCCAAGGTATGTGACTACGGACAGGGGGTACATCTTTTCTAAGTTAAGGGAGATAGAGGTCCAAACTCAGGTTGATGTTTTGGAAGCTGTTCTTGAAGCTATTGATGTAGTTTCCAAAAACCCTAAGCACTCTTGTTAAGGAATAGAGGTCATGGGCAAAGGTGGTTCTTGGATCGGTATCGATATTGGAACCATGGGAATAAAGTTCGCCAAGCTCAGTGGGTATAAACTTGAGGATTGGGGAAGTGTTCCACTTCCTCAGGGGAGTATAGCTGCTGGGGTTATAAAGGATTTTGCTGCGGTTTCAAAAGCCATAAGTGAACTGTTTAATAAGCGCGGTATCAAGAGGAGAAGAGTGGTAAGTTGCGTTGGAGGGCGAGAAACCGTTATAAGAACGATGACCCTCCCCAGGTTAGAGAAAAAGGAGTTTGAGAAGTTCTTAGTGTGGGAGATAGAAAGGTTTCTTCCTTTTCCAGTGGAAGACGCAGTCTATAACTATCAAATATTGCGTAGTTTTAGAGACGGAGAGGGAGAAAAACTGGAGGTGATGGTGGTTGTTACGCGAAAGTCGCTTTCAAGAGCTATATATGAAGCCTTTAAGGGAGCCGAAATTGAATTAGAGGCTATCGAAGCCTTACCTTTTCCTCTTTTGAGGAGTGCAGAACTTTCTAGAATTAAGGATGGATTCATGATTATCGACATGGGAGCTGGAACCACGGATATGGCTGTTGTTCGAGAGAATAATATAGTGCTATTTAGGTCTATTCCTATAGGGGGAAACTCCTTTACGTCAGCCATATCTGCTTCGGCTAAACTTGATTTCTCTACAGCTGAGAAGCTTAAAGTGGATAGCTCCTTTGCAGAAATTAGGGAATATGTGAGTGATGTTTTAAGCAACCTTACAGATGAGGTAAGGAGATGTTTCGATTACGTTATAGGCCAATTTAAGGAAAACATAGTTAGCGTGATTTATCTAACAGGAGGAGGATGTGCTTTCAAAGGTTTTGATGTATTTCTCGAAGGCATGTTTGGTATCTCCACAAGAAGGCTTGATCCTTTGAAAGGACTTCAACTTAGAACCCCTGTTGGTGAGCTTGACGAACTTAAGAGTCGTTGGAGTTTAGCCATCGGTCTTGCCCTTAGAGGTGTTCACTGATAATGGAGATTACGAATTTTAGGGTTAATCTGTTGCCACCAGAGGTAATTAAGCTCAGAAAGAGGAGGCTATTATTCACTGCTATGCGGATAACTTTACTCCTTTTATGGATAGTGACTCTCTTTTACACTGGCTGGATTTATTACCACTATAGGTCTCTTAGTGAGGCGGTTTCTGAAAAAGAGAAAGTCCTTGATGCTTTAACTAAGCAGCTACAGAAAGAGGACCTCCTTAAGCTTTTTAGGGAAGCAGAAGCGTTCGTGAACGACTTAAGGAGCTTTACTTCTGATCTTATACCGGTCTATGAATTTTTACTTCATCTTTCTTCTAGCTTGCCTGAGGGGATAAAATTGAATAAACTAGAAACCCTGAAAGGTAGAGAGCTAAGAATATCAGGATTGGCTGACTCGCCTGAGGCGATGGCAGAGCTTTTAAAGGTGCTTAAGAACGCGGATTTTGTGGAGGATATATCTTTGCCAGGGATTGAAGGGGAGTTGGAGAGGGGAATACCTTTCAATTTCACTTGCCGGCTTAAAGGTTGGTGGTGAAGTTTTGGTTGAAGTCTGGAGAGATCTGCTAAGTAAGTTTAGGAGCAGAGATTTTATATTGATCTGGGGTATAGGTGTTATAGCGTTAGTTGTTTTTTTCTTTATTTTAACGCTGAGACTTAGTGATGCTTTAGAGAACATGAGAGCCAAGGATCAAAAGCTTTCCTCGGAGATAAGAAGATTAGAAGCACAGATAATCAAGGCTAAAGAAGTAAAAGAGAAACTGGAAATCTTGCTTAATCTTGTTGAAAGATACAGGGCTTTCTTGCCTAAGGCAGAAGACGCTAACAATGTGGCTATCCTCTTGGGTAGTTCAGCGAGAAACAGCGGTTTTGAGCTGGAAAGGTTAGTATTTAGGAGGGAAAATAGGGTAATGATATTTAACTTGAGACTCAAAGGGAGCTTTTCATCACTAATTGACTTCTTGGACAAGATTTGGGGTTCTACCTTTTTGATAGGTGTTAGAGATATTAAGGTTACTGCTTCAAATGAAGCGCCTATACTGAATGTGGAGCTAGAGCTAAGGTCTTTGGAGAGGTAGATAACCTTGAGAAGGGGCTTTCTAGTAGCTTTGGTTTTGGTGCTTGGGTTTGGGGTACCTTATCTTTACTATAGTGGTTTATTCGATAGATTTGTGTTTGAAATGCCTTCCATTGAAAGTCGCAATGATTCCAAAAACTTTCCCAAGCTTTCTTTACAAGATATAGATAGGGTTTTAGACATCCTTCAAGACTTTCCTAAAAGTGAGCGTTACCTTAAGCACCTTGAGTCTAAAGTGCATGACCTAAAGGATCCCTTTTTTTTACCGTATGAACCTCCTATTAGAAAGCTTGAAGTTGACGTTGCTCCGGCGCGGAGCGCAGTTATGGAGGTTCCTCCTCCAATGAAGCTTGAGGGAATAGTTGATGTTGGAACCAAGAAACTAGCAATATTAATGATCGGTGATGAAAAGGGGATAATTCTTTCTCAAGGGGAGAGCTGGAAGGAGATCAGGGTTATAAAGATCGAGAAAGGAAGTGTAGTCTTAAGCTGGAAAAATCAGATGAAGTTTTTGCGTCTTTCAGAGGAAAGGTAAAAAAAACGAGGTGAAAAGGGGTATGAAGAAGACATATATTGTTTTGGCTTTATTGCTGAGCTTATGTTTTATAGATAAGTCTTTTGCGCTTGACAAAAGTATAGAAAAGGTTGAGGTCTATCCCTCTAAGAAAGTGGTAAAGCTCATTATAAAGCTTAGCTACCCTTTCAAACCGAGGATAAGCTGGCTTCCCGGAGATAGGGAAAGGATGATAATATCCTTTGATGGCTTTATTTATAGAGCCACTCTTAGGAAGCTGTCTATCAGGAGAGAGGATGTATGGGAAGTGAGAGGAGGGCAGTATACTAAAGGTGAGGCCAGAGTAGTGGTTGAGTTTTTCTCAGAAAGGCTTCAGTATGAAAGTGCAGAGAGAGACGGTGGCAAAACAATCGTGTTTTACTTTTATCCTGTACCTCCCAGAGGGAGAGAACCGGTGGTTTCAGAACGCAGGCTATTCTATATAGAGGATATAGATGCAAGTTTGACGAAGGATGTTTTAAGAGTTGTAATAAGCGGGGGTCCCCCTTTAGATCCCAAGGTGAATTGGGTTAAGGGAGACAAGGGACCTGACAGCCTGATTTTAGATTTCCATGGATTTGCCCTAAGGAAGCAGGGGATAAGCAAGGATATTAACACTTTTGGGGTTTTATCCCTTCGTGCTTTTCAGTTTACACCAGAAATAGTGAGGCTTGTGGTTAACCTGGAGGGGGATAGGGTGAACTATAAGCTTGAGCGAGACCCATCAGGGAGACAAGTTTTGCTTTACTTCTTCCCCAAGCACAAGGAGAAGGTGCCACCTTTACGTAAGCCTGAGAAAGTTGAACCAATCGCCCCTCAAAATTGGGCCTCTAAAAAAGTTAGTCTAGAGTTTAGAGATACTGACATAAGGGATGTCTTTAGGGCTCTTGCAAAGGCCGTAGACTTAAACATTGTTCTTGACCAAAGCGTTTCTGGAACTGTAACGGTGGGTTTTAGGGATGTCCCATTCGCTCAGGCTTTTGATTGGTTACTTAAGATATCAAATCTAAGCTATAGAAATCTCGGAGATACAATCATTATAGGAAAGGAAGATAGACTTAAAGAGCTTTTCGATAAAAAGGAAACCAAGGTTTTCGTACTGTCCAATGCTTTGGCTTCTAACGTTGTTAAAGCAGTTTCAGATATCACAGGGATGGATAGTATTATAGTTGACCCGAGGATGAACGCTCTGATTGTTAAAGCCTCACCATCTGATCTTAAGAGGGTAGAGGAGGTAATTAAGCTTTTGGATCAGGAGGTTCCTCAAGTTATGGTTGAAGCTAAGCTAGTTGGGATCACTCTGGAAAGAGGGAAAAGTTTGGGATTTATACTTTCTAACATATCCAAGGGAAAGTTCTATAACATAAACATAACTCCTGGCTCTGAAATAACTATAAGCTATAGCAGCGATGAGAAGGCGTCAGCTGCTTTTGATGCTACCATAAACGCGTGGGTTTCCTCTGGTAGAGCAAGGGTCTTAGCAAGCCCGAGCGTAGCTACCTTGAGCGGTATGAAGGCGGTTGTTAACTTGACTCGAGATTACAAATATTATAGTAGAGTAGAAGAGATCTCTGATAGTGAGAAAACCATAACCCAGAAGTGGGAGACCATAACTTATGGGCCTCAACTTGTTATAACTCCCTATGTAGGTGAAGAGGATAAGATAACTCTTGATATAGATATAGATGTCAGTATAGTTACAAGATGGATAGAGTATAGGGATCAGAGAGTTCCGGAGATCGGCCATAGAAAGGTTACGACTAAATTAAGGGTTAAGGATGGTCAGCCCATAATTATTGGTGGATTGATAACAGAGGAGGATGTCAAAAACCTGCTTAAGGTTCCTCTTTTAGGTGATATTCCGTTCTTAGGGACTCTTTTTAGGAGCGAGACATCCTCCCGTACGCGGGAAGAAGTTGTTCTTATAGTTACTCCAAGGATATTAAAGGATTAGGTGATAATAAATGGAAAGGAAAAAGTTGGGGGAGCTTCTTTTGGAAGCTGGAGCTATAAAGAGTGCTGATCTTGAAAGAGCTCTTGAGGAGCAAAGGGTTACAGGTGAGCGTTTGGGAAGTATCCTTGTGAAAAAAGGTATCTTAAGTGAGAGGGAGATAGCATCAGCAATCGCAAAACAGCTTAAAATTCCAATGATATCGCTTAGGAAAGCTAAAATAGATCCTAAAGTTTTAAGCTTGGTTCCAGAAAGCCTCGCCAGAAGACATCTTCTTATCCCTATAGAGTTGAAGAACGGGAAGCTGGTAGTAGCAATGTCTGATCCTCTAAATGTTCCTGTTCAAGATGAGCTAAGGCTTTTAACAGGGTATGATGTAGAGGTAGTGGTTGCTCCAAGTAGCGAGATCAAACAGGCTATAGAGGATCACTACAGTATGAGAGGAAAGGTTGAAGCCTTAATTCGTGAACGTGAAGTAGTTAAGGAGGAAGTTACCCCAGTAGAGGTAGCTGAAGAGGATATAGCGCCCATAGTTCAGGTTGTTAATGGTGTTATATCCCAAGCTATAAGGGAAAGGGCGAGTGATATTCATATAGAGCCTAAAGAGGAAGAGGTACTTATAAGGTTTAGAGTAGATGGTGTTTTAAGGCCGGTAACGACTCTTCCCAAGAGCGTCCACTCTATTATCTCTACCAGGATAAAAGTCATGGCTGGTATGAACATAGCTGAGAGGAGACTTCCCCAAGATGGAAGGATCCTGGTTTCAAGCGACGGTAGAGAAGTGGACTTGAGAGTTTCAACTTTACCGACCATCTTTGGGGAGAAGATAGTTATGAGGATACTTGATAAGGCGGGTATCTTAATAGGTCTTGAGAGTTTGGGTCTTTTGAGTGATTCCCTTGAAAGAGTAGAAAAATTAATATTAAAGCCCTATGGTATGATACTTGTAACAGGCCCTACTGGTAGCGGTAAGACCACAACACTTTATTCCATATTGAAAAGGTTAAACTCAATTGATAAAAACATCATTACAATAGAAGACCCTGTTGAGTATCAGCTTGAGGGGATCAACCAAGTGCAGGTTAATGAGAAAATAGGTTTAACCTTTTCCAGTGCCCTTAGGTCTATATTAAGGCAGGACCCCGATATAATAATGGTTGGGGAGATAAGAGATGTGGAAACAGCTGAGATAGCGATAAGATCTGCATTGACAGGCCATCTGGTCCTTTCTACCCTTCATACTAATGATGCTCCAAGTGCTATAACGAGGCTTATAGATATGGGGGTAGAACCTTACCTTGTTGCATCCTCAGTTATAGGGGTTTTAGCTCAGCGACTCATAAGAAAGGTTTGTGAGCATTGTAAGGAACCAAAATTGATTGAAGAGAAGAGCATATGGATTGCAGAGGGATTCGACGCAGGCACAACATATTACATTGGTAAGGGGTGCGATGAGTGTGGTGATACAGGATATAAAGGAAGAACTGGGCTCTTTGAGGTCATGATTATGAGTGAGGAGATACAGCGCCTTACGGTTGAGCGATTCCCCACTTCTAAGATAAGAGAACAGGCGATCAGGGAAGGCATGATCACGCTAAGAGAAGATGGCATACGGAAGGTTAAGATGGGTATAACTACGCCTGAAGAGGTAATAAGGGTGACGTTCTAATGGGTAGACTAACGGAACTGATGCTTAAGATGATCGATCTTGATGCTTCTGATCTTCACCTAGCTGTTGGCACGGAGCCGACCTTTAGAATAGATGGAAGGCTTCAGCGAGCTTCAGGATGGTCACCGCTTAGAGGTGAGGAGATAAGTTCTATTTTAAGTGAAATATTAGATCCTAATCATAAGAGAGTTTTTGAGGAGAGGAGAGAATGTGATTTTGCCTTTGAGATTGAAGGAAAAGCAAGATATCGTGTGAATCTCTTCTATCATCAAGGCTCTCCTGGAGCCTCTATAAGGCTTATACCTAATAGGATAAGGAGCATAGAAGAGCTAGGGCTCCCACTCGTATTAAAGGACTTAGCTATGAAGTTAAGGGGATTAATTTTGGTTACTGGTCCTACAGGGAGCGGAAAGAACACAACGTTGGCCGCTATGGTTGATTACATAAACGAGAACGCTTCCCGCAAGATAATTACGATCGAAGATCCTATAGAGTATGTTCATAAGCATAAGAAGAGTCTTATAGTTCAAAGAGAGGTTGGAGTAGATACTCACGACTTTGCTTCAGGGGTGAAATATGCGTTAAGACAGGACCCAGATGTGATTCTTATAGGTGAGATGAGAGATTTGGAGACCATCTCCGCTGCTATTACGGCTGCGGAAACAGGACACCTTGTTATGACAACCTTACACACTCCAGATGCTCCGCAAACGATAGATAGAATCATAGATGTTTTCCCACCTCATCAGCAAAATCAGATCAGGGTTCAACTTTCCAACGTAATTCAAGGAGTTATATCTCAACAGCTACTTCCCAAAAAGGATAAGGGTAGGGTTGTGGCTGTGGAGCTTATGGTAGCTACTCCTGCGATTAGAAACCTTATAAGAGAAGGAAAAACTGCTCAAATATACTCGGTGATTCAAACAGGCGCAAAACTGGGAATGCAGACAATGGATCAAGCTATAGCTAAGCTTTATAAGAAGGGGCTCATAAGTAAGGAAGTGGCTATGGAGTTTGCTCACAATCCTGACATTCTTGAGAAGCTTCTTATTGCTTGAGGGAGGTCATAAATGCCCCTCTACTTTTATAGAGCTCGAGCCTCTAATGGAACTATAGTTGAGGGAAGATTAGAGGCCGGAAGCGAAAGGATCTTATTTTCTAAGCTGAGAGAAGAAGGATTGTTCCCAATAGATATAAGGGAGGAGAAAAGCCAAACTCGGGGAGCCCCAAAGGATACCAGTTTTTTCTTAAGGCGCGTATCCTTGCGCGATCTTGCGCTCTTCAGTAGACAGTTTTCCACCATGATTAAGGCTGGCATAAACATAGTAGCAGCGTTGGATGTGCTCATTCAGCAGGTATATAATCGTAGGCTTAAACTAACTCTCGTAATGGTTAAGAAAGATGTGGAGGAGGGAACTACCCTAGCAGAAGCGCTGTCTAAGCATCGAGATATATTTGATGACCTTTACACTAGCTTGGTAAAGGCGGGAGAGGCAAGCGGTGCTTTGGACGAGGTTTTAGAAAGAATAGCTTTTCACCTAGAACGGGAAAACTCCCTTATTCAGCGTGTCAAAACTGCAATGCGTTACCCCATCTTTGTCTTATCAATGGCTATCGGTGTCATTATTCTTTTACTTACATTTATTGTTCCAAGGTTTATAATGATCCTTGAGGGAATCGGTGTTCCTCTTCCAACTCCAACTTTACTTTTAATATACATAGTTAGTTGGATCGAGAATAACTACTATCAACTTTTGATTATTCCACTTTTAGTTTGGTTGTCTTTAAAACTTTTAAGGAGATCTGAGAATGCATCCTATTTGATGGACAAGATTAAGCTTAGACTTCCGATCGTAGGTCATATATTATACAGAGTCGCTATAGTTAGGGTTTCTAGAACTCTGGCAACCCTAAGCTCTGCTGCTGTTCCCGTGCTTGATTCCTTAGAGATGGTTTCCAATGTGGCTGGGAACAAGGTCATAGGTAGGGCACTTAAGCTCGCGAAAAACGGAGTTCAGGAAGGACGAAGCTTAGCGGAGTCGATTTTAGTGAGTGGTGTTTTTCCCCCCATGGTGACCCAGATGATAGCTGTTGGTGAGGAAACCGGAAAAATAGATGAGATGCTCCACAAGGTAGCAGACTTCTTTGATGAGGAGGTAGACAATGCTATCAAGGGCTTGTCTTCTATGATAGAGCCCGTTTTAGTTTTGTTTTTGGGTGGAATAGTAGGTTTTATAGCGATTTCAGTTTTCTTACCATTGTTTCAGCTCATAGGGGGGTTAGCTAAATGAATAGATGGGAAAAAGCACTTGAAGCAGCTGAGACTCATGATTGTGAAGCCTATATCATATCTAATCCAGTTAACATAAGATATCTAAGCAGTTATAGAGGGGAGGCTTCTCTTCTCCTTTTGTCTAGCTACGGTATTGAGCTCTTTACCGATTTCAGATGTTTGGAAGATGCAGAGAGGGAGGCAATAGGGGAGTGTAAGGTTTATGAAGTTCCCGATAACTTTACTCTGTTGGACTATGTTTTGGAGCACATCAAGAGAAGATCGATCAAGAAAGTTGCTTTTGAGTCAAAGTATATATCTTATGAGACTTACGAGCGTATTAGGTCAGCTTTTGAGTGTTATCCCATACCAAATGGCATAGAGAAACTGAGGATGATAAAGGATGAAAGTGAGATTGATAGTATACGTAAAGCTGGTGAGATAGTATCTCAGGGCTATAGATGGATCATCGAGAACTTGAGGCCTGGCGTATCTGAAAGATTTATGGAGATTCAGCTTGAGGCTTTTTTAAAAACCGTAGGAGCTGAAGACAGGGCTTTTCCTTTTATAATAGCTGCAGGTGAAAACGCTGCTAAACCTCATGCTCGTCCATCCAACAGGCTTATTTTGAAAGGTGATCCTGTAGTATTTGACTTTGGAGTTGTGTATAATGGATATCACATTGATGTTACAAGAACATTTTTCATAGGGGAAGTTTCCTCTAAAGTGATGGAGGTGTATAAAAGAGTTAGGGATGCTCAAGAAAGGGTTCTTGAGGAGGTTAAACCAGGGGTAAAAGTTAAGGAGCTTTGTGAGAAAGCCATAAGCCTTTTGGGTGAGTGGGCCCAATTTTTCAAGCATTCACTTGGTCATGGAGTTGGCTTGGAGATACATGAAGCTCCGCGGCTTTCTAAAAGTAGCGAAGATTTTCTTGAGGAGGGAATGGTTATAACCATAGAGCCTGGTGTATACTTGAGAGGTAGCTTTGGAATTCGCATAGAGGATACAGTAGTGGTTAGGAGCGGAGGAGTGGAGATCTTAACGCCATTATCGAAGGAGGGGATATTATGTCTTTAAAGGAGAAAGTAGCCTACATAAAGGGGTTTATTAAGGGAGGAGGGGTTAGTGAGAAAAATTTTGAGGAGGTGATAGAGCTTATAGTTGACGCTCTTGAGGAAATTGCTCATGAGATCGACGAACTTGAGAAAACGCAGATTGATCTTGAAGAGTATGTGGAGTCGATAGACGAAGACCTTGCGAGCTTGGAGAAGGAGGTCTTTGGGGAAGGTGAAGAAGCTGAGGTTGAAGAAGAATTTGAAGAGGTAGAATGCCCTAGCTGTGGGGAGATGTTCTTTGTGCCAGCTCAAGACTACTATTCCGGAGAGGAAATAAGGTGCCCGGTTTGTGGTAAAGTTGTAATTTCTGAAGAGGGGGAGGAGGAGGGTGGAGAGCAAACTTCCAGAGATAAAGGGAGAAATTAAAATTAATGAGGATGTTATAGCGACTATAGTTGCTATGGCTTTGGCCGAAATTAGGGGGATAAGGCCGGCTACAGGCGGTAGCTTTATAGAGGAGCTCGCTGAGAAGCTTGGTAAGAAGCCCATGCCTCGCGGAGTGAAGGTAGAGTTGGAAGGGGATGAGGTTAGCGTTGATCTATTCCTCACTGTTGAGTACGGGATGAGGATTCCAAGTTTAGTTTGGGAGGTGCAAGAGAAGATAAAGAACACCGTTGAGGAGATGACAGGTTATAAGGTTAAGGAGATAAACGTTACGATTCAGGGTATACATTTGGGTAAAAGAGAGGAGAAGGTAGAAGGGGAGGAATAATTAGGAACCTTGAAAAGAAGAAGGGGAAGGGAGTTAGCGCTCCAGATACTTTTTCAGTTTGACTTTAGGCCTATGCTTACCTATGAGAAAGCTATAAGGAGCCTGCCTCTGGAGCTTGAGTTTCCTGAGGTTAAATGTTTCGTTGAGGAAACGGTTAAAGGAGTCTTGACTCATAAGAATGAGATAGATGAAATAATAGAGAAACACACTGTAGGATGGAAGCTCGACAGAATGGCAAGCGTTGATAGAAATGTTTTAAGAATAGCCCTTTATGAGATACTTAAGCGGAAGGATGATGTTCCTCTATCTGTTGCTATAAATGAGGCTGTCGAACTCGCTAAGAAATACGGTACTGAGGAATCTGGGAAGTTTGTGAACGGTGTTTTAGCTAAAATAGTTCGTGAAGAAGGGTTAGATGAATAGATATAAAAGGGAAAGCTTAGGTAGACTTAAGTATAGATATAGCCTTTGGAGACCTTTAGGACAAGCAATGGATGATTTTAAGATGATCCTTAATGGGGAAAAGGTGGGAGTGGCGGTTTCTGGAGGAAAGGATAGTTTTGTTCTGTTGGACCTCTTATGGAAATTATTGAAGTTCGCTCCGATAAAGTTTGAGCTCTATTGCTTGACCTTAAATATGGGATGGAAGGGATTTGACCCCACTCCTATAGCCAGCTTCTGTAAGGCTCGAGATATCCCCTTCTTCTATATGGAGACGGAAATAGCGAAAATCCTTGAACTTAGGAGAGAAAAAGATCCCTGTTCTTTGTGTAGTTCTATGCGCAGAGGTGCTCTTTATGAGCTTGCTGAGCGAGCAGGCTGCGATAAGATAGCCTTGGGTCATCATCTCGATGATCTTATTACGGCTTTCATGTTAAGCTTGTTTTTCGCTGGCTCTCTTGAAACTGGAAGACCTTGGGTTAGGTCAGAGTGTGGAAGGTTTGTGATAATAAGACCCCTCTCTTATGTAAGGGAAGAGGTGATAGCATCTTACCATAAGGAGATGGGACTTCCCTTGGTTGAGAACTCTTGTCCTTATGCATCGTCCAATTATAGGTTGAAGATGAAGGAGATTCTTAGGGAACTTGAAAAGATGAACCCAAATGTTAAAAGCTGTATTCTTAACGCTTTGAAGAAAGGGGGGCTATTGAACCCTATTGAGCGTTGAGAGATTGATCGAAGAGGCTAGAAAAAGCCTTAGCGATTGCGAAGTTGTGGTTGCGCTTTCCGGTGGGATGGATAGTTCTTTAGCCCTACATATAGTCTCTTTAGCTATTCCTAAGGATAGGGTGAAGGCTGTGACTCTGGATTATGGGACTTACACCTATCGTATATCTATAGCTTCGGCTAGGATGGTTGCAGAAGATGTTGGCGTTAAGCACTTTATAATAGACGCTCGTGATATCTTTGAGAAAGTTCATAAGAGGGGTCAGGCATGTAATAGATGCGTTAGAACCAAGCTCTCTATAATAAGAGAGCGTTTCCCTAATAACGTCATAGTTACTGGTGCTAACCTTGCTGATAGTTGGAGCAGAATTGGCACTAAGCGATTCAGGGATATTTACGCTCCGCTATTAGATCTAAGTAAAGCTGAAGTTAAAAAGATGGGGGAAGAGCTTGGAGTAAGGTACCTCAGGATAGGAGAAGGGGTTTCAAGGGAAGGTTGCAAGGTAAAGCATCTTTGGAAACCTTTAGTAGCACCTAACTACCACGGAGTTGCTGTCGCTTTAGCGAACGACCTTGTTTTAGACTTCCTTAGGAGGGAAGGGTGGAGCTTTAGCTTTGCTAATGTTAAGGTTATAGGTCCCCTGAGCAAAAACATAGGATTGGTTAATGTTAGTCCAAATCTTCCGTCCAGTTTGAAGGAAAAGCTTTACAATGAGCTTATATCGATAAAGGAGATAGAGGAGGTTCACTTTCTTGAGGGGAAATACCTGCTCAAGGTTAAAACTAACCCTTCGGTTTACCTCGTAGAGAGCTCTAAAAGAGATTTGGAGATGGGTAAATTTAAGAAGGAGATAGCTTGTGATATTTCGGTGGAATGGTTGCTTTCGGGAAATAGGAGATTGTTAACTTTCCATGTCGTTGATGCGATAAGGGAGGTGTGAGGGCTTTGCTTCCTCCAGCTTTAAGGTGGGAAGATGATATGCTTCAAATACTTGATCAGCGAAGACTACCTTGGGAAGTAAAATATGTCCTCTGTAGGGATCATGAAGAAGTGGCTTTCGCTATAAAGAACATGGTTGTGAGAGGGGCCCCTGCTATAGGTATAGCGGCTGCTTATGGTGTGGTTTTGGGAGTTAAAAATCTATCTTTAAGCAAACTTGACGAGATCATTGAAACTCTTTCCAGGACGCGACCCACTGCGGTTAACCTCTTTTGGGCACTGGAAAGAATGAAAAGGAGGGCTCGCTTATCCTCCTCCTGGAGGGAGCTACTTGAGGAAGCAAGGGCTATACACGATGAAGATATTAAAGCTAATGAAGCGATGGGACTTTATGGTGCTGAGCTTGTTCCGGAAAAGGCTTCAGTCTTAACCCATTGCAATGCAGGAGCTCTTGCAACTGGTGGATTTGGAACAGCTCTAGGTGTTATAAGGATGGCGATACGCCAAGGGAAAAGTGTTAAGGTTTTTGCTGATGAAACGAGACCAGTTCTTCAGGGAGCAAGATTGACTACATGGGAGCTTATGATGGACGGCATAGACGTAACTCTGATAACGGATAACATGGCAGGATACCTTATGTCTAAGGGAGAAATAGATTTAGTTATAGTTGGAGCTGATAGGATAGCGGCCAATGGTGATGTTGCTAACAAGATAGGGACCTATAGTATAGCCGTTTTGGCCAAGTATCATAATATCCCATTTTATGTAGCTGCTCCAACTTCTACTATAGATCTTGGGGTATCCTCGGGCAAAGATATTCCCATAGAGGAAAGGAATCCTGAAGAGGTTAAGGAGATAAACGGAGTTAAAATTGCTCCGGATGGTGTAAAGGTTCGGAACCCTGCTTTCGATGTCACTCCTAACCAGCTTGTAAGCGCTATAATAACTGAAAAGGGAGTCATAAGGCCTCCCTTTGAGAAGGAAATTCCCAAGATTTTAGGGAGGTAGATGAGTTTGAAAGTGAAAAAAATAAGCGGTCATGAGCTTAGGAAGCTATTTCTTCAGTTTTTCGAGGAAAGGGGGCATAAGGTTTTTCCAAGCTTTTCCCTGATACCTGACGATCCCACGATATTGCTTACTATAGCTGGCATGGTCCCCTTTAAGCCTTATTTCCTTGGGGAGAAAACTCCTCCTGTTAACAGAGCAGTCACATGCCAAAAATGTGTGAGAACTAACGATATAGAGAATGTGGGGTATACAGCTCGGCATCACACCTTTTTCGAAATGCTAGGGAACTTTTCCTTTGGAGACTACTTTAAGAGAGAGGCCATAGATTGGGCCTGGACTTTCGTAACGAAAGTTCTGGGATTACCTGAAGATAGGCTTTGGGTGACTATATATAGGGATGATGATGAGGCCTTTGAGATATGGTCCAAACTTGTTGGTGTTCCGGAGGATAGAATAGTTAGAATGGGGGAGGAAGATAATTTCTGGAAGGTTGGGCCAGTTGGGCCTTGCGGACCTTGTTCTGAGATCATTATAGATCAAGGCGAGGAGTTTGGCTGTGGTCGGGATACTTGTGGTGTTGGATGTGATTGTGATAGATATTTGGAGCTATGGAACCTTGTATTTATGCAGTATAACAGGAAAGAGGATGGGAGCTTAGAACCATTGCCCAAAAAGAACATTGATACAGGTATGGGTTTGGAAAGACTAGCTTCTGTTATGCAGGGTGTTAGAAACGATTTTGAAACCGATCTTCTTTTCCCAATAATAAAGAAGATCGAAAGTTTATCAGGCCTAACATACGGAGGCAGTATAGATACAGATAGATCCATGAAGATAATAGCGGATCATATAAGGGCTTTGGTTTTCATGATTTCTGACGGTATAATGCCCTCTAATGAGGGAAGAGGATATATTTTAAGAAGGATCCTGAGAAGAGCTGTAGTTAGCGGTTATAAATTGGGGTTTGAGAAACCCTTCTTGCACGATCTTGTTCCTAAGGTTATAGAGATAATGGGAGATATCTATCCGGAGATCATCGAAAACAATCGAATTACTTCTGAGGTGATACTCCTTGAGGAGGAAAGGTTTAGAAGGACGCTTTCTTATGGCTTAAACCTCTTTGATGAGATTGTCTCATCAGCTAAGTTAAGAGGAGATAAGCTTATCTCGGGAGAAGAGGTATTTAGGCTTTATGATACCTATGGCTTTCCCTATGAGCTGACCAAAGAGATGGCTCGTGAGAACGGGCTTGACGTGGATGAAGAAGGCTTTCGCAGGGCTATGGAGGAGCAAAGGGAGCGAGCGAGACGAGTTACAAGGAAGGAAGCAAAGGAGGAAACCTATAGAGAGATCAAAGAAGATGTAGGAGATACCTTTTTCGTTGGATATGAGAAGCTTGAATCTCAAGCCAAAGTCCTCAGGATTTTAGAGAGTGATGGCTTAATTGAGGTGATTCTTGATAGAACGCCTTGCTATCCGGAAAAGGGAGGGCAGATCGGAGATAGGGGGAAAATAGTTTCCACTAAGTTTGAGGGAGCTATAGAGGATACTTATTCTCCAATAGAGGGGTTAATAGTTCACAAGGTTAGACCACTAAAGGGAAGCCTATCCGAGGGAGATTTAGTAGAAGTGATAGTAGATGCTATGTGGAGAAGAGAAATAGCTAAGCATCATACTGCTACGCATCTACTTCACCAGGCCTTGTGCGATGTTTTGGGTCCTCATGTCAAGCAGTCTGGATCCCTAGTTGCTCCTGATAGATTACGCTTTGATTTTACCCACTTTTCTCCCTTAAGACCTGAGGAGACTGAAATGGTTGAAAGGATAGTTAATGAAAAAATATGGGAAGACCTTAAGGTAGAGGTTCTTAAGGTGGACTTAGAGGAAGCCAAGAGGATGGGAGCAAAGGCCCTCTTTGAAAGTAAATATGAGGAGAAGGTTAGGGTCTTGAAGATAGGGAACTATAGTCTTGAGCTATGCGGGGGGACCCATCTTGAGAGAACAGGTTTAATAGGTGTTTTCAGGATCATTTCTGAAACTGGTATAGGAGCGAATTTGCGTAGAATAGAGGCTGTTTGTGGTAAGGCAGCCTTTGAGTACATCAAGAAGGTAGAAAGGGAGCAAAAGGGAAAAATCTTAAGCCTCGAGGAAGAAAAAGAACATCTTCAAGAGCTTTTAAGGGAGAAAAGGCTAGAGATTGGAAGGCTGAGGTTAGAGAAGGTATCCGCTAAGGTTGTAAGGGGAGCTAATGTCTTCTCAGCCTTTCTACCCGAGCTCGACGTATCGATGATGAGGTTTCTTGGAGATGAAGTGAAGGCTCGCCTTAAAAGTTGTATAGTCATCTTGGGTAGTGCGGAAAACGGACGCGCTCAAGTAATAGTCATGGTTACTTCTGATTTAGTTGATACTGGTTGGGATGCCTCAAAAATCGTTAAAAGCATAGGAACTCTGATAGGTGGAGGGGGTGGAGGTAAGGCGGCTTACGCTCAAGCGGGCGGTACCGACGTTAGGAAGCTTGAGGAAATTTTATCTAATATAGAAATTTATCTATGAGGTACGTGGGATTAGACTGGGGAGAAAAACGAGTTGGAATAGCCATAAGCGATCCCCAAGGGAAAATAGCTATGCCATTAAAAGCAGTGAATAGAGAGATTTTATTGTCTGAAATAGAGAAGCTTAAGGAGATGTATGGAGAATTTGAGATCGTACTTGGTTTACCAGTCAGAACGGATGGGGTTAGGGGAGGGCGATCGGAGTCAGAAGCTTTAAAGCTCAGGGAAGATCTTGAACGTATGGGTATAAGGGTTAATGTATGGAAAGAATGGTTTTCCTCAGTTGAGGCTGAAAAGATACTTAAGACTGGCGAGACGAGCTGGAGGAGGAGAAGGGGTAAGGTAGATAAGGTTTCTGCTGCTTTGATCCTTGAAGCCTTTTTAAGGAGTGTTTCTAAAGGTGATAGATAAAGAGGAGCTCACTCCTGCTTTAAAGCAGTATATGGAAATAAAGGAAAGATATCCAGATGCTATAGTGTTCTTTAGGATGGGAGATTTCTATGAGATGTTTTATGAAGATGCTTACATAGCATCTCGAGAATTGGGTCTTACGCTTACCTCAAGAGATAAGGAAAGAAAGATTCCTCTTGCGGGTGTTCCATATCACTCTGCTTCCTCCTATATTCGTAAAATGGTTAAAAGAGGCTATAAAGTTGTTATATGCGAGCAAGTTGGGGAACCGAAGGGAAAGAGATTAGTTGAAAGGGAAGTCGTGAGGGTTATCACTCCTGGGACGATTGAAGATGAAGAAGGAGAAGCAAACTATATCGCTTCTATATATCCGGCGGGGAGCGCCTTCGGTTTAAGCTATGCAGATCTAATTGATGGAGAGTTCTATTTAAGCGAGCTAGATAAAAAAGATCTTTTATCCGAGATAGAAAGAATCTCGCCAGGAGAGATATTACTGCCTGAGGGTGTAGATATAGAGGAGATTTCTGGGGATATCCCTCGCACGTTTCTTCCCAAATCCGATTTCGATTGGAAATCAGCCGAGGAGATATTAAAGAAACATTTCGGTGTTAAAAGCCTTGAGGTATTCGGTTGCAAGGATAAGCTTATGGGAATCTCCTCGGCTGGGGCTCTCCTATCTTACCTTTACAGAACTCAACTCGTTGACTTAAAGCATATAACCCAGATAAAGGTTGAGTACCCCAAGGATTACCTAGTCTTAGATACTACTACTCAAAGAAATCTTGAGCTTGTTAATAGCTTGCATGGTGATAGCGAAGCAACTTTATTCGCTGTTCTTAATAAGACGCGAACCCCTATGGGTAAGAGGCTCTTAAAGAGCTGGATATTAAGGCCTCTTAGATCTAAGGCGAAGATAAACGAGAGGCTTGATAAAATTGAGTGCTTCTATTATAACTTTGAGCTATTAAAGGAAGTAAGGTTCGCTTTAACGGGTATATGCGACATTGAGAGGGTATTGGGTAAGGTTAGCCTGAAAAGCTTTGGCGTGAGAGATTTAGCGATGCTTCGCGACTCTTTAGGCAAGATACCACATATAGGAAATCTATTAAAGGAAGTTTCGATCTTCTCTGGGATTTTATCCCTTCTTTTTGAAACTCAAGAGCTCTTTGAAATATTGGATAATGCTATAGTTAATATTCCACCCCATTCTATCAACGAAGAGGATTTTGTGAGGATAGGCTATAATGAGGAACTCGATGAGCTTAGGGAGCTTCTGCTTAAGGGAAGGGAATGGATAGCTTCTTTTGAGGAGAGGGAAAGAAAAAGAACGGGGATAAAGTCCCTTAAAGTTGGCTATAATAAAGTTTTCGGATACTACATAGAGGTTACGAAAGCGAACCTGAACATGGTTCCTGAGGATTATGAAAGAAGGCAAACTCTGAGCCAAGCGGAGAGATTTACAACTAAGGAGCTAAAAGAGTATGAGGAGAAGATCCTTACAGCGGAGGAAAAGATACTTGAAATCAATTTAAAGACGAAGGAAGATCTTAGAAGCGAAGTATTAAAGAGAGCTTCCCTACTAAAGAGTCTTTCTGAAGCTATAGCGGAAATAGACGTTCTCTCGACGCTGGCTTTCGTAGCCCTTGAGAATGATTACGTTAGACCAGAGATTACCGATTCAAATGTAATCATAATAAAAGATGGAAGACATCCCGTTGTTGAGCGTTTCGTAGGCAAGGAGAGGTTCATCCCCAATGATGTTAGATTAGACCCCTCAAGATGTAGGATAGCTATAATTACGGGACCTAATATGGCAGGAAAATCAACTTATTTAAGGCAGGTAGCTCACATAGTTATTATGGCCCAGATGGGTAGTTTTGTTCCAGCTGCTTCCGCTAAGATAGGTTTAGTAGATAGGATATTCACTCGTATAGGGGCTATTGATGATCTATCAAGGGGAGAAAGCACCTTCATGATAGAGATGTCTGAGACCGCCAATATACTTAGAAACGCTACTCCTCGAAGCTTGGTTATCTTGGATGAGATTGGAAGAGGAACAAGCACATATGACGGCCTTAGTATCGCTTGGGCTGTTATAGAGTACCTATATAATTTCATAGGGGCGAAAGTTTTATTCGCTACTCACTATCATGAGTTAACTGAACTTGAAAAATACTTGCCAGCTCTCAAAAATTACCACATGGCAGTTGAAGAAAAAGATGGGGGGATAGTTTTTCTCTACAAAGTTAGGAGCGGTAGCATGAACAGGAGTTATGGAATAGAAGTCGCTAAAATAGCTGGTTTGCCCTTGGAGGTCATCAGGAGAGCAAATGAGATACTAAAGAAACTCGAAAAGAAAGATGAAAAGATAGAAACTCCGAAGCAGCTTAACCTTTTTGCATGAGGGGCGAAAACTTTGGGAAAGATATTCAAGTTACCTCCTGAAGTCGTTTCCAAAATAGCAGCTGGGGAGATAGTCGAAAGTCCCGCTTCTGTTGTTAAGGAGCTTGTAGAGAACTCTATAGATGCGCTCTCGAGCAAGATAAAAGTTTACATCGAGGAGGGCGGTAAAGATCTAATAAGAGTAGTAGATGACGGTCTGGGAATATCTCTGGAAGATGTGGAACTGGTTTTTGAAAGGCATGCTACGAGTAAGATAACGAGTTTTGATGACCTTAAAAATCTTTACACCTTTGGTTTTAGGGGAGAAGCCTTACACAGCATAGCTGAAGTCTCGAAGGTTGAGCTCATAACGAGGGCTCAAGGTGAAGAAAAGGGTACGAGGATAGTTGTAGAAGGAGGGAAGAAGATTTTAAGTGAGTTAGGTTACTTTCCTCAAGGTACGAGTATAACAGTCCGTTCCCTGTTTTATAATATTCCTTTAAGGAGAAAGCTTCTTAGAAGTCCTTCAGTAGAGTGGAATAAAATCTTGAAGGTAGTTCTATCCTATATCTTAGCCTTTTCAGAAGAGGTGGAGTTTTATCTTTATAAAGATGGTGAGCTTTACCTGAAGAGCGTTAAAGATATTAAAGAGAACTTAAAAATCATCTTTGGAGTAGATTTCGTAAAGAACGCTAGGGAATTAAGCTTGAGAAGATGGGATTATGCTCTGTCAGGCTTTATCGCCCTTGCGGGAGAAGGAGCAGGAGATTTTTTCACTCTTGTGAATAGAAGACCCGTAAGAGATAGCCTTATAAGGCGAGCGATTATAGACGCTCTATTTATCCCTCCTGGTAAATTTCCCGTTAGGGGATTTATCAGGATTGAGGTTCCTCCCTCTGTAGTTGACCAGAACATCCATCCCGCTAAACTAGAGGTTCGGTTTCTTAAACCCGGTGAAGTTTACTCTCTGGTGTATGATGCCGTTAGAGAAACTTTTTCTATCTCTGAGCCTACTGCTGAAAGCTATAGAGCTTCACTTCCTAAAAACATTGCTGAGGAAGTACCCACTTTAAGGGAAAGCTTGTTTGAATATGACACATTAGAGGAAAAGAGACAGAGAAGTTCTATCAGGGTTCTTGCCCGCTCATCAAAGGGATACTTTATAGCTGAAACCCCAGATGGAATCGCTATATTAGATCCTCACGCAATCGCGGAAAGGCTTCTATTTGAAAAACTAAAGTTTTCCAGAAACGTTGTTCAGCTACTTCTGCCTGTTGTTATCCAGCTTGATATGTATAGCTTTTCCATTCTTAGAGATAGGCTTCCATTCTTAAAGGATATAGGTTTTGAGATAGAAGAGTTTGGTAGAAATGCCTTTATTCTAAGAGGTGTTCCTTCTCCTTTAGCAGACTTGAATATAAATTGGGCAGAAGCTATAAAATCTATGGTGGAGGAAAACTCTTCAGAGTTAGTGAAGGCTTGGGCGAACCTTGCTTGTCATGGAGCTCCGAAGCTTGGTGATGTTAGGGAGCCGGCGGAGCTTCAGACTTTGTTGGATGAGCTTGCCTCCTATGGGGAATTTGAAATCTGTCCCCATGGTAGACCTTTATTCTATCTGTTAAGCTATGAAGAGTTAGAAAGATGGATAAGAAGATAGTTTTGATTCTTCTTGGTCCTACGGCTGTTGGTAAAACTGAGATATCTCTTAAAATAGCGAAAGAGTTCCCATGTGAGATAGTTTCCGTTGATTCAAGGCAGATTTATAAGCTTATGGACATAGGGACAGCTAAGGTCCCTCCTGAGATAAGAAAGGAGATACCTCATCACCTCATAGATATAGTTTTCCCTGATGAAGTATACACCGCTGGTGATTTTTGCTCCGATGCTAAAAATATCGTAGAGAACATATTAAGTCGTAATAAGATCCCATTTCTCGTAGGGGGAACAGCCCTCTACTATTGGCTCTTTTTAAGGAACCCCTTGTCCCCCCTTCCTAAGGGCGATAGAACCTTACGAAGTGAGCTTCTTACGAAGAATAGGTTTACGCTTTATGAAGAGCTATTAAAGGTCGATCCTATAAGTGCGAGTAAAATCCATCCAAATGATCTTTATAGGATAGTGAGAGCCTTAGAAGTTTACAAGTTAACTGGTAAGCCTATGAGCTTTTGGCATAAAGAAAGTGAGCTTAAAGAGAGTTATGAAACTTTATGGTTGGGGCTGTTTCGAGATAGGGGCGAACTATATGAGCGCATAAACAAGAGGGTTGATGATATGATTTCTCAAGGTTTAGTGGATGAGGTCAAGAAACTGCTTGATATGGGTTATTCACCTGAGCTTCCAGCGATGAGGGGGCATGGGTATAGAGAGCTTTGCGACTACTTTCAGGGTAAAATATCTTTGGAGGAAGCTATCGATGCCATAAAAAGGGATACGAGACACTATGCAAAACGTCAGATGACGTGGTTTAAAAAGTGGAAGGATGTAGAGTGGTTTCATCCAGGCGAAGTTTCAAAGATTCTAGATAGGATAAAGAGGTGGTTATATGCAAGCCTTGAGTAAATTTGTCTCCTTAGCTCTGGAGTTAGGAGCCCTAGAGGCTGTGCTCGCTCCTTTAAGCAAGCTCGTTATAGATTATCGGTTCTATCTTAAATGTAGGTTTGGTTGCCCTCACTGGAATAAATACTGGACATGTCCTTCTGCGCCAGATTTTCCCAAGCCGTGGGAGTTTAAAGGAATCCTTGATTCTTATACCATATTCCTTGCCATTCGTACATCCAGCGATGGGGATAGCCAAAGAGTATCCTATGAGGTTGAAAGAGCTGCCCAGAAAGATGGTCTTCTACTTGCCTTTAGCATATCTAATTGCGCAGTTTTATGTAATTACGAGTGTACCTATCCCAACTTTCCTTGTAGATATCCTGAGAAGGCGAGACCATCTCCTTCCGCTCTTTGTATAGATGTTTCTAAAACAGCACATAACCTTTCAATGAAATTCGAATTTAATAGCAATGATTGGTATAGTTATGTTTTTCTAATATGAACGTAGTCTTGTCTTCTGAGATAGGTTTCTGTTTTGGAGTTAAAAGAGCGGTAAAAATGACAGAGGATCTTTTAAGTGAGATTGGTAAAGCTTACGTGGTTGGAAGTCTTATTCACAACCCTTTAGAGATGAAGCGCTTGTCTAAAAAGGGTTTAATAAGCGTTAGCAGCGTAGAGGAGATCCCACCTAGATCGGCTGTTATAATAAGATCTCATGGTATTCCTAAGGAGGATAAAGAGAAGCTCCTGGAGATGGGAGGAAGGGTCGTTGATGCAACGTGTCCTTTTGTGAGGAAAGTCCAAGACATAGCCAAGGATCTTGTTAAAGATGGATACAGGCTGTTAATTTATGGGGATCCGAAACATCCTGAGATTAAAGGAATTCTGAGTCATTTAGGGGAAGAAGCCTTAGTTATACATAAAGAAGAGGACTTGGATTTTATTTCTCCATCTGATAAAATAGGCTTAGTTTCTCAGACTACTCAAGAATTAGATGCCTTTTTGAAAATAGCAGCTACCTTGAGCACAAGGGTTGATGAGCTCAGGGTATTTAATACTATTTGTGACGCAACTATTAAAAGAAGAAGAGCTCTGCTGGATTTAGCATCAAAAAGTGATATCATTATAGTTGTAGGGGGTAAGAATAGCTCCAACACTTGCAAGCTTGTTGAGTTAGCAGCTAAGCATATGAAGAAAGTATACCACATAGAGTCTCCAATTGAGATTTCAAGGAGGTGGTTTGAAGGGGTTAAGGTTTTAGGCTTAGCCAGTGGGGCCTCGACGCCCGATTGGCAGATAAGATCTGTTTTAGCGATCATAAGAAAGTACGGGGGTGAAGTAAATAATGGAGATAACCCAAACGCAGGAGGGAACAACTTATCATATTGAAATACGCCAGCCTCAGAAGGGGGATATTATTGAGGGGAAAATCGTTCAAGTTAAACCGGATGAAATAATAGTTGATATAGGAACAAAAACCGAGGGGGTGATACCTAAATCGGAGTGGAGTGCGCCTTTCTTAGTAGACAAGGATAAGAAGCCTGAAATAGGAGATAAGGTCAAGGTTTACGTTCTAGATGTCGGTAAGGGAGAGGATGGATTGATAAAGCTTTCACGGTGGCGTGCCATATTTGAGGAGGCATGGGACTATATAAGAGAGGCAAAGAATGATGATAAGTCTATAAAAGTAAAAGGAGTTAAGAAGGTGAAAGGTGGGCTGATGGTAGACGTATTTGGATTAGAAGGCTTTATCCCTCAGTCTCACTTGTCTTTACCAGATAAGCCTGTATCTGCGTGGAAGTTCAAGGGCAAGGAGATGGAGGTTAAGATCCTTGAGGCTGAGAGAAAAAGGAGAAGGATAGTCTTGTCAAGGAGAAGCATTCTTGAGGAGGAACTGCAAAAACAAAAGGAAAAGTTCTTCAGCAATCTTAAGGAAGGAGATATAGTAGAGGGCAAGGTAAGTGGAATAACCAACTTCGGTGTCTTTGTTGATCTTGGACCTGTGGAGGGGTTAATTCACTTAAGCGAGCTTTCTTGGAGTAGAGATGTACAACCAAGAGATGTAGTGAAGAAGGGGCAGAAGATTAAAGTTAAGGTTATAGAGGTTAAGCCAGAAGAGGGCAAACTATCTCTGAGTTTAAAGCAGTTACAACCCGACCCTTGGGAAAAGGTTGGAGAGAAATACAAGGTTGGAGAGGTGTATGAAGGTAAGATCACGAGAATTACGGATTTTGGAGTATTTGTAGAGCTCGAGCCTGGGGTAGAGGGTTTGATACTTTTAAGGGACCTGGACTGGGAAAACATTGAAAATCCAAGGAAGATAGTGCGTGAGGGGCAAAAGATAGAGGTGAAAGTTCTTAGCGTGAATCAGGCTGAAAAAAGGATAAGGCTTGGCAGAAAGCAGCTTTTAGATCCATGGCAAGATATAGCTGAAAAGTTTAAGGTTGGAGATATTGTAAAGGTTAAGGTTACCAAGCTAGCTGATTTTGGGGCTTTCGTTGAACTTAAACCTGGCGTGGAGGGATTAGTTCACGTATCCCATCTAGCTAAAGGTAGGATTAAGCATCCAAGCGAATGCGTTAGAGAAGGAGATGAAATTGAGGTAAAGATACTTGAGGTGAAACCGGAAGAAAAGAGGGTAAGACTGAGCGTTAGGGAGCTACTCCTGGAGAGAGAAAGGGAAGAGAGAAAGAAAAAAGAAGAGGAAAAGAAAGAACAAGAAGAAAAACTTAAGGAAAGTATGAAAGAGATTCTAGGGGAAGAACCCACCGTTACGATGGGAGACATAATGAATTGGAAGAAACTCCACAAGGCTAGATAGGGATGGAGATATGGAGAAGTTAAAGATAAGGTTGTATGGGGATCCAATCCTCCGCAAAAGAAGCGAGGAAGTCACTCTTTTTGACGCAAGTCTCTCTTCCTTCGTAAAAGATATGATAGATGTTATGTTTAGGTATGATGGTTTGGGTTTGGCCGCACCTCAAATTGGGGTTTCAAAAAGGATAGCTGTAGTTCTGAAGGATAAGGAGCCTGTCGTTCTAATTAATCCAGTTTTGTTGAAGGTTAGTGACGATCTTCAGGAGGCTAACGAGGGGTGTTTAAGCTTTCCTGACATATATGAGGCCATAAAGAGGCCGGTATGGGTTAAAGTAAAGGCTTTTGATACTGAGGGGAGAGAGTTTGAAGTTTCTGGAGAGGGATTAACTGCTAGGGCAATCCTTCATGAGTTAGATCATTTGGATGGGAAACTGCTCATCGATTATCTCTCTCCAGCAAAGAAAGCGTTAGTTAAATCTAAGATGAGGAAGTTGTGGAAAAAGTGAAGGTGCTTTTGGCTGGAAGCGGAATATTTGCTATTCCTTCTTTCGAGAGAGTATGTGATAAATTTGACGTTATAGGGGTTTTAACGCAGGTTGATAGGCCCAAAGGAAGGGGATATAGGCTATCCCCAACTCCTGTAGCTTCCTGGGCTGAAGGTCAGGGGTTAAAGGTGTGGAAGCTTTCCTCCTTAAAGGATTTTTCTCCAGAGGGAGACCTCATGCTTATCATTGACTGTGGGTTCATAATTCCTCGAAAGATTATAGAAGCTTACCCTTTGGGTGTAGTCGCTCTTCATCCCTCTTTGCTTCCTAAGTATCGGGGAGCTGACCCTATACGACGTGCTATAATTTCAGGCGAGACTGAAACAGGAGTGACAACTTTCTTTGTAAACGAGAAAATAGACGCAGGTGATATAATCTTGCAGAAAAGTACCGAAATAGGGGAAAGAGAAACATACGGAGAGTTATGTAATCGCCTTGCGCTTATAGGAGCTGATGTGGTGGAAGAAACTCTTGTTATGGTGGTTGAAGGCAGGGCTCCGAGAATTCCCCAAAAGGATGAGGAAGCTACCTATGCACCAAAGTTAAAAAAGGAAGACAGATTCATAAATTGGTTTCTTCCCGCCATACAGATAGACAGGTTGATAAGGGCCTTAGCCCCTGAGCCTGGGGCATTGACCTACTTTAGGGGAAAACTACTTAAGATATTAGAGGCTGAGGTTTTATGTGAAAGAACCGGAAAACCTGGAGAGATATTAGATGTGAGCAAAGAAGGGGTTTTAGTCTCTACGGGGAATGGTGCCTTATTGATTAAAAAACTTCAACCTGAGAGTAAGAAGTGTATGAGAGTGAACGAGTTTTTATGTGGATATAAGCCTCTAAGGGGTGAGATTTTAGGACCGTGAAGGCTGAGTATATAAATCCTTTTATAAGTGCGTTTTTTAATGTGTTAAAGCAAGCAGCTCAAACTGATGGTAAGAGGGGACAACTTACCCTGAGAACTAGTATGCTTTCATCCCATGATATAGCCGTGCTGATAAGCATAATAGGTGATTTAGAGGGGCAAGTTGTATATACTATGAGTGAAGAGGTTGCCAAAAGACTAGCTTCTGCTATGATGATGGGTTTTCCAGTAGAGGAACTCAATGATCTTGCAAGAAGCGCTATAAGCGAGTTTGCAAACATGGTTACGGGTAATGCCGTTATGCTATTAGGTTCTCAAGGGCTTAAGATAAACATATCGCCTCCTACCCTGGTTAAGGGGAAAGAGATGGAAATAACCTTTGAGATTCCAATGCTTAGTATCCCAATATCTACCCCTCTTGGAGAAATGGAAATAGACGTTGCTCTTCGAGAGAAGAGCTAAGGTTTTAACATTATAAAAGGTAGGTCTGGAGTGATTAGTTTTTCCCTCGGTTCTTTGGGAGGTGAGAGGCGGTGGCAAGAATAGTTATCGATGGGGAAAGGTGTAAAAGCTGTAGTCTGTGTGTAGAAGCTTGTCCGAGGAAGCTCATAGTCATATCTGACACCCTTAACAGCAAAGGCTATAGACCCGCTAAGTTCGTTGACGAGGATGGTAAGTGCATTGGATGTGCCTTCTGTGCCATCTCCTGTCCTGATATTGCAATAGAGGTCTACAGATAGGGAGGATGAACGGTCATGGCAGAAAAGCTACTTATGAAAGGCAATGAGGTTTTGGCGGAGGCTGCTGTAAGAGCTGGTTGCAGGTACTTCTTCGGTTATCCCATAACACCTCAAAATGAGATACCTGAATACATGTCCTGGAGACTTCCTGAAGTTGGTGGTGTATACCTTCAGGCAGAAAGCGAGGTTGCAGCTATAAACATGGTTTTCGGAGCTGCAGGTGCTGGTGCAAGGGTTTTGATATCCTCATCGGGTCCAGGAATAAGTCTAATGCAGGAAGGCATATCCTATATAGCAGCTGCTGAGCTTCCTTGTGTGATCATTAATGTAAGTAGAGGAGGACCAGGGTTAGGTGGAATCCTTCCTGCTCAATCCGACTACTTTCAAGCTACTCGTGGAGGTGGACATGGCGATTACCACCTTATAGTGCTGGCTCCTCACACTCTTCAAGAAGCTTTTGATCTTACGGTTTTAGCCTTTGATCTCGCTGATAAATACAGAAACCCCGTTATGATCTACGCTGATGGTTTTATCGGGCAGATGATGGAGCCAGTTGAGCTTAGGGACCCAATAGACCTATCAACCCTTCCTCCAAAGCCCTGGGCGATAACTGGAGCAAAGGGTCGGGAGAGAAATCTAATAAAGACGCTCTATTTGGAAGGAGACAAACTTGAAGCCCACAACTTTAGGCTTAAAAGAAAATATGACGAGATAGTAAGGAATGAGGTTAGATATGAACTTTACATGATGGATGATGCGGATTTTGCTATAGCTGCATATGGCACAAGCGCGAGGATAGCTAAAACGGCAGTAAAAGTCTTGAGAGATAAAGGTATAAAGGTAGGGGTTATAAGACCCATTACCCTATTTCCTTTCCCATACAGCGTTTATGAGAGCTTTGCTAACCAGCTTAAGTACATATTGGTTGTGGAAATGAGCATGGGACAACTTATCTATGACGTCGAATATAGCGTTAAAGGTAAGGTTCCAGTAGGTCTTTTGCCCCACGCTGGTGGTATAGCTCCAACGCACGAGGAGATAGTCTCTCGGATATTGGAGAGGGTGGAAAGCAGAGGTGATCAGAGATGAAGCTTGTTTTCTCTCGACCCAAGAGTATGTTTGATAGGCAAACGCATTATTGCCCTGGGTGTGGACATGGTATAGTCCACAGAATAATTGGAGAGGTTATAGATGAACTTGATATAAGAGAGCGAACTGTTGGTGTAGCACCCGTAGGCTGTGCTGTGCTGATATACGACTACATAAATTGCGACATGTATGAAGCTGCTCATGGAAGAGCTCCCGCTGTAGCCACTGGTTGCAAGAGGGTTCACCCAGACCTTATAGTCTTTACCTATCAGGGGGATGGAGACCTTGCTTCTATAGGCATATCTGAGATCATTCATGCAGCAAACAGAGGGGAGAAAATAACGACTATATTTATAAACAACGCAGTATATGGTATGACAGGAGGGCAGATGGCTCCCACAACCCTTCCTGGGCAGAGAACTACCACGTCTCCCTCAGGGAGAACCCCAGATAAAGAAGGGTATCCCATAAAGATTTGTGAGATGCTTTCAATTCTCGATGGTTCCGCTTATATAGCAAGGGGGTCTCTCGCTTCGCCTCAGAAGATACTCCAAGTCAAAAGATATATAAAGAAAGCCTTTGAAACCCAAATTAAAGGTTTAGGTTTTTCATTAGTTGAAGTTTTGTCTATGTGTCCAACAAACTGGGGTTTACCTCCTGCAAAGGCTCAAAAGTGGGTAGAAGAACGTATGGAAGCTTTGTATCCAATTGGGGAGTTTAAGATGCCTAAGGAGGGGTGAAGTCGCATGTTTGAAAGCATCATACTTGCTGGTTTTGGGGGACAAGGGATACTCCTCGCCGGTAGGCTCTTAGCCTTAGCTGGGATGAAAGAAGGGAAACATGTAACATGGCTTCCCTCTTATGGTCCAGAGATGAGAGGAGGAACTGCAAATTGTATGGTTATAATTTCAAACGAACCTATTGGGTCTCCCATAGTAACTTTTCCGAATACTCTTTTCATTTTTAATCAGCCATCTTTAGAGAAGTTTCTACCCAAGCTCTTACCCGGGGGGCTCTTAATATATGACAGCTCTCTGGTAAACTACAATAGTTCTAGAAAGGACATAGATTTGGTAGCTATTCCAGCTACTCGCCTTTCCGTAGACATAGGAGATCAACGCGTAGCAAATCTGATAATGCTTGGAGCCTATGTTGCAAGAAAGGGTTTTCCGAGTACGGAAAAGATGCTTTCTGCTTTAAAGGAAACGCTTGGAGAGAAAAAAGCCTCTATGTTTGAGATAAATGAGAGAGCTTTCAGGAAGGGGTTAACTTATGGAAAAGAAGCTTAGCGGAAGGTTAATCTACTCCGGAAAAGTTCTTAACCTTAGGGTCGATGAGGTTGAGCTTGAGGATGGGAAAAGGGCTCTAAGAGAAGTAGTTGAGCATCGAGGCGCAGTGGTGATTATACCCGTTCTGAACGATGAGAAGATAGTCATGGTTAGACAGTACAGGTACGCTACTGGTAAGGAACTTTTAGAGTTACCTGCTGGAACAATGGAGGAGGGGGAAAACCCCCTCCTCTGCGCTAAGAGGGAACTTTTGGAAGAAACGGGATATGAAGCTAATGATCTGATATATCTTCTCTCTTGCTATTCAAGCCCGGGGTTTTGCGATGAAAAGTTTCACCTGTTTTTAGCGAAGGATCTAAGGAAGAGAGAGCAAAACCTTGATAGCGATGAGAAAATAAAGGTTGAAATATATAGCATAGAAGAGTTAAAAGAACGCGTGAAGCGCGGAGAGATGGAAGATGCAAAGAGCATAGCTGGTATTCTTTACTATATAGCCTTTTGTCATGAAGGAAGAACTTCTCCAAAGGTTTAGCGACTTCCTTATAACGGAAAGAGGGATATCTGAAAATTCTCTAAAAGCTTACCTTAAAGATGTGGAGAGCTTCTTAGAAAGCTTAGAATCCCTGGACCTCGATAGGCTCGAGGATGATATCACAAAATTTGTGGAACAGCTTCGGGCCTCTCGATATAGAGAAACAACTATTGCAAGGAAGATTTCTTCGTTGAGGGCTTTTCTTGAGTTTTTAGCTATCGTGACTCCAAAAGAAAAGCTTTGCAAAGCTACGATAGCTTCTATATCTGTTAAGAAGAAGTTGCCTCTCTTTTTATCTAAAGAGGAAGTAAATCGTTTACTCGAGGTGATAGACGCTAAAAATATTTTGGGGATTCGAGATAGAGCGATAATTGAAGTGCTATACGCTTCTGGGTTGAGAGTTTCTGAGCTCATTAATTTGAGGTTAAATGACCTAGACTTCGGAGAGGGGTTGTTAAGGTGTAAGGGGAAAGGCAACAAAGAAAGGGTTGTTCCTATAGGCAAAGAAGCCATCCACTGGGTTAGGAGATATCTATTTGAGGCTAGGCCCAAGATACTAAAGGGGAAAAAGGATCCGGGTTTCTTGTTTTTAAGCTCGCGAGGGAAGAGGCTCTCAAGAGAAGTGCTGTGGCTTCGGTTTAAGGATTACCTGCTAAAGGCCGGTTTAAAAGAGAGATTCACTCTTCACTCCCTGAGGCATACCTTCGCTACACATCTACTTGAAGGAGGGGCAGACCTTAGAACTCTTCAAGAGATGTTGGGACATGCAAGCCTTAATACAACCCAAATCTACACACATGTCGATATAAAGCGGTTAAAGGAAATTTACAAGAAATCTCATCCCAGAGCTTAGTAAAGGGGTGATGTAAGTGCCCTCCCTATTGGAGAGAGTCAAGGAGAGCTCTGACTTCTTAAGAAGCAGGTTTAAGGGAAAAAGTCCCTTAATAGGTGTGATCCTTGGCTCAGGATTTGGAGACATAGCTCGTGAAGTTGGTAGTCTGGGCTTTATACTATACAAAGATATTCCAAACTTTCCCATTCCCACCGTTCCTGGCCATGAAGGTAAGCTATGGTGGGGAGAGAGAAAAGAAAGATGCTTTGCTATTCTTCAGGGTAGATCTCACTTCTATGAGGGGTACTCTATGATTGAAATCACACTTCCCATAAGAGTTCTTGCCCTTTGGGGAGCGAAGCTTATAATTATAACCGCCTCTGCAGGAGGCGTTTCTGATAGCATTAATCCGGGGGATATAGTCCTTATCAAAGATCACATAAACTTAATGGGAGAAAACCCTTTAAGGGGCATAAATGAACCGACCTTAGGGAATAGATTTGTAGATTTATCTAATGCTTATGACCCCAAAGTGAGAAGTGTCTTAAAAGAGAAGTTTAATCTCAAGGAAGGCGTATATGCGGCTCTTTCAGGCCCATCCTATGAAACTCCTGCGGAGATCAAAGCTCTAAAGATATTAGGTGCTGATATGGTTGGAATGTCAGTAGTTCCGGAGACAATAGTCGCAAGACAAATGGGTTTAAAGGTCGTAGGAATTGTGGGCATAACGAACAAAGCAGGATGTACTGATGAAGGAATAGATATAACTCATGAAAATGTGCTTGATAGCGCTAGAAAGATTAAGGATAAAATGAGGGAAATCATTTCCTTCTGTTTGGAGGAGTTAAGCGTTGATACCATCTGAAATAATAAAGAAGAAAAGGGATGGAGAAGAGCTTTCAACGGAAGAGCTTAAGTTTTTCATAGAAGGCTATCTGAAGGGTAAGGTAGCTGATTATCAAGTTTCAGCTTGGTGTATGGCTGTGTATTTTAAAGGGATGTCCCCTAGGGAGATAAGGGATTTAGTCGAGATTATAGGAAGATCCGGGAAGCTTTTGGACTTAAGCGATTTTGATCTTCCTAAAGTCGATAAGCATAGCACAGGTGGAGTAGGAGACAAAACAAGCATAACTTTGGTCCCATTAATGGCCTCATGCGGTTTTCTGTTCCCTAAGTTAGCTGGAAGGGGACTGGGGTATACTGGTGGAACTATAGATAAAATAGAGTCTATACCTGGATTTAGGACTAATCTTTGTCTTGAAGACTTAAAACTAGCCTTAAGGAGATCTGGAGCAATTATAGCAGCCCAGACTGAAGAGCTAGCTCCCGCTGATAAAAAGATCTATGCCTTGAGGGATGTCACCGCAACAGTAGATTCTATCCCTTTGATAGTTTCGAGTATATTAGGGAAAAAGCTTGCTGTTGGCGCCGATGCATGGGTTTTCGATGTTAAGGTTGGGAAAGGAGCCTTTATGAAGGAAATGGATAAAGCCAGAGAACTTGCTACTTTTTTGATATCTATATCTAAAGATCTTGGGAAAAGAGTTTGCGCATTTATAACCGATATGGATCAACCTCTGGGAAATAACGTTGGTAATACAATAGAAGTTGAAGAAGCCATAGATACTTTGAAGGGAAAGGGACCAGCTGATTTAACTGAACTTGTTCTTTCTTTAGGAAGTGAGCTTTCTACTCTTGCGAATAAGCCTCTTTCAAGGGAGGAGCTTTACGAAAAGATAGTTAAAGGGGAGGCCCTTCAGAAACTTGCTGATATTATAGAAGCTCAGGGAGGAGACCCAAGGGTTTTGGAAAATTACAACCTAATGCCTCATGCTCCCTACAGTTTTGTGATTGAGGCAGATAAAGCTGGTTTCATCGAATCTGTTGATGCCGAGAAGATAGGATTAGCAGTTTTATCCTTGGGAGGAGGAAGGAAAAGAAAAGGAAAAGAAATCGACAGGGGAGTTGGAATCAGGCTATTTAAGAAAAGGGGAGATAAGGTTGAGAAGGGAGAAGCCATAGCTGAGATTCTATATAGATCTGAAAGCTCTCTGGCTGAAGCTCTTCAATTTTTGAAGTCAGCCTATAGCATAGGTGAACGCTGCTCTATAGAGGGGAAGCTCATATATGAGAAGGTGCTTTAGACCGCTTTTGAGAGGACACGATAGGCTTTGGCTTGGAGAGGACTTGATAGAGGTTTCCAAAAGATATGGTTTGGCTGGTGAATTGAAAATTTACGCTGATCCTTTTCCTCCTTCAAAACGAAGCTACCCTTTAGTTTTAGAAGAGGCTATCTCGAAGCTAAAGGAACACGAACTTTCCCCCTACCTTGAGGAGCTAACTCATGTAGCATCTAAGGTAGATGCTAAACTATACCTCGTGGGAGGAGCATTAAGGGACATCTTAATTGGAGGTTGCGTTTATAGAGAACTTGACCTCTTGCTTGAGGGAGATTTAGAAAGATTCTTAGAATCTGCGAAGAAATGTAAGTTTTCCCTTAAAGAATTAACTCCATTCCTAACTTTAAAGCTAGTTAAGGATGGGAAAGTTTTTGATATAGCCTTGGGTAGAAAGGAGATATACGAAAGGGCGGGTGCTCTTCCTAAGGTCTTTCCAGCTAAGCTTTATGAAGACCTTCAAAGGAGAGACTTCACTATAAACGCAATGGCTTTGGGACTCTCAGAAGGCATTAAGGGGTTGCTTTTTGATCCCTTTTACGGTTTAGATGATATAAAAAGGGGCATACTTCGCTTAATAAAACCTTACGCGTTCATAGAGGATCCGACGAGGATAATTCGTGGTATAAGATTAAAGGTGCGCTTCTCTCTAAATTTCGAAGATAGAACACTGGATCTCATGAAGAAAGCCATTGATAAAGGTGCTCTCCTCTGGGTTGGGTGGGTTAGAATCTGGAAGGAGCTCGAGGAGCTATTCAAAGAGGATGAATATTTAAATGGGATAGTTCTTATGGAAGATTTAGGATGTTGGCAAAGCATAGGAGTTAAGTTAAGTAAGTTGGATATGGAGGTTTTAGATAGGCTTAAAGGGGAGAAATTCCTTTCTCAGGAGAATCGTAAAGAATTCCTTCTCTTCACAATCTTTGGTTCAGAAGCACATAAACATCCTCGCGATTGGGGCCTTAGATTTCAGCTTCCAAAACGTCTAAGGGAAGACCTATCCTTAGCCCCTTTATGGCGCGAGCTTAAATCATTGAGTTTTGAGAATAGGTACAGAAAGTTTTTGAGGGCCTCACAAAACCTGGTTAAATTTTGGTCTATCTGCCTTGAAGAGGATTTATTCTCCCTTTGGAAGGCTTATAGGGAAGCACGTCCCATTCTCTCTCAAGAGGAAATGGAAAATATAGCTTCCCTAAAGGGAAAAGAATATGGTAGGATAAAAATAGAGGTTCTAAGGCTTCAGCTCGAAGAGGGCCTTAGATCTAAGGATGACATATTAGAAAGATTGAGGAAGGAGAGTGTTTAAAAGGTGTTAACTTCCTTCTCTGATTTGGTTTTAAGTTTTCCGGCAGTTATAATTGCATTAAGCTTCCATGAGTTTGCTCATGCTTGGGTAGCTGATAAGCTTGGTGATCTTACGCCAAGATTCACTGGAAGGTTAACCATCAATCCGTTAGCTCACCTCGACATATTAGGAACCATAATGCTTCTCTTTTTTAGGTTTGGCTGGGCTAAACCGGTGATGATTAACCCAGATAACTTTAAAAAACCTAAGAGAGATATGGCTTTAGTGGCCCTATCAGGTCCCATGATGAATCTTCTTCTCGCTTTTCTCTTTGCTATTCCATTCAGATTGGGTATCCACATGGGTTGGGCTACAGAGCGATTTTTCTTTAATGCGCTTATAATAAATATATCTCTTATGGTGTTTAACTTAATACCCTTGCCACCACTTGATGGATCTAGGATAGTAAGCTATTTTCTATCGCACAAAATTGATAAATACTATAGGGAGATAGAGAGATATGGGATGATAATACTGCTTCTACTTATAGGTTTAGGTGTTATTAGGAAGGTAATGTTGCCTTTGATTTTCTCAATACTATATATATTGATATGAGAGGTGCTTAGGAAGGTGAGGGGCCGCTTAAGAGCCAAGGTATATGGAATGGTTCAAGGGGTAGGTTTCAGATATTTCGTTAAGAAAGAAGCAAGAGCTCTTGGACTTACGGGATGGGTTAGAAATTGTTCCGATGGTAGCGTAGAGGTTGTAGCGGAAGGAGATAGGAAAGAGCTTGAGCTTTTGCTTTCGATCCTTCAAAGAGGTTCACCTTTTTCCATAGTTCAAAGGGTTGATCACTCTTGGGAAAATTATAAAGGGGAGTTTAAAGATTTTGAGGTACGTTATTAAAAAGTCTAGGGGAGGATAGAAAAAGATGGCTATACTTCTTACAAACGATGATGGTATTTACTCAGAGGGATTAATCGCCCTTGTTAATGCTCTTAGAGACTTGGATGAAGTTGTAGTTGTAGCTCCAGATAGCGAAAGAAGTTCAATAGGACACGCTATAACTTTAAGAAGGCCGCTGAGGATAAATAAGCTATGTATTGACATAGGTGGTTGTAAAAACGTGTACACTTGCGATGGAACACCTGTGGATTGTGTCATACTTGGTGTAAGTGAGGTTCTTAAAGGTAAGGAGGTAAGAGCCATTATCTCCGGTATAAACAAAGGGTTAAACCTTGGGATAGATATCGTTTATTCAGGTACGGTAGCAGCAGCTATGGAAGGAGCTCTGTTGGGTATAACATCGGTAGCTATTTCTGCAGACTCAACCAATTTAGAGGTTTTCAAAGATGCTGCGAGTTTTGTAAGAAGCTTTCTTCCTAAGCTCTTAGAAAAGGGGTTGCCCCAGCATACCTTCCTAAACATAAACTTTCCCAAAAATCCTAGAGGAGTCAGAATTACGAAACAGGGATATAGGGTTTACTCTGGAAGAGTCTTGAAGTATGAGGACCCATGGGGGGAGAAGTGTTACTGGATAAGTGGAGATGTAATAGAGAGGCTTGAGTATGATAGTGACATTTGGGCTGTATCTAACGGTTATATCTCTGTAACACCCCTGCATGTAGATCTGACAAACTATGAATGTTTAGGATCACTCAGGGAGTGGTATTTATGATAGAGATACTTGATCACACTGCTGATATCGGCATAAGGGTTAGAACAAAGAGCTTAGAGGAACTTTTCAAGGAAGCGGCCCTTGGGTTAGTTAAGATAATGTTTTCCTTCAAAAGAGACCTCTTTCCGGTGGAGGAGAGGGTCACTATCACTATCGAGGCAGAGGATGTGGAAGAGCTTCTCGTGACCTGGTTAAATGAGATCCTATATTTATTTGAAAGCAGAGAGCTAGCCTTTAAAGATATAAACTTTATGGAACTTAAACTTCATTATCTTAAGGCTGAGCTCGACTGCTTTAAGGTAAAAAACGATGAGGTATCCTGCTATATTAAAGCTGCAACTTATCACGGTTTAAGTGTGAAGAAAGATGAAGCTGGATTTTATGAAGCTACTATCATATTTGATATATGAGGGGGTGTAGAGGTTGGAGCCTAAGGCTGACATAGGGGTATTTGGTGGTACTGGTTTCTATGAGCTCATGAAAGAATATGAGGAGGTTAAGGTCGAAACTCCCTATGGGTCTCCGAGTGACAAGATAGCCATTGGTGAGATCAGCGGTAAAAGAGTAGCTTTTCTTCCAAGGCATGGTAAAGATCATCGCTATCCTCCTCACATGATTCCCTACAGAGCTAACCTTTATGCTTTTAAGAAATTAGGAGTCAAGAGGATAATAGCTCCGTGTGCGGCTGGTAGTCTTCAAAAGCATGTTAAGCCTGGAGATTTTGTCGTGTGCGACCAGCTTGTTAATAGAACATTTAGACGAATAGATACCTTCTATGATGGTCCCATCGTAACTCATGTTAGCTTTGCTGATCCTTATTGTCCTGAGCTAAGGAAGATTGCCATAGATGTCATAAAGGAGCTTGGCATTCCGCTTCATGACAGGGGAACGGTAGTTGTTATAGAGGGTCCGAGATTTTCAACGCGGGCAGAAAGTAGATGGTACACACAAATGGGATGGGAAGTCATAAACATGACGCAATATCCCGAAGCGATCTTAGCGAGGGAACTCGAGATGTGCTACGTCAATATATCTTTGATAACTGACTACGATGTTGGTATAGAGGGGGAAGTTCCTCCTGTAACAGCTGAAGAGGTAATGAAGATATTTAAGGAAAACGTAGACAAAGCTAAAAAGGTTGTTCTAAAGATGATAGAGCGCATGCCCCTTGAGAGAGGATGCAAGTGTGGTGAGGCATTAAAATATGCTAGAGTTTAAAGAAAGGATAAAAAACTTTGCTGAGATCTTAATTAAAAAGAAGCCTGCAGTGGTTTTCACGGGAGCTGGGATGTCTACGGCGTCAGGTATTCCCGACTTTAGAAGCAGAGATGGAATTTGGAGCAAAGTTGATCCTTTTAAGGTGGCATCCATAGATGCCTTAAGAAGAGATCCAGCCGCTTTCTACAAGTTCTATAAGGAGAGACTTGTAACCCTCACCAGGGCTCAGCCCAATGAAGGACATAAGATACTTGGTAAACTTGAGAAAGCAGGCTTGGTCCAAGCAGTCATAACCCAAAATATAGATGGGCTGCATCAGAAAGGTGGTTCTTCTAAAGTCATAGAACTTCATGGGAACATGAGATACGCCCATTGTATGAAGTGCAATAAGGTAATTTCGTCTGATGAGCTTCTGAGAATTCTTGAGAAAGAGGACATTCCTTACTGTAGCTGCGGTGGCATATATAAAATAGATGTAGTGCTATTCGGTGAGCTTCTCCCTGAATCAGCGCTGTATGAAGCGTCTAAACTTATTCTCGGTGGATACTTATGGATCATTCTCGGCTCCTCTCTCCAGGTTATGCCTGCTGCTAATTTCCCATACCAGGCGTATCTCAATGGTAGCCCCATAGTTATAGTAAATAGGGACCCCACCTATCTTGATGTCCATGCCGAGATAATCTTTCGAGAGGATATAGTCGAAGTCTTAAAAGCTTTGGAGGAAGAGCTCTATGCGCAAGGTTATCTCTCGTGAAAAAGCTATAAAGATCATGAGTGAAGCTGGAAAACCACCTTTAAGAAGCAAGATCCTCTCTTTAAGTGAAGCGTTGGGGAAGAGATCTGCCTCTAACCTTAAAGCTCCCTTTGACCTTCCTCCCCTGTCCCGTTCCACACGTGATGGTTATGCTGTAAATCATCGTGATCTTAAGGGCGTTTCAGAAGGGATGCCAGCTTACCTTAACCTTATAGGAGAGATAAGGGTTGGAGAGCTACCCAACATTTCTATTTCATTGGGTGAGGCAGTAAGAGTTTTCACGGGGTCGTACTTGCCTCAAGGAGCTGATGCTGTAGTTATGAATGAGTTTGTGGAAGAATCCCAAGGAGTTATAGAGGTTTACAGATCTGTAGCAGCAGGGGAGAATGTACTTGCTAAGGGAGAAGATTGGCCTCAAGGATCCACCATATTAGATTATGGGGAGAGGATCAATTTAGGAAAGGTTGGACTCCTTGCAGCCTATGGTTTTGATAAGGTTGAAGTAATCGAACTAAGGGTCGGAATAGCCTCTACGGGTGATGAGGTGGTTTCTCCTGGCAACGAACTCCCAGCAGGTAAGATATACGATATTAACTCCTATACTCTGTACTCTTTGCTGAAGAACTGGGGGGCTGAACCCTGGATCTACGGCGTTGTTTCTGATAACCTGGACAAGCTTGTAGAAGTTCTTGACCTTCTTTTGGATAAAAGCGATGTTGTCGTTTTATCGGGTGGAAGCTCAATAGGAGTCAGGGATTACACTAGGGAGCTCTTTCGAAAACTAAAAGGGGACCTCTTGATTGAGGGATTAAATATATCCCCTGGAAAACCCACGGTGGCAGGATGGATAAGAGGTAAGCCTGTTTTCGGTTTGCCTGGTCACCCTATATCGAGCATAGTTTCCGCCAGAGTTTTTATGATACCTGCGCTTGAATCTATGCTGGGAGTGGCAAATCAGGAGGAGCCCTTCTTTATTAGAATAGGTACTAACCTTCCATCAGTATTAGGCGTTGAAGAGTTTATCTGTGCTTGCCTAGGGGATAAATGCATCCTTCCAATATGGGGAAAGTCTGGAGCGATAAGCAGGGTAGCGAGGGGTAACTTCCTAATAAGAGTTCCAGAAGATGTGGAAGGATACAGAGAAGGAGAGGTGGTGGAGGTCTGGAGTATTTAAGGGGAGTACTTCCAAGGGATGATGCCCTAAATTTATGGCTTTCTGAGTTAAACATCTCTCCTTTAGGTGAGGAAAAGGTTTCATTGATTGATGCAGTAGGTAGGGTTACTTCCCGCCCCATATTTGCCACAATTTCCTCCCCTTCAGTTAAGGTCTCAGGGATGGATGGCTTCGCCTTGAGATCTTCCCAGACGAATGGGGCCACGGAAGTCAACCCGATAAGCCTGGATGACTATATGCCTGTAAACACAGGTTTTCCTGTTCCCGACAAGTACGATGCAGTCCTTCTTAAGGAAGAAGCCCTGTTTGATGGAAATAAGTTGAAACTTTTAAGAAGTATTAGAGCAGGGGAAAATATTAGATTCCCAGGAGAGAATTTTTCCCAAGGAGAGCTTCTCCTCGAATCCTCCAGACGTATAGGCTTTCAGGAGGTTCAGTTGCTTGCTGCTTCGGGAATTAGTGAAGTCTGGGTATGGAAAAAACCAAAGATTTGTTTCATTCCCGTTGGAGACGAACTTGCAGCTTTGGGAGAAAATCTAAAAGGCAAGCTAGCTTATGAGAGTAATTCTTTCATGTTGAAAGCCCTCGTCGAAGATTGGGGAGGAGAGGTAATCATACACAAGATATTACCTGATAACTTCGAGATTGTCTTAGAAGCCCTACTTGAGGAGATAGAAAAAAATGATTTAGTCATAATAGGTGCGGGGTCTTCCAAAGGAAATAGAGATTTTACAGCAGATGTCATATCTAAGGTAGGAAAGGTCATAGTTGATGGCATAGCTTGTAGACCTGGTAAGCCCTTAATACTTGGTAAGGTTAAAGGTAAGCCGGTTATTGGGCTTCCAGGTTATCCTGTTTCCGCGTGGGTTGGGTTGTACTTCTTCGTTAATCCGCTTATAGCAGCCTTCTTAAAGACTGCTCCTAGAGAGTTGGACAGGATGAAGATGTATCTGTCAAAGGGAATAGTGTCCGTTCAAGGCATAGAGGAAATCATAAGGGTAAGAGTCGGTAAAGTTTCTGGAAGATGGGTTGCAGTTAGTCTTCCGCGAGGGGCTGGGAACATATCATCCTTGGGAAAAGCTGATGGCTTCATTCTAGTTCCTCGAGAAGTTATTGAAATAGAAAGAGGAAGCGAAGTAGAGGTGCATCTTTTTAGGGAAAAGAGCGAGTTAGAGGGAACGCTACTTTTCATAGGAAGTCATGATCTACTTCTTGACCTCATCGCAGATGAGATAAGAAAAGGTTTTCCGAGGTTTAGGTTTGTTTCAGCCCATGTGGGTAGCTTAGGAGGACTGTTTGCATTGAAGAATAGAGAGGCTCATCTTTCTGGAATTCACCTCTTCGACGAGGTGACGGAATCTTATAACACTCCATTCATAGAAAAGCACTTAACTGGCGAAAATGTAGAAGTGTTGAAGTTCGTTTATAGAGAGCAGGGGCTGATGGTTAGGCCCGGTAACCCTAAGAAGATAAGAGGATTATCAGACCTTAGAAGGGAGGACATTCTGTTTGTAAATAGGCAGAGAGGCTCAGGAACAAGAATCCTCTTAGATTATCTCCTTAGAAAAGAGGGCATATCACCATCCGAGATCAGAGGTTACGATGATGAGGAGTTCACACACCTAGGAGTTGCTATGAGGATCGCATCAGGAAACGCTGACGTAGGAATGGGGATATACGCTGCTGCCAAGATAATGGGCTTAGATTTTATCCCGTTATTCGAAGAGGAATATGATTTAGTTACCCTTAAAGAATATATCGATTTACCTCAGTTCAAAGCTATATGCCAAATTTTGGATAGCCCCTCCTTTAAAGAGAGAGCCCTATCCTTAGGAGGATATAAATGGGCGAGGAAAAGTTAAAGGATAGTTTCGGAAGGGTCATAAACTATCTTAGGGTTTCCGTAACAGATAGGTGCAACTTAAGATGTAGGTACTGTATGCCGGAGAGGGGTATTGAGCTTATTCCTCACTCGGAAATACTTAGATATGAAGAGATACTTAGAGTGCTTGGGATCTTTAGCTACCTTGGGCTCGAAAGAGTTAGATTTACCGGCGGAGAACCTTTGGTAAGAGATGGGTTCGTCAATTTTTTAAAGGATGTGAAGAAAAGCTTCCCACGCCTTCTTATCTCTCTAACTACTAATGGTATACTATTAACCAAATATAGCAATGAGCTTAAGAGTTTAGGTTTGGATTCCTTAAACGTGAGCCTGGATACCCTTGATCCAGATAAATATAGGTACATAACTCGTCTAGGAGATATAAATGATGTTTGGGAAGGAGTAAAACGCTTTCTAAACGAGGAGCTACTCGTAAAAATCAACGTTGTAGCTATAAGGGGTTTCAACGATGATGAAATCTTGGACTTCGTTAACCTAACCAAGAAAATGAGATTAATAGTGAGATTTATCGAGTTCATGCCCATAACAAAAAGCACATGGAAGAAGGAAGATTTTCTATCAGCAGATGAGATAAAGCAAGTCATAGAAAGGAAATATTCTTTGACGCCTCTTGGCCATAGAATTGGATATGGACCAGCTACCTATTTTAAACTCCCATGGGGAGGAGTAATAGGACTTATAGGAGCTATAAGTCATCACTTCTGTGATAGGTGTAACAGAATAAGGTTAACAGCTAATGGTAGGTTAAGAACCTGCTTGTTTGGAGAAAAGGAAATAGATCTTAAGGAAGCCATGAGAAGGGGAGCAGACGATAAAGAGCTAATTACGCTGATTAAAGAGGCCATAAGTCTTAAACCTCTTGGATGGTTTACACTGGAGCGATGGGGTGACGGGTTCATGTCAAAGATAGGAGGGTGATTTCCTTGGCTAATATGATAGATGTTTCCAATAAGGATCTGACAGAAAGAGAAGCTTTGGCTTACGGTAAGGTGATCTTGGGAGAGAGGGTTTACTCCGCCTTAATTCAAGGGAACTTACCTAAGGGAGATCCCCGAGAGACTGCGCGCATTGCTGGCATACTGGGAGCGAAGAAGGTACCAGAGCTCATACCTCTTTGTCATCCTATAATTTTAGACCACATATCCTTAGATTTTGAGCTACTTCCAAAAGAGTTCGGAATTAAGATAATGGCTAAGGCTAAGGCAAAAGAAAGGACTGGGGTGGAGATGGAGGCTTTAACAGCAGTAGCCATAGCTGCCTTAACTATTTACGATATGTGTAAGGGTGTAGATATGGGGATAATTATAAAGGAGATATGCCTGCTAGCCAAAAGAGGGGGTAAAAGCGGTGAGTATTATAGGGAAGGGTAAAGTTCTATCTGTTAATGTTAATTCCTACCGTTCTTCAAGGAAAATGCCTGCCCTTGAAGCCAACTTTCTGAAAGGAGATGAGTTGTTGGTCTTCCCTATAGAGTTTATTCCTCAAGAGTTTCCTTTCCCTTCAGAGTTTAAAAGCTTTTTTGAGGATTTAACCATCAAAGGTATAACAGCTGTTGAGGTGGGTGATTTTTTGAAGATTGGAGAGGTTGTAAGTAGAGTGAAATCAACAGGTGATAGAGAAGCTAGCTTACCTAAAGATCGTTCTTCACTTGTGAAGATATACGGATGGAAGTGCGAGGTCGTTAAGGATGGTAAGATAAAGATAGGAGATAAGGTTATGAGATTCCTACCTATAAAGGTAGGTATAATTATAGCGAGTGATAAAGGAGCACGGGGAGAAAGGGAGGACTTAAGCGGTAAAGTTATAGAGGAGAAGATCTTAGAAATAGGAGGAGAGATTAAAAGGTACATTATCATTCCAGATGAGATTGATTTGATAGCTGAGAAGATAAGAGAGTTTGCTTCTGACGGATGCGATATAATCTTCACGAGTGGGGGAACTGGCTGGAGCAAGAGAGATGTGACACCAGAAGCAACTTTAAGGGTTATTGAGAGAGGGGTTCCAGGGTTACCCGAGATAATGAGGCTTGAAGGGTATAAGTTCACACCTGAGGCTGTTTTGTCTCGAGGGGTTGCTGGTATATTAGGGGAGACCCTTGTAGTTAACTTGCCTGGTAGCCCAAAAGGGGTTAGAGAGAGTTTAGATATAATTTTACCTGTTCTTGCACATGGAATTAATATCTTAAAAGGATGGGAGAAAGAATGTGGGAGAATTCGATAAAATTGGTTGTAGTTGACTTGGATGGGACACTTCTTTCACGAGATGGAATCCTTGAACCTCAGGTAGTAGGGGAGTTTAGAAAATTAAGAGAGTTGGGTATAAGATCTATTGTAGCTACGGGAAGGTTAACTATGGCAGCACGTGAGTTTGCAAAGAGCATAGGTAGTGATCTTCCAATAATAGCATGCAACGGGGCTTTAATAGAAAGTATTGATGGCCGTATTCTTTATACCACACCGCTTAAGAAAGAGGTCTTGGTAGACGTGCTAAACGTTTTGAAGTTAGTACCTGGTTTTCACCCTCACTTCTTCACACCTTACAAGATGCTAGCCCTTAGGATGAGCGAAGTTTTAAGATTCTATATGAATTATGTCAAGGAAGAAGTTATGGTGGCCAGAAGTTTGGAAGAAATTTTTAAGGAAAGGCTGATCCTTAAAGTTCTTCTCTTGGCTGAAACGTCTAGACTTGTAGATAGATTCTTACCCTTTATAAAGAACTTCTTGAAGGGGAAAGCTCATGTAGCCAGATCTTTCCCCACCTACGTTGAGATAGTAGATCCCAAGGCTAACAAAGGCAATGCCCTGGAAAGACTTCTTACGATGTTAGGATACGATCTTAAAAGCGTATTAGCTTTTGGAGACAGCGAAAACGACATTGAGATCTTCAAAAAAGTGGGTTTTTCTGTAGCTGTGTCTAATGCTGATCCTTCACTAAAAAAGCATGCTACTTACGTTTCTCGCGCCTCCTTTGGTGATGGTGTAATAGAAGGTCTAAAGCTATTCTTAGGGCAATGCAGTTAGTTATAGTAACTGGTTTATCAGGAGCTGGGAAATCCTTAGCCTTAAGAAGCCTTGAAGATAGTGGATACTTCTGTATCGATAACCTTCCCCCGGTTTTAATACCTAAGCTTGTGGAGTTATCCCTTCTCTCTAGAGGGTTGGAGAGAATAGCCTTAGTTATAGATATAAGGGGTAGAGACTTTCTTGATGACATAAGAAGCAGTTTGTCCTTTTTAAAGGAAAGGGGTATAGCCTTCAGAGTGATATTTCTCGAAGCTAGTGACGAGGTCATTATAAGGCGCTTTGAGGAGACTCGCAGACCCCACCCTTTACAGACAGATTTTATTACCTTAAGAGAGGCCATAGATAAGGAGAAGGAGCTTCTTAAACCCTTAAGGGAAATTGCAGATGTAGTTATAGATACATCCAATACTCCTCCCTTAGCCTTAAGAAACACCATAAAAGGTATAGTTCTAAAAGAGAAGTTTGCTCCCTCAATTTTACTTATCTCAATATACTCCTTTGGCTTCAAGTATGGCTTGCCTTTAGAGTCAGATCTTGTTTTCGACCTGAGATTTTTACCTAATCCCTATTATTCTGAGGAGCTCAGGGGATTAAGCGGCTTAGACAAAAAGGTAAGAAATTTCGTTCTCTCTAGCGAAGTATCTCAGGCTTTTCTTAAAAAGCTATTTGATCTTCTAGCTTTCGTTCTCCCGAAATATGCTGAAGAGGGAAAGAGCTACGTTAACATAGCTTTCGGATGCACTGGGGGAAGACATCGCTCCGTAGTAATCGCTGAGGAGGTGGCAAGTTATCTTCTTGAAGAAGGTTATTCAAATCTAAAGGTAATTCACAGAGATATAGAAAAAGGATGAAGGGTTGGTTTTTGCCAGGATATGGATTAAAGAGATGGATAGGCGTCATAGTCATGGGTTCTTTCTTGGGAGGGCTTGCTCTCGGACATCCAAAGGGAGGAAGCTTGGAGTTTTCTATCCTGTCTCTTGGATTTCTTTTAGTTGGCTTGGGGATTTATAAGCTAATTACAGTTATAGATAGTATACTCCGAAAGAGAGGAACAAGCATAGGAGAACTTTATCTTGAATTAGAGAAGAAAAGGGGGCCTAAGGTGACGGCCATAGGTGGTGGAACTGGTCTTTCTACCCTTTTAAGAGGCTTAAGGAAATATACAGGCAATATTACAGCGATAGTTACGGTAAGCGATGAGGGTGGATCTACAGGAAGGATAAGAAAAGATTGGGGAGGTATAGCTATAGGGGATATAAGAAACTGCATACTTTCGCTTGCTGAAGATGATAACATATGGGCTTCTGTTCTTAAATATAGATTCGAAAGAGGGGAATTAAAAGGACATTCCTTAGGGAATCTTTTGCTTTTAGCTCTTTCTGAAATGGAGGGAGATTTCCTATCAGGTCTTCAGAAGTTTAAGGAGATGCTGGGTGTGACCGCGGAAGTTTTTCCGATAACCTTAAGTGATGTAAAGCTTAGAGCCACATTTGAAGATGGAAGTATGGTAGAAGGGGAGACCGAAATCCCAAAGACGGGTAAGAGAATCACCAAACTTGAGGTTATACCTTCTAAGGCCTCTCTTTCCCCAAAAGTTCGGGATTCTATTATGAAAGCTGATATTATAGCTATAGGACCTGGTAGTCTATATACTAGCATCATACCTAACCTGGTATTTAGCGAGATAGTTGAGGCCATCAAAACGTCAAAAGCGCTCAAAGTCTACATTTGTAACATAATGACCCAACCAGGAGAGACAGATGGCTTTACTGTCCTTGACCACTTAAGGGAGATAGAGAAGTATATAGGTGCTGAAGTGATAGATTATGTTATAGTTAATACTGGTTCCTTTTCTGAGTCCGTTCTTAAAAGATACGAGAGCGAAGGGGCTACACCTGTAAGGTTGGATATACCGCTTGACTGTAAGCGTCCCATATTCATATGCTCTGATCTCGTTTTAGAGAGAGATGGAATCGTTAGACACCATCCCTACAAGCTTGCGGAAGTGATTTTAGGCTTAGTCAAAGAGGGGTGAGGGAAGTGTCTCTTTACACTTCCTTAAGAGAAGAGGTTATGGAGAAGTTAGTTTTAGACAAGGAGGCTATCAAAGCAGAGCTCGCTGGGTTCCTTTTAACTAAGTTAAGGGACTCTCTTGTCGTGAAAGTTGACACTCCCTCCGATGCTAGAAAGCTGTGTAAATATCTTGATACATTAAAGGAAAAGTATGCATTGGTTTCTGGGATAAAGGGGCATTACGAAGTTCAACTGAAGGGTTTCCCAGATTTTCTGAGGGACCCAAAGGTTTATCTTAACGATGATCTTCACTGGGGAGATTTCCTAAGAGGACTTTTTTGGAGCTGTGGAAGCATGGTTAAACCATGGAAGGGTTATCATCTTGAGATTGGAATTAGTAATAACGATCTTGCTTCACTTATAGAGAGCTCTTTGAGAGAGAGGGGGATAAGCTTCGGCACGAGGGATAAGAAAGGTAGGCATTATCTTACCTTCAGAAACCTCTTGAGCATAAAGCAGCTCTTAAGGGCAATGGGAGCAGAAAGGTCGCTAAAGAGATTAGATGAAATAAGAACTGTTAAAAAGATCAGGGAAAAAGCTAACAGAGAAGCGAATTGTGATACCGCTAACGCCGAGAGGATAGTATCAGCTTCCCTTAGAGATCTATTTTTAATAAACCTTATAGGGGAAAAATTAGACAAGCTTCCACCTAAGCTAAGGGAAGTTGCAGAACTAAGGATTAAACATCCATCTTTAAGTTTAAAGGAGCTCGGAGCTATGCTTTCACCCCCATTATCTAAGATGGGAGTTTATAGAGCCTTGAGAAAGATAAGAGATTATTTTAACAATTGGAAGGAGGGAAAGGATTTTGTTTCTAGGAAAGGCGAAAATAAACAGCTTTGAGAAAGGGGTTTCAAGGGAATGGATCTTGGCTGACGGGAAGGGCAACTTCTCCGCTACCACCCTAATCGACGTTCCCACAAGGGAGCTGCATGCCATCTTCTCAGTTATTAACGAGCCGATGTTAGTTAAACTCGAAGAGAAGGTCAGCATAGGGAAAAAGGAATGCTTTTTATCGACTAATAGATATTCTAGTATGGTTTATCCTGATGGATACAGGTACATAACAAGTGTTAGCTTCAACCCCTTCCCAACTTACATTTTTTCAGTTAATGAGAGCCTGATTAAGAAAAGAGTTTTAATAGAAAGCGGTAAGCTATTTATCAACTACTATGTGATATCCACTTCAGAACCGGTTAACTTTGAGGTTTCTCCTCTTTTACCCTCAGACTCTAATTCCATTCCTTACCAGCATGGCATAGAGCTTGGCACTATAGTTAATGTTAAAGATAATAAGCTGATGATCAGAGTAACATCGGGAGAGTATAATCCTCGTCCTCGTTTCTATGAAAATATAGAGTATCTAGGGAGCGGATCTAAAAAAGTTTTCTGGAGTCCTGGAGCTTTTTCTTTCTCCCTTAAAGAGGGGGAAAGTGTTACTCTCGAGGTTTCAGCTTATACCAATATAGTAGATATGGACTTTAATAGATTATGGGGGATGAAAGAACGGTTTTATAAAACGATTACGAATTCTATGCCATGTAAAGAGGACTTCCTTTACCTTCTTATGGCTGTTGGAGACACACTACTTATAGAAAGAGGCGAACTCAGGGGTATTATCTCTGGATATTTCTCCTTAAAAGAAAGGGGAAGGGAGACCTTCATCTCTCTACCAGGATTACTTATTGCTACAAGGAGGATAGATGATGCGAAACTTTGCTTGTTTAGGTGGTTGGAGTACTTTAGCGATAGAGGCTTGCCCTATGAAATAGATGGTCAAAATCCGATTTATCAGGGGGAGGAATCCACCCTTTGGTTCGCCTACGCTTTAACTAAGTTCTTAGCCTATACCAACGATCTTAACTTGGCGGAGGAATTCTTCCCAAAGCTTAGAACCTACGTCAATTACCTGCTGGAAAGCAAAAAGGTTGACAAGGATGGTCTTATAGTTGAGGATGACCCCGCAAACAACTGGATGGGAATAAGACTAAAGGATGAATTTATAGTTGAGAGAAAAGGAAAATTGGTAGACCTTAATGCCCTCTGGTATAATATGATTTCCCTGTTGTCTCGCCTATCTGACGCTTTAAACGTTAGGCACTCCTATGATAAGCTGCTTTCAGGGATCAGAGAAAGCTTCCTTCGCACATTTTGGCTTGAGGAGGAAGGATACTTTAAGGATACAGATGAAGGAAAGGAGCTGCGTCCTAATCAGGTATTAGCTATGTCCTTGCCCTTTACGCCTGTTCCAAAAGATATAGGGAGGATAGCCATTAATAATATCTGGAAGCACCTTTATACAACCTATGGTTTAAGAACATTATCACCCTTCGAGAAAAAATACAAGGGTAGAGAGGAAGGCGACGAAACTCAGAAACTTAAAGCCCGATGGAGAGGAATGGCTTGGCCATGGCTCTTAGGGCACTTCTTCTCCGCTTTTAGGAGATATCTTCCTGAGAAAGGCCATATCTTGGAGCTTATGTGGATGCCCTTCCTTGCTCACATGGAAGAGGGGTGCATCGGGGGGATAGCGGAGGTTTTCGATGGAAGCATGCCCTATGAACCCCATGGAGATATCTTGTACGCCCCAAGCCAGGGAGAGATAATAAGATCTTTCATTGAAGATGTAAAGGGAATTAGACCTAACTATGAAAAAGCTTGGAGCGATAGCCCCTTCTAGAGAGATCTGAACCTGAGAAACCTCCTCCAAAGAAAGCTAACGAGGAGAATAATAGGCAATAGCAACAAGGATATAAACTTAAAGGAATAGCTTATATCCCTAGTTGAAGAAGTAAAACCTATTATTAAAGGGGCTAGTATGTAGCCCAAATCCATCATTATCCATGCTACGGCAGATGCCTTAGGGCGTAAGCTTATGGGGGTTATGTCCGAAGCGATAGCTAACAGAAATGGAAAGCTTATGGCCATTCCACTTCCATATGTCAGAGATAATAGAACTAAATGAATGCTATTACTAGAGTAACCTAGAAGGAAAGTAGAAATCGCCATTGAGAGGAGGGATATTCCCAACCATCTATATCTATTAAGTTGGTTCATTATCCTATTTCCAGCTATTCTTATCATCAAGGCTACTGAGGCATTGGTGCTTAGGAAGAGAGAAGGATTTAAACCTTTTTCGTTAGATAGACTTGATACATACATCAGAATGGTTCCGTTTATCATCGAGAAAGCCAGGATAGATATTATATAAGTGAATATTCCCCTGACCCTAAAAAGCTCTCTATAACTTCCCCAGACGATAGAGTTCTTACTATTATCATCCTCTATCTTTATGTTTTTTATGTCGGTAAGAAAGAGAGCCGTCAATAAAAACAGGATAGAGAATAGGGAAAACATGAGAAGGTAGAGAACATCTCTGTTGGTTTTGAGGAAATAGCTCGCTATGGGAACGAAAAGAAGCTGTGGGGAAACGTAAAAAACCGAAATCCAAGCAAAGGCCCCACCTCTTATTCTCTCCGGGACTATAAGGGACTGATAAGCTGTCAGCGAAACCGTACCTATACCGTATCCTAATCCTCCTAGGAGGCGACACAGACCTATTAATTTTGGATCAATGGAGAAGGTTAGACCTATGGAGCTTATAAGGAGCAGTAAAAAGGTTAACCAAGCAGCCTTCCTAATGCTCAGGATCTCAAGAATAGTGCTTCCTACAGGTCTTACGGCCATGTTCGCCAAATAAAAGAGACTCATCAGCATACCTATATAAATAGGATTGATGCCTATCTTAGTGAGATAAATAGGGTAAATGAGAAACATGGCCAAGTAGGAGTTCACCATCAATGTAGAGATTAGGGATACTAAAAAGGGTCTCTTCCAGCTTACAAGGCTATGAGTAGATCCCATTTCAGCTTTAAATTATAGCGTTAGGAAGATTGCTTTGTAAAGAAAAGCTTTGTATAATATCGGAAGCATATTAAAGAAAGGGAGTTCCTGATGCTGGATAAAATGGGACTTGAGAAGATAACCTCAGAAGTTTATAAGCTTTCGAAAAGGGAAGTTCTCTCAATTTTAGCCACAGATGAGAACTACGGCCTTTCCGAGGAGGAAGCCGAAAAGAGACTTAAAGAGTTTGGGCCTAATAGACTTAAGGAGGAGAAGAAAAAGAGCCCTATAGCCATATTTATAGCTCAATTTAGAAACGCCATGAGCTATCTTCTAATGATAGCAGCATTTATAAGCTTTATCATTGGAGAAAATCTCGATGCTTTAGCCATCCTAGTAGTTCTCTTGGTAAACGCACTTATAGGTTTTCTCATGGAATACAGAGCAGAAAGGGCGATCGAGAGCCTTAAAAAGATGGTTTCAGTAAATGCCCTTGTTCTAAGGAATGGAAAGCTTAAAAAGACGTCGGCAGAAAGCCTTATTCCAGGAGACATAGTTATATTAGAAGCAGGTGATGTTGTCCCTGCAGATATAAGGATTTTGAACGCTGACAACCTTGAGGCTAATGAGAGCATACTTACAGGAGAAGCTCTTCCTGTTCCTAAAACGTCTGATCCTATTGAGAGTGAAGTGCCAATACATGACAGAAGCAACATACTTTTCGCAGGCACTCATGTAGTGAGAGGCAGATGCAAGGGAGTGATTTACGCTACGGGTATGAGCACGGAATTCGGTAAAATATCTAAGGCCCTACAATCCGTTGAACCTCCTAAAACTCCAATGGAAAGAAGACTCGAAGCTTTAAGCGTTTTTATGTTGAAGCTTGTCGTTGCTATAGGCCTCTTAGTTTTCCTAATAGGTTGGTTAAAAGGCTATTCCTTACTTAGGATGCTTGAGACTTCTATAGCGCTCGCTGTTGCGGTTGTGCCAGAAGGACTTCCTATAGTTGTCACAATAACCCTCGCTATAGGAGTGCATAAAATGGCAAAGAGAAACGCCCTCATGAGAAACCTGGCTGCTGTTGAAACTCTGGGTAGCTCCAATATGATCTGCACGGATAAAACCGGAACCCTAACCCAGAACAAAATGAAAGTTTCAAGTGAATTTTTCCCTAACGACTTTTCTAAGCGTGAGGCATTAAAGGTTGGAGCCTTGTGTAATAACGCTTATATTTCAGGAGATGATGTTATAGGAGATCCTATGGAAGTTGCTCTCCTTCAATGGATTTTAGACAGTGGCCTTAATCCTAACGAGATAAGAAGTAGTTTCCCTAGGATCAAAGAAATTCCCTTTGACTCCAAGATTATGAAAATGACAACTATCCACGAAGGTTTCGTAGCTATCAAAGGAGCTCCTGAAAAGCTACTTTTGGAGTGCAGATACATCTATGACGAAAATGGCAATCTGACCGTGTTAAGCCCGGATTTTAAGGAAAAAGTGCTTAGATCCATTGAAGAAGCTGCGTCACAAGCTATGAGAACGCTTGGCTTTGCCATTGGAAAGAGCGAAGAAGAACTGGTCTTTTTAGGCTTTGTGGGAATAAAGGATCCTCTCAGGCCAGAAGCTAAAGAAGCGGTTCAAAAGTGTAAAAATGCAGGGATAGATGTGGTGATGCTAACTGGTGATCATGTCTTAACGGCCTCCTCTATAGCTAAAGAAGTAGGCATAGCCGAGGAAAACTTACATCCACTCGAAGGCAAGGATATAGAAAAGCTATCAGATGAGGAGCTTTTTGAAGCCATAATTAAAAAGCGCGTAGGAGCAAGGGTACTACCAGAGCACAAGCTAAGGATAGTTGATGTCCTTCAGAAAAAGGGTTATATCGTTGCTATGACGGGGGATGGAATCAATGACGTTATAGCCTTGAAGAAGGCTGATATCGGTATAGCGATGGGAATAGCTGGAACCGAGGTTACCAAGGAAGCCTCTGATATGATTCTTCAGGACGATAGATTCGCAACCATAGTTGATGCTATTGAAGCCGGAAGAACTATCTTCGATAACATAAGGAAAGTTATATTTTACTTGCTCTCTTGTAACATAAGTGAAGTAATATTAATCCTATTTAGCATACTTTGGGTAAAAGACCTCCTTCTCCTGCCCCTCCAGATACTTTGGATTAACTTAGTTACCGATGTTCTTCCTGCTTTAGGAATAGCATTCGATCCACCTGAGGAAGGAGTGATGAAGAGACCACCAAGGAGGATTAATGAAAACCTTCTGCTTAAGAATCACTACCTAGACATAACTATCTATGGATTAAGCTTCGCTTTTCTCTCTCTTATTACGGGCGTTATAGCCCTATCTTTTTCTGGTTTGGATACCCTTAAAGCTCGAAGTTATGTGTTTCATACTCTTGTCTTTTGTCAGATAGCTCATCCCCTCACTTTAAGGGACAAGCCGGTGCTTTCAAACCCTAGGACGATTTTTTTAAATAAGGTGCTTTTAGTTGGAATTTTCGTCTCGGTTTTGTTGCAGATTTTAACCGCCTATGTTCCCTTGCTCCAGGAGGTTCTAAGAGTTACTCCTTTAAGCCCTAGGGAATGGTTAATGATTACGGGGGTAGCAACTTTGCCACTCATTTTCAACAACTTCTACCGGATTTTTGTAAAAGAATCATTTAGAGGGTTGACAAGATCTTAAAAGGACCTTATAATTCTTATAAAAGGTGGGAATATAGGGATGTTTAAGAAAAAGGAGAAAACCTTAAGCTTAAGTAATCATATAATGAATTGGTGGTGGCAGGCTTATAAGCCTGCCGCGGCATAAATTATAGGTTTTCTTTTAGTTAGAAAGGGCCGCGGCATGGTAAAGTGTCGCGGCCCTTTATTTTTAAAAAAGGGGCCGCTTCTTCAGATCAATCTGAAGTGGGCGGCCCCTCTCTTTTTAGTTTAGTCTGAGGAGGTGAGCTTATGTGGAGTTGAGGGAAGGCAAGTTTATCACATCTTATCTTGCTTTACCTATCCCTCCTGGTCTATTGGAGCATGAGGGCATTCGAAGGTTACTCCATGACAAAACTCACTCCTTTATCATGACCATTGACACAACTTATAGAGGAGGTAAGAAGCATACCTACATAGGTTTAGAGCCTCAGAGAACTTTTAAGCTACTTAAGCACCAGAGAAACTTCATCTTTGAAGTAAACGATAAGGAAAGCTCCAACCTCTCATATGATGTTGAAAAGTTCCTCGAGAAGAACCTGTTACTTGATCAACAACGCCCAAGTGGGCTCCCGCCTTTCTATGGAGGGTTATTCGGTTATATTGGTTACGAGATGGTAGAAAGATGGGAAGAATTATATCACAACGATCGAGACAAAGGACTTAAAACAACCGAAGGGCTTCCAATCCTATATATGGGACTATTTGATGAGCTCCTATGCATAGATCATGAAGACGGTAAGCTCTTTCTAATCAAAACTTTTCCTGAAGAGGAAATCGAAAATGCCTTAGCCTCTTTATTCAGAAAAGCATCCTCTTTAACCAGAAGCTTATCTAAAAATACGCCCCTTAAAGTAGAACGAGAAAGCCTGTACCTTAAGGGCTTTTCGTCTAACGTTTCTAAGAAAGAGTTCTTAAGTATGGTTGAACAGGCCAAAGAGCATATTAAAGCTGGAGAAGCTTTCCAGATAGTCATTTCACAAAGGTTTTCCTTTGAAAGTAACATTGATCCACTGGATCTTTTCTTTTCTTTAATGGAAAAGAATCCATCCCCTTACATGTTTTTCATCAACTTTCCTGAGATAAAACTTATAGGAGCTTCGCCAGAAGTTTTGGTTGAAGTGAAAGGGAATAGGGTCATAACAAGACCCCTTGCAGGAACAAGAAGGAAAGGTAAAAGCCCCGAGGAAAATGAAAGATTAAAAGAGGAGCTCATTAAGGATGTAAAAGAACGTGCGGAACATGTCATGTTAGTAGACCTGGGAAGAAACGATCTTGGAAAGATATGTGAGCCTGGGAGTGTTACTGTTTCTGAGTTAATGAAAGTAGAGAGCTATCCTCATGTAATGCACATAGCTTCACAGGTAGAGGGAAAGCTGTCTAAAGGGGTTGCTCCTTTTGATGTCTTAAGGGCTGTATTTCCCGCCGGAACAGTTACAGGTGCTCCTAAGGTCAGAGCGATGGAGCTAATAAATGATATGGAAAGGGATCCTAGAGGTCCATATGCTGGTTCTGTCGGTTATATAAGCTTCTGCGGTGACATGGAGATGTGTATAACTATAAGAACCATATATTTCTACGATGGAAGGTTTCACATTCAAGTTGGAGCGGGCATTGTATCTGACTCCAATCCTGAGACCGAATATAGAGAAACGATCTACAAGGCAATGGGACTATTTAAAGCGGTAAAGGCACTCTTTAAAAATGTCCAACAAGTTAAGGAAAGTCTCTTTTTAAAGGAGGGATAAAAAATGATATTAGTGATAGATAATTATGACTCGTTTACTTATAACCTCGTTCAATATCTTTCAGAGTTTGATGATGTAAGGGTGGTTAGAAATGACAAGATAACCCTAATGGATATAGAAGTTCTATCCCCTTCTCACATAGTAATCTCTCCCGGGCCAGGTACCCCCGATGATGCAGGTATATCCAACGAGGCAATAAAGCATTTCGCCGGTCGCATTCCTATCTTAGGAATATGTCTAGGGCATCAGTGCATTGGAAGTGTTTTCGGTGGAAAGGTAGTTAGAGCCCGAGAACCCGTTCATGGTAAGGTCTCCCTGATTTACCACACAGGAAAGGGAATCCTAAAAGGATTACCATCTCCCTTTCTAGCTACAAGATACCATTCTCTAATAGTTCAAAGAGAAACACTTCCCTCCGATCTTGAAATAGTAGCTGAAACCGATGAAGGTGAAATTATGGGAATAATGCATGTAAAGTTTCCCATCTTTGGGCTCCAATTTCATCCAGAATCTGTCCTAACCACTGAGGGAAAGAGGATACTTAAAAACTTCCTAGCCATTGGGTCAACATCGAGGAGGGAATACAGCTATGTCAGCAGAGCTATATAAGGCTTTCTTAGAAGCATTATTGAGCGGAAAGGGGCTCTCAGCAAAAGAAGCAGAAATCCTCATGGATGCGATTACTGAGAAAGCCTTTACCGATATTCAAACGGCAGCCTTACTCATAGCATTAAGAGCTAAAGGGGAAAACTCAGAGGAGATCAGTGGAGCAGCTAAGGCACTGCTTAAAAAAGCATGCAAAATAGAAGTTAATGGGGATATCTTAGTTGATACCTGTGGAACGGGAGGAGATATGCTTCAAACTTTTAACGTTTCTACAACTGTTGCAATTGTCTGCGCAGCAGGGGGAATCCCCGTAGCTAAACATGGGAATAAGTCTGTCTCAAGCAAAAGCGGAAGCGCTGACCTTCTCTTAGAGATGGGTGCTAAAGTAGAGCTTACACCGGAGGGAATAAAACGCTGTATCGAAGGTTTAAAGTTGGGTTTCATCTTCGCTCCAGCTTACCATCAAGCTCTTAAGAACGCTGCTCTCATAAGAAGGGAGCTTGGCACAAAGACTATATTCAACCTCTTGGGTCCCCTTATAAACCCAGCTTTTCCCACACATCAGCTGGTAGGAGTTTTCGACGAAAGGTTTCTTAAACCAATAGCTGAAACCCTCAGGAAGCTTGGAAGAAAAAGGGCGATGGTAGTCCACGGGTGTGGAGCTGACGAGCTTTGCGTCTGGGGAGAAAACAAAGTTGCCTTCTTAAAGGAGGATGGCAGTATAGATGAGTTTTCCTTCTTTCCTGAGGATGTAGGGATAAAAAGGAGTTCCATTGAAGAGGTAAAAGGCGGGCTTCCTCACGATAATGCTCTTATATCGCTTAGGATACTTAGCGGTGAAAGGGGTGCGAAACGCGACATGGTTCTTCTTAATGCAGGGGCGGTTTTCCTATTAGTGGGATGGGCAAGAGACCTAAGGGAGGGGATTTCAATCGCCTCCGAAATTATCGACAGTGGAAAGGCAAAGGAAAAGCTTAACGAGTTTATAAGATTTACTAAGGAGCTGATCTAAAAATGGGGTTAAATGTTCTATTCGAGATAGTAAATAGAAAAAAGCAAACGCTTGAGGCCTCAAAGAGAAAAGGGAGAGAACTATTTGAACTTCTTAAGAAGAAAGATTTCTTCTTGATAGGAGAAATAAAGATTTCATCCCCAAGCGCAGGGGTGATAAAAGGGGATATCGATGTAGTAAAACAAGTTAAGGCCTATGAGAAGGGAGGGGCAAGTGCCATTTCCGTAGTCACAGAAGAAAGCTTCTTTAAAGGAAGCATAGATCTTTTGAGAGAGGTTAGAAAGAACACGGAACTTCCCGTATTAAGAAAGGATTTCATAATCGATCCTATTCAAGTTTACGAAAGCTTTTTCAATGGAGCGGACCTTTTACTGCTTATAAGCAGGATACTTTCTTTAAGGGAGCTTAAGTACTTCATTGATCTTTGTGAAACTTTAGGGATTATTCCTTTAGTAGAGGTTCATTCGCACAAGGATATATATAAAGCCTACAAAGCTGGAGCTTATTTCATAGGAATAAACAACAGGGACCTTAGAACCTTCAAGGTTTCCGTGGAGCATACTGTGAGACTTCTACCAATCATAAGGAAGGTCTTTAACGATAGAGAAATTATAGTGATATCTGAAAGTGGTATATCTACCCCTGAACACACACACCTGCTGAAGAGCCATAGGGTTGACGGAATTCTTGTAGGATATTCCTTGCTTACAAGCGATAACCCTGCAGAGAAAATCAAGGAGCTCCTACTTAGGGAGGGTGATACCGTTGATCGAAGTTAAAATCTGTGGAATTACAAGGGAAGAGGATCTTAAAAAGGCAATAGAATTGGGTTTTGACGCTGTTGGGTTCATCTTGTGTGAAAGTAAAAGACAGATTACTCTTCCGAAGGTTAAGTCATTTCTGAATCTAATACCTCCATTCATGTCAGTTGTAGCAGTTGTCAAAGATCCATCAATAGAAACCCTCACGGAAATAGTCAGAGCGAAAGTTTTCACCCATGTTCAATTCCACGGTATGGAACCACCTGAAATGCTTGTAGACTTCCCCTTAAAAAGGATAAAGGCAATTCCCATAGAGGGAGAGGAGAGTTTAAATCTAACCAGTGTATATTTTAACGTCGCTGATTACTTTCTATTCGATACAAAAGTCGGAAATAGTTTTGGTGGAACAGGAAAGAGTTTCAACTGGTCTATTCTGAAAAAGTATGATAGATCTAAGCCCTTTATACTATCAGGTGGCATTAACGTTAACAATTTAGAAATGGCAATTAAAGAGCTCTCTCCTCATGGGATAGATGTCAATAGCTCCCTGGAAAGGGAGCCTGGAGTTAAGGACCACAAGAAAATGGAAGAGTTTATGGGTTTACTTAGATCTCTAAGAGGAAGGTGAATGCCATGGTTGTTGGAAGAGAGGCCCCTGGCTATTTTGGTCCCTTCGGGGGGAGGTTCGTTCCCGAAACGCTCATACCCGCACTAGAAGAGCTTGAAAGAACATATCTAACGCTTAAAGATGACCCCTCCTTCAAAGAGGAATTGAGCCTAATTCTAAGAGATTACTGCGGAAGGCCCACTCCTCTCTATTATGCAGAAAGGCTATCTAAGGAAAATGGAAGAGCAAAGATCTACCTAAAGAGAGAGGATCTCGCTCACACAGGTGCTCATAAGATAAACAACGCTGTGGGACAGATACTTCTTGCCAAGTATATGGGAAAGAGGAGAATAATAGCTGAAACTGGGGCTGGTCAACATGGTGTCGCAGTTGCAACAGTCTGTGCGAAGTTTAACATGGAATGTTGCATATACATGGGAGAAGAAGATATAAAGAGACAGAAACTCAACGTATATAGGATGAAGATGCTAGGGGCTGAGGTCATTCCAGTATCATCGGGAAGCAAAACCTTAAAAGATGCTACAAACGAGGCTATCAGAGATTGGGTTTCAAACGTAGATACAACTTATTATCTCATCGGTTCCGTTGTTGGACCTCACCCCTACCCTACCATAGTCAGAGACTTTCAGAGGATCATCGGTGAGGAGACGAGGGAACAAATTTTAGCTAAAGAAGGGCGCTTGCCAGACTACATTATAGCTTGTGTTGGTGGAGGAAGTAACGCAATTGGGATATTCCATCCCTTTCTGGAGTATTCTCAGGTCAAGCTTATAGGAGTTGAAGCTGGAGGGAAAGGTTTAACGTCGGGGCTTCACGCTGCATCGCTTAATGCAGGTAGAATTGGAGTGCTACATGGCTGTAAATCGTATGTTCTTCAGGATGAAGACGGTCAGATAGTTAATCCCTATTCCATTTCTGCAGGTCTGGATTACCCAGGCGTTGGACCTGAACACGCCTTTCTTAAGGAAATTGGCAGAGCTACCTATGTGACGGTTACGGATGAGGAGGCTCTTGAAGCCGTTATGATCCTCGCAAGAAGCGAGGGAATAATAGCTGCTTTAGAAAGCGCCCATGCTGTTGCCTATGCCCTTAGGCTGTCCAAAACTGTGGATGAGGAAAGTATAGTAATTGTGAATCTCTCTGGCAGAGGGGATAAGGATATGTCAACTTTAATAGACCATTTCAGAATGGGGGTAGAATAATATGAGACACGAAAACCCCTTTGTAAAGGCATTTTCTGGTAAAAAAGCTTTGATTCCCTTTATCACGGTAGGTTATCCATATTGGGATGTATTTGAAAGATTGGTCGAAGGGATGGTTCAGGCCGGAGCAGACATTATAGAGATAGGAATTCCATTCTCAGACCCATTGGCTGACGGGATAACCATACAGAAGTCTAGCCAAATTGCTATTGAACATGGCGCAACCCTCAAGAGGGCTCTTAAAGTCATTGAGTCGCTTTCCCCCAAAGTTAAAGTCCCCATAGTTATAATGAGTTATTATAACCCTATTCTTTCCTATGGGATCGAAAGCTTCGTTAAAGATGCAAAATGCGCTGGTGTATCAGGTGTAATAATTCCGGACCTTCCTTTTGATGAAAGAGAACCATTTTACCACCTCTGCAAGGAGAGGGGAATAAGCCCCATACTTATGATTACCCCCGTCACCCCTCACGAGAGGCTTGAAAGGATTATTAAAGACGCTGATGGCTTTATTTATTGCGTTTCGCTTGTAGGGCTTACGGGAGATAGTAAAAAGCCGATATTCCAATGGATATCAAGGGAGCTCCCAAAGATAAGGGAACTTTCTCCAGTTCCAATAGTGCTCGGCTTTGGTATCGACTCTACTGACACAGCAATGAGAGTTTCTCCTTTCACCGACGGGATTGTTGTGGGAAGTGCCTTGATAAAGATGATCGAAAGAGAAATATCCCTGAGCTCTTGGACAGAAGATGACCTTCTCGATAAGGTGAAAAACTTTATAAAATCTTTTAAAAAATCACTGAAAGACTAGCACGCTTAAATAGCCTAATCCCAAGACATATTGACAAAAGCATATTAGTATGGTAGTATACAAACGGAGGTAGGGAAGAATGATGTTATTGTTTCCTCAGAGAAAAAACTCATCCACGCGGGATTACATTTATGAGACTCTTAAGAAAAACATAATTTTACTTCATTTGAAGCCTGGTCAAGTTATCACCGAAAATGAAATTGCAGAACTTTTCTGTGTAAGTCGGACTCCTGTTAGGGAAGCTTTTGTCAGGCTCGTTCAAGAAGGACTTCTTGAAACTTATCCTCAAAAAGGGACCACGGTTTCTCTGATCGATCTGGAGAGGGTAGATGAAGCAAGATTTATGCGCAGAACCCTTGAAAAAGCGGTATTACAAATGGCCTGCAATAATTTTCCACAAGAGCTATTTTTTGAACTTCGCTCAAATTTAGCGCTACAAGAGCTCTGCATCCAAGAAAAGAACTTCATTAAGCTCTTTGAACTCGACGAAGATTTTCACAGATTGATCTATAGGGGGTGTAGGAAGGAGCGTATATGGGAGTTAATATCTCAAATCAATGCAGACTTTAGACGCATTAGAGTTCTAAAACTTTCCTTGGGTATAGGTGTTGGAGAGGTTGTGAAGCAACATCATAGAATAGCAGAGCTAATCTTCTCTAAGGATGTAACCAACGTTGACAAGGTCATCGAAGAACACCTTCCTCAAAATGACCCAGATTTTGAAAATCTACAAAAGCTATATTCACAATACTTTAAATAGGGAGGTGTTAAGCTCGTGTGGAGGTCATGGAAGAAGGTTATCATGTGGATGGTTGTAGGATTTCTCATCGTAACATCCATCGGAACTAGTATGGCTCAAGAGAAAACCTATACTTTGAGGGTATCGATGGTGATCACTAAGGGTGATAACATCTATGAAGGTTATGAGAAATTCAAAGAGGGCATCGAAGTTAGAACTCAAGGGAAAATCAAAGTAGAGTTGTATCCAGGTGGAGTCCTAGGAAGAGATGAAGAGATGCTCGAGCAAGCGGTTATGGGGGGAGATGTATGTGTAAACACTGATGCAGGACGTTTAGGCGTATGGGTTAAGGAAATAGGAATTTTGCTCTGTCCTTATTTAACTGATAGCATTGACGATTGGATGAAGCTCTTAAAGTCTGACTTAGCTAAAGAGTGGTACGATAAGGTTCGTAAGGAAAAGGGGCTCGTTGTTCTTGCATTCAACTGGTATGCAGGGGCACGCCATTTCCTAACGAAGAAGCCTATATCGAAGCCAGAAGATCTTCAAGGGCTTAAGATTCGCACGCCTGGTGCCCCCGTATGGCAGGAGACCATAAGGGCTTTGGGAGCTACTCCTGTCGCTCTTCCATGGACGGAGGTATACATGGCTCTTCAGCAGGGCGTAATTGATGGAGCTGAGGCTCAGCACCCAGCCACATACGGTTCAAAGCTTTATGAGGTTGCCAAATATATCACGAGGACAGGGCACATTCAGCTGTGGAACTCTCCGGTGGTAGGTGATAAATGGCTTAAGAAGCTTCCGTCCGATTATCAGAATATACTCCTTGAGGAAGCCGATAAGGCAGGAGACTATGCTACCAACTTGCTTCTTAAAATGTTAACCGAGCTTGAGGAAAAAATGAAGAAAGAAGGAGCTATCATAAACGATGTAGATATAACACCATTCAAGAAGCGCGCTGAAGCGGTGTATGAGAAGCTCGGCTATCAAGAGGTTCTTAAGAAGGTTCAGGAGCTTTTGAGCAAGAAGTAATTTTGACCCCTTAGTTTACAGAGGTGGGGGGCGATTTTTCGAAATCGCCCCCTGCTTTTTACGGGGGTGATGGAATGAAACGGCTTTTTGAGATAATAGACATAATTGAAGTTAAGGTTTGCCAATTTCTTTTAGCCCTTATAGTTAGCCTCGTTTTCTTTTCCGCCTTGCTACGCTACATAGGCTATCCGATAAATTGGACTAACGCACTAGCCTCAGGACTATTCGTCTGGCTGATCTACATAGGAGCTGACAGAGCTCTGCGAAAAAGAAGACACATTGGCATGGGGTTCTTCATTGAGCGCCTTCCAGATAAACCGAGGTTTATACTGAGTATAGTTACCGACATTTCAATCCTGATGTTTCTCATATATGTTTGCTACCTCGGGATAAAAATGACCACAGCTAACACTGGTAGAGTATTTGAAGAGCTCTTTTTCTTAAGCTACGCTGTAGTCATAGCAGCTATTCCTGTAGGAACATTTCTCATGTGTTTTACTCTATTATATCAGATAGCTTTAAAGCTTAAGCATAGGGGGTGAGTCATAGATATGTCCTTTCTCTACGCTTCAATAGCGTTTTTAATTCTGCTTTTGCTAAACGTTCCAATAGCCTTCACCCTGGGAATCTCAGGAATTATTTACTTCATAACCCAATCAACCATACCAATCCCTATAGTCGCTCAGAGGCTTGCGGCAGGAACGCAGTCCTTTCCTTTACTTGCAGTTCCATTCTTCGTACTTGCGGGACATTTAATGAACGTCTCAGGGATTACCTCTCGCTTTATACGACTCGCTGACTCTTTAGTGGGACATCTACCTGGTTCTCTAGCTCAGGTGAGCTGTGTCTTGAGTATGCTAATGGGCGGCATATCAGGTTCTTCCAACGCTGATGCTGCTATGGAAACTAGAATACTACTTCCTGAGATGCGTAAAAGGGGATATGATGACGGATTTTCTGCAGCTGTTTTGGCATGTAGTTCCCTAAGCACCGCTATTATCCCTCCAAGCATAGGGCTGGTTCTTTATGGCTATGTCGGGCAAGTGTCTATAGGTAAGCTCTTCGTCGCTGGGGTAATCCCTGGCATACTGATGGGAGTCACCATAATGATCGTAACACATTGGAAAGCTATTCGTAAGGGATATGACCTTGAAAGGAGAGATCAGAAAAAGAGTCTCAAAGAAATATACGAGGCTTTTCGAGAGGCCATATGGGCTTTAATGTTTCCCATATTCCTAATCGTTACCCTTAGGTTTGGCATATTCGCACCTGTGGAGGCTGCGGCTTTCGCGGTAGTTTATGCAATATTTGTGGGAAAGGTGATCCATCGCGAGCTTACATGGGAAAAGTTTCTTGAAGCTTTACTTGATACCGCTGAGGATAACGCTGTAATCATGTTTATAGTTTCTATGGCAGCTATTCCCATGTATGCCTTGGCCTTTGAAAAGGTTCCTGTCAAAATGTCATCCCTCATTATAAATCTCACAAATAACCCTATACTGATCATGCTTGCAATTATGGTTCTTCTTCTCTTAGCTGGCATGATTATGGAGGGAACAGTAAACACTCTTCTTCTCACTCCTATACTTCTTCCAATAGTTAGAGAAGCTGGGTTTGACCCCGTACATTTTGGTATCATCTTTGCGATCTTAATACAGCTAGGGGGAGTTACTCCCCCCGTAGGAGTAAACATGTATACCGTTTGCTCCTTGGGAGGGATTCCTGTGGAAAGCTTTATCCGCGAAAGCATAGCTTACATTTTAGCTCTGTTAGCCTTAGTCATATTGCTTATATTCGTACCTCAGTTGAGCCTATTACTTGTCGGGTTAATGAAGTAAAATATCTTTGCACTTGACTTTTTTAGCAACATTTGCTATTCTCAAAATAGGTTAAACATAGATGCTGCGGAGCCCAAGTGGCAGAGGGGGGAGAAAGCCACATCTCAGTTTGAGGTGTGGCTTTTTATTTAACCTCAGGTAAATCTCAAAGGGGGTGGAATCTGATATGGTAGTCAAGGTAGGAATCAATGGCTTTGGAAGGATAGGTAGACTGGTCCTAAGATCTGCTCTCAAGGAGAATAGAGGTGAGGGGTTAGAGTTCGTGGCAGTCAATGATATAACAGATGCAAAAACCTTAGCGCATCTATTTAAGTATGACTCTGTCCACAGAACATGGGAAGGGAGTGTAAACTACGATCAGGAAAATATCTACGTTAATGGTAAGAAGATAAGGGTTTTCGCCGAACCTGATCCTGCTAAGATCCCTTGGGATGAACTTGGTGTAGATATAGTCATAGAATCTTCCGGCAAGTTCACCGACGGTGACAAAGCTGCAAAGCATCTCCGAGGCAGCGTCAAGAAGGTCATAATCACTGCACCAGCCAAGGGAGAGGATATAACAATAGTCATGGGTGTAAACGAGAAGAGTTATGATCCTCAAAAGCATAAGATAATTTCCAACGCTTCATGTACTACTAACTGCTTAGCCCCTGTTGTGAAAGTCCTTCATGAGAACTTTGGCATAGTGAAAGGACTTATGAGCACAGCCCATGCTTACACCAATGACCAAAGAATCCTTGACCTTCCCCACAAAGACCTTTGTAGAGCGAGAGCTGCTGCTTTATCTATAATTCCCACATCTACGGGGGCTGCTAAAGCTATTGGAAAGGTCATACCCGAACTTAATGGTAAACTAAACGGCATAGCTTTAAGAGTTCCCGTTCCCAATGTCTCGGTGGTGGATTTCGTTGCCGAGCTTAAGAGGAGCGTAACTGTTGAAGAAGTTAACGAGGCAATGAAAAAAGCTGCGGAAGGAGAGCTTAAGGGGATACTAGCCTATGTGGATGAACCCCTTGTCTCTGTAGACTTTAATGGCAATTCCCATTCTTCTATTTTCGATGCTACCCAGACCATGGTTATAGATAACATGGTAAAGGTTCTTGCATGGTATGACAACGAGTGGGGTTATGCTTGCAGAGTCGTGGACTTAACTAGGTACATTGCTGAGAGGCTATAAGAGGTGAATAGCCTTGATAAACAAGAAGACCATCAGGGACATAGACGTAAGAGGAAAGAGGGTATTGGTAAGGGTTGACTTTAACGTTCCTTTGGATAAAAAGGGGAACATAGAAGATGATTACAGGATAAGAGCCACTTTACCAACAATAGAGTACCTAATAAAGGAAGGTGCTAAAACTATACTTATTTCTCATCTGGGAAGACCAAAAGGCGTTGATGACTCTCTTAGGATGAACCCAATAGCCAAGCGTCTAAGTGAGCTGTTGGGAAAAGAGGTTTTCAAACTTGATGATTGTATAGGAGATGGGGTTGAAGCTTTTGTTAAAAATATGAGAGAAGGAGATGTAGTTCTCCTTGAAAACGTAAGGTTTCATCCAGAGGAGGAAAAAAATGACGCAGAGTTCGCTAAAAAGCTCGCTTCACTAGCTGAGATATTTGTAAACGATGCTTTTGGAGCAGCTCACAGAGCTCATGCTTCTACCCATGGTGTAGCCAAGTACCTTCCTGCTGTTGCTGGATTCCTAATGGAAAAGGAGATCAAGTTTCTCTCAACGGTAAGAGATAATCCTCAGAAACCCTACTTCATAATCCTTGGTGGCGCAAAGATAAGCGATAAAATCACAATGATAGAAAATCTTTTGGATAAGGTTGATATTTTCTTAATAGGAGGTGGCATGGCAAACACCTTCCTGAAAGCGCTAGGTGGAAGCCTGGGTAACTCATTATGTGAAAATGACAAGCTTGAGCTTGCAAGAGAGCTTTTGAAGAAAGCAGAGGAGAAGAAGGTAAAGGTATTGCTCCCCACAGACCTTAAGATCGCCGAAAAGCCAGAGGCTAAAGAAGTTAAAGTTGTACCTTCTAGAGAGGTCCCAGAAGGATATGCTGCCTTCGATATAGGACCTAAGACCGTAGAGCTTTTCAAAGGTGAGATAAAGTCAGCTAAAACCATATTCTGGAACGGTCCACTAGGAATGTTTGAAAAAGAACCCTTTGATGAAGGAACGAACGAGATAGCTAAGTTTGTGGCATCCTTAAGCGACGTTACCTCAGTTGCAGGTGGTGGGGATACAGCTTCTGCTCTAAAGAAAGCAGGTGTTGACGAAAAGTTCACTCATGTTTCAACTGGCGGAGGGGCATCGCTTGAGTTCATGGAAGGAAGAACCCTACCCGGCATAGAGGTTCTTCTCGATAAGTGAAAGAAGGGGATTAACTTGAGAAAGGTGCTTATAGCCGGAAACTGGAAAATGCATAAAACTAATGAAGAAGCAGAAGCACTAGCTAAGGAAATTCTTAGGGGCTTAGCCGAAACAAAAGGGGTAGAAGTAGCCTTATGCCCTCCTTTCACGGCTTTAGAGAGGGTTAAGAAAGTTATAGAGGGTTCAGAGATAGCCTTGGGAGCGCAAAATGTCTTTTGGGAAGAAGAAGGTGCTTTTACAGGTGAAATATCCCCTAAAATGCTTATAGCCATAGGTTGTAAGTACGTTATCATTGGACATTCTGAGAGAAGAAAATACTTTAAGGAAAGTGATGAACAGGTTAATAGGAAGCTATCTAAAGCCATTAAAATGGGATTGATTCCTATATTATGCGTAGGAGAGACCCTAGAAGAGAGAAAGGCTAATAAAACCTGGAGTGTGGTAGAAAGACAGCTTACCTCAGCATTAAATGGCTTCCAAGGTGAAGGAGAAATAGTAGTGGCTTACGAGCCTGTGTGGGCTATAGGAACAGGGATCCCAGCTACGGGAGAGGATGCCTTGGAGGTAATCCTAAAGATAAGAGAAAGATTATCTGAGCTTCTTAACGAAAGCTTTGCATCTTCCACGAGAATACTTTACGGGGGGAGTGTAACTCCAGATAATATAATGGAGTTTCTAAAATTCAAGGAGATAGATGGAGCTCTAGTCGGTGGTGCTAGTGTCAAATCAGAAAGCTTTATAGGAATAGTAAAAAAAGCAGCTTTAAGAGGAGAAACTTAACGATGCGCTTGAACTTATAGACTCCCTCTGATATAATATTTGCTAGGTGCCGGGATGGCGGAACTGGGAGACGCATCGGACTTAAAATCCGATGGGCTTTATGAGCCCGTGCGGGTTCGATTCCCGCTCCCGGCACCATTTTTTATTCCTAATTAGAGCTTCCTCGATAGACCCCTTAATTTTTTCCTCAAGAAGTCACACTTCAATCCATTCTTACGTATATATGTTTTGGAGTATAATAGTCATACAAAACTGCTTCGAACAGCAATCCCATTTTAAAAAAGAGGAGGTGCCTCCTATTGAGATCAAAGCTTGTTCTCCTACTGGTATTCTTATTATTTAGCACTATAAGGAGCGTAGAAGCTCTAAATATAGACTTAAACAAGGCCATTGAACTTGCTCTGGAAAAAAATGCGAAGTTGAAACAAGCTCTTGCTTCGGTTGAGGCAGCTAAAGCAAAAGTCATGCAAGCAGAAAAAATACTTTATCCTACCATAGATTTTCAGACCACCAAGACAGAGCGAGGCGGAGCAAGCAAGTCATTCCCCGAGTTTCCCTCGAGCTTAAACCCAACCCCTGAAGATATATTTCTATATAATTTTATGAAAAGCTTACTGGGAACCTTAAGTTCTTCCTCTACTTCAGAATATCAAACGAAGATCAGCCTAACTTATCCTCTATACCTTGGAGGGAAGAAGAGTTCCACAATAAAAAGTGCCAAAGAATCACTCTTTGCCGAACTGGAGAACCTAAGACAAGTTAAAAACGAGGTCCTTTACTCTGTAGCTGAAGCTTACTATAACCTCCTTAAGGCGAAAAGTGCCTATTCCATAGCCATAGATGGCAAAAAGCTTCTGGAAGCACACCTTGAGGAGGTCAAGGCTAGATTCAATGTAGGTATGACGACAAGAAGCGACCTTATAAGAGCGGAGGTCGCTGTAGCAAGCGCTGAGCTTGATGTCATAAAAGCGGAAAACGCCCTTCGAGTTGCAGAACTCAACCTTAAGTTCTCCATAGGACTTAATAGAGATGATGAAATAGAGGTGAAAGAGGAACTAGCTTACTCCCCATTAAGGGGAGAGCTCAAAGAGTTTCTTGAAGAAGCCTTTTCTAAAAGACCTGAGATCCTAAGCATATCTCACTTAGTAGAAGCGCTCAAGGCAAACGAGAAATCGGTTTTGGCAGAATATAAACCTCAAATTTATCTCTCTGGCAGTTATCAATGGAGTGGAGATTCCTTCCCTCCAGATAGGAACAGCTGGAGCGTAGCTTTAATCTTAAGCCTTAACATTTTTGACGGAGGAGAAAAGGAAAGCAAGCTTAGGGAGATCAAAGCTAACATTAAAAAGCTCGAAGCAACCCTCGAGAACCTGAAGAAATCTATAGCCCTTCAGGTTGAATCCGCTTATCTTTCGGTTAAGGAAGCGGAAAAGAGAATAAAAGTAGCAGGTGCGCAGGTGGAAAAAGCATACGAGGACTTCAAAATGTCCGAGGAGGAATATAAGGCTGGCGTCGGAACCAATTTAGATGTTCTTGATGCTCAAACAGCCTGGAAAGAAATGAAAAACAGTTATGTTCAGGCCCTTTATGATTTTAACGTAGCAGTTGCTAAGCTAATCTTAGCTATAGGGAGGGATCGATTTGAAAGCCCTTTTAAGGAGAATCATCTTGTCAAGCTTGTTTCTTTTAATTGGATGGAGCAGTTTTGCTCAGGAACAGCTTCCATCGGTCAAAGTTGTAGAAGTCAAGATATGGGAGTTTAAAAAGACCTTCACCTTTACTGCCGATGCCGTAGCATTTAAGACTATAGATATATATCCCCGAGTTCAAAACAAGATCCTTAAGAAGCTCTATGTAGACGTGGGAGAACGGGTAAAGGAAGGACAGATTCTTGCTTTTCTGGATGACGAATATGCAAGGATAAGTTATCAAGCAGCCCTAGCTGGGGTTATGCAAGCCGAAGCCTCCCTGGAGCAAGCGCGTGTCATAGCAGAGAATGCAAAGGAGAACTATCATAGAATAAAGGAGCTTTACGAGAAAAAGGTAGTCTCTAAACAGGCCTTTGATAACACCAAGGCTCAATATGAGCAAGCGATGGCGGGTTTAAAGCTAGCTGAAGAAAAGCTAAAATCTGCTAAAGTCTCTCTATCAGAGGCAGAGTTATTGCTATCTTATCACAAGATATCTTCACCTATAAATGGAGTTGTCGTGAGGAAGTTTGTAGATGAAGGAACGATGCTTTTAGGAGGAAGTCCAATCTTACGCCTCATGCAGGACAACCCGATTAAGATTCAAGGGGCTTTACCTCAGGAAGCCCTGGCTTACATAAGGATCGGAGATGAGATAGAAGCATACTCTGATGTTTACCCTGATAAGGTCTTCAAGGGGAGGATAAAGATAATCTCTCCTATTATAGATCCTTCCACGAGGACCTTCTCAATTGAGGCCTGGATAGATAACCCAGAGAATATTTTAAAAGTAGGTATGTTCTTAAGAGTAAAGCTTTCCGCAGGTAGTAGAAGAGCTCTTGCTATTCCTCTGGAGTGTGTAACCTCCTTAAATCAGGTCTTCGTTTACTCTGACGGTGTGGTTTTTGAAAAGAAGCTCACTCTTGGGGAGTCTCAAGATAATTATGTAGAGGTGCTCAGCGGGCTAAAGGAAGGTGATAAGGTGGTACTTCAACCCACCACCTGGCTCAAAAATGGCATGAAAGTAAGGGTGGTGGAATAAAATGCTTAAGCTTGCCCGATTTTCAGTTAATAGACCTGTCACGGTCTTAATGATCTTCTTTGGAGTTTTAGTCTTGGGGGTATTTTCTCTTACCTATCTTAGGATCGATCTTCTCCCAGAGGTGGAACCTCCTGTGGTAAATGTCATAACTACATGGTCGGGAGCAAGTGCAGCAGATGTAGAATCTGAGATTACTAAGGTTATGGAAAATTACCTATCGACAATATCCGGATTAGATGAGCTTCAGTCCCGTTCCGTCGATGGTGTTTCTGTCGTTTCCTGTATATTCAAGTGGGGGAGGGATCTTGTGGATGCTACAAACGATATACGAGACCAAGTAGACAGGGTTAAGAGACTTTTGCCTGAGGACGCGGATGACCCTCGGATTTTAAAATTTTCCACCTCTATGTCTCCAATTATAGTGCTTGTCTTTACAGCTAAAGAAAGCTACCCTCAGCTTTATCGAATAGTTGATAAATATGTTAAAGATGTCGTAGAAAGGGTCCCTGGCGTTGGAACCACATCGGTCTTCGGAGGATTAGAGCGCCAGATAAACGTGACTTTAGATGTAACTAGGCTTGAAGCCTATAATATACCTCTCTCTCAGGTTAAAAACGCCCTAAAGGTAGGAAATGTCACTACACCTGCAGGTACGATAGAAGTAGGAACAAGAGAGTTCAACTTAAGAGTGCCTGGAAAGTATAACAGCGTTGACGAGATAGCTAATACCATCGTAGGCGTTTATAACGGTAGACCGGTTTACCTAAAGGATATAGCCAAGATCGAAGATGGATTTGCTGATGAAAACGTAAAGTCTTTTGGAAACGGTAAGAGGGCAGTTATATTAGTGGTTAGAAAGCAAACCGATGCAAATACGGTAGATGTAGCGAATGGGGTTAGAAATAAGCTTCCTTACATTAAAGGTCTTCTTCCCAAAGATGCAGATGTTTACATAGCTATGGATTCATCTGAGTTTATAGTGCTTTCCATAAAGAACCTAACTAGAACCCTCCTTCAAGGTTTAGGGCTAGTGATGTTTATCACCATCATCTTTTTGAGAAGGGTAGGAGCAAGTTTAATAATAGGTCTATCTATCCCGTTTTCGCTTATAATAACTTTCATCCTTATGTTTGCTGGAAAGTATACAATAAACTTAATATCTTTGTCCTCCCTGGCTATAGCTTCTGGTATGGTCGTTGATAACTCTATAGTCATCCTAGAGAACGTGACAAGATATATAGAGAAAGGGGTCAGACCCTCAGTCGCAGCTACAGTAGGAACTGCGGAGGTAGGTTCATCCGTCTTAGCTTCCACGCTAACCACCCTCGCAGTATTCATCCCACTTATGTTTATAACTGGGTTTTCGGGAGTCATGTTTAAGCAGCTTGCCTTCGTTATGTCTGCTGCTGTTACTGCTTCTCTCTTTATAGCTCTAACTCTTATCCCATCTATGGCAGCAAGAAGGCTAAAATCCCAGATTAATAGAGGCTTGTTTTACAAGCTGGGAGAGGTCGCTTTGGTCAGGCTTGAAAGTTTTTATAAATGGGTTTTAAGCTTAGCCCTAAAGACGCGCTGGCTCATTATAGGATTAGCTATTATGGGAATGGTATTTACCGGCCTTCTCTTTAAACATATAGGATTGGAGCTTGTTTCATCTGCAGACATGGGAGAAATCCGTATAAACCTTTACCTTCCCGAGGGAACACGCCTCGAAGTTGCTGAAGATTACATGATGAAAATCGTAAAGTTCGTAGAAGAAAAGGTTCCGGAAAAGGTGAGCTACTATAGCCGCTGCGGTTCTGGCGGCGGAGGAGCAGTGGCCTTTGGGTCAAGGGTAGGGTCAAATACCATAGAAATTGGGATAAAGTTGGTTCCAAAAGGGCAGAGAACGAAAAGCGATAAAGAAATAGCAAGACTTCTAAGAAGATACATTATGAGCTTACCTGGTATAGAGAGCTATAGCGTTAAAACGTCTTCTTTCCTAACATCCATGCTCTCGGGTAGAGGCTCGAGTTCTCTTCAAATTGATGTTGCTGGGGATAACCTTGAGGTTTTAAGAAGCGTTGCTTACCGAGTTAAAGAGGTCGTCGAAAAGGTTAAAGGAGCAGTTGATGTCTCAATAGCCCAAGGCGAACCCAGACCCGAACTATGGATTGAAGTCGATAGGGAAAAAGCATCCCTGCTAGGCATAAACATGAGCCTACTTGGAGATACTATAAGGACCTACTTTGAAGGAACCTCTCCCACAAGCTATAGCGAGGGTGGAGAAGAGTACGATATAGTTCTCCGCCTCAGAGAGGATCAGAGGAACAATCTGGAGCTTCTCTCCCAACTGCCTATCCCAACCGCAAATGGAAACTTAGTCAAGCTTGGAAGCATCGCTAAAATAGAAAGAAGGCTTGGCCCCATTGAAATAGCGAGAAAAGAAAGAATGAGAGTATTTACAGTTGAAGCAAGCGTATTAGATAGGCCACTAAGCGAGGTTGAAAAAGAAATAAGAGATAGGTTATCTTCCATCGAGCTTCCAAGTGGTGTAACCATATTCTTCAGAGGGGAAGCAAAACAAATGAGAGAAACATTTTCAGACTTGCTAAAGGTACTAGTCCTTGGTATTATACTTGTATACATGGTTATGGCATCTCAGTTTGAGGCCTTCCTTGATCCTTTTGTTATAATGTTCTCGGTTCCCTTTGCTTTCACCGGCGTAGCATTAGGGCTTTATACGTTTAAGCAACCTTTAAGCACACATGCTTTCTTAGGAATTATAATGCTTGTAGGTATAGTGGTTAATAACGCTATAGTTCTCGTAGATTACATAAACTTAATGAGAGCAAGGGGCTACAAGCTGTTTGATGCAGTACTGGAAAGTGGAGTTAGGAGACTTAGACCTGTTCTTATGACCACTTTAACTACTGTAGGTGGGATGATACCGATGTTGATCTCCAGAGGAGAAGGGGCAGAAATATGGAAACCATTGGCTGCAGTCATAACAGCAGGTTTAACGTTCTCCACACTTGTCACATTGATTCTCGTTCCTGTCGTTTATACTGTTATTGAGCAATATATTAGAAGAAAGAAGAGGTTTGTAGAAAGTGGAGAAACGGAGTTTGTGGAAAGAATTACTGGGGAAGCTCAGGAGATTTTACCTCGCTCACTTTAGGATATCTTATGTTAACGAGCAGCTTTCCAAAAGAAGGGGAAGTTGCCTTCAATGTGGGAAATGCTGCAAGTTCTTCATAAGGTGTCCTCATCTTACAAGGGACAATAAATGCAGAATTTACAACAAAAAGCGTCCTAAACAATGCATTTACTTTCCTATAGATGAAAGAGATTTGGCTGATGTAAAGTTTGAGTGTGGTTATTACTTTACAGAAGAAAAAGACTAGGTAATGAACATATGTATACCTATAGCTAAGAAAGCTACACCTGAAAGAATCCTGATCAAACCTAAATAGGGAGTTAATCTAGTAAAGAAACTGAAAGCGCTCTTCAGAGTTAAACCTGTTATGAATAGGGGAATACCAAAACCCAAAGCATAGCTTAGAAGCAAAATTCCTCCTTTCAATCCACTTCCAGTCAATGCAGCGTAAACTAAGATCGTTGCAAGCATAGGACCAACGCAGGGAGACCAGCCAAGTCCGAAGGAAAAACCTATCATGAAAGAACCAATAAGGGGTATGTTTTTCTTTCTAATAGTAGGATGGCCCTTGAAGCCCAAGCTAAGCAAGTATTTATCCATGATGAACTGTACTCCTAAAATTATCGCAAGGGCTCCTCCTACATATCTGATAATGTGCCTATGCTTTATGATTAAACCTCCCAGACTCCCTGCACTGTATCCTAAAAGCACAAATATCGAAGATATACCTAAAACGAAAGCCAAGATCTCTAAGATGGAGTAAAGGGGCTTTTGATCCCTCGCCCCGCTCGTGGTCAAGCCTGCCACAAAAGCTAAAAAAACAGGTATAATAGGAAATATGCAGGGGGTGAAAAAGGTAACCACTCCTGCAAAAAAAGCGGTTGAGATATCTATGTTTTTCATAGCTCAAGTTCTCCTCCCTTCTAGATTTAGATAGATTAGAGTGGGGGTGAAAAAACATGAAGGGAAAGATCTTAGCATCATTACTTTTAATAATCCTGCTGCTCCCGTCCGAGAGTAAATCTCTCCAAGATTTCAGTCTACCATCGCTAATGGACCCAGCAAAACGCTTCTCTCTCTCAGAGTTCAAGGGGAAGCTAATCCTTCTTAACTTTTGGACCATAGGGTGCCCTTATTGTAGAGAAGAACTGACTATCTTAGACAAAGTTCAATCGCTTTACCCTGAAGATGTGAAAGTCATAGCCGTGCTTTACGCTACTCCAAAGGAAATTAAAATCGTGAAAGCATGGATACAGCAAGCTAACATAAGGAATATACTAGTTTTGTTGGATTCTGAGGGAAGCATTTTCAATTCCTATGGTGTCATCGCCGTTCCTTACACGGTTGTTATAAGCCGTAACGGAGAGAAGCTAACGGAGTTCCGTGGAGCTCTGCCTGAAGAGATCATAATCTCGATAGTCGAAAAGTCTTTAAAGTAGACGTATCTCTTACGCTGACAAACTCTACAAAGGGATAGTAAAACTTTCTTCTATAGTTTAATACCGTAAGTCTATCATCTTCAGAATCGCCAATAAATACAGCATGTTTTACCTTCATCTCGTTAACTAACTTGAAAAGCCCCCTTGGATCAGGCTTTAAAAAATCTCCAGCGTTTATAACATAACCTTCGGGTAGATTAAGCTTAAGAATCCTAAGAGCCAGTGAAGTTTCCCTTGGGTTTCTTCCAGTATATATACCTATTTTGAAGATTTTTTGGACTTCAGATAGATCAAAGAGTGGCCTTTCCCTCTTCCACAATCCATCTCCCTTCCAAAAGGTAGGCTTAAAACCATAAAGAAACTCACATTCCCGTCCACCGTACATCTCCATACATATTTTTCTAATGAAACTCTTATCCTCTTGAGGAAGAGAAAGATTAAGCTTTTCCTCCAAGTCACTTAAACCAATAGGGGAAAGAGAATCTATAACCTCCAATGGTTTTCCACCCCTAACGTTCACCCACTTTTGGAGCAAGATAATAGCCATCGTAAGCTCCCAATCATCGTTGAAACCAGGGCAGGCCTTTAACCTCTCTATCAAAGCCATGTCTACCTTAAAGGGAGGTAAGCTCTTTTCGATTAGCTCCCACCAAACCTCAGAAGCTCTTATGGTAGTGGCATAAAAGGAGTTCCTAACGTCGAGTAAAGTTCCATCTATATCAAATATCAGAGCTTCCGGAAGATGTCTCCTCTTTGGTTTCTTCACCGGATTTTTTCTTAAGCCTATCAATTACTAATGAATACCCTCCTGCACCGTATTCAAGAGCTCTCTTAACCCTACTTATGGTTGCAGAACTTGCTCCCGTCTTCTCAGCTACCTTAGCGTAAGTATACCCTTCAGCAAGAAGCTTTGCAACCTCAAACCGCTGGGCGAGAGCCTTGATTTCAGCGATTGTAGCTATATCCTCTAAGAAAGCGTAACACTCCTCCATAGTTTCTAAGCAAAGGATGGCTTCGCATAGTTGATCCGTCGAGGTGTTCCTCCATTTCTCCCAATTCCCCCTAAGAGTTTTCTTTCTGCGACCTTTTTCTCCTCCTTTCAAGTTCCTTCCAGACCTCATCCAGTTTCACCTCCTTGTAGGCTAAAGTTACAAGTAAATGATACAATAAATCTGCAGTTTCTGCAATAAGCTCTTTATTGTTTTTATTCTTAAATGCTAAAATTACCTCAACAGATTCCTCTCCAATCTTACGAATAACTTCGTCCTCTCCACTTTTTACCAAAGAGGCAGTGTAAGATCCATTAGGCAATCTTTTAATTCTATCCTCTATTACTCCATAAAGTTCATCAAGAATCTTCGAAGATGCAGGCATCTCTTCCTTCATAGAGTACATGACTCTGTAAAAACAAGAGTAATTCCCTGTGTGGCAAGCCGCTCCCTTTTGTTCCACCTCTATCAAAAGAGCATCCTCATCACAGTCATACCTTATATTGATGACCCTTTGAGTGTTTCCAGATGTTTCTCCTTTCTTCCATATCTTGCCCCTTGATCTACTCCAATAGTGAACGTAACCAGTCTCCAAGGTTTTTTTAAGAGCCTCCTCATTCATGTAGGCTAACATTAAAACTTCTTTTGTCTTATAATCTTGAGTGACAACTGGTATTAATCCCTTTTCGTCAAATCTAAGATTCATTAACGTTTCCCTCCTTTCTTATTACATTTTATCACTCATGTAGACTAAATCAAGTAAAGGAGGGTAGATAAATGAGAGTATCTTTGGGGATAGACATAGGGGGAACCTTTATAAAGGGCGGTGTTGTACTTGATGATGGAAAACTATTAGAATTCACTAAGATTAAAACTCCGGAAACCAGAGGAGTAAAGGAAACTATAGAAGCGGTATTAGAGCTTATCAAGCTTTTATCGAAGGGAAGGAAAATAAACTCGGTCGGTATAGCCTCCGCTGGCTGTGTTTCTAAGGATGGAGTTATAATTTTTTCCCCTAACTTTCCTTCTTGGAGAAGTATCCCTTTAAAAGCCATCCTCGAACAGGAACTTGGGATAAAGGTTATTGTAGACAATGATGCAAACGCTCATGCTTTCGGTGAACACGAAGTAGGCCATGCTAAAGGAATAGATGATTTCATTCTCTTAACTTTAGGCACTGGCGTAGGGGGAGCAGTGTTCTCGGAAGGTAGACTGATCAGGGGATCCATGGGAATAGGAGGAGAGTTGGGGCACATACTTGTGGGGGAGGAAGGGCCAACCTGTGGATGCGGAAATATAGGATGCTTGGAGACTTATGCTTCCATAAGTGGCTTATCTAAGCTAATGAAGATGGAAGGGCTAAATGAGGCAACCGAAAGAGTATCCGAACTAGCAAAGCTCTATAAGAAGGGAGAGAAAAGAGCACTTACCATAATAGAACAGTTTAAAAAATATCTGAGGAGAGCACTCATCAGCTATGTCCATATCTTTAATCCAAAGCTCATAATTTTAGGAGGAGGATTATCCAAAGATTTTAGGGAAATCTTAGAAGGACTTGAGGAAGAGGTCAATGAAAGAGTAATGCCCAGCTTTAGAGGAAGCTTTAGGATCGCTTTTTCCTTCTTATATGAGGAAGCAGGAGTTTTAGGGATCGCTCTCATTGCACTTAAAGACGAACGTTAACCCCATTCTCCTTAAGATAGAACTTCAAATCCCTTATCCTTATCTTTCCGTAGTGGAAAAGAGTTGCAGCTAAGGCCGCATCAGCCCTAGCTATAGAAAAGACCTTAAGAAAATCTTCCTTTTTACCAGCACCACCAGAAGCTATAACTGGAATGCTTACGCTTTCCGTAATAGCGCGTGTAAGCTCTATGTCATATCCATCCTCTGTTCCATCCCTATCCATGCTGGTTAAGAGTATCTCGCCAGCTCCCAAGGCTTCCACTGTTTTTGCCCACCTCACAGCATCCATACCTGTAGGCTGTGTTCCACTTTTTATGAATACTTCCCAAGAACTTTCCGTTTTATTCGTCTTTTTAGCATCTATCGCAACTACTATACACTGTCTCCCAAATAGCGTCGCCGCTTCCCTTATGATATCAGGATTCATAACAGCAGCGGTATTTATAGAAACCTTGTCAGCACCAGCCAATAGAGCATTTCTCACGTCATTTATACTTCTTATTCCTCCTCCAACAGCTAAGGGAATGAAAAGCTTCTCCGATACACGTTCTATGACCCTGAGCATGGTCTCCCTACCCTCAAGGGAAGCTGTAATATCAAGGAAAACAAGTTCATCAGCTCCTTCGTCATTGTATACTCTCGCAAGCTCAACAGGATCACCGGCATCTCTTAGATTAAGGAAGTTTATCCCCTTTACCACTCTTCCATCTTTAACATCCAAGCAAGGGATTATCCTTTTGGCTAACATTCACTTATCACCTCAAGAGGGATCTTCTCCTCATAAAGGGCTCTTCCTATTACCACTCCATAAGCCCCTGCTTTCCTTGCTATCTCTATATCCTTAAGAGAAGAGATACCTCCAGCGAATATAACGCTCGCTTCAGAATAAGATGTAAATCTCCATAGTAGAGAGAAGTCCAAACCGCTTAATGTTCCATCTTTATGAGTAAATGTTACTATGAATGACTTAAAGCCCAGCTTTAACGCCATTTCTAAAGCTTCCCACCCCTTAACACTAGAGCTCTTCTGCCAACCATGAGTTTTAACCCTACCCTCTTCATCTATATCTATCGAAAGAATAAGCCTGCTTTTATCCTCTATTCTACTTCCTTTCTCAAAAAAAAGCGTTCCCACTATTACATAGTCTATACCGAGAGATAGGATCTTTTCCAACAAAGATAGGCTCCTTATCCCTCCCCCAAACTCTAACTCTAGGTTCGTTTTCTCCTTAATCTTCAAAACCGTCTCTATATTCTTGGGCTCTCCAGTCTTAGCCCCATCTAAGTCTACAATGTGCAATCTCTTAGCCCCAGCATTCTTAAATAACATGGCCATCTCTATAGCATCTCTCTCAAAAAGTTCCTTATCAAACTGCCCCTTATAAAGTCTCACACATCTTCCTTCCTTTAAATCTATCGCAGGTATGATTAGCACCTTCCCTCAACTCTCTCTAAAACAAACTCCAGAAGCCTTAGCCCCCATTCTCCTGACTTCTCAGGGTGAAACTGAAATCCGATAATATTTTTTCCTCTACCAATTATAGATGGAAAACTTATGCCATATAGGGTTTCACCAATCACCACACCCTCATCCTCGGGAAAAGGACAATAGGAGTGAGCAAAGTAAAAATACTTAGGAAATGGAAAGCCCTCTAATAGACTACTGCTCCTCTTAAGAATGACCTCGTTCCACCCCATATGCGGTATAGGCAAGTTCCCTTTAGGAAGCTTTCTAACCCACCCCTTAAAAACACCGAGTCCTTCAAAGACACCCTCCTCTTCACTATACTCAAACAAAAGTTGCATGCCAAGGCATATACCAATCAAAGGTTTCTCAGCTTCCAACCATTTATAAATCTCCTCTATCCATCCGTAATTTCTCAACTTTTCCATGGCACTTCCAAAGGCGCCAACTCCCGGCAAAATTAAAACGGAAATGCCCTTTGTTTCCGCTCTTTCCATAACCCTGATCTCTCTATTTAACGACCTTATAGCATTTACTAAGCTCCTTAAGTTCCCAGCACCATAATCTATAACCCCTATCAAGCTCACATCATCCCCTTTGTCGAAGGAATTCCCTTGTCTTCCTCTAAGGCCATCCTTAAAGCCTTAGCTACGCCTTTGAATATAGCTTCAGATATATGGTGAGCATTTTCACCCCTTCTTTTAGATATATGAAGGGTTAAAAAGGCGTTATAACTGAAGCTTCTCCAAAACTCTCTTATAAGCTCCACGTCGAAAGTTCCTATCTTTTCCTTATCAAAATCAACATCAAAGAAGAAAAACGCCCTCTCAACCAGATCTAATGCCACTTCAATAAGAGCATCATCCATCGGCATAAGGAAGAAACCGAATCGCTTAATATTATCTCTCTTACCAAGGGCTCTTCTGAAAGCTTCTCCTAAAGTTATTCCCACATCCTCAACCAAATGATGATAATCCACATCTATATCTCCAGAAGCATGAATCTCTAAATCAAACTTTCCATGAAAGGCAAACAGACTCAACATATGATTTAGGAAACCAATAGGGGAATCTATCAAGGCTTCTCCTTTCCCATTTATATCAAGCTTCACTTTAACCACAGTTTCTCTTGTAGATCTTTCAATAACGACCAGATCCTTTCCACCTCCTCCCTTTTTCCCACACTTATCCTTATATAGTTACCATCAATGTCAGGTTTCCTTATCTCTATATTCCTCTCCTTGAAAAAGGTCAAAAGGTCAAGCCTTTCATCTAAAACCTTACATAATATGAAGTTAGTTTCAGAGGGGTAAACTTTAAGGAAATCTAAACCCTTAAGATTCTCGATAAGCCAATCTCTGTTTTCAACTATATGAGCAACTTTTTCTTTAACCCAAAAGTCCTTTTCAAGCATTAGAAGTGCCATTTTTTCTGAAAAAAGGTTCAGATTAAAGGGGAGCCTCACTTCATCTATCCTCTCTATAATCCGTTTATGAGATATGGCATATCCAACTCTTGCTCCAGCCATACCGAAAGCTTTAGAGAAAGTCCTGAGTATAATCAAATTGTCCCTTTCAAAAATAAGGTCGAGCATAGTCTTGCCAGAAAACTCGTGATAAGCTTCATCTACAACTGTTATACCAGGATTTATCTCGATGATACTCCTAAGCTCTTCTTTGGGCCAACAGTTAGCAGTTGGATTATTGGGATATCCTAAAAACAATATGGCTCCCTTTGAGACAAGCTTCATCAAACTCTCAATAGGGAGATCCCAATTCTCATCAAGATAGACCTTCTCCACCCTCATGCCCAAAAGGAAGGCAGTTTTCTCATACATACCAAAGGTAGGGTAGGGGATTACCACAGGTAAACCTTTACTACGAAAGGCAAGTAATATATAAAGTATCAGTTCATCAGACCCATTTCCTACAGCTATGTTTTCATAACTTAAGCCAAACTTCTTGCCTATAGCTGATTTCAGATCTCTATAGCTTTGGTCCGGGTATCTGTTTATCTCTATGCTTTCTAAAACCCTTAAAAATTCATCCTTGAGTTCGCTTATAGGATTAAAAGGATTCTCATTTAAGTTAGCTTTTAGTGTCCCATCCATTTTGGTTTTACCTCTTTAAATAAAGTTTCTCTCCTTACCCTTACCGATAAAGCGTGACCATGAAGTTCTTCTGCTTCAGCGAAAGTTATCGTGATATCTGAAAGCTCCTTGAAACCCTCTTCCGATAAAGCTAGGAAGTTAACGACTTTGATAAAATCTTTCACCCCAAGCGTTGAAAAGAATCTCGCTGTTCCAGAAGTAGGTAAAATGTGATTAGGACCTCCCACATAGTCACCTATAACCTCCGACGAATAATCACCTAAAAAGACAGTTCCAGCGTTTTTAATCTTCGGAAGGACTGAAAAAGGATTCCTCGTTTGGATCTCTAAATGCTCCGGAGCGATGAAGTTCACAAGCCTAACCCCATCTTCAAGATCGTTGACTATCACTATAGCACCATAATTTTGCAAGGACTCCCTTATTATCTCATTGCGAGGAAGATCTTGAGCAAGATGATATATAATAGAATGAACCCTTTCCGCAAGGTTATTAGAATCCGTAATCAGTATCGCTGAAGATAATGGGTCATGTTCAGCTTGAGATATAAGATCTGCTGCTACCCAAGAGGGATTGGCAGTTTCATCAGCTAAAACACAAATCTCGCTTGGTCCCGCTAGGGAATCTATTCCAACTTCCCCCACAAGAAGCTTTTTAGCCACGGTAACATAAACGTTCCCAGGTCCCACTATCTTATCAACCTTAGGGATCGTCTCAGTTCCTAATGCCATCGATGCTATAGCCGTTGCTCCTCCCACCCTGTAAATCTCCCTTATTCCTAGCTCTCTTGCTGCAAACAATATAACAGTATTAACCCTACCATCAGACGACGGAGGGGTACATACGATTATTCTCTCAACACCGGCTATCTTTGCGGGAATTGCCGCCATAAGTAAGGATGAAGGATAAGGCGCTCTTCCCCCGGGAACGTAAATACCAACCTTCTCTAATGGGATAACTCTTTGACCAGATATGTTCCCATTCTCCTCCTCCATAATCCAAGATGGCGCTTTTTGCTTCTCATGAAACCTCCAAATCCTATCTATAGCTCTTCTAATAGCATCCTTAATCTCCGAACTTACGAAACTAACGGAACCATCAATTTCTTCTTGACTCACCTTTATTCCCACTTTTTCCAAATCCACTCCGTGAAATCTTTTAATATCATCTACTATCGCTCTATCCCCGAAAGATTTAACTCTTTGAAGGATCTCCTTCACTCGCGTTTCTATTTCCTCACTCACACGAACCCTTTCTGAAAGCATCGCATCCAATAACGATTTAGCTTCATGGAAACCCCTAACGATTTTCACCCCTCTTCACCCCCCTCTAAAATAGAGGCCATCTTTAAAACCTCATCCGTCCTGTTCTTGTAGCAGACGGGATTGACGATAAGCCTTGCGCTTACTTGAGCAACATCCTTTATCACAACCATATCGTTTTCCTTTAAGGTCCTTCCAGTTTCTTTAAGGTCGAGTATAACATCAACCAAACCTATGAGAGGCGCAATCTCAACCGAACCGTAAAGCTTCACTATATCCATTTGAATCCCCTGATAGCTCAAGAAGTCTTCTGCTATCTTAGGATACTTGGTTCCAAGTTTTTTCCCCCAAAGAATCTCTTTCTTAAAGGATAGTCCCTTGCTTCTTGGAGAAGCTATCACCAATTCACACCTTCCCACTCCTAAGTCAGCTATCTCATACACCTCTTCGTTTCTCTCCCAAATAACATCGTTACCAACTATTCCCAAGTCCGCCGCCCTTCTTGAAACGTATACGGGAATATCAAAGGGCTTCGCCAAGATAATCTTAAAGCCGTTTTTTTCTATTATCAGTTTTCTACTCCTCGATAGCTCCTCCGCTGATTCCTCTATAATCCCTTTCCTGTTAAGCAAGTTAACTATTTCCTTGAATAGCCTTCCCGTTGGTAATGCGATCGATAAGCTCTCTTTCATCAATCTCTTTCCCCTCCAGCTTCAAGAAAACCTTCGGTTTTTTCCTATTTATAAACAGATCTTCATTCGCATGAGGAGGAATAACCATCACCCTAAACCCTTTTTCTCTAAGTCCTTTAGATAGCCTCATGGCAGCCTTGAGATCCCTGTTAATATCTAAAATCTTTATTATGACATCGAGGCTTTTATTATTGTGGAGGGAAGGTAAGCTCTTTAAAGAGAGAGCAAAACCCACAGCCGGAACATCAAAAAGCTTATCGTATCTTCCTCCCCCTCCGAAAACCTTTCCTTCTTTAGGATTACTAAGCTCAAATATTATTCCATTATAATACTCAAACGTCCTTACCATTCCTAGATCAACCGTAATAAACTCGAAGTCTATACTTTCTAAGATACTCAGGATTTCTTCCAAGGCTTCTCCTATAAGTGGAGAATCAAAAGGAATCTTAATGTCCTTGAGCATATTTTTCTTAACCCGGAGTAAGGGCAGCTTTGATAAAAACCTTTTTTGTTTCTCTGGAAGATCAGCAAAAGCTATTATTTCCCTATAAAGAACGAAATTCCTAGAAGCTAAAGCGCCTTTGATCAGAGTCCTGTAACTTTCTTCGATAGATCCTAATATACCGTCTACCAATTTCACATGGTTTAAATCCACAATAGGTTCTTTAATCCCCAAATTCTTCATGGACTCTATCGCTAAGCTTAAGACTTCTATATCCGCACATATGGTAGGATCTCCAAATATCTCAAGACCTATCTGAGGGAACTCCACGGGGTCCTCACGCGAGAAAACCATACCCCTATAGTAAAGCCTCAGAGGAAAGGGCTCTTCTGCAAGATGCGTTAAAGCTATTCGCGCCGTAGGCTTAGTAAGCTCAGGCCTTAAGGATAGTATCTCACCTTCTCTATCCACAAGCTTATAAACCTTCTTCTTATAATCTTTACCAAGACCTTCCGTCAAAAACTCATAATATTCAAAGCTGGGAGGAATAACCTCTTCATACCCCCAACTTTCAAACAGAGAAGACAATCTTCTCTCTATCTCCCTTAGTGCTTTCGCCTCACTTGGTAAATAATCTTTACATCCTTTGGGTTTAATCAAATCCATTCTGCTCTCTATCGATTTATTTAGATAAATTAAAATAACTAACGCTTATAATTTATCATAACTTAAATACAATGTCAAGGGCATAACAAAAGGAGTAGAGGAACAAGCTGACATAAAGGTTAGTTTTCAAAAAAAGAAAATGTATTCAGCCATAGAGAAAAAGAGATTTTACACACAAAAGCAAAATAAGTGGGAATTCTTGAAGAGTTTCTGTTTCTCATTAAGAAAAATAAAGATTGAGGCTGAAAGGGGATTTTGTTATTCTAAACCTAGCTGAAAAACTCATTAAAAGGAGGGAAGGAGTATGGGAAAAAGGAGTGTGATATGGGTTGTTATTATCGCCTTGGTTTTCTTCTCCATCCCTGTTGACGCAAAGGTAGTTTGGAAGTTTGGACATCTAGCCAATGAACAACACATTTGGCATCGCACGGCTTTGAAGTTCGCTGAGCTTGTTAAACAGAAGACCAACGGAGAGATTGAAATTGCTATCTACCCCAATGAACAGCTTGGAAAAGAGATAGAAAACTTGAACATGATTCAAGCTGGAACAGCAGAACTGACTATATCTGGAGAGTCTATGCAAAACTGGGCTCCGAAAGCTGCACTAATTGCCGCACCATATGCTTTCAGAAGCATAGATCATATGGTTAAAGCCCTTACAGGAGAAATTGGTCAAGAGATAGCCAAAGAGATTACTGAAAAGATAGGCGTTATCCCCATTATCTATCATATCAGAGCTCCAAGAAACCTCACTTCAAATAAGCCAGTTTACAAGCCCGAGGATGTGAAAGGTTTAAGATTGCGCTTACCAAACGTCCCCCTCTTCGTTGAAGCGTGGAAAGCTGTGGGAGCGATACCTGTAGTAATGGCATTTAGTGAAGTCTTCACAGCGCTTCAACAAGGGGTTATTGATGCTCAGGAAAACCCCTATGATCTGATTTACAGTGCAAGCTTCTATGAGGTACAAAAGTATGTAAACGAAACGGAACACGTTATAGGTTGGGTCTGGACAGTGCTTGGAAAAAAGCAGTTTGAATCTCTTCCTAAAGAACAACAAAAAGCTGTCTTAGAGGCTGCTCAGGAAGCCCAAAAGTACGCAGATTCCTTATTCTATCAAGAAATACCTCCTATCAAACAAAAGCTGATCGAAAAAGGTATGACCATCAACTCCAACGTAGATAAACCAGCTTTCCAGAAAATAATGTCCCAAGCTGTTGAAAAAGTTTTAAAACCTGAACAAGCGGATCTTTACAGAAGAATCCAAGAGGTTAAATAATATATTAAAAACTTTAAAAATCGGAGGTCTCGGCCAACTACTCACCGGGACCTCCATTATTATAGGGTGATGATGATGCTGCTACTGAAAGAGAAAGACCCTTTGGAATGCATATTAGAATGGGGGATGTTTATATCCTTCACGATATTAATAGTAGTTGTGACCCTTAGCGTTATCACAAGATTCCTATTGCCCTTCATTGTACTCTCGTGGGCTGAGGAAGCATCAAGATTTTTCTTCATATACACAGTAGCTCTAGGAGCCCCCTGTTCTTTTAAAAGAAGGGAGTTTGCAACTGTTGATTTTCTTTTTAACAGGCTGTCCTTAAAAACACAGAAAAAGCTGAATATTATATTTGATGGCATGATTATGATATTAAGCTTCTTAATCTTTCTATATAGCCTTCAATTTGCTAAGCTTGGATTGATACAGTTTTCCCCTACAATGGGTATTCCAATGGTCTTTGCTTTCTCAAGTATGCCAATAACATCGTTTTTTATAACTTTATATAGCACTTTAAACTTCTTCAAAGCGATTGGAAAAAGGAGTGAAATATAGATGATGGCACTGATTTTGTTTCTTTCCTTTGTTCTTCTCCTCATAATAGGCTTTCCCGTTGCTTTTTCCTTGGGCGTATCATCACTAATCTATATTGTGATAAAAGGCATCCCCTTGAACATCATTCCCCAGAAAATGTATTCAGGGATTGATTCATTCGTCCTACTATGTATCCCTGCTTTCGTTCTGGCTGGTAATTTAATGAACACCGCTGGTATAACTCGAAGGATCATAAATCTATCGAATGCCCTTGTTGGATTCATACGTGGCGGATTAGCTTTGGCTAACGTCGCAGCTTCAATGATCTTTGCTGGAATCTCTGGAACAGCGCTCGCTGATACAGCAAGCATAGGTGCTATCCTAATACCAGCTATGAAGGAGGAAGGATATGACGCTGACTTCTCAGCTGCAGTTACCGCTTCATCTTCTACAGTAGGCCCTATAATTCCACCAAGCGTTCCCATGATTATAGTGGGAACTCTTACGGGTCTTTCTATTACTCGCCTCTTCTTAGCTGGAGCCATCCCAGGAATTATGCTAGGATTTGCTTTAATGGGGATCACTTACTACATCTCGGCTAAGAGAAACTACCCCAAGGAAGAGAACTTCTCCCTTAAAAGAGCGTTTAAGGCCCTTTACGAAGCCTTTTGGGCTATAGGGATGATAGCTATAATTCTTGGGGGAATTCTCGGAGGGGTTTTCACACCAACGGAGGCCTCGGTAATCGCAGTAATATACGCAATAATTGTAGGAACTCTTATACACAGAGAGCTTAAGTTTAGGGATATACCAAGGATTGCCATAGAATCCATAAGAATGACAACATCAATAATGCTTCTTGTTGGTTTCGCCCGCCTTTTCGCCTGGATTATAACAACTGAAAAGATCCCTCAGCTTGTCGCACAATGGATATTGAACATTTCAACAAACCCCATAATAGTAATCTTACTTATTAACTTAGTTTTACTCTTCGTTGGATGCTTTATGGAAACCATAGCTGCATTGGTAATTTTTGTACCAGTTTTAATGCCCGTAGCGATGAAGGTCGGCATGGATCCCATTCACTTTTCGGTGATGGTGGTTTTAAACCTTGTGATAGGGCTCTGCACCCCTCCCTTCGGTGTTTGCCTATTCGTGGCAGCAAGTATAGCTAAAATATCTCTTGGGGAACTGGTTAAAACCATATTTCCATTTCTTATGGTTCTTATAGCTGTCCTGATGTTGGTCAGCTACTTCCCGGCCATAAGTTTAACCCTACCAAACATATTTCTTGGAAGGTGATCGGGCTATGAAAGCAGCCGTGATACCCAAACCAGGCATTATATACATAGAGGAGAGGGATATACCGGAAATTAGAAACGAAGACGATATATTGATTAAGGTAAAAGCCGCTGGAATATGCGGTTCTGATCTGCATATATATCATGGAAAGTCACCAGTTGCAACTTATCCCAGAGTTATAGGACACGAATTCGTAGGGGAAGTTGTGGATAAAGGGAAAGGCGTAAAAAAGCTAAATATAGGGGATAGGGTCGCCGTTGAACCAATCTTATACTGTGGAGAATGTTATCCATGTCGCAAGGGTAGACACAACGTATGCGAAAAGCTTGAGGTTTTAGGGGTTCACAGAGATGGGGGGTTCCAAGAATACATTGTAGTCTCAGAAAAGAACGCCTATCCCTTTGGGGATCAAATTCCATGGGAAGAAGCAGCTCTTATAGAACCCTTTACCATTGCTGCTCAGGTTAGAGAACGCGGATTAGTTCAGGAGAGGGATAATGTATTTATAATTGGAGCTGGCCCAATAGGATTATGTATACTTCAATACCTACTCCTCTTTAACGTCAGGTGTGGTATATCAGATATCTGTGAAAATCGACTAAACTTAGCCCGAGAAATTGGGGCTCATTTCACGATAAACGCTAAGCTATCTGATACCGAAAAGGAAGTTTTTAGTTACTTCCCAAAGGGGGCAAATGTAGTTATAGATGCAGTTGGGTTACCTGAGACTTTTGAGCAGGCAATAAAACTTGCCTCTTCCGCTGGAAGAGTTGTCTTGCTGGGCTTCGATAGAAACCCATCTTCAATACCTCAGGCCCCCCTAACGCTTAAGGAACTCACCATATCCGGTTCAAGACTCCAAGCTAATAAGTTTCCAGAAATTATAAAGCTCTTTGAAAAGGGTAAGATTAAGGCTAGTAAACTTATAAGCCACATATTTCCCTTCGAAAAAATTGTTGATGCCCTTAACCTTATTGAAAGAGAAAGAGACAGAGTCTGCAAGGTCATTCTTATCTTTTAAATGCTATAATATACACAGAAACTTTTAAAAGGGAGGAATTAAGGTGCTTTCTGAAAAGCTAAGGAAAGCTATCTTGGAATTTCAAAAAAACGAATTAACGGAGAGTATATTTTATGAAAAGGTAGCCAAAAAGCTGAAGGGGAAAAACAAGGATACCCTCGAGATGATATCTAAAGATGAAAGAAAACATTACGAAAAGTGGAAGGAAATTACCCAACAGGAAACCTCCCCTTCAATCTGGAATATAGTAAAATATTTTATACTCTGGAGAATATTTGGGCTGACCTTTATACTAAAACTTTTGGAAAGGGGAGAAGAAAAGGCCGAGGAAAGTTATAGAGAGATGTTAATGTATATACCAGAGGCTAAGGAGATTCTAGAAGACGAAGAAAAGCACGAAAAAGAGCTTATGGAAATGATAGACGAAAAGAGGCTACAGTATATAAGCTCGATGATCCTAGGAGTCAGCGATGCCATCGTAGAGCTTACAGGAACGATAGCAGGTTTAACCTTCGCTTTTCAAAACTCAAGGCTTGTAGGAATCGCAGGAATAATAACAGGTATAGCTGCGACTCTATCTATGTCTGTATCAGAATATCTCTCCCAAAAAAGCGAGCTAGAAAAAGGGAAAAGTCCATTGAGTGCGGCACTTTATACAGGCTTCGCTTATATTACAGCTGTGACTTTTCTTGTCCTTCCTTTCTTTCTGGTCAATAGGGTCTTCATCGCTTTATCCCTATCCTTGCTAAGCGCCTTAATTATAATAGCCATTTTTGCTTCATTCATCTCTGTCATAAAGGAAGAACCCTTTAAGAAGTTCTTCTTTGAAATGACAATACTAAGTTTTTCAGTTGCGGGAGTTTCTTTCTTGATAGGAGCCATAGCTAGAAGAGCCTTAGGAATAGAAATATGATAATTATCAGAAAACTGCTATCATAGTATAAAGACACTTTCAAGACATGGTGTGTGACTTACATAAGTCAAATAGTAAGTCACGCTAAAGATATGGTTAAAATGTTTGATAGGTATTAAAAAACTTGAGGTTAGATTATGTATGTTGCTTGACTTTTATCTGGAAGATCACTATAATATAAGCGGGATCGCGGGGTGGAGCAGCAGGTAGCTCGTCGGGCTCATAACCCGAAGGTCGCGGGTTCGAATCCCGCCCCCGCAACCATTTCTATTTATCTTTAGGTTATTTTACAACGCGTGGCGGTGTAGCTCAGCTGGCGAGAGCATACGGCTCATACCCGTAAGGTCCAGGGTTCGAGCCCCTGCACCGCCACCAATTTATTTTTTTATGATCTTAGAGAAGGTAAAAGGGCTTATTGAAGAGTACAACCTTTTTGAAAAAGGAGAGAGGGTTCTTGTTGCTGTTTCTGGAGGAGTGGATTCGGTAACTTTACTCCACGTTCTTGTCGAGCTATCCCCACTTTATAAACTTAATCTACACGTCATCCACTTGGATCATAAAATAAGAGGCATCGATTCCTATGAGGATTCTCTTTTTGTTCAAGATTTGGCTTTAAAATATGGCCTTAACTTTACCATCGGAAGAAAAGATGCCAAAGCCGAAAGAAAAGGAGAATCCCCAGAGGAATCAGCCAGAAGAGTCAGATATGATTTCTTCAGGCGTTGCTTGGAAAGCCTGAAAGCTGACAAGATAGCTCTCGCTCATAACGCTGACGATCAAGTAGAAACAATACTAATGAGGCTACTAAGGGGAACCGGACCAGCAGGACTGTGTGGAATGCGACCTAAATCTCCTCCTTACGTTAGACCTTTGCTAAAGGTTTGGCGTTCAGAAATAGAAAAGTACGCTTCAGAAAAGGGATTATCCTACAGAACAGACCTAACGAATTATGATCTACGCTACTTTAGAAATAGGATAAGGCATCTTTTAATTCCCACGTTAAGGGAGTATAATCCCCATTTTAAAGAAGCTTTACTTAGGCTTTCAGAACTCATGTGGCTTGAGAGGGAGTTTATAGACGCCCTCATTGAGGAAAGCTTCGAGAAAGAAGCCGTAATTGAGAGAAAAGGTTATTGTTTTAAGTCTAGCACACTAAGAAAGAATCGCTTCCTTTTCCTTGAGACGATCAGAAAAGCAATCGAAAAGCTTCGTGGAAATCTATTTGGTTTCTCTAAAGAGGATCTTGAAAAAATCTGGAAAAACGGGATAGGAGTTTATATCCTTCCTAAAGAAATAGAGATTAGGGATGACGGTAATAAAATTTGTATCAAACTAAAGGAGCAAAAGAAAAGCTTTAAGAATATGTGGCTCTTTGAGCTTCAGGTTCCAGGCGATACTGAAATCCCAAGTGGTATAATTAAAGCAAATTACGTTTCGCAATTTAAGAAACCAACAAGCGAAAACGAGGCTTTCATCGATGCAGATAAGGTTAAGTTCCCCCTTTTCGTTAGAAATCGAAGAGAAGGTGATAGAATCCAACCTATAGGCATGAAAGGAATGAAGAAGCTAAAAAAGCTTTTGGCGGAAGCTCATATACCCCAAGAGGAAAAAGATAACATCCCTATAGTAGTAGACAGCAACGGAGACATCATATGGATTGCAGGGGTGAAGCTATCTGAAAAAGCTAAAGTAGATCAAAAAAGCGAAAGGATATTACATCTAATTTACGTTAGGGAGTGAGTGGAATGAAAGCATCACTAGGAGAGATATTAATACCGAATGCCGAAATCCAAAGGAGGGTAAAAGAGCTTGCAGAAGCCATAAGCAGGGATTATTATGAAAAGGATCCCATATTCATAGGCGTCTTGAAGGGGGCATTTATATTTATGGCAGATTTACTAAGAAGCATCCCTTTTAGTGTCTACATAGACTTCATGGCAGTTTCAAGTTACGGAGATTCAACTGAAACAAGCGGAATCGTCAAGATAGACAAAGACCTTGACATGGATATAAGAAATAGACATGTTTTAATAGTTGAAGACATCATAGATTCGGGACTAACCCTCCACTATTTGCTTAGGATCCTTTACTCACGAGGACCAGCAAGCTTGGAAGTTTGCACTTTGCTTAACAAGCCTACAAGGCGTAAGGTAAACATTCCAATTAAGTATCTTGGATTTGATATCCCCCCTGAATTTGTGGTGGGATATGGGTTAGATTTTGCAGGAAAGTATAGAAACTTGCCGGACATATACATTCTAAAGATTGAAGAAACCCAAGTTGGTAGTGTGATATAATTTTCATAGGAGGTGTATAAAGGGATAAACGATGAATAGACTCCTAAAAAACTTAGGTTTATATTTAATATTCATAGTACTAGTAATCTCTATGGTTAATACCTTCTTTTCACCTCAAGAGGGTATAAAGGTATCCCAGAGACTTAGCTTTAGCAGCTTTCTAAACGCCGTTGAAAGCGGGTTAGTAAAGGAAGTAATCATTGAGGAGAATTTAGTTAAAGGCGTAATGAAAGATGGAACTGTTTTTACCGTTAATATAGTAAACGATCCTTCGCTTCCCCAGATGCTTGCGAAAAAGGGCATAAAAGTGGATGTGGAACCTCCTGTTAAAACACCTTGGTGGGCCCAATTCTTCTCTTCACTATTTCCCACACTGCTTCTAATAGGAGCGTGGATATTTATCCTCTATCACATGCAGGGTGGCGGTGGAAAAGTTATGTCCTTTGGGAAAAGTAGAGCCAAACTGTTTTTAGATAACAGACCACGCGTGACCTTCAGGGATGTAGCAGGCATAGATGAGGCTAAAGAGGAACTCAGAGAAGTTATAGACTATCTCAAGAATCCTAAAAAATACCAAAGAATGGGCGCGAGAGTTCCTAAAGGCATTCTTCTTTTAGGACCACCGGGAACTGGTAAAACTCTTCTAGCTAGGGCAGTCGCAGGAGAAGCAGAGGTCCCCTTCTTTTCCGTAAGCGGCTCCGACTTCGTGGAAATGTTTGTAGGGGTAGGTGCTGCAAGGGTAAGGGACCTATTCGATCAAGCTAGAAGACATGCTCCCTGCATCATCTTCATAGATGAAATAGATGCCGTGGGAAGACATCGCGGCGCAGGCTTAGGAGGGGGACACGACGAGAGGGAGCAAACTCTAAATCAGCTACTGGTCGAAATGGACGGTTTCGATATTAACCAAGGAATAATACTTATAGCTGCTACAAATAGACCAGATATCCTTGACCCCGCTTTGCTTCGCCCTGGCAGGTTTGATAGGCACATCGTCGTTGACAAACCAGACCTCAAAGGGAGAGAAGAGATCCTTAAGGTTCACGCCAGGGATAAACCTATCGCTCCCGATGTAGACCTTAAAGTCATAGCAAGGAGAACACCTGGCTTCGTAGGAGCAGATTTAGCCAACTTGGTCAATGAGGCAGCTCTTCTTGCAGCAAGAAGAAACAAAGATAAGATAACCATGGAGGAATTCGAAGAAGCCATAGATAGAGTTTTAGCGGGACCAGAACGCAAGTCAAGGCTTATAAGCGAAAAGGAAAAAAGGATTATAGCCTATCATGAAGCTGGTCATGCTCTTGTTGCCAAGATGCTTCCGGGCGTGGATCCCGTTCACAGAATATCAATAATACCAAGGGGGCATGCAGCGCTTGGTTACACGCTCCAGCTTCCAACAGAAGATAGATACTTGACCACCAAAACAGAGCTATTAAATAGAATAGCTGTGCTCTTGGGCGGAAGAGTCGCTGAGAAAATCGTTTTCGGTGACGTCACAACAGGAGCCCAAAACGACCTAGAAAGAGCCACTGCTATAGCTAGAGAGATGATATGCGAATATGGAATGAGTGAGAGACTAGGGCCCTTAACTTTAGGCAAGAAGCATCGTCAAATCTTCCTAGGTAAAGATATCGTTGAAGATAGAAACTATAGTGAAGAAGTCGCTTATGCGATAGATCAAGAGATAAGACAGTTAATAGATAAGTGTTACTCCATCGCTGAGAAGATAATAGTCGAAAACATGGACAAATTGGAAAGATTAGCCAAGACCTTGCTTGAGCGAGAAGTTTTAGAAGGAGACGAAATAGACAAGATAATCGAGGGTGCTAACTGGGGTGAAACAAAGGAAGTTTCTCCACTAGGGGAAAAGAAGGAAACGACCATCGAAAAGGAACTGTTAAAACACCCAAATATCTTCCCAAAGCCTGCATAACCCAAAAAAGGGGGGGTAATGATGATAAACCCTGTTGCTAATCTTAAGAAGGGGATGAAAGGCACGGCTCAAATAGTGGTAGATAAAAAGCATCTCGCCACAGAGTTCATCCAACCTACGGTGGAATCGCTTGGGACCCCCGTTTTAATAAACCTTATGAATCTTGCTGCCTTCAACGCTGTTAAGGATTTCTTACCATCAGGTTTTACCACAGTATGTACCTCAGTTGATGTAAAGCATCTCGCTGCCACTCCCCTTGGGATGAGCGTTACAGCAGAAGCTGTGCTCGAGGAGATAGATGGATACAGGCTAGTTTTCAAGGTAAGCGCCTATGATGAGCTTGAGAAGGTTGGAGAGGGAACCATCGAAAGATGGGTAGTAGATCATGAAAAGTTCATTAAAAAGATCCATGAGAGAAAGAAAAGGCTCTCTAGTGGCTAATTAAACTCCTCAGGTTGGCTTTAAATGGGGGTGTTAAGATGACAGAATGCGTAAATAAAAGTGTAAACTTACAAAGTTGTCCGTGCACATATGAGCCTTGCTCTAAGAAAGGAATATGTTGTGAGTGTTTGAGATATCATTTAAGAAATAAAGAACTCCCAGCATGCTTTTTCCCTCCAGAGATTGAAAAAACTTACGATAGGTCAATAAAGAGACTTCTATCTCTATACAAATAGGTAAAGAGGAAATGGCCAAGTTTAGGTTGATATCTCCTTACCCACCTCAAGGAGATCAACCCCAAGCTATAGAAAAGTTGGTCGAAGGAATAAAAAAGGGATATAGGTTTCAAACGCTTTTAGGAGTTACTGGCTCTGGAAAAACCTTTACAATGGCCAACGTTATAGAAAGGGTTGGCCTTCCAACTTTAGTAATAGCTCACAATAAAACTCTTGCAGCCCAACTTTATAGCGAGTTTAGAGAGTTCTTTCCCTATAACGCCGTAAGATACTTCGTAAGTTATTATGATTACTACCAACCAGAGGCCTATGTCCCAGAAACTGACACATACATAGAAAAAGATGCTTCGATAAACGAAGAGATAGAAAAGCTTAGACTTTCAACAACTAAAGCACTTTTAGAGAGAGACGATGTTATAGTTGTAGCTACTGTATCTTGCATATATGGCATAGGATCAAGAAGAGAATATGAAAGGGTTATCCTCTGTCTCGAGAGAGGAATGAAAGTCGGACGGAGAAAGCTGATAGAAAAGCTTATAGAGCTATATTATGAGAGAAATGATCTTATGCTTGAGCGAGGTAAGTTTCGTGTCAGGGGAGACGTTATAGAGATATATCCACCCTATGAAGAGTTAGGCCTGAGAATAGAACTATTCGGGGATGAGATAGATAGGATTTCGGAGTTCCACCTGATAACCGGTAAGACCACCCAAGAGAAAGAAAAGGTATGCTTATATCCAGCTAAGCACTTTGTGACTTCTGAAGATATAATCAACAAAGCAATTAAGCTAATAGAAATGGAGCTTGAGGAGAGAGTAAAATGGTTTAAAGAGAAGGGAAAGTATCTTGAGGCGGAAAGGCTTGAATTAAGAACAAGGTATGATTTAGAACTACTTAAAGAGGTAGGTTATTGTCCTGGAATAGAAAACTACTCAAGGTACCTAAGCGGAAGAGAACCAGGAGAACCACCAGGTACTCTTCTCGACTTCTTCCCGGAAGATTTTTTGATGTTCATAGACGAATCCCATATGACCGTCCCCCAAATTCGTGGAATGTATAACGGTGATAGATCAAGAAAGGAGACATTGGTTGAGTATGGATTCAGGCTTCCATCAGCACTTGACAATAGACCCTTAAAATGGGAGGAGTTTGAAAACTACATGAAAAGAGTCATCTTCGTCTCAGCTACACCAGGCGACTATGAGCTCGATGTCAGTTCTCAGGTTGTTGAACAGTTGGTTAGACCTACTGGAATCGTTGACCCTGAAGTTGAAATAAGACCAGCTAAAACTCAAGTTGATGATCTTCTTAAGGAAATCTCCAATACTGTCAGCAGGGGAGAGAGGGTACTTGTAAATACTCTTACTAAAAAGATGGCAGAAGACTTGGCGGCCTTCCTCGCAGATATAGGTATCCGTGTAAAGTATTTGCACTCAGAGATAGACACTATAGAGAGGGCAGATATATTAAAAGGCTTAAGATTAGGGGAATTTGACGTCCTCGTTGGAGTCAACCTTTTGAGAGAGGGGTTGGATCTTCCAGAAGTTTCTCTTGTTGCTATTCTCGATGCTGATAGGCAGGGTTTCCTGAGAAGCGAAAGGTCTCTTATACAAATGATAGGAAGAGCAGCTCGTAACGTGAGAGGAAAGGTTATATTATATGCTGACGAGATTACTGATTCACTAAAGAAAGCAGTTGCAGAAACGGAAAGAAGAAGGAAAATCCAGATAGAGTTCAACTTGAAACATGGCATAGTTCCAAAAACCATCGTTAAAGAGGTAAGGGATTATCTACCAGAAGTTAGCAAGAGATCTAAAAAGGAAGAAGTTTATGAAAAGGTCGCAGAAGAGATCGCACCATACGATATACCTATTGAGGAGAGAGAAGCTCTCATTGCTTCTCTGGAAAAAGAGATGTGGCGTGCGGTAGAGCGCCTGGACTTCGAAAAGGCCGCTGAAATAAGAGATATTATATCAACACTAAAGGGAGGAAAAGTTATTGAAGGAAAGGCTGAGAAATCTAATATGGCAGGCGTTTCTAGGCGCAAGACTAATAACTCTCGTATCAGTGATCTTTAGCATTATAGGAGCGGTCTTCGTTTATATAATTGGAGCTCTATATGTCATTGACATCATCTCTTTAACCTGGAACTCAAAGGAGATGCCCTCTCCTAAAATATTAACGGCTGACCTCCTGATAGCGATAGATCTCTTCCTTTGCGGAAGTTTACTTTTGATATTCTCATATGGAACCTATGATTTATTTATCCAAAAAACATTCACAGATTCAGAAAAGGACATGGTAATTATGAGTTGTCCCTTTTGGCTTAGAATAAGAAGTGTAGACGATCTAAAAAGTCTCCTTTTGGGATATATACTTATAATGCTTAGCATTACCTTTTTGAAGCAAGCTGTCACTATAGATTACACATCAGCAGTGTCTCTCTTCCTATTTGCTGGAGGTATATTCTTAATAGGATTAACTTACTACCTAACTCATAAAAGATAAAAAGCAATGGTACACGACAGAATCATAATAAGAGGAGCAAGAGAACATAACTTAAAGAATATAGATTTGGAAATACCAAAGAACAAGTTAGTGGTTATAACAGGAGTCTCAGGCTCAGGCAAGTCCTCCTTGGCATTCGATACAATTTACGCTGAAGGTCAGAGAAGATATGTGGAATCGCTTTCGGCATACGCTCGACAGTTTTTAGGTAGGATGGAGAAGCCAGATGTTGACTCTATAGAAGGGCTTTCTCCCGCAATATCTATAGACCAAAGGGGCATACCCAAAAACCCAAGGTCTACCGTCGGAACCATAACAGAAATATACGATTATCTTAGACTTCTATTCGCGAGAATAGGGGTTCCTCATTGTCCTAAATGTGGCAGAAAAATAGAGAAGCAAACCATAGACCAAATGGTGGAAAAGATTCTCTCTATACCTGGAAAAACAAAAATTCAAATTTTGTCCCCAATAGTTAGAGGAAGAAAGGGAGAGTTCAAAAACCTATTTATAGAGCTCAGAAAGGAAGGTTTCTTAAGAGTTAGAGTAGATGATGCGATCCTCTGGCTTGAAGATGAAATAGCCTTAGATAAAACTAAGAAGCATGATATAGATGTAGTCATAGATAGGCTCGAAATAAGTAAGGAAAATGAAGGTAGAATCTATGACTCGTTAGAGCAAGCCTTGAGGCTTTCAAAAGGGCTTGCCTTGATCATTACAGAAGAGGGAAAGGAAATCCTTTTTTCAGAAAGATTCGCTTGTCCTTACTGTGACGTAAGCTTGCCAGAAATTGAACCCAGGTTATTTTCCTTCAACAGCCCATATGGAGCTTGTCCCGAATGTGAAGGGTTGGGATTCAAAATAGAATTCGCTCCCGATCTTATAGTAGATGAGGAGTTTTCTATCCTTGAAGGAGCCATAAGGCCCTGGCGAAACAGCAGATACGAAGAATTTTATATTCGTAAGCTTGAATCTATAGCGAAGAAATACAGCTTCTCCTTAAGCACGCCCTTCAAGGATCTTCCACAGCAAGTGAAAGACCTTATACTTTATGGCTCAAATGAAGTCTTTTCCTTTAAATACTACTCCTATGATAGAGTTCACGATTATGAGGGATATTTTGAAGGTGTTATCCCTTATCTTAAGAGAAAATACGAGGAGACAGAATCTGAAACAACCAAAGAAGAGCTAGAAAAGTTCATGAGATTTAACCCCTGTCCAGCTTGCAAAGGAACGAAGTTAAAAGAAGAAGCTCTTTCTATTAAGATAGGAAATAAAAATATCTATGAGTTAACTTGCATGTCAATAAGAGATCTTAAAAGCTTTCTGGAAGGACTTGAACTTAACGAACGAGATAGAACCATCGCCCACCTTCCCATAAAGGAAATCTTATCCAGGTTAGAGTTTCTGATAAATGTTGGTGTAGACTATCTCACCTTAGCAAGACCGGGTTATACACTATCAGGTGGAGAAGCTCAAAGGATAAGATTAGCTACCCAGATAGGATCAGGGCTAACTGGTGTTCTCTATGTACTTGATGAACCTACAGTTGGACTCCATCCAAGAGACACCGAAAAGCTACTTAACATGCTTGAGAAGCTTAGGGATATAGGTAATACCTTAATAGTAGTTGAACACGACGAAAGCACTATAAGAAGAGCAGATTATGTAATAGAGCTAGGACCAGGTGCAGGAATTCATGGCGGCGAAGTTGTATATCAAGGCCCCATTGATGGGTTATTAAACCATGAAAGATCTATCACCGGAGCTTATCTTTCCGGCAGAAAAAGGATACCAATCCCATCCTATAGAAGGAGACCTTCAAAGAAAAAGTTAATCATAAGGGGTGCTCGTCACTACAATCTGAAAAACATAGACGTAATGATTCCCCTCGGCTTATTCGTATGTGTAACAGGTGTATCCGGAGCAGGGAAAAGCACCTTAGTGTACGAGATACTTTATAAAGCTCTCGCACGAAAGCTTTACCGCTCACCTGAGCTACCTGGAGAACACGACTCAATAGAAGGTCTAGAGAACATAGACAAGGTTGTAGTCATTGATCAAAGTCCTATAGGGAGAACACCCAGGTCTAACCCAGCTACATATACTGGTGCCTTTACACCAATAAGAGAGTTTTTTGCATCACTCCCCGAAGCAAAGATTAGAGGATACGAACCTGGAAGGTTCAGCTTCAATGTTAAAGGTGGAAGGTGTGAAGCTTGTCAAGGCCAAGGTATCATAAAGATAGAGATGCAGTTCCTCCCTGATGTCTACATAACTTGTGAAGTCTGCAAAGGAAAGAGGTATAACAAGGAGACGCTAGAGGTTAAATATAAGGGAAAGGATATCAATGATGTGTTGGAAATGAGCGTAGATGAAGCCATGGGGTTCTTCTCCAACATACCATCTATAGTTAGAAAGCTTAGACTATTAAGCGACGTAGGGTTGGGTTACATAAAGCTTGGGCAACCAGCCCCAACCCTATCTGGGGGAGAAGCTCAAAGGGTCAAGCTCGCTGCAGAGCTATCTAAAAAGCCCACAGGAAAGACCCTTTATATACTCGATGAACCCACAACAGGGTTACACTTCGCAGATGTAGAAAGGCTCATCAAAGTCTTACAGAGATTGGTAGAAGGTGGAAATACGGTTCTAGTTATAGAGCATAATTTAGAGGTAATTAAGGTTGCAGATTACGTAATAGATCTTGGTCCTGAGGGAGGAGAGAAGGGGGGATATCTTGTAGCCTGTGGCTCCCCGGAAGAGATAGCCATGTGCGAGCATTCCTACACAGGTAGATTTTTAAAAAAGATCTTAGGAAATGAAAGGTTATGTAAAGAAAGCGCTTAAGGAGGCTTAATTTTCCTGAATGATAAAGGAAGAAATAATATACGGATTACATGCAGTTGAAGAGTTTGTATCCTCCTATCCTGAAAAGGTTAATAAGGTTCTCCTATCCTCGCCAAGACCTAACCTTGAAAGGCTATTGAGAACCTTAGGGGTTCCTTTCCAAAAGGCTCCTCTATCGAGAATAGAAAGCTTGTGCCCTAAGGTAAACCATCAGGGTGTAATAGCTCTAGTTTCACCCTTACCCTACCATGATATTGAAGACATATCCTCAGAGGAAAAAATAATTTTAGCCTTAGATGGTATCGAAGACCCTCAAAACGTAGGAGCCATCCTTAGAACAGCGGAAGCCGCTGGAATAAAAAGCGTAATAATACCCTCCCGTCGATCCGCTCCTATAACGTCCACCGTCATAAAGGCATCTAGCGGTGCAGCGATTAGACTAAAAGTAATAAGAACCAATAGCCTTCCATCTACACTAGAAAAGCTTAAAGGAAAAGGTTTTTGGATAGTTGGAAGCGAGATAAACGGGGCGCTCAGATATGATACAGTGGATTACCCATTCCCATCAATATTAGTTTTAGGGAGCGAAGGGAAAGGAATACATCGCACTATCCAAAAACTCTGCGATCTAACGGTTTTTATACCTATATATGGAAAGGTTCAGTCCTTAAACGTATCAGTTGCAGCTGGTATAATACTTTATGAGATGCTAAAAAAGATTAAGAATTAAGCCACTTAATAAGCTCATCAACTTCCCATGCGTTTATAACATCCTCTTTTTCTATCCATCCTCTTCGCGCAGTCGCAACCCCAAAGACCATAAAGTCCAGCTGCCCAAAAGTATGAGCATCAGTGTTTATGGCTAACTTAACTCCTGACTCCTTTGCTATCTTTGCGTTCACATCGTTCAAATCCAACCTTTGAGGATAGGCGTTTATCTCCAGGGCTACACCTTCTTCCCTAGCCTTTTGAATTACAGTCATTATATCCACAGGATAGCCATCCCTCTCCTCCAATAATCGCCCTGTGGGATGACCAAGTATATCCACATAAGGATTGGAAAGGGCCTTACAGATTCTATGGGTCATCTCTTCCTGAGACATGTTAAAGCCCGAGTGAACGGAAGCAATGACGATATCAAGCTTCGAGAGAATTTCATTTGGAAGGTCAAGGCTCCCATCTTGGAGTATATCAACTTCTATCCCTGCAAAAATCTTTATACTATTATAGCGTTGTTGAATACTCCTTATCTCCTCTATTTGACTCAACAATCGTTCTTCATCTAAACCCCGAGCAACTCCAAGAGATTTAGAATGATCCGTTATAGCAATATATTTATAACCCTTCTCTATAGCCTTTTGAACGAGTTCTTCTACTGTATGAGCTCCGTCGCTCCATTTAGAGTGGATGTGAAGATCCCCCTTGATATCGCTTAGTTCTAAAAGCTTGGGAAGTCTCCCCTCAAGCGCAGCCTCTATTTCTCCTCTATCTTCTCTTAACTCCGGTGGTATCCAAACTAATCCTAAAGCTTCATAAACTTCCTCTTCGGTATAACCAGCTATCTTTTCATTACTGCTCTCTTTAAAAACCCCATATTCACTAACCTTAAGTCCCCTTTTCATAGCTATTTGTCTTAGGTGAATGTTATGATTCTTAGAACCAGTAAAATATTGAAGCGCAGCACCAAAGCTTTCTTCAGGAACTACCCTTAAATCTATCTGAAATGCATCCTTAGTCAAGATGCTCGACTTTGTAGGACCCATGCCAAGGACTTCCATAACAAAAGGAAAAGATACAAATCTCTCCATCACATCCATAGGTTCAGTTGAAACCACAAGTATATCAAGATCCTTAACGGTGTCCTTCATTCGCCTTAAAGAGCCAGCAGGACTTATCCTCCTGACAGAAGGGGACTCCTTAAGCCTATTAATTATCTCTTGTGCTAAAGGAAGGATTCTTCCCAGGGATCTCCGCTCCCTACTTTTCCTCCAAAGAAGGATTCCCTTTAAGATCTTCTCTTCAGTTTTAGCTCCCACACCTGGGAGTCCTGCCAACATCCCCTTTCGCGCCGCTTCCTCCAAATCTCCTATACTCTTTACCCCTAATCTCTCATAAAACAGCTTCGCCTTCTTCGGACCTACACCGGGGATGGAAAGCAACTCAAGAAGACCTAAGGGTACCTCCTTTTTGAGCTTCTCATGATCTGATATCCTACCTGTTTCGATGAACTCCATTATCTTAGAAGCTAAGTCCTTACCTATACCTGGAATTTCCGTGAGTCTACCCTTCCTGGTTAGCTCCTCTATATCCTCGCTTAAGGCTTCTAGATTCTGAGCTGCCTTTCTATAAGCTCTTATTTTGAAAGGGTTTTCTCCTTTTATCTCAAGAATATCAGCTATTTCATTAAATACCTTTGCTATCTCTATATTCTTCAGGCTTCACCCCTCCTTCAAAAGTATCTCTATAATCCTTAAAAAGGCCTTAGAAGCCTCGCTCTGAGGGTCAAGCCTAAGAATAGTTCTTCCGCTATCGCTCCACTCCACTATCCTCGGGTCGAAAGGGATTCTCCCCAGAAATCTCAAACCCCACTCCTTAGCAGCCTTTTCTCCACCTCCCTTACCAAAAAGATCGATCTCATTCCCACAGTGAGGACACCTGAACCCACTCATATTTTCCACTATTCCCATTATAGGTATATTAAGCTCCTTAGCAAAGTTCACGGCTTTCTCAACATCCAATAAAGCAACCTCTTGTGGAGTCGTCACTACTATCATTCCATCAAGTTTCCCAAGAATATAAGCTAAACTCAAGGCTTCGTCTCCCGTTCCAGGAGGAAGATCTATGATGAAAAAGTCGCATTTTCCCCAATCTACATCCCCTAAAAACTGTTCTATAGCTTTCATCTTGAGGGGACCTCTCCATATAACAGGAGTCCCCCTGTCTTTAAGAAGAAATGCCATAGATACTACCTTAAGGTTTTCTCCCACACTAACCGGCTTTATTTTATCCCTCTCGAGGCTTAAAAGACCACTCTCCACACCAATTATCTTAGGAATATCTGGACCATGAATATCAAGGTCAAGCAAACTAACCTTCTTACCTTCCATAGCTAGACCAAGAGCGATATTTGCTGCTACCGTGCTCTTCCCCACGCCTCCCTTTCCACTTATTATGGCTATTTTTTTACCAACTTCCTTTAGGTTCTCCGCAACCTTTTTCTGATAATCCTCCATCGTCTCGTTTACCTCCTTATCAGCTTTTAATCTTGTACTTCTTCAGTAACTCCTGGAATTTTTTCTCTATCTCATCCATTTCCTCATTTTTACCTTTCTGATTCCCTTCATTCTTAGGCTTAATGGACTGAGGAGGAACTTTGTCCTGAGGGTAGAGGAAAGTATTATCCTGAGGGCTTCTTCCCCCACCGTGAATATCACAGCTCTCCATAGGTTCGGTTCCCCTTATAAAGGCCTGTTCTATAACATTTGGGCAAGAGAAGGTAGGAAGCTTACCAGATTGAGCACAAACCTTAACGAAAGTTATATTTTCAGGTATAGGAAAATCACTCGGAGGAACATTCTTAAGAGCTTTCTCCATGAAATCCTTCCATATAGGAGCAGCTATCCTTCCTCCCGTAGCTTCATTCTTACCTAAAGGGGTACAATCATCATTTCCAATGTAAACTGCCGCAACTAAATCAGGAGTAAACCCTACAAACCAAGCATCTATGAAGTTATCCGTTGTTCCAGTTTTTCCACCACAAGGTCTGTTTAATCTCGCTCTTACGCCTGTACCTCTAGTCACAACGTGCCTCATCATGTCTACCATAAGATAAGCAGTCTCTTCCTTAATAGCTCTTTCGAAAGTAGGGGAGTTCTTTTCAAGGAGCTTCCCATCCTTATCTCTTACTTCAAGTATAGCTATTGGCTTAACTCTATAACCACCATTGGCAATACAAGCATAGGCAACTGCCATCTCCAAAGGTGTAACACTCGCTGACCCCAAAGCTATAGACAAATCATTGGGAAGAGAACTCTCTATCCCCATCTTTTTAGCATAATCTATTATAGTTCGAGGTTTTATCTCTTGAGCCACCTTAACAGCTACAACGTTATAGGAGAACTCAAAAGCTTCTCTCAAGGTGACCCACCCATGAAACTTGCCGTCATAATTAACCGGCTTCCATCCGTTGGGAAACTCTATCGGTGAGTCCTCCACGAGGGTGCTCTCTGTAAATCCATTTTCAAAGGCAGCTGTATAAACTATAGCTTTAAAGGATGAACCAGGTTGCCTTCGCGCCTGAACCGCTCTATTAAACTGGCTTCTCTTGAAATCCTTACCACCAACCATGGCTTTTATAAAGCCAGTTTTAGGATCCAAAGCTACCAAAGCAGCTTCTGCTGGAGCTTTGCTGATCGCTTCTTCTGCGTAAGCTTGAAGATCAAGATCCAAGGTAGTGTAAACTCTAAGCCCTCCTCTATAAACCTGTTTAGCTCCATAATCTTCCAAGAGCTTCTTAAGAACGAAACTAACAAAATAAGGGGCTTTCCAATCTCTAATTTCCTTAGTTCCTGAAAAGATGAGATTCTCGCTTAAAGCCTTCTCTGCCTCTTCTTTAGATATGTACCCCAGCAGTTCCATCCTTCTTATCACATATCTCATCCTTGAAAGAGCCCTATCCAGGTTTCTGTAAGGGGAGTATATTTCTGGAGCCTTAATCAACGCTGCTAAAAGGGCACACTCCGCTGTTGAAAGCTCCCAAACGTTTTTACCAAAGTAGGTTTTCGCAGCCGCCTGTACACCATAGGCACCATGTCCCAAATATATCTCATTTAAGTAAAGTTCTAATATCTCATCTTTAGAATAACTATTTTCTATCTTAAAAGCAAGCATCATCTCTTTAATCTTTCTTTCCAAAGTCTTACTCGGTGTTAAAAAGAGATTCTTCGCAAGCTGCTGAGTTATAGTGCTTCCTCCCTCAACTATCTTGCCGCTTTTAAGATTAGACCATAGGGCTCTCAATATACCTCTAACGTTGATCCCCTCATGATAGTAAAATTCGCTATCTTCAGAAGCTAAAACCGCGTAAATTAAATTTTTAGGAACTTTGTCTAACGGAACCCATATCCTGTTTTCTTCAAAAAGATTAGCTATCACCACTCCTTTACAATCGTATATGTGTGTTGTAAGGCTAGGTTCATACCTTTTAAGCAACGAAACATCGGGTAAGCTCCGATACCAAAAAACCAATACGCCACCTACTACTCCTAAAAACGTGCCTATAACAACCAAAAGTGTGATAACAGCTATCCTTAAAAATCTTCTATAAAAATGGTCTTCTCTAGGCCCTTTTCCTCTTCTTTCCCTATTATTTCTAGCCATAGCTTATCACCGCTTTTAGATTATATCACAATTTACATTAAACCTACCTTGACAGAAAAGGAAAAGGAATATAATCTCAGATGGAAAGCTTTAACCAGCAGATGTTATGTTGTGGAAGAAAGGTCAATGGGAAAAGGGTATGATAAAATAGAGAAGTTAGCTATTGAAACTATGCTCATGAAGTCGTCAAGAGCTAGCCTTAAGAATATAAAATGTTTATTAAATTTGATCTAAACATTAAGTGGAAACTGAAAATAATTGTAAATCTTTTTTTAACATTGTGGGCGATCTCTGTCTTTGCTTCACCAAGCGAACCCAATATTAAAGTAGGGGTATCTTGTTCTCTAATAGCTGACATAGTTAAGAACATAGGAGGTAAAAGGGTAGAAATATCGCTTTTCCCAAATTGGAAAGACTGTAAAGCTATGTTCTGGCTGGGGCCAGAACTTGAACCTAAGATTTTCGAATCGATACAGAAACTTGGCAACGTCCCACAGGAACGCCTATTAGGCTATATCCCTCGGATCGATGAAAACTACTTTGAGTACTTCGACCCTTTAGCGGTAAAAAGCTTCATCTATAGGGTTTCAAAGGTACTTAAATTGTTAGACCCAGCTGGAGAAGGGTATTATCAGAAGAACCTCGCAAGGTACACTACTGCAATAGACGGGAGCTTTAAGGATGGCAAATGGTCTATATCCAAGTATAAATGTGAAGAAATCTATACTTTATCACCACATTTCTCCTACCTTCTGAGAGCAATCGGTTTAAAGGAGGTGAGAGTATCCTTAGAAAAGCTCCATTCCTTAAAGGGGATAGTAATTGATGACCCTGATAACCCGATAAAAACGAACATCTCTCCTAAAATCATTTTAGTAAAGCTTTATTACAACTTAACCCCAGAGATCAAAAGTTATTTAAATCTCTTGAAAGAGAACTTTATATTATTGAGCTTTGCTCTCTCTCACTTAGGAGGGGAGAAAACAAAAAATTAAAGATATGTAAGGGAGGGAAAAGGAATGAAAAAAAGCAGAGATGAGTTAATAGAAGCTGTATTAAAAAGGGTTAAGGATGAAAAGATAAAGTTCATCGAGATATGGTTTACAGACATACTCGGTTTCTTAAAGGGATTTACCATAACAGCTAAGGAGCTGGAAAGGGCTTTCAGGGAAGGATTTGGTTTCGATGGATCTTCAATAAAGGGGTTCACGAGAATCGATGAAAGCGATATGTTAGCTTTGCCCGACCCATCAACCTTCGCGAAACTACCCTGGTCACCAGAAGAGGATGGAACAGCGCGTATGTTTGCAGATATAATGACACCAGACATGAAGCCCTTTGAGGGAGATCCAAGGTATGTCTTGAAGAAGAACTTACAGAAAGCCAGAGATATGGGCTTTGAGTTCTTTGTTGGACCAGAGCTAGAGTACTTTTACATCAAAAGCAACAGAGAGCTAAAGGCATTAGACCATGGTGGATACTTTGACATGATACCAAGAGATGAAGCCATCGAACTAAGGAAGCAAACGATATTAGCGCTTGAGTCCATGGGAATAGAGGTTGAATATGCTCATCATGAAGGAGCTCCCTCCCAACACGAAATAGACTTACGTTACAAAGATGCGCTAACGATGGCAGATTCTGTGATGACCTACAGATTTATAGTCAAGGAAATAGCCTATCGAAATGGCGTATATGCCACTTTCATGCCCAAACCTATATTCGGTGTAAACGGCTCTGGAATGCATACCCATATGTCACTCTTTAAGGATGGCAAGAACGCTTTCTATTCACCTACTGGATTATATAATCTTTCAGACATCGCTTTAGGATTCTTAGCTGGACTCTTAAAATACGCCCGCGAGATAACAGCTATAACGTGCCAATGGGTTAACTCCTACAAGAGATTAGTCCCAGGATATGAAGCCCCAGTTTATATAACGTGGGCAAGAAAGAATAGATCCGATTTAATAAGGATACCTTGGTATAAACCTGGAAAAGAAGAAGCTACAAGAATAGAATATCGATCACCTGATCCAGCATGTAATCCCTACTTAGCCTTCTCAGTAATGCTCGCAGCTGGCCTGGCCGGTATAAAGGAAGGTCTTACGCCTCCAGAGCCTGTGGAAGAAAACGTATATGAGATGAGCGAAGAGGAAAGAAAGAAGCGCGGTATACAAACCCTTCCCGGAAGCCTATACGAAGCCCTCGTACTTGCAGAAAATAGTGCTCTTGTTAGAGAAGCGTTAGGAGAACATGTATTTACGGAATTCATCGCCAATAAGAAGAAGGAATGGAATGAGTATCGAATTCAAGTAACAAGTTATGAGATTGAAAGATACCTACCTATCCTTTAGCTTATTGTTCTATATAGGCTATAGCATCTATCTCTACCAAAGCTCCTTGCCTCGGTAAAGCGCTCACTTCAATGGTTGTGCGGGCTGGGGGATCTTCCTCAAAAAACGACGCATAAGCCTCATTAAAATCCTTAAATAGGCTAATGTCGGTCAGATAGCAAGTGGTCCTAACGATATCCTTCATGCTCCCACCCGCAGCCTCAACTATAGCTTTAATGTTTTCTAACACCCTCTTAGTTTGAGTCTTGATGTCTCCCTCTACAAGTTTTCCCGTAGAAGGATCAATGGCAATCTGTCCAGAAACAAAAAGTAGATTTCCACACTTTATTCCCTGACTATAAGGACCTATAGCCTGAGGTGCTAAACTTGTTGAAATTCTCCTTTTCATCTTTCACCCCTCCTTACCATTCAAATTTAATCTTATATCCGTGAAGCTTTAAACTCTTAAGAATCCTCTCTATATGCTCCCCTCCAGAGGTTTCTATAGTTATGCTAACCTCAGTTTCGGCTGGCCTTATCCTCAAATTTATCCTATCATGATTTATAGAGATCACGTTACCACGTTCTTCAGCAATAACTTTCAATATCCCCGCTAAAGCACCTGGCCTATCCGGTAACGTTGTGGAAAACCTCAGAAGCCTCCCTGTCTTTATAAGTCCCCTTTCTATTAATCGCGCAATCATATTTACATCTATGTTGCCCCCGCTTAAGATTATCAAAGCTTTAACACCCTTTAACGGAATTTTCCCACTTATAGCTGCAGCAACTCCCACAGCACCTGCCGCCTCCACAACGAGCTTCGCTCTCTCCATGAGCAAGAGTATAGCCGAAGATATCTCTTCGTCTGAAACTAAAATAACGTCATCAACATACCTTTGGATAATCGACATGGTTAGATCACCAGGTTTTCTAATGGCAATACCATCAGCTATAGTGCTAACCTTAGACAACTCTATCAATCTTCCCTCTTTGAAGGATGAATAAACAGCTGAAGCACCTTCCGCTTGGATGCCAATGACGCGAATTCGCGGGTTCGTCTCCTTAAGAGCTATGCTCACCCCTGAGATTAGACCACCGCCACCAACAGGAACGATGACAAGATCGACATCTTCCATGACCTTCAAAATCTCAAGTCCTATGGTTCCTTGCCCAGCGATAATATCCGGATCATTAAAGGCATGTATAAAGGTGAGTCCTCGTTCTTTAGCTATCTCCAGAGCCTTACTATAGGCAGTATCAAAATCCTCCCCCCATAAAACAACTTCCGCTCCATAGCCCTTAGTAGCAGATATTTTAGATATAGGAGCCGTTTCCGGCATGACTATGGTTGAGGGGACCCTCACCTGGGATGCAGCATAAGCCACACCCTGGGCATGATTCCCTGCTGACGCTGCTATAACTCCTTTAGATCTCTCAACCTCGCCTAGTCTAAGTACTTTGTTCAAAGCTCCTCTGACCTTGTAAGAACCAGTTTTTTGAAAGTTTTCGAGCTTAAGATAAATCTTATTTCCCGAGAGTTCGCTTAAAGTTCTAGATGACTCAACAGGTGTTATGTGAATGAATTGACTGATTCTCTCCCACGCACTTTTGATATCTTCCAAGCTTATCAAGCTCAAACACCTCCTATATGGAAGCCAACATTCCACCTGCGATGACGAAAACACTTCCTACACCGTTTCTTAAACTTATTCTCTCCTTATAAATTAATGAGGCAAATAAAGTCGTCAGCATAGGGCTCATTCCCGTTATAATGCCAATCTGAGATACAGGCGCAAGTTGAAGTGCCTTAACGAAAGCCAAATAACTTACTCCTATTCCTATAGTTCCTCCTGCTCCTAAGATAATCCACACCTTAAGTTCCCTCAAGCTTGAGGAAAGAGACCTCCTTTTTATCAGCATAAAAGTTGAGGTAACTATAAGGAGAGAACCAACCCTCCATGTCATGAAAGATAAAGGCGTGAAATAATTAGAAACAACCTTAACCAGAGCAAGAGATAACCCCCATGCAAACGCTGCTCCTACCGCAACCATGTAGCCCTTCAAAGAAGAAAAGCCATCCATTATCTTATTCTTATCCTCGTATATTAAGTATACTCCCAAAACTACCAGCAAGCCAGCTATAAAAAGCTTTGAGGAAACCTTCTCCTTCAAAAAGGCTGAAGCAATGATAACGGTCACTATCGGATAGGAGGAACTTACCACAGTAGATCTTCCAACTCCTATTAGCTTCATACTTTTGAAAAACAAGTTATCCCCGATGAACAGGCCCAGTATGAGGGATAGAAAAAAGAAAACCCAGATCTCCAAGGGTAAGCAAACCAAAAGATGATTCCAAGCTCCAATGATCAAGTTTATAAATATCACTGAAAGAAAGGCTCCGACGTTCCTAACGAAGTTTATCTCCACCGGGGATAAATCTTTCCCACCCCAGCGATATAAAAGCGGGGATATTCCCCAAAGTACCGCTGTTATAAAACCTAGGACAATCCCTTCATTAAACATCCCTTAAAGCCCTATCAATATCATTTTTGAGGTCCTCCAAGTTTTCTATGCCAACTGATAACCTAATAAGGGTTTCAGTAATACCAAGCCTTTCCTTTTCCTCCCTTGAGAGGTTTCTGTGGGAAGTGAAAGCCGGTCTAGTTGCTAAAGACTCAACGGCTCCAAGGCTAGGAGCTCTCTTGATAAGTTGAAGGGAATCCATAAAGAATGCAGCACCATCTGCAGTTGTGTCAATATCGAAGGCTACCATTCCTCCAAACCCATCCATTTGAGCCTTAGCTATTTCATGGTCGGGGTGAGATTCAAGCCCAGGATAGAAAACCCTTTTAACTTTGGGGTGCTTCTCCAACCATCTCGCTAACTCCATAGCACTCTCGTTCTGCTTCTTAACCCTAAGGGCAAGGGTTTTAATCCCTCTTAAAACTAGGTAAGCATCGAACGGCCCCAAAAGATTTCCAAAAATCCTTCTAACATTCCATATTTTAGAAATATCATCCCTATTACCAACCACTACTCCTCCCATAGTATCGTTATGACCACAAAGATATTTAGTAGCACTATGTATGATAACATCTGCACCGAAAAGGCGAGGACGTTGATTTATCGGTGTAGCAAAAGTGTTATCCACAACCACTTTGATGCCTTTCTTTTTGGCCTTAACAGTCAAGTTCTTTATATCAATTACCCTAAGAGTCGGATTCGTTGGACTCTCAAGGTAAAGAAGACCTATCTCACCCTTATCTATTAGTTCCTCAATCTCTTCTCTTTCCTCTATTGAATACACATACACCTTAATCCCACATTTAGGAAGAAAGTCCTTCACAAAAACAAGAGTATCTCCATAAACCTCCTTCATGATAAGCATGCTATCGCCTGCATTCAAAAGAGCAAAAAGAGTAGATGTTATGGCCCCCATTCCGGAGGAAAAAGACAACCCTTCCTCACATCTCTCCAACTGAGCTATCTTTTTCTCAAGAGCCCTAACAGTCGGGTTACCCCACCTTCCATACCTATAGCCACTCTCCTTGCTCCAGAGGATCTCGAACTCATCTTCCTCTCGTTGAAACTCATAAACAGCAGACGGATAAATCGGCATCATTATAGGTTTTCCCTTCTCAAACTCCTCAATTATAGAGAGCACTACCTCCGTATCCAAAAACAACCTTTATAACACCTCCTTCTCTTACAGAGCACAGAAACATATATTAAGCTTAAAAAATTATAGCCCTTAACCTGAAACATGTAAAGCTACTTATGAAAAATATTTATAGTAGCCTTTATACAATTGAACCGAAGGTTAACTTGACTACTGAAAACAACCATGGTAGAATATAGGACGGCGGGGCGTGGCGCAGCTTGGTTAGCGCACCTGCTTTGGGAGCAGGGGGCCGAAGGTTCGAATCCTTTCGCCCCGACCACTTCAGTGAGGAGCGGGAATAGCTCAGGTGGCTAGAGCATCGGCCTTCCAAGCCGAGGGTCGCGGGTTCGAATCCCGTTTCCCGCTCCAGGTGAGCTAAGGGTGCGCCTGTAGCTCAACAGGATAGAGCAACGGACTTCTAATCCGTAGGCTGGGAGTTCGAGTCTCCCCAGGCGCGCCATGGTAATAGAGTACAATGGTGAACGTAGCTCAAGTGGTTAGAGCACCAGGCTGTGGACCTGGGGGTTGGGGGTTCGAGTCCCCTCGTTCACCCCACATAAGAGATAGGGTGGGTCGTTAGCTCTAACAGGATAGAGCACCTGACTCTTAATCAGGGGGTTGCAGGTTCGAGTCCTGCACGACCCACCACTTTTCGGTTTTATGATTACTTTTAGAGGGAGCGAGAGTGGCGGAACCTGGCAGACGCGCTGGACTTAGGATCCAGTGGCGAAGAGCCGTGTGGGTTCAAATCCCACCTCTCGCACCATTTTTTAGTCTTTCTTTTTAAGAAATAAGAAAAAGGATGCTTCTTATGTAAGAAGCATCCTTTTAATATTTAATGAGGAGGGAAAAACATGAAAGCCGAGATAGTGGAAAGGAAAGGACATCATGCTAAGATAAAGGTTGAAATCCCAGCTGAGGTCTTCTCTAAAGCCGTAGATAAAGCCTTCAAAAAGCTCGTTCAAAATGCCCACATTCCAGGATTTAGAAAGGGAATGGTACCAAGAAAGGTGTTTGAAGCAGTATACGGGAAAAAGGTAATATACGACGAGGCCATACAGGATATAGCACCCCCAGCCTATGACGAGGCCATTAAAAGCCTTGGATTAGAACCAATAACAAGGCCCAGTATATCCTTACTACAAGTTGAAGAAGGAAACCCCTTTGTTTTTACCGTTGACCTGGTCTTAAAACCCGACGTGAGGCTTGGGGATTATAAAAATATAGAAGTCTCAAAAGAAAAGATAGAAGTCAATGAAGAAATGGTTGATAACGTTTTAAAAGAATATCAAGAAAGAAGCGTTACATTTAAGGAAGTTAAAGACAGAGGAGCGATTGAGGGAGACCTGTTACTTATTGAGTTCAGGAGTAAGGATGAAAATGAGTGGAAAAAGGCTCAAATAATCTTAGAAAAAGAATTTAAGAATAATCTTGAAGGAGCTAAAATCGGTGAGGAAAGGGAACTTGAAATTAAGGGAGAAAGGTTTACAATAAGGATACTGGAGATAAGGGAAAAGGAGCTTCCTAATCTTGATGATGAGTTTGCATCATCCTTCGGTTTTTCATCACTAGAAGAATGGAAAAAAACTATAAGAGAGGCTTTAGAGGAAGAGCTTGCTAGAAAAGCAGAAGAAACCTTTAGAGAGAAAGTTATAGAAAAGCTTTTAGAGATTTCGGAAGTAGAAATACCTGAAGAAGCTATAGCAGAGGAAGTAGAGTTTCTAAAGGAAAGAGACAGAAAGATAGCTCAAGAAAGAGGGATGAAGGTAGAAGAGGTTTTAAGCAGATTGGGAATTCCTGAAGACAAAGTGGAAGAGTATTACAGAAAGCGTGCCGAAACAAGACTAAAGAGGGAATTCGTGTTAGATGCCCTTATAGAAAAAGAAGGGATATTGATCACAGATGAGGAGTTTGAAGAGGAACTTAAGAAGATAGCAAGTGAGAACAATCTACCTTATGAGAAGGTTAGGGCATTTTGGAGTGATGAAGAAAGGGTAAGCATACTCAGAAGTGATATAATAAGAAGGAAGGCAGTTGATAAGGTTATAGAATATATCAAAAGAAGAGGTGATAATAAAGAAGATGCTAATTCCAGTGGTAATTGAACAAACCCATAGGGGAGAGAGAGCCTATGATATTTATTCGCGTTTGCTTAAAGATAGAATAATATTTATTGGGGAACCCATAGACGATAACGTGGCTAACATTGTCGTAGCCCAACTACTATTCCTTGAGGCTGAGGATCCCAAAAAGGACATCTACATCTACATAAATAGCCCAGGTGGACTGGTAACAGCAGGCTTGGCGATATACGATACCATGCAATACATAAAGGCAGACATATGCACCATATGCATAGGACAAGCTGCAAGCATGGCGGCAGTTCTTCTTGCTGCAGGAACGAAAGGTAAACGATATGCTTTACCTCACGCAAGAATAATGCTCCATCAACCCTTAGGTGGAGCTCAAGGACAAGCAACCGATATAAACATACAAGCCAAAGAGATAATGAGGTTGCGCGCACTCATAAACGAAATATTGGTTAAGCACACTGGACAGAGCTTAGAGAGAATAGAGAAGGATACCGACAGGGATTTCTATATGACAGCAGAAGATGCTAAAGAATATGGTATAGTAGACGAAGTAATATCAAGAAGGAAGTGATTAAATGATAACTTTTAAAGGAGATAGCGAAAAGAACAAGAAAAAGCTGGTTTGTTCGTTTTGCGGAAGAAGTCAAGCAGAGGTTAAAAGGATAATAGTGGGACCAGGTGTAAGCATATGTAACGAATGCGTAGATTTATGTAAACAGATTCTCGATGCGGAAATGGAGGAAGATAGGCCCGTAAGCATAAAATCTTCTCTACCTAAGCCGATCGAAATTAAGAGATTTCTTGATGATTACGTCATCGGGCAGGAAAAAGCTAAGAAAATACTTGCTGTTGCAGTTTATAACCACTATAAACGCATATATTGCGGTGAACAAGCTACTCTAAACATTGAGAAAAGCAACATTCTACTTATAGGACCAACTGGTTGCGGTAAAACCCTTCTAGCTCAAACATTAGCAAAGATGCTTAACGTTCCATTCGCAATAGCTGATGCTACTACGCTAACGGAAGCTGGATATGTAGGAGAAGATGTGGAAGATATCCTTTTAAGGCTCCTTCAAGCCGCAGACTTCGATGTCAAAAGAGCCGAACGTGGAATAGTTTACATAGATGAGATAGACAAAATAGCTAGAAAGGGTGATAGCCCATCTATAACAAGGGATGTTTCAGGTGAGGGAGTTCAGCAAGCTTTATTGAAGATCCTCGAGGGGACGATAGCCCATGTCCCCCCAAGAGGGGGAAGGAAGCATCCTTACCAAGAGTTTATTCCTGTAAATACAACAAACATTCTGTTTATATGTGGAGGAGCCTTCGAGGGAATCGAAAACATAATAGGAAGAAGGATTGGGAAGAAAAGCTTAGGGTTTGAGAGAGACACATCAAAAGAGGAATCGGATTTAGGCAAAATACTTGAAAAGATATTACCTGAGGACCTGCTTAAGTTTGGAATGATACCGGAATTCGTAGGAAGACTCCCAATAATCGCTACACTCCATCCTTTGGATGAGGAAGCTCTAGTAAGAATATTAACCGAGCCTAAGAACGCCATAGTAAAGCAGTATAAGAAGATATTTGAGCTTGATGGGGTGGATCTTGAGTTCGAAGAAGAAGCTTTAAGAAGCATAGCTAAAAAAGCTTTAGAACTTAAGACTGGAGCAAGAGGTTTAAGAGCGATTATCGAGGACATTCTCTTAGAAATTATGTTTGAGGTACCTTCCTCTGAAAACGTGAGGAAGTGTATAATAACCAAAGAAACTGTGGAAAAGAAAGCACCACCACTAATTATTGAAGGGCCTCCAAAGAGAAAAGCTTTGGAAGTCAGTGATTCCATTATGAGGTTAGCCTAGGAGGGGATGTAGATAGATGGAAGGTTTTCTGTCGCAAGTGAAGATGCAGGAAATCTTACCTCTTCTTGCAGTGAGAGATATTATAGTTTTTCCTAATATTGTAGTTCCTCTTTTTGTTGGGCGTCCCAAATCTCTTAAGGCCCTTGAAGTTGCCATGCTTGGAAACAGACTAATAGTAATAGTCGCACAGAAGGATCCTAAGGTTGAAGACCCCAAACCGGAGGATCTATATAACATAGGGACCCTTTGTCACATTCACCAAATGGTCAAGCTTCCCGACAATACTGTTAAGGTCCTCGTTGAGGGGAAGGAAAGAGTAAGGTTAGATGAGTTCTTGAGAACTGATGAATTCTTTGAAGCGAAGGTTACTCCCATTTCTTTGGAAATACCTTACTCTTCCCACATTGAGGCTCTGCTAAGAAACGTTATATCTGAATTCGAGAAATACGTTAAACTTCACCCCAAGGTTCCACCCGAGATAATGATAACTATAATGAGCATGAACGATGCTGGCAGAATCGCAGATATAATCGCTGCCAACATGCATATCAAGTTACAAGAAAAACAGCAGATATTAGAAGCGATTTTACCGGAGGAAAGACTTAAAAAGCTCTTATCCCTCCTCGTTCGAGAGGTAGAAGTTCTTGAACTTGAAAAGAAAATTCATGAAGAAGTCAGAAAACAAATGGAGCAAACCCAGAAGGAGTACTATCTTAGAGAACAACTTAAAGCGATTCAGAAGGAACTGGGAAGGAGCGACGACCTCTCTGAGGAGATAGAAGAATATACCAAGAAAATAAAAGAAGCGAAAATGCCTCCAGAAGTCGAAGAGAAAGCTATGCACGAGCTCAAAAGATTAGAGAAGATGCCACCGATGACCGCTGAAGCCACTGTGGTTAGGACTTACCTTGACTGGCTAGTATCTCTCCCCTGGTCTAAGAGAACAAAGGACAAGCTTGACTTAGCAAACGCGGCAAAGATCCTTGATGAAGATCATTACGGTTTGGAAAAGGTAAAGGAGAGGATCTTAGAGTTCCTTGCTGTAAGGAAGCTATCTAAGAAAATGAGAGGGCAGATACTCTGCTTCGTTGGCCCACCTGGGGTTGGTAAAACGTCCCTTGCCCGCTCAATTGCAAGGGCTTTAAACAGAAAGTTCGTTAGAATATCACTTGGCGGCGTTAGAGATGAAGCAGAGATAAGAGGACACAGAAGAACCTACGTTGGGGCTCTACCAGGCAGAATAATCCAAAAGATGAGACAAGCTGGCACCAAAAACCCTGTATTCTTGCTTGACGAGGTCGACAAGATAGGAATGGACTTCAGAGGAGATCCCGCGGCAGCACTACTGGAAGTTCTCGACCCAGAGCAAAATCATGCATTTAGTGACCACTTCTTAGAAGTTCCCTTTGATCTATCTGAGGTAATGTTCATAACAACTGCTAACGTCACATATACGATACCTAGAGCGCTCCTTGACAGAATGGAAGTTATACATATTCCCGGTTACACCGAAGAGGAGAAGATGATGATAGCCATCAGACACCTAATTCCCAAACAACTTGAACGCCATGGCTTAAGTGAAGATAAGGTGAAGATAACCGAGCAAGCCATCCAAAAGATAATAAGAGAATATACTCGGGAAGCTGGGGTCAGAAACCTTGAAAGAGAGATAGCTTCAATCTGTAGAAAAGTAGCGCGAAAGGTGGTTGAAGAAAAGAGCTCTGAAAAAGAGTTTAAAATAACTGCTCAAAATTTACATATTTATCTTGGCCCACCCAAATTCAGATATGGTGTGGCTGAAGAGAAGGATGAAATAGGGGTTGCAACTGGTCTAGCTTGGACGGAAGTAGGTGGAGAAATACTCTTAGTTGAAGCTGTAACAATGAAAGGCAAGGGCAAGCTAACCTTAACAGGAAATCTTGGAGACGTCATGCAAGAATCCGCACAAGCTGCGGTTAGCTATATAAGAAGCCACGCTAAAGAATTCGGAATAAAAGAGGACTTTTATAGAACATTGGATATTCACATTCATGTGCCTGAAGGAGCTATACCAAAGGATGGCCCTTCAGCAGGAGTAGCTATGCTAACAGCTCTGGTATCAGTGCTAACGGGACGCCCAGTGAGAAGAGATGTTGCTATGACGGGAGAAATAACGCTTAGGGGTAAGGTTCTACCCGTGGGAGGAATAAAAGAAAAGGTTTTAGCAGCTCACAGAGCAGGGATAGATACTGTTATACTTCCTAAAGACAATGAGAAGGACACCTTGGAAATAGCTCCTACGATAAGAAAGAAAATAGAATTTTGTTTTGTAGAAAGGATGAACGAAGTCTTAGATATAGCACTCGTTCATAATGAAAGAGGAGAGAAAGTTAATAGCGAGTATCTACCTGCCTGAAGACATTCCTTCTGATTTTGGTCTACCAGAACTAGCAATAGCTGGAAGATCAAACGTAGGGAAATCTTCCTTTATAAATGCCATTTTAGGACAAAAGATTGCTAAGGTTAGCTCAACCCCGGGTAAAACGCGTTCCCTTAACTTCTACTGTATAGATGATAAATTTATATTAGTTGATCTTCCCGGATATGGATATGCTGAAGTTTCATTAGCTGAGAGAAAAAGATGGGCTAAGCTAGTCGAAGCTTATGTTAGAGGGAGGAAGGCTATACAGGCCTTCCTCCAAATTATAGATATTAGGCACATTCCTATGGAAAGTGACTTAAAGCTTTTCTCATGGATAAAGAGCTTAGGTTATGATGTAGCCTTTATATTCACCAAGGTAGATAAAATCGGCAGGTCATCTATCAAAGCCCAGATAGAAAAAGCAAAGCTCTTTTTCCCCATAACGAAAGGAAATTACGTCTTATTCTCAGCCGTAACAGGAGAAGGGAAAAGAGAAGCCTGGAATCTTATAAACAGCTTGATATAGGAGAAGGGAGGAAAATAAAGCTATGCAAGGTGAACTCCCGAAAGCTTATGATCCCCATACGGTGGAGGAGAAATGGTACTCTTATTGGATCGAGCGCGGTTATTTCTACAGCTCAGTGGATAAAAATAAGAAGAAGTTCTCTATAGTAATCCCTCCTCCAAATGTGACGGGTTCTCTTCACATGGGTCATGCTTTAAACAACACCATACAGGACATCTTCATTCGGTGGAAGAGGATGCAAGGATATAACACCATGTGGCTTCCTGGCACAGATCATGCTGGTATAGCTACGCAAAACGTCGTAGAGAGAGCCTTAGCTCAAGAGGGGCTCAAGAAAGAAGATTTGGGAAGAGAAAAATTTCTCGAAAGGGTTTGGGAGTGGAAAGAAAAATATGGTGGCAAGATAATACACCAGCTTAAAAGATTAGGAGCATCCTGCGATTGGAAGAGAGAGAGGTTCACCTTAGATGAAGGGTTATCAAAAGCAGTAAGAGAGGTTTTCGTTAGGCTATTTAGAGAGGGACTCATATATCGGGGAAATTATATAATTAACTGGTGCCCCAGATGTGGAACCGCCCTTTCAGATATAGAAGTGGAACATGAAGAGGTCAAAGGTAACTTATGGTACGTTAGATATCCTATAGTAGATGAATCAAGCAGCTATATCACAGTGGCAACCACGAGACCAGAAACCATTCTAGGAGATGTAGCAGTAGCAGTTCATCCAGAGGATGAAAGATACAAAACCTTAATCGGGAAAAGAGTTAAAATTCCCCTGACAGATAGGATTGGTTACATAATAGCTGACACTATGGTAGATTCCTCCTTCGGAACTGGTGCAGTTAAAATAACCCCAGCTCATGACCCCAATGATTTTCTCGTTGCTCAAAGACACGGCTTAAAGTACATCCAAGTCATAGGCCCAGATGGAAAGATGACCGAGGAATCAGGAAAAAGATATAAAGGATTAGATCGACTTGAGTGTAGAAGAAAAGTTGTTGAAGATTTGATGAAGGAAAACCTCCTTGAAAAAGTGGAAGACTATACTCATGCTGTAGGACACTGCTATAGATGCAAAACCATAGTAGAACCTTACCTATCAGAACAATGGTTTGTTAAAATGAAACCATTAGCTGAACCGGCAATTAGGGCTGTCAAAGAAGGCAAGATAAGGTTCATACCAAAAACTTGGGAAAAAGTATACTACGATTGGATGGAAAACATAAGGGATTGGTGCATATCCCGCCAGCTATGGTGGGGACATCGCATACCGGTTTGGTACTGCCAAAGGTGCGGTCACATGAACGCTTTTACAGACCCACCAGATAATTGCGAAAAGTGTGGTTCAACTGAACTCGTCCAGGACAACGATGTCCTCGATACGTGGTTCAGTTCGGCTCTGTGGCCATTCTCAACTTTAGGATGGCCTGAAAAAACACCTGACCTAGAATACTATTACCCAACCGACCTATTGGTAACCGGATTCGACATCATATTCTTCTGGGTAGCCAGGATGATAATGATGGGATTAAAATTCATGGGGGATGTTCCTTTCTACGATGTATATATTCATGCCCTCGTGAGAGACGAAGAAGGTAAAAAGATGTCGAAATCCTTTGGGAACGTCATAGACCCCCTTGATATGATAGAAAAATATGGAGCTGATGCCTTAAGATTCACGCTAGCTTCCTTGACCATCCAGGGTAGAGATATAAGGTTATCCGAAAGCAAAATAGAATCCTCAAAGAACTTCGCTAACAAGATATGGAATGCTCTGAGATTTATATTGATGAACATAAAAGACCTTGAGCCGAGAGAGCTTAAAAAAGAAATGCTTCAGATGGATCTCTCAGACAGATGGATATTAAGCCGAACTCAAAAAACGATCAAGGAAGTAACCAAGCTTTTAGAGAATTACTATGTGGGTGAGTCAGCAAAAGTGCTTTATGACTTTATTTGGGGTGAGTTCTGCGATTGGTACATAGAGATATCGAAAGGAACACTTTATGATGAAAAAGCAGGTGAGCTGAGAAAGAAAAGCGTTAAATATATACTATGGGAAGTATCAAGCATTATCCTAAGATTGCTCCATCCCTTCATGCCTTTCATAACAGAAGAACTATGGCAGCATCTTCCGGCAACTAGCGAAAGCATAGTTATAGCCCCATGGCCAAAAGTTGACGAAAGCCTCATAGATGAAGATGCAGAAAGAAGGATGACATATATCATGGAAACCATAAGGTCGATAAGAAATCTAAGAGCGGAGATGGATATACAGCCTGGCAAAAAGGTCAGAGTTATAATTAAACCTTACGACGCTGAGTATGAAGATTTAATCCAAGCTAATAAAGATCATATAATACGTTTATCGACCCTATCTGAACTTCAAATAAGTTGGGACTTTCAGAGATCGAGAGGATGCGCTGTAGGGGTCATAGATAAAGCTGAGATATTCATGCCTTTAGGAGAAATAATGGATATAGAAAAGGAAAGCTTAAGACTTAAGAGAGAGTTAATCGAAATAGAAAAAGAGATAGAAAGAATAAATGCAAAGTTATCTAATGAGGAATTCTTACAGAAAGCACCAGAGAGTGTTATAGATAAAGAGAAAAAGAAGTTAGAGGAGCTAGAAAAAATAAAGGAAAGGATGGAAAGATACATTGAATACCTTGCCTGATTACGTTTCGTTTTTAGAAGAGTTAAGCTCCATAAAGTTTTCTGAAAAAATTCGCCTTGGGCTTGAGAGGATAGAGGAGCTTTTACACCGATGTGGGGATCCTCATGAAAGGTTGAAAAGCATAGTAGTAGCAGGAACTAATGGAAAGGGTTCTGTAACAGCTATGCTTTCTAACATTCTTAAAACCGAAGGATACAAAGTAGGAACATATATATCACCACACCTCTGCAATATAAGGGAAAGAATAATGATAAATGGCCAATGGATAGAAGAAGAAGCCTTTTTAGAAGTTGGCAAAATGATTCTAGAGGAAGCAAAGCAAATGTATGATAGTCCTAGTTTTTATGAAATACTCACAGCTATGGCTTTTCTATACTTTAGTAAGAGAAATATAGACATCGCGGTTCTTGAAATAGGTCTGGGAGGGAGGCTTGACGCAGTAAATGTGGTCCATCCCATCCAATCCATCATAACCACCATAGATCTCGATCATGAGAATTATCTAGGAAACACTATTCAATCAATAGCGCGAGAAAAGGCTGGGATAATAAAGGAGGGCACAGTTGTCATCCTAGGCGAGGAAAAGGAAGAGGCAGTAAAGGTAATAGAAGATATATCTCTAGAAAACAGGGCCCCTCTTTACAGAAAGGGTAGGGATTTTGACTTTAATGTGAAGAAGTTCTCGCTAGAAGAATCGATAATGGACTTCAGAGATAATAAGACCTACCTACAAGATGTAAAGTTAGGACTAAAAGGTGAGTACCAATTTCTAAACACAAGCGTAGCTCTTGAGGCAAGCTTACTGCTTAACGACCTAGGCATAAAGCTAAGCGAAAAAAGTATTAGAGACGGGATCAAAAGCGCTAGATGGAGAGGAAGATTTGAAACCTTCGAACTCGAAGATAAGGTAGTTATTCTTGACTGTGCTCACAACCCTCATGGTATAAGAGCTCTGGTATCTTCCTTGGAAAAGCTTTTCAAAGGGAAAAAGATATGTTTCGTATTTGGCGTAATGCGTGATAAAAACTACATCGAAATGCTTAGGGAACTTTCAAAAATCGCAAGCAGATTGATTCTGACAACAATTAAGGAAAATGATAGAGCTCTTCCTGTAGATGTTCTTTTAGAGGCAACCAAAGAGATTATGAAAGGGGAAAATATTCCTATAAGGGGAATAGAGTCGCCCTTAACCGCTCTAAGAGAGGGGATCTCTTCTTCGGAAGACGTTGTATGCTTTTGCGGTTCCCTTTATCTCATAGGCAAGATCCTTGAGGAGAATGGTGAGATCGGAGGACTTAAAAGCTTTCTTAAGAAGTAGATGGTGGCATAAAGTACTTTCCTCAATCAAGGGTGCTTATATCGTAGGAGGGAGTCTGCGGGATCTCCTGCTTGGCAAAGAAGTTAGGGATATAGATATAGTGTTTAAACCCTCCTATGATATGCTTATTCCTCAGAAGTTTGCTTCAGATATCTTTGGAAAGCTTATAATCTTGGGAAAGAAAGATCAAACCTATAGGGTAACAAAGCCACCTTTTATCTTTGACTTTACTCCACTAAAAGAAGCTGAAATTTTCGAAGATCTTGTCCAAAGGGATTTCACTATCAACTCCTTAGCTTGGGATATAGAAGAAGAAAAGTTGATCGATCCATTAGGAGGATTAGATGATTTATTAGGTAGAAAGATCAGAGCCAATAGCAATGAATCTCTCTTAAAAGACAGGATTAGAATCTTAAGGGCTTTTAGGTTTAGATCTACCTTAGGATTCGACATAGAAGAAAAAACTAGGCTTCTTATCGAAGGCCTCAGTTCTGACTCTCCTTGGAAGTTTATAGCAAAGGAGAGGATGGCTGAAGAATGGAAAAAGCTGATTAAAAGCACCTACTTCTCTCTTAGCATGAAAGACATGTCAGGCACAGGATTCCTGGAGTCCCTATTCCCTATATTTCGTAAGATGAGAAGCTTGCCACAAAACGCCTTTCACCACCTAGATGTCTTAAACCATACACTTAAAGCGATTGAAGCTTTAGAAGACATCCTAACCGCCCCCCCACACTGGGCAGATAAGGGTTACATAAAGGGTAAAGAGCATCTCCTGAGGATGGCCACGCTCTTTCACGATGTTGGAAAGGTCTACTGCTTCAAGAGATTTGATGGTGAGATCAACTTTAAAGGGCACCAATTTGTAGGAGCTAAAATCGTTAGAAGCGTAAGCAAAGCTTTGCTTTTCAATGATAAGGAAAGAAAAACCTTAGTAAAGTTAGTTTTCAACCACATGATGCCTATCCTCTTCGTGAAAAGACAGAGAGAGGGAAGACCCTATGAAAGGTCATTATTAAGCTGGCTTGATAAGGTTATGGATGACGCCTGCGGTATATTTTTGATCTCTTTAGCTGATCTTGAAGCCACGAGAGGAGAAAAAACTAGCGATGAAGATAGAAACACGCTCAGTGAGATAGCTAAAAGGGCGATGCTTCACCTGAAGGATATGAAGGTTAAGCCTATATTAAATGGTAGAGAAATAATGAAAATAACTGGAATAAGTCCTGGTCCTCTTGTAGGAAACCTGAAGGAAAGGCTTCTCCACCTTCAAAAAATGGGAAAGTTAAAGACGAAATCCGAAGCTATAAGAGCCCTTTTGGGGATAATATAGATGGGTGCTAAATCAATGAACAAGGTTAGGACTGCAGTTATAGGGGTTGGATATCTGGGGAAACACCACGCTAGGATATATAGTGAATTGGAGAGGGCGCACTTAGTGGCTGTAGCTGATATAATAGAGGAAAGAGCACAAGAGATTGCCCAAAGGTATGGCTGCGCTGCTTATACCGATTATCGCGAAATGCTAGATAAGGAAACCATCGATGCGGTAAGCGTAGCTGTCCCAACGAGCTTACACTATGAAATAGCGAGGGATTGCCTTTTAAAAGGGATAAGCGTCCTCGTAGAAAAGCCTATAGCTACGAATCTTGAACACGCAGATGAGCTCTTCAGGATATCCAGAGAAAAAGGGTTAGTGTTCCAGGTAGGGTATGTAGAAAGATTTAATCCTATAGTATCCTATCTCCCAAGGTATGTGGACGCCCCCTATGTTATAATGACTAAGAGGCTTTGCCCCTTTGTTAACAGAAACTTAGATGTAGGAGTAGTTCTTGATTTAATGGTTCACGACATAGACATAGTTCTATCGATAGTTAACAAAGAAGCAGAAGAGATTAATGCAAAGGGTATATCAGTAGTATCTATACATGAGGATATAGCATCAGCCCACATTAAGTTCAAAGATGGATGCAACGCTTATTTCGTGGTCAGCAGAGTGAGCCCTACAGGAGCAAGAAAGTTAGAGATCATCGATAGAGAAAAACGGATTATCCTTGACTATATGAAGAAAGAGCTCTTTATATTTGACCTAAACGGTTTCCGTTCTTTAGAACATATTAAACTTATGTCTTCAGAGGAACCTCTTAAGAAAGAAATTTCATTCTTCCTTGAAAATGTGATTAGTGGTAAAAACCTTAAGGAGGATGGAAGAACCTCCTTTTATATAGCTTTAAAAATACTTGAATCTATAAGAAAGAGTGAGAGAAATGTATGACGTAATCATAGTTGGTGGGGGCCCAACGGGTATATTTTGTGCGCTAGAAATAATCAAATACTCAAACTTAAAGGTAATAATTTTAGAGAGGGGACATCCAATAGAGCAGAGACTCTGTCCAATGAGAGAAAGGGGCGGAGAATGTCGACGGTGTCCTTCATGCGCTCTTGTATCAGGATGGGGAGGAGCTGGAGCCTTTAGTGACGGCAAGCTTACGCTGAGCCTCGATGCAGGTGGAAGATTAAACGAGTTTCTTCTACCTGAAGAAATGCAAAATCTATTAGACTACGCCGATCAGATTTACTTAAGTTTTGGAAATGGAGGACATCTATTTGATCCCTCTCCTGATAAGGTTATCGAATATACGATGAAGGCTCAAAAAGCTGGGCTAAAGCTCATCCCTATGAAGATAAGGCACCTGGGTACGGAAAACTGCTATGAGATCTTGAGAGAGATGGAGAAGTTTCTCAAAGAAAGGGTTGAAATAAGGCCTCGCGCCAAGGTTGAAGAGATTCTCATAGACAAAGATGCAAGAAAAGTCAAAGGTGTTATGTTAAAAGATGGTGAGGAAATAAAAGGAAAGTATGTAATCGTTGCTCCTGGACGATCAGGAGCCAGTTGGCTCGAGGAACAGGCTCGCAAACTAAATCTTGGTCTAGAGCGCAACCCCGTTGATATAGGAGTAAGGATAGAAGTCCCTGCGGCCATTATGGAAGATCTAACAAATACATTCTACGAAGCAAAGCTCGTATATTACTCAAGGTCCTTTGATGATAAGGTAAGAACATTTTGTATGTGTCCCCATGGCGAAGTCGTTGTAGAGTGGAATGAAGAAGAGAAGGTTCTGTCCGTAAATGGACACAGCTATAGGAACAAGAAAACAGATAAAACTAACTTTGCCATTCTTGTGAGTACATCATTCACAGAACCTTTTCATGAACCAAATCTTTATGGAAGTCATGTTGCAAGACTCGCAAACATGATCAGCGGAAGCGTGATAGTACAGAGACTTGGAGACCTTTTGAATGGAAGGAGGTCAACTTATGAGAGAATAAGCAGGGGAGTCATTGAACCATCACTAAGAGAAGCGGTACCCGGTGATTTAAGTTTCGTCTTACCCTTCAGATATCTCCAAAATATAAAAGAGATGCTTGAAGCCATGGATAAACTTACCCCAGGAATATTCTCTCCCTTCACACTCCTTTATGGTGTTGAAGTAAAGTTCTATTCCTCAAAGATAAAGCTCTCTCCAGTTTTAGAAACGGAAGTCCAAAATCTCTTCGCAGGAGGAGACGGCGCTGGGATAACAAGAGGATTAATGCAGGCCTCCATTTCAGGCATTATAATAGGTCGAGAGATTTTGCGCAGGGAAGCGATTAAGCCTTAAAGAGGAAAAGAAATGCGAAGAGATATCATAATTTTCGTGATTTTTGCTTTAAGTTTAATATTCCTCCTTTACCTCTTGGTAGAGTTTTATACTCCAAATGTGGGAGATAGATTCAGGTTCATCATAGATCTCTTAGTTAAAAAACAACTTTGGAGGGAAAGCTTCCGCTAAAAACTGGGTAAAGGTGGTGTTCCCCATAACCAAAAGGGGTAGGATAACTTTCTTTCTATTTTTACTCACCCTTTTAATCTTATCCGAAGTAGAAGGATCAATGCCATTAAAAAGCCCTTTACCTCTTCCTGGTTTACTTCCGCCTGAGCAGATCGGCACACCAAGGACTATCAAAAGAGAGCCACAAAAGGCCTTGGAAGAGTTTAAAAATGCTCTGGAACTCTTTTGGAACGGACGGTATGACGAAGCCCTAAATGGATTCGACAAAGTGATCAAAGCGGACCTTTACGCTTTAGAGCCATATTACTGGAAAGGGATAATTTACTTAAGAAAGGGGCTAATAGAAGAAGCCAAAAAGATGTTCCAATACTATCTTGAAGTTAAACCAGCCGAACTTAGAGCTATAAGAGCTTTAGATAGAGCAAAAAAGATCTCTTTCCCTGTCCTAAACCTACCCGAAGCCCTTTATCCTAAATCTCATAGAGCTGTAAACCCTTTTGTAGGGCTCCGAGAGAAAAGAGGGTTCTTTGAGAGCCTAAAAGTCCATCTTTTTTTCCCTATATATAATCCATCTGCTATCGCCATAGGACCTGATGAAAATCTATACATAGCTGACTTTGGAAGTGGAAGTATACTCATAATTTCCAGAGAAGGAATTCCCATAGGATCTTGGAGAGGGCTTAAAAACCCTTCGGGCATAGCCATATCATTGGATGGGAGGGTTTATGTATCCGATTTCTCAGAGAGCAAGATCCTCGTCTTTGACTTGTCTGGCAAGCTTATCATGACATTCGGTGAAGGTGAGATACTCAATCCGCAGGGAATCAATATAGACCCCTATGGATATATATATGTCTGTGATTGGGGAAACCATCGTATCTGTAAATATACCTTGGACGGAAAACTAGTAAGAACAATAGGAGAAGGATATTTATGGGAACCTCTTGCCGTATGCATCGATGATAGAGGAGATATTTGGGTTTCTGATGGAAACGAAAGATGCATATATAAGTTTGGCTGGGATGGACTATTTAAGGGAAAGCTTCTAGAGGATGTCTTTTCAAGAGGGCTATTCGTAGATTTTAGGAGCAGAATTGGAGTTATTGACGAAGAAAGAAAAAGCCTATTTTTAATAGATAAGGACAAAGTCGTAGAAAAGATAAACCTCTCAAAGCTTTCAAGTCCTTCTTCTATTTCTAACGATAGCTTTGGAAACCTATTTTTAACAGACTTCGACAATATCTCCCTTTATAGAATAGATACGCCTTTTCTTTCAGAAAACATTGAAATCAGAATATCCAAGATAAACCAAAAAGAAGATTCAGAAAGAGAGGTAGAAATAGAGGTATCTCAGGGGTGGTATCCCTTACCGTTAGAGCGCATCGGACTATCCAGTCGAATAATAGAGGATGACTGGATCATCGAACCAAACTCAGTAGAGGAAATAGATAAGCCCCTAATCATAGGGGTTATAATAGACCCCAATTTTGAAGGTGAAGGAGAAGATTTGCTTAACCTTCTGAAGAATAAGCTCCCAGTCGTAGACAGAGGTTTCGTAAAGGGGGCTTTTACTTCTCCAGAGCTCCCTCCGAATAGATGGAAATGGGAAAGAAATAAAGAGCCTTTTGATGGGGTTAGACTATTGCAAAACGTGATTGAAGCTTTAGTGGCAAAAGATGCAAGAAGAATCATAATCTACTGCGGAAAGCCTCCAAACATTCAAGAAGAGGAGATGAGAAGACTAGCTTATTTTGCCAGACTGCATCAGATTAGAGTGATACTTCTTACTGATGATGAACCTCCCCCACTATGGGAAAGTCTAATAGCCTATACAGGTGGAAGAGTATGGAGAATACAATACCTGAATAGTGAAATGCCTGTAACCCAACTCCTAAGGAGACATCCATTTGAATCCTATAAAATATCTTACACATCTATCTCCCCTGAGAAGAAAGGCTCAGGAAAGAGATATTTAAGGGTTTTTATAGAGACGCCTTTTGCACACTACGAAGATGAGGTTACCTATTACATTTGGGGAGAACCAGATAAGATACTCCGATGAAGGGGGGACAAAGATATGGAAATCAAGAAGGCAGTTTTTCCTGTAGCAGGACTGGGAACCAGATTTTTACCTGCTACTAAGGTTCTGCCCAAGGAAATGCTACCACTCGTAGATAAACCTTTGGTTCAATACTCCGTAGAAGAAGCTATCTCAGTAGGAATAAATCAGCTTATACTAATAACAGGTAGGGGAAAAAGGGCCATAGAGGACTACTTTGATAGATCTTTTGAGCTTGAGCACATATTGAAAGAAAGAAAAATGGAGGATGCTCTTAAAACGATCACAGACATATCGGAAACAGCGGAATTCATATTTATTAGGCAGAAGGAACCGAAGGGGCTTGGACATGCTATACTCTGCGCTAAACCTGTGGTTGAATATGAATACTTCGCAGTTTTTTTAGCAGATGATGTTATAATAGGAGAAAAACCAGCCATATCTTTTCTACTCGACGTTTATAAAAAGTATAAGTTTAGCGTAGTGGCTCTTGAAGAGGTAACCTGGGATGAAGTTTCAAGATATGGAATAGTTCAAGTTAAGGAAATAGAACAAGACGTTTATGAAATAGTTGATTTGATAGAAAAACCAACTAAAGATAAAGCTCCTTCAAACCTAGCTATAATAGGAAGGTATATCCTCTCACCAAAGATATTTAGATGCATAGAGAGGATAAGCTCTGGAGTTGGAGGTGAAATCCAACTAACAGATGCTATGAAGCTTCTGCTTGAAGAAGAACCCATTTACGGTGTTAAATATAAAGGGAGAAGGTATGATTGCGGTACCATAGAGAGCTTCATAAAAGCTACAGTAGAGTTAGCCTTAGAGCACGAAAAGTTAGGCAAAGACTTCAGGTTTTTTCTTGAAAAATTGATTCAAAGGCGGTGAATAAGCTATGTGCGGAATAATAGGGTATATAGGTTATAGGAACGCAACTCCTATACTTCTTGAAGGGCTATACAGATTAGAATATAGAGGTTATGACTCTGCGGGAATAGCTATTCTCTCAGACAGTAGGATAAAGGTAGTTAAAACAGCTGGGAAGATTAAGGATTTAGAAAAACTCGTCAAAGAAGAAGATATGATAGGGAGTTCTGGAATCGGCCATACTCGCTGGGCTACTCACGGCAGTCCAACCGACGCAAACGCTCACCCTCACTTAGACAAAACTGGAAGATTTGCTATAGTCCATAACGGAATCATAGAAAACTATAAAGAACTCAAAAGCGAACTTCAAACAGAAGGAGTTCACTTCACTTCCGAAACAGATACAGAGGTTATAGTCCAGCTTATAAGCAAGTACTACAGCGGAAATCTTGAGGAAGCCGTTGCTCGCACATTAAAAAGGCTTGATGGTTCCTATGCTATTGCGGTCCTATCCACTGAAGAACCCCGAAAATTAGTAGCAGCTCGCTTAGGAAGCCCTCTCGTTCTAGGTGTAGGGGAGGGAGAAATGTTCCTCGCTTCAGATGTTCCAGCGATATTGCCTTATACTAGAAAGGTAGTATATGTGGAAGACCGCGAAATCGTAGTTATAGAAGAATCTAGCTGGTGGGTTTTTGACATCAATGGAAATTATAAGACAAAACAGATCTACTTTGTTGACTGGGACAGCTCTATGGTTTCCCGAGGCGGTTATAAACACTATATGCTTAAAGAAATAAACGAACAAGGAAGCGTCGTCAGAAACACTCTTAAAGGAAGACTGAAAGAAAACAACATAGATTTAAGCGAACTTGAAATAGAAAAGGAACTCATTCACAACATAGACAAGATTTTCATCATAGCTTGTGGAACATCTTACCACGCTGGCCTGGTAGGGAAACATCTATTTGAAAGATGGGCAAAAATTCCCACAGAAGTTGATATTGCCTCAGAGTTCAGATACAGGGACCCTATGATATCCCCAAAAAGTTTAACCATAGCCATATCCCAATCTGGAGAGACCGCAGATACACTCGCTGGTCTGAGAGAAGCTAAAGCCAAGGGGTCTTTTTCCATAGCGCTAGCTAACGTACAGGGGAGCACTATAACCAGAGAAGCTCACAGAACCCTTTATCTTAAGGCTGGTCCTGAAATAGGCGTAGCCTCAACCAAAGCTTTTACCGCTCAGCTTTCTGCTTTATACCTTTTAGCACTTTGGTTCGCTGACGTCAGGAACACGATAAGTGAAACTCAAAAGGAAGCTATTATAAGAGAACTCTGGCAGCTTCCATATCACATCGAGGCTTGCTTAGCTTTCGCTCCCCAAGTTAAAGAGTTAGCTCAGAAATATTATCACTACAGCAACTTCTTATATCTGGCGAGAGGAATCAACTACCCAATTGCAATGGAAGGAGCTTTAAAGCTTAAGGAGATATCTTACATACACGCAGAAGCCTACGCTGCTGGGGAAATGAAGCACGGTCCTATAGCGCTTATAGACGAGCTAATGCCTGTCCTGGTGTTGGTTCCGAGGGATAGGCTCTATGCCAAAGTCCTAAGCAACATCCAAGAAGCTAAAGCGAGAAAAGCAAAGCTAATAGCAGTTGCTACAGAAGGAGATGATGCTATAAAGTCTTTTGCCACCGATATATTGTACGTTCCTGAAGTCCCTGAGGAATTTTACCCGATAGTAAACGTTATCCCGTTACAGCTCTTTGCCTATTATGTTGCCGACATATTAGGGAGAGAGATAGACCAACCAAGAAACTTAGCAAAGAGTGTTACAGTGGAGTAAACTCCAAGGCTAAGGAGGTGAGAGATATGCCAGAACTAGCCATAATAGGCGCTGGACCAGCAGGCTTAACGTCGGCTATCTATGCAGCCAGAGCCTTACTTGATGTAGAGGTGTACGAAAAGGGACTCATAGGTGGACAAGTAGCAACCGCAACGCATGTAGAGAACTATCCTGGGTTTCCCGATGGGATCGAAGGAGTTGAACTTATAGAGAAGATGAAAAAACAGGCAGAATCCTTCGGGGCCAAGATAATATTTTCAGAGATCAAGAAGATAAACTGGCAAGATAGAAAACTCATGACGACAAGGGGAGAAGTTGAAACAGAAGCATTGATAATCGCTTCTGGAACCTCTCCTCGAGAACTTGGAGTAAAAGGAGAAAGAGAATTTAAGGGGAAAGGGGTCTCCTATTGTGCTGTATGCGATGGCGCGTTTTACACCGACGAAGAGGTTGCTGTAGTCGGGGGAGGAAACACAGCTGTGGAAGAAGCCCTTTACCTAACAAAGTTCGCATCAAAAGTTTATTTGATCCATAGAAGAGATTTGCTAAGGGCAGAGCGCATCCTTCAGGAGAGGCTCTTCTCTAACCCCAAAATAGAGGTACTATGGAACACTGTAGTCAGAGAGATAAAAGGAGATAACTTCATAAAAAGCATCGTTATAGAAAACTTAGTTACTGGAGAGCTAAAAGAACTTAACATCTCTGGGATATTCATCTACATAGGGTTAAAACCCAACACATCCTTTGTAGAAGGGTTGCTAAAACTCGACAAGGATGGTTTCATCTTGACAAATGAAGACATGGAAACTTCCGTAGAGGGAATATTCGCTGCAGGCGATGTGAGATCTAAAACTCTAAGGCAAATAGCAACTGCAGTAGGAGATGGTGCTATAGCTGCAATCTCAGCTGAAAAATACATAAGAGAACAAAAACATATAGAAGAAAGCATCTTTTCTACCGGCAGAAAATACGTCTTCGTATTTGACCCATTAGATGAGCTTAATAGAAAGCTCAAGAAGAACCCTCCCTCAGAAAAGATCGTCATTCTTGATAAATATAAGCATTCTAAACTCATTTCCAAACTTGGCTTGGAAAGCTTCCCGGCCCTACTAATATTTGAAAATAACAAATTGATCTTTAAGAAAGAACCCCTGTTAAGCTGGGAAGAGGTTGAAATAAAAGACGTTTAAAGGAAAACCTTTCCTATAAAAGGAGGGAAAAGATATGAAAGCGGAACTATTTGCCCTCTTAACTGCAGCGTGTTGGGGTATCGGAAGTTTTTTTGAAAAGAAGGGACTTGCCCTTGGGAACCTTCCTCCCTTTGTCGGGGCAACAATAAGAACATCAATCTCTCTTATAATACTTCTTTTCTTAGCGTGGCCAAATATACAAGTAGCATTTAAAACGGGATGGAAACCCATCTTACTTGTCGCCTTTGGGGGAGGCTTCCTCGCAGGAGCCATGGGCATAGCTTTGTTCTACACTGCTCTTAAAGCCGGTAGCATAGGAAGGGTCCTCCCCATAGCTTTTACCTCTCCCTTGTTTGGTGTGCTAATAGGATTCCTCTTTGGCACAGAAACCCTATCTATTAAGAACCTATTAGGCATGACACTTACAATTGCTGGTATAGTTACTCTAACCCTTAAATAAAAGGAGGGGAAAGAACTGAAGAAGAAGATCCTTATCGTTTGCAGGGGTAATACCTGTAGAAGTCCGATGGCGGAAGCCTTGATGAAGAAGCTCTTATCCAACGAAAATATAGAGATAACATCTGCTGGCTTAAGCGCCATTGATGGAATGGAAGCCTCACGTTGGGCTCAAGAGGTAATGCAAGAAAGGGGAATAGACATAAGTCAACACAGAGCAAGAAACTTATCTGAAAAAGACGTTGAGGAAGCAGACCTGATATTAACAATGAGCTTATCCCAAAAGAGAGAGATAATAGAGAGATTCCCATCAGTTAAGGACAAAGTTTTTCTCATAACCGAGTTAGCTTTCCCTGGAATCTCCAGTGCTATAATGGAATATGAAAGGCTGTTTGAGAGAATCCAACAAGAGAAGGAGCGCCTACTAAGTTTAGAAAGGGATAGGCTCGAAGCACTTAAAAGAAGATATGAAGAGCTTAAGAAAGAGTTGATGGCAACAGAGAGAGAAATCTCTTTGATACTATCGCGAATCGAAGATCAGCTCTATCCCCAACTCATGCAGCTGCGAAGGCTAGAAGAAAAACTCTCGATGTATGAGATACAGGATCCCTATGGAAAGGGAAAAGAGGTTTATGAAAAAGTAGCTCAAGATCTAGAAGATATACTAAAGTTGGTCTCTAAAAGGCTTAAGGAAGAGTGGTTTCCAAACCGATAAAATAATGGGATTGGGATGATGGGAAATGAAAGCTTATGAGCAGTATCGCCAGACGCAGATTCAAACGGCGAAACCCGAACAGCTCCTTTTAATGCTCTATGATGGGGCTATAAGTTTTCTTAAAAAAGCTAAGGTGGCCATAAAAAATAAGAATATTGAAGAAGCACACACTTTCTTAATAAGGGTTCAGGATATCCTAATAGAGCTTATGTCTTCCCTTAATATGGATGTTGGAGATATAGCAAAAAACCTTTTCAGGCTATATGAGTATATGCACTATCGTTTAGTCGAAGCGAACATCAAAAAGGATGAGAAACCTATAGATGAAGTTTTATTCATGCTTCAAGAGCTTAAAGATGCTTGGGAAACAGCTATTAAGAAGCTAAAGGAAGAAAAACCAGGAACAGCACAAACACCCCTGAAGGGGGGACTTAATATTGCAGGATAAAGAAAAGCGTATATTAGAGATACTACAAAAGGAGCTCGAACTTTACAACTCCCTTGAAGTGCTCGTCAAAGAACAAGAAAGAAAAATAGAAGAATCCGATATAGAAGGCTTATTAAAGATCATAAGTAAAAAGCAAACATTAATATCGGAACAGGAGAGATTGGACGAAGAGCTTGAAAAGATGCAAGTCAGCTTATCTAATCCAATCGAAGCTAACCGTAATAAGCTTTCCATCTTAAATCTAGTCTCCGAAGGGGTTAAGGAAGATGTAGAAAAACTAATGAACCTGATAAAAGAGAAAATCCTAAAAATCCTTGAAGCAGAAAATAAATCGCGGGAAAAACTATCCCTTGAAATCGAGAAAGTAAGAGAAGCTCTCAAAAATATTAAGAATGGGAAAAAACTAATAAACAAGTACTATGGAAATACTGGGCTTCAAGAGCCCAAATTTATAGACCAACGCAAATGACGAAATCTTGCTTCATCATAACCATTATCATCTTTATTCTGTCGTTTACCCCAGTAGTTAATGGGGAAGTTAACGAAGCCAAGCTTGGGGAAAATATATCCAAGGAAGTGGAGAAGGAGTTTCCCTTAGTTAAAGATCCCGTTAAACTATCCCGAGTAGAATCGGTAGGACAGACATTAGCGAGATACTCTACGCGCAAAGATATAGAATACAAGTTTAAACTGATATCAAAAGAGGATATAAATGCTTTTTCAATTCCTGGAGGTTATATTTATGTTTTCGCAGGCATGCTTGACTTCGTGAGAACAGACTCTGAGTTGGCTGCTGTTTTGGCACATGAAATAGCTCACATAGAAGGAAAGCATGCTCTTAAGCAAATGGCTGCCGCTCAAAGGATGACGGTATACTCCATAGCTATAGCTCTCGCTACAAGAACCGCTGCGGGTGTTTTATTGCCAGACCTATTAAGAATTGCAATTTTAAACAAATATAGCAGAGAATATGAGGAGGAAGCAGACATGAGGTCCATAGATCTTATGATAAAAGCTGGCTATAATCCAGTTGCCGCTTTAACCCTAATAGAAAGATTATATGCTACATCTCTGCGAAAACCCCCTAGAGAACACGGGATAATGATGAGCCATCCAGAGTTAAGGGAAAGGGCTAGCTATATTTTAAAATGCTTAAAAGATAAGGGGATAGAAATAGAAAGAAGAAAAGCAGCAAACTATCTACCGGTAAAGGTTGGGCAAGATGGCTTAAGCGTTTACATTGAAGATGCACTGATATTTAAAGCTTCTTCAAAGGAAAAGGCCAAAGAGTTTGCCTCAAACTTGGATAAGCATCTGAAGGTTGATGTGGAACCATTTCAGATAAGGGTAGAAGGTGGTGGTCTTTATATAAATGGCAGTTTAATCTTAACTGGAAGAGAAGAAGAGCTAAAAACTGTAAAGGAAAAGATCGTTAAAGTTATCTTGGATTTTAGAATTAGATATATGCCTTTTTAGAAAAGACTTGCAAAAAGTGGGATAAATATGTTATACTTTAAATGCAGATTCGCAAAAGAGTGGGGTTCCCCCCGCTCTTTTGTTTTTAAAGGAGTGATTCAAATGGATTTTAAATCTATAGCCAAGAGGATCGAAAACGAGATACAAAGCACTGTAGAAAGAGAAGGAGTTGAGTTGCTTGGGGTTGAACTTGTAACCGAAGGGGGACGGAAAATCCTTAGAGTTTACATAGATTCCGAAATTGGTATCTCATTAAAAGATTGCGAAAGGGTCAGCAAAGCCATAGACCCTATATTAGAAAGAACAGATATCATAGAAGGAAGGTATTTTCTTGAGGTCTCCTCTCCGGGAATAGAAAGACCACTTTTCAAAAAGAAGGACTATGACCGATTTGCAGGAGAAAAAATTAAGATCACTACTTGCTCTCCGATAGAAGGCAGGAAAAACTTTACGGGAAAAATAAAGCTTACTAAGGAAGATAGCGTTCTTATAGAAACTAATGAGGGTGAATTTGAAATATCCTTCGATAATATAAATAAAGCCAAGCTCATACCCAAGGAGTTCGAAGAAATGCCTCAGAAAAGGAGGAAAGGCAAGCGTGAGTAAGGAGTTATCAAGAGTTATAAAACAACTGGAGAGAGAAAAAGGTATTAGCAAAGGCACGCTCATTGATATGCTAAAGGCAGCCCTTATATCCGCCTATAAGAAGCACTTTGGAAGCTCTCATAACATAGAAATAGATATAGATCCTATAACTGGAGATATAAAAGTATTTGCTATTAAAAGAGTTGTAAAAGAGGTAAGGGATCCCCGAGTAGAAATCTCGAAAGAGGATAGTATAAAATATGATGTGAACCCTGAAGAGGGATCTACGGTAAGGATCGAGATAACACCAAAGGATTTCGGAAGAATAGCAGCTCAAACTGCAAAACAAGTTATAGTTCAACGATTAAAAGAGGCTGAACGGGAAGCAATCTATGAAGAGTTCAAAGGAAAGGTTGGGGACATAGTAAACGGAAGTATATACAGAAAAGATAAAAACCAGGTAATGGTTAACCTTGGTAAGACTGAAGGTATACTTCCAGCCCAAGAACAGATTCAAACAGAAGAATACGAGCCAGGACGCTCCTATAAGTTTTATGTTCTTGAAGTGAGAAAAACTACCAAAGGACCTAAAATTGTTTTGTCGAGAACTCATCCAGGGCTTCTAAAGAGGCTCTTTGAGCTCGAGGTCCCGGAAATCCATGATGGCGTGGTGGAGATAAAAGCTGTCGTTAGAGAACCTGGAACCAGGTCAAAGGTTGCCGTATGGTCTAACGATCCTAATGTAGATCCAATAGGAGCTTGTGTTGGATCAAAGGGATCAAGGGTACAAGCAGTAAGTAGGGAGCTGTCGGGGGAGAGAATAGACATAGTTACGTGGAACCCTAACCCCTTAACCTTCATAGCTAACGCTTTAAGCCCAGCAAAGGTAATAAAGATCGAAAAGATAGAAGGGGAAGAAAAAGGAGCAAGGGTATGGGTTCCACCAGATCAGCTCTCCTTAGCCATAGGTAGAGAAGGACAAAACGCTCGTTTAGTCGCTAGATTAACGGGTTGGAGGATCGATATAAAACCTTATGAGGGGGAAATAGAGCTTGACAAGGGCTAAGCATATCCCGATCAGAACATGTATAGGTTGTGGCGAGAAAAAGCCCAAGGGAGAGCTACTGAGAATAGTTAAAACTCCCGAAGGAACCTTAACTATAGATCTGGCAGGAAAGAAAGGCGGGAGAGGAACCTACATCTGCTTCAACTTAGATTGTCTTGAAAAGGCAATTAAGAAGAAATCTTTACAGAGAAGCCTAAAAGTAAATGAAATAGATAGAGACTTGCTAGAAAGACTTAAAGAACTTCTGCCCAAGGTCAATAAATGAAATTGAAAGCCATATTAGGCTTCGCCAGGAAGGCCAGAAAGTTAACCATTGGAAGGAAAGCAACCATAAAGGCTTTGAAGAAAGGGAAAGTCCGTTTGATCTTGCTTGCTCGTGACGCAGGGAAATCTATTTGTAGGGAACTCTTAAAATATTCCCAGGAAGCAAAGATCAACGCTATTTCTATATGCTCCAAGAGAGAATTAGGAAAAGCAATAGGTAGGGAAAATTGCAGCGTCCTCGGTTTAATGGACTGGAGGATGGCACAGGAGGTGATGCTTTTTGAGCAAAATAAGGGTCTACGAGCTAGCGAGAATAACCGGGCTTTCAACAAAGGACCTGATGGAAAAACTAAAGGAACTAGGAGTAGAGGTAAAGACACACATGAGCACAATAGATAAAGAAATAGCTAAAATAATAGAAGAAACGTTAACCGAAGAAAAAAAGGAAGAAAAAAGAGAGCATCAAGAGGTAACTCAACCCATAGAGGAAAGAGAAGAAAAGAAGGCAGTGGTTTTAAAGCCAAGACCTCCTGTTGTCACGGTCATGGGGCATGTAGATCATGGTAAAACTACCCTTTTAGACACCATCAGAAAAACTAATGTTGCCGAACGCGAAGCAGGAGGGATAACGCAAAAAATAGGAGCATCGGTTGTAGAACGTGGAGGGAAGAAGATAGTTTTTATAGATACGCCAGGACATGAAGCATTTACTAAGATGAGAGCAAGAGGAGCCCAAGTTACAGATATAGCCGTATTAGTTGTCGCAGCTGATGATGGGGTTAAACCTCAAACAATTGAAGCCGTTAACCACGCAAGAGCAGCTGGAGTTCCAATAATAGTGGCTATAAACAAGATTGATAAACCTAATGCGAACGTAGAAAAAACAAAAAGAGAGTTAGCAGAGATAGGGTTGATTCCTGAAGAGTGGGGTGGAGATACAATCTGTGTTGAAGTCTCAGCAAAGAAGGGAACAGGAGTAGATGAATTACTGGACATGATAATCTTCCTCGCAGAATATATGGAGCTCAAAGCAGAAGTAGATGTTCCCGCAGAGGGATATATATTGGAATCGAGGCTAGATAAAGGTAAAGGTCCTATAGCAGACGTTATCGTTAAAAAGGGCGTTCTAAAGAGAGGAGATATAATCCTGACCAAAAGCGCTTACGGCAGAGTTAGAGCTATGTTCGATGATAAAGGAAGACAGGTAAATGAGGCAGGTCCATCCATGCCTGTGGAAGTCATAGGCCTAAACTCGCTAGCTGAAGCTGGAGATAAATTTAGAGTAATTGAAAGCGAAAAGGAAGCTAAAGAAATAGTTGAAGCTTACTTTGAGGAAATCAGAGAGAAGAAATTAGCTACAAAGCCTAAGAAACTGACCCTTGAGGAACTACTAAAACAAGTTAAAAGTGAAGAAACAAGGGAACTTAGACTAGTTGTGAAGACGAACTCCCAAGGAGAGTTAGACGCTCTTATACCTATCTTGGAAAGGCTTTCTACTGAAGAGATAAAGGTTAAGTGTATTCATGGAGGTATAGGTAACATTAATGAAAATGACGTAATGTTAGCTTCAGCATCGGAGGCAATAATAATAGGCTTTAACGTTAAGGTTGATCCCACTGCCAAACAGGAAGCTGAAAGGGAAGGCGTTCAAATAAGGCTATATCAAATAATTTACGACGTGGAAGAGGATATCAAAGCAGCTATGATAGGAATGCTTAAACCCAAATATGAAGAGGTGATATTAGGCAGAGCAGAAGTTCGAGCTGTGTTTAAAGTCAAGGGTGGGAAGGTAGCTGGGTGCTATGTGTTAGATGGAAATATCGTTAGAAACGCTCAAGCAAGGGTTAAAAGAAAGGATGCAGTCCTATTTGAGGGTAAAATATCCTCTCTTAAAAGATTTAAAGACGATGTAAAAGAAGTAGCTAAAGGTTTCGAGTGCGGCATAGGAATAGAGGGCTTCTCTGACTTTGAAGTAGGAGACATAATAGAAGCTTTTGAGGTAAGGGAAGTGAGAAGAACAACGCTTTAATTTGATTTGTACAAATATGATCGTTGGTATACTTGAGATCCATTTAAGGATCTTTTCTGCTAGAACGCTTAAAGAAAAAAGAGCTTGCATTCAAAGGATAATATCCAAGATAAGAAATAGCTTTAACGTCTCTGTCGCAGAGATAGGAGGAAACGACCAGTGGAAGGAATGCATTCTGGGTATAGCTATGATCGGAAACGAAAAGGCTTTCCTGGATAATGCCTTAAACAATATCCTTTCATTTATAGAAAAGGAAAAAAGCGTATGGATTGAAAACTGGTCTATGGAAATTCTGTAATGAACTTTGAAAAACTGGGAAGTGATGAAAGATGAGTCAACACCGCTTAAAGAGAGTTGAAAGAGAGATAAGGAGATTTGTCGGAGAGTTCATATCAAGAGATCTTAAAGATCCAAGGGTCAAAGGGGTAAGCGTAACGAAAGTAGAGGTCTCAAGGGATCTAAGATGGGCCTGGATTTACGTTAGCATATACGGGGTTCCTGACCCAACTGAAGTTATGAATGGGCTTGACAGCGCAAAAAACTTCATAAGAAAAGAGCTTGGAAAAGAGCTAAGGTTAAGAATCATACCTGAAATAGTTTTCAAGGAAGACAAATCAATAGGATACAGTTTCTATATAGATGAGATCTTATCAAGGGTGGCGAAAAAGAATGGAGAGAAAGATAGTAAAGGAAATAAAGGATAGAATAGAGAAAGCTAACGCTATATCACTCATATCTCATGAAAGGCCCGATGGAGATGCAATAGGAAGCCTTATTGCAATGGGCTTAGGCATAGAAAGGATTGGAAAAAAGGTAAAACTCCTTAGCCCTGATGACGTTCCTGAAGTTTACAGGTTCCTAAAGGGAACCGAGAAGATAGAAAAGCTAAACCAATTATGGAATGAAAGGGCCGATATTTGCATCTTCATCGACACTGCAAACCCCTCAAGATTGGGAAACGATATAAACTTAAAGAGCTTGGGGAAGTTTATCATTAATATAGATCATCATATCGATAATAAGAGGTATGGCGACATAAACTTCGTAGACCCCACTGCCTCATCAACTGGAGAGCTCATATATGAAATCCTCTCGCAGTGGGAAAACCTTATAACCCCTGAAATCGCCGACGCTCTATACACCGCTATAGTTACGGATAGTGGAAGGTTTTCCTACGAATCCACTTCTTATAAAACCCATCTTATAGCAGCAGATCTTCTATCAAAGGGCGCTAACAAAACTATAATAAATAAGCGAATTTATGAGATAAAACCCTTCAATGTTCTCAAGCTAATAGGAGAAATGCTATCTCGCGCTCAACTTGCCTTTGGAGGTAAAGTCATCTGGAGCTTTATAACTTTAGAGAGCTTTGAAAAACACGGCGTTAACCTACTTGACTCAGAAGGCTTTCTTCAATTCCTTAGGATGGCTGAAGGGATTAAGTTGGCGATACTCTTCAGAGAGATAGAAAGAGGTAAAATAAGGGTAAGCTTGCGTTCAACGGACAAAGAAACTAAGGTCCGAGAGATAGCAACCCAATTCGGTGGTGGAGGACACGAAATGGCAGCAGGTTGCACGATAGAAGCAAACCTTGAAAGCGCAAAGGAGCTCTTATTTAAGAGCATCGAAGAGAAATACGGATGGAAGGCGTAGTAAAGGTTTATAAGCCAATTTTGGCTACATCCACGGAATGTGTCGAAGAAGTTAAAAAGGCCTTAGGCGTGAGGAAAGCTGGGCACAGTGGGACTCTCGATCCCCACGCTGAAGGATTGCTCCTAATATGCCTGAACTCCTCCACAAAGCTAATCCCGTACCTTTTAAACTTAGATAAAGAATACATAGGAGAAGCCATTCTTGGGATAAAAACAAACACAGGAGATCGTGGAGGAGTAGTGATAGAAAGCAACCTTAATCGAAAGATAAGCTATGATTCACTTTTAGAAGCAATTCAAGATTTCAAGGGGAAAATAAAGCAGATTCCCCCACTTTACTCCGCAATCAAAGTGAAAGGAAAGAGGCTTTACGAATATGCAAGAGAGGGGATTGATGATGTGGAGCTGGTCCCCAGAGAAGTAACAGTATATGACTTCGACGTTCTATACTTAATTGATGAAAACATCCAAAAGTTCGGTTTCAGGATAAGGTGTTCAAAGGGAACTTATGTTAGAAGGATAATAGAAGACCTAGGGGAAAGGCTGGGATGCGGAGCTTTTTTATCCAAATTAAGGCGAATTAAAATAGGCCCATTCGATTTAGAAGACTCTGTAAAACCGTGGGATAAAGAGAGGTTAAACCAAGCAATTTTAAGCAATGAAGAAGTGGTTAAAAAAATAATGCCAGTTGTGGAGATCACACCGGAGGAAGAAAGCAAGATTTCCAGAGGTATTTCTATAAAGTCAAGATTCCCTCTTGAAGGAGAAGTAGGTCTATTTTTAAACAAAACTTTGGTAGCCATAGCTGAAGGAAAAGATGGGGTTATAAAACCCCTGAGGGTATTTAAAACATGAGGGCTATAGCCATAGGAGCCTTCGATGGAGTTCACCTGGGACACAAAGAAGTAATAGAAAAAGCGATTCAATTTGGCAGAACTCATAACTTAAAAACTACAATATTGACTTTCTCTCCTCACCCTGAGATATTTTTTAAAGGCGAAGAATTTAAACTTCTAACAACGGAAGAGGAAAGGGAAGAACTCCTTCTGTCTCTGGGAGTAGATGAAATAATAAAGCTTCCATTCAATGAAGAACTCGCAAACATGCCACCAGAAAGCTTCTTCAAAGACATACTTATAAGCAAGCTAAACGTGAAATTCATATCCGTCGGGTTTAACTTCACCTTCGGCAAAGAAGGAAAGGGAACACCAGCTTTACTCAAGAAGCTGTCTAACGAAAGCAAAATAACGGTAGAGATAATTCCACCCAAAGCAGTGATGGGAAGGATAGTATCGAGCACCAAGATACGTGAACTTATAAAAGATGGGAAAATAGAAGAGGCTGCTATACTTTTGGGAAGGAATTATAGTATAAAGGGATTGATATCAAGGGGGAACGGCATAGGGAGGAAAATAGGTTTTCCCACAATTAACATTTCCGTTAATCCTGAAAAACTTTTACCCCCAGATGGAGTTTACGCTACCATAGTCAACTTGGATAACAAGAACTTCCTTGGTGCCATGAACATAGGAAAAAGACCAACCATATATGACAAAGGTGAGAGACGAGTTGAAGTTTACATCTTAGACTATGAAGGAGACGTTTACGGGAAAACCGTTCGAATAGAAATAACAAATAGGATAAGGGGAGAAAAAAAGTTTAGTAGCCTTAATGAGCTAAGAGAACAAATAGAACGAGATATAAACTGGATAAGAAAACACTGCAAGATTGGATAATGAACTATGATGACTTCATAGATGGCTTTCTAATAAGAAGCATATATATGGGAGCGAAATGGGCCTTGCGCTTATGGATTCCCTCAAACCCCATGGTAGTTTTAGGGAGATTTTCCAAAGAAAGTGAAGAGATTAAAGAAGAATGCAAGCTCCCTATTAAAAGACGCTTGGGTGGAGGTTGTAGCGTAACTATTTACCCGGGAACGATAATAGTTAGCTTAGCCATAAACAGATCGCTACGCCCAGAGATCTTTCCCCGAGATTGGATTGCATTCATTAATAGATCCGTAATATCAGCGCTTGAAGCCTTAGGCCTGGACGAAATAGAAGAACAGGGATGGGGAGACATAACCTGCAAAGACAAAAAAATAGGTGGTATATCTCTTTACTCCTCAAAAGATGTGATATTATATCAGCTTTCCCTCATTTATCACCTAGATATAGAGCTCATAGAAAGTAGCCTAAAGCACCCTCCAAGGGAACCGAATTATAGAAAAGGCAGGAATCATCGTAGCTTCTTATCCTCTATAAAAGAGATTGCTCCACGCATTTCCCAATATTCCGTTATGCAAAAGATAGAAGAAAAACTTAGAGAAGACCTATCCAAGGTGGTATAATGGTTAGTGTCAACTTATCACGGAGGTGATAAATTTGCGCAAAAAGGTAACTATACCAGATCTCTTTGATAAGAAGAAGAAAAACGAAAAGATAGTCATGATAACATCCTACGATTACCCTATGACCCAGATAGTGAGCGAAGCAGAAATAGACATTATACTTGTAGGAGATTCCCTTGGAATGGTAGTTCAGGGCAGGGACTCCACCGTACCAGTAACTATGGATGAGATGGTATATCACTGTAAGTGCGTCATGAGAGCCAATCCATCTTGCTTTGTCGTAGGAGACATGCCCTTCCTAAGCTACGAGGTTAGTGCTCAAGAAGCGGTTAAAAATGCTGGGAGACTGATGAAAGAGGGAGGAGTGGATGGAGTAAAACTCGAGGGAGGAGTTAGAGTAGCAGATAAGGTAGAAGCTATCGTCAAGGCTGGCATCCCCGTTATGGGACATATAGGACTTACACCACAAAGCGTAAGCTTGCTTGGAGGGTTTAAGGTTCAAGGAAAAGACATAGACTCAGCGAGGAAGATAGTAGAAGATGCGATAGCGTTAGAGCAGGCTGGGGTTTTTTCCATAGTTCTTGAATGTGTACCATCAGGTCTCGCTGAGATAATAACCAAAAGGGTCTCTGTACCAACGATAGGCATAGGTGCAGGTCCCTATTGCGATGGTCAAGTTTTGGTTCTTCACGATCTTTTAGGGCTTTTCAGGAGATTTAGGCCCAAGTTTGTGAAGGCCTACATAGACCTATACGATATAATTCTTAAGACACTCATAGACTATCGCGAAGAGGTTAAGGAAGGAAAGTTCCCAACCAGTGAGCATAGCTTTTCTATGAATGAGGAAGTCCTAAAGACATTAAAGGAGGAATATCTTAAAGCATGAAAAAAATAGCTATTATCGGTGCAGGGGCTATGGGAAGCTTATATGGAGCCTGCCTATCCAAGACAGCTGAAGTCTACCTCATTGACATATGGGAAGAGCACATCAAGAAGATAAACGAAGAGGGGCTAAAGGTTGAATGGATTGATGGAACCGAAAGAGTCTTTAAATTGAAAGCCTTTAAGGATCCAAAGAAGTGTGGAAAAGTTGACCTCGTAGTGATATTCGTTAAATCCTATGCAACCGAGGAAGCGACAAAATCCTCCCTTTCACTTACGGGTGAAGAGACTCTTTTCCTCACGCTTCAAAATGGCCTAGGTAATGCTGAAAGGATAGCATCCATAGTGGGAAAAGATAGGGTTCTTTGCGGAACCACCACCTTTGGAGCTACTTTTTTAGGTCCCGGTAAGGTTAGATTTGCAGGTTCAGGTGAAACCACATTTGGCCCCTTAGGCAATATTGGGGACAAAGAGCTACTATCAATCAAAGAACTTCTTGAGAAAGCAGGATTAAACCCCTCTTTAACACACGATCCCTTAAAGAACATATGGCGCAAACTGATAATTAACATCGGGATAAATCCTATAACAGCTATCGCAAGGGTGTTAAATGGCCGAATTCCCACAGATCCAAACTTAAGACAGCTTAGCGAACTTCTCGTAGAGGAAGCTTGCCTAGTCGCAAAAGCAGAGGGTTACAACTTTGACATTGAGGAGATGAAAAGAGTTGTTCTTGAAGTAGCTGAAAAAACAGGGAGAAACCGCTCCTCAATGCTTCAGGACGTCTTGAACCGCAGAAAGACAGAGATAGATTCGATAAATGGCGAAGTCGTTTCCCGGGGAAAAAAGCTAAAGATACCTGTAGGAGGAAATGAAGCTATAACCCTCTTGATCAAGTTTATAGAAAGCGGAGGAGGGGATATTACCTGATACGGACATCTAAGCGAGGATAGGGGATCTCTATCCCCTCCTCCTTTAATCTATACCATAGGCTGAAGTTCAAATCTGACCGCACCTTTAAAAGATTGCTTTTACTTTGATCTACCCAAAAGTAAAGATCAAATAGGAGAGCGCTTTCCCCCATCTCTCTGAATATAACCATAGGTTCAGGAGCAGTGAGAACTTCGCTATGCTTACGGACCTCATCTAACATGACTTTTTCTACCACTCTTGGATCCGAATCATAAGAAACACCTATGGTTATTTTGCTTCGAACGATGGGATCTGATTTAGTCCAATTCATAACCATATTTGAGGCTAAAAGAGAAGAAGGAAGTACAACTTCCGTTCCATCGAAGGTCCTCAACGTAACACATCTATAATCGATTTTAACAATCCTCCCTGTAATAGGAGAACTACTATTTATCTCAAGGGAGATTATGTCATTCTGTTTAAAATGTCCTTCCATAAATATTAATATTCCTCCAACGATATTCCTTGCCAAATCTTGAAGTCCCAATCCCAAACCTATGCCTAAGGTTCCCGCAAATACGGCAAGTATAGATGATCCGACCCCTAATATCCTCAAAGCTATCAATAAACCCACTATAGTTACAAGATAAAATATCACCTTTGAAAACAATCTTCTTAACTCAAGGGCCCTAACAATTACATGCCCCTTATTTTCAATAAGCTTTCGTAACACTGAAGCAGTTAAGTAGAAGAAAACCATTATCATAATAGCGTTTATTATCTGAAGAAGATGAATCCAAGAACCTCCTATTAAGGCTATTGGAAAGCTGAGCCAGGACAAAACTAAACCATATACGCCTAAGAGCTTAAGTATAACTACAAAGCTTATAAGGATCTCAAGAAATATCCACAAAAGACGTAAATCATTACTAACATAAACCAACCCTTCCTTTTTCCCAAGCTCTGCTACAATGAACTGATGAACAAAAGAAATAGCTACGATAAAGCACATAACACCTACTGCTCTCCAAAAGAGCATCTTGGAAAGCGATTCATAACCTAATATCCAAAGAATCCCAACCAAAATAGCAAAGCCCACCAGAACGAAGTAAAACTTTTCCAGAGCATGCTTAACTTTCTTATATGGACCAAAGTTAATATCAGGCAAGAGAGAAAGAATAATGTCTTTACGAAATAGGATCTGAACGATCGCCCAAAATATAGATAGCTTCAGTGCTAAATACAAAATCGCCTCAACGGAGCAACTCAACTTCAGATCTCTCACCACAACTAAGGGAAAGCTTATAAACAAAACAGGCCTCAGAACTTTATTCAGCCATAAAGACAGAGTGCGGTATTTAATCTCTATCCTAGAGCTTAAGAAAAGAATTAAACGATAAAGAAATAGGACAAGCAAAACATCCCCTATAGCTAAAGCAATAGGGTTTGAGTAACCGATTACACGAAGAATCAAGAAAGCTACACCTGCTAAAGAAGCAATCGGAAAGATCCTAGATAAAAAGAGGTACTTCTCACGTAAAAGAGGCTTGATCTTAAAAAGAGAAAAAACATAGATAACCACTAATAGAGTGAAAAATAAGGTTAAAGAATATAGTTCTTTCCCCTCAAGGGAAGAGACCAAGTCTGTAAAAGCCTTCTTTATTTCTTCAGGAACGTTAGACATCCTCAAAAAAACCTCTCCCATAACTCTTGACCCATAATCAGATTTATAAAAATCTATTGAATCTCTGAGTTTTATTATATCATGAACTTTCAAAAAGATGCTTTAACAGAAAAGAAAGCTCTCATCTTCATATCACCCTAGCAAGAGAGTATTGACAAAAACAAAAACATGTGTCATCATTTTTTATAGTATAAGGGCGGGAATATGCACTTTTTAAAAGGAGGGGTTGTGCATGGAAGTTTTGAAGGTTTCGGCTCAGTCTAGACCTAAATCAGTTGCGGGTGCTTTGGCTGCGGTTTTAAGGGAGAAGGGATGTGCGGAGCTTCAAGCCATAGGGGCGGGCGCTGTAAACCAAGCTGTTAAAGCAATAGCTATTGCAAGAGGTTATGTAGCTCCTAATGGAATTGACATAGTATGCATTCCCGCTTTTACAAAGGTTGAAATTGAGGGAGAGGAAAGAACTGCAATTAAGTTCGTGGTGGAATCCCGCTAAGTTAATCCCCGCCCAAGGAGGTTTTCTCCTAATACTGAGAGCTGAACCTGCTTGCCTAAATAAGAGGGCAAGCAGGTTCTTTTTCGGCTTTTTAAGGAAAGGGGGAAGAAGCATGGAAATAACTGCTCCACGAGGAGTGAGAGATATACTACCGGGTGAAACTGAAAAATGGAGATTTGTTGAAGGTGTAGCTTATAACCTTGCTAAAAGGTATAATTATAGAGAGATAATAATCCCTATCTTTGAACATACAGAGCTATTCTCAAGAGGTATAGGAGAAGCCACAGACATAGTCAGTAAAGAAATGTACACCTTCGAAGATAGGGGAGGAAGAAGTTTAACTCTAAGGCCGGAAGCAACCGCATCTATAGTGAGAGCTTATTTAGAACACCATTTTGAGCAAAAGCCCCAACCTCAGAAATTTTACTTTTTCGGTCCTATGTTCAGGTATGAAAGACCACAAGCTGGAAGATATAGACAGTTTTGGCAAATAGACTTCGAAGCCCTGGGATCTCCAGATCCTCTTTTGGATGTTGAAGTTATAGCCTTAGCTTGGGATTTAATGTTTTCCCTAGGAATAAAGAACTTGGAGATCCAGATAAATAGCATCGGATGCCCTAAATGCAAGGAAGGCTATAAAATCGCTCTGAAAGAATACCTTGCGGATAAACTAAACCTTCTTTGTGAAGACTGTCAAAGAAGATATGAAACAAATGTCCTGAGGATCCTGGATTGCAAGAGGGAAAGCTGTAGATCCATAGTGGAAGGTGCTCCAAAAATCACAGATTATTTATGTGCTGATTGTAAAAATCACTTTGAAGAGGTAAAAGAAGGGTTAGATCTTCTGTCTTTACCGTACATTTTAAATCCTTATCTTGTAAGAGGCTTAGACTACTACACTAGAACAACCTTTGAGATAATATCCTATAAATTAGGAGCTCAAAATGCTTTATGTGGCGGAGGGAGATATGATCTACTCGCCTTTGAAATAGGCGGTTCTATGGTTCCTGGCGTGGGATTTGCAGCAGGTTTAGAAAGGATAGTGATGGTTCTCGAAGAAGAAGGTTTACTCCAAGACACAGAAAAGGGTATAGATATATTCATCGTTTCAATAGGAGAAGAAGCTAAAAAGCAAGCCTTTAAGCTTCTGCATATATTAAGAAGAGAGGGAATATCTGCAGATATGGATTATACCAATAAGAACTTAAAAGCCCAGATGAAAATCGCAAACCAAAAGAAAGCAGCAAAGGTGCTTATAATTGGTGAAGATGAACTTTCGGTCGGAATGGTAAAAATTAGAGATATGGATAGTGGTAAACAGGAGGAAGTTTCCTTAAGCGACGTTCTCTCTTATCTTAGGAGGTGGAAAAAATAATGGAGCTCCTAGGAGATTGGAAAAGGACAAATTACTGTGGTGAACTCTCTGAAATAGATATAGGGAAAAAAGTAACCCTTATGGGTTGGGTAAACAGAGAGCGAGATCATGGTGGACTTACCTTCATAGATATTCGAGATAGGACTGGTATTGTTCAGCTCGTATTTGGTCCAGAAATAAACCCAAGAGCTCATGAAAAGGCGAAGAAAGTCCGTTCAGAATACGTTATAGCCATAAGAGGAGAGGTAAAAAGAAGGCCACCTGGAACGGAAAACCAAGCTTTAAAAACCGGAAATATAGAAGTCTGGTGCGAAGAAATTAAGATACTAAACGAGTCTTTGCCCCCTCCCTTCCCTATAGATGACGACTCTTACATTGAAGAAAACGTTAGACTAAAATATAGATATCTTGATCTAAGGAGACCCAAGATGCAAAGAAACATCATCCTTAGGCATAAAGCAGCATTATGGGTAAGAAACTTTCTATCCTCTGAAGGCTTTCTTGAAATAGAAACTCCTTTCTTAACCAAGAGCACTCCGGAAGGAGCGAGGGACTATCTTGTTCCAAGCAGGGTTAACCCGGGATGCTTTTACGCCTTACCCCAATCTCCTCAGCTATTTAAGCAAATCTTCATGATATCTGGTTTTGATAGATACTTCCAAATAGTCAGGTGCTTTAGAGATGAAGACCTAAGGGCAGATAGGCAACCTGAGTTCACGCAGATAGATATGGAGATGAGCTTCCCTCATGAAGAGGATATATTCAATATAAGCGAGAGGCTAATCGCTGGCCTATTTACCGAGCTTCTTGGCATAGAGATTAAAACCCCTTTCCCTAGGCTAACTTACCAAGAAGCAATGCTTAGATATGGAAGCGATAAACCAGACCTAAGGTTCGGTTTAGAGATACAAGATATAACCGACATCTTCAGAAGTACAAATGTAAAGGTATTTAGGGAAATTATAGATAGGGGAGGAAGAATAAGAGCGATAAGGATACCCGAAGGACATAAGCTATCCCGCAAGGATTTTGATGATCTAACCGAAGTAGCTAAGACCTTTGGAGCAAAAGGGCTCACATGGTTTACCCTTACCTCAGAGGGAGTGAAATCTCCTCTAGCTAAGTTCTTAGGACAAGACGAGCTAGCAAAACTGAAGGAAGCCCTTCTCTCAAAAGAGGGAGACTTAATACTTGTGGGAGCCGATGAGAACGAGGAAAAGCTCGCAGAATTTATGGGAAGAGTTAGATTAGCCCTTCCGGAAAAGCTTGGCATAAAACTTGAAGGGTATAAGTTCTTATGGATAGTGGACTTCCCGCTACTTCAGTGGAACGAAGAAGAAGGAAGATACGAAGCAGTTCACCATCCCTTTACATCTCCAAAGGAGGAGGATATACCCTTGCTCGATACCGAACCGCTTAAGGTAAGAGCAAGGGCATATGACATGGTGCTTAACGGAATAGAGCTCGGAGGGGGAAGCATAAGAATACACAACAAAGATCTTCAGGCTAAGATTTTCAAACTACTAAACATTAGTGAGGAAGATGCCAAACAAAAGTTTGGATTTCTCTTAGATGCTCTCTCCTATGGGGCTCCACCTCATGGGGGTATAGCCTTTGGATTTGATAGAATCATCATGCTTCTAGCGGGAGAGAGTAGCATTAGAGACGTAATAGCTTTTCCAAAAACGCAAAAAGCCGTCTGTTTAATGACAGGAGCTCCGTCACCGGTCACTCCAAAACAGCTTAAGGAGCTCCACATAGAGGTGAAGATATAGCTGGCGATAATAGGCATAGGAGTAGACATAATTCGAATCAGTAGATTCAAAAGCTTAAGCGAAAAGGTGTTAGAAAGAATTTTTACTGCTGAAGAAAGAGGTATATTTATGCAGAAAAGGATAGAAAGCCTAGCTGCAAACTTCGCCGCTAAGGAAGCTTTAATCAAAGCGATGGGTAAGCTATTTAGTTGGAAAGAGATAGAAGTCCTTAGAGACCGTGAAGGAAAACCTTACTTAAGATTAAGCGGAAAGACCCTAAAATTTATAAAGGATAAAGGTATTGGGAATATTCATCTTTCCTTATCACATGAGGGAGAATATGCTATTGCCTTCCTCATACTGGAAGGAGGATTATAAATGAAACTGGTAACTGCAGATGAAATGAGAGAGATAGATAGATATGCTATAGAAGAGCTTGGTATTCCAAGCATTGTGCTTATGGAAAACGCTGGACTCAGAACCCTAATAGGAATGATGGAAGCAATCCCAAACCTTCTAGATAAAAGAACCTTAGTGGTAGCAGGTAAGGGAAATAACGCAGGAGACGGTTTTGTCGTTGCCAGACACCTATTTAACTCTGGAGGAACAGTTAGAATAGCCCTTTGCTCACCTTCCTCGGAAATAAAAGGTGATGCCAAAGTAAACTTAGAGATCGCAAGGAAAACTGGCATTGATGTGTTTGAAGTAAGCGATGTAGAGAAGCTAAGGGATCTATTAGCTTGGAGTGACATAATTGTAGATGCGATCTTAGGAACCGGAATAAAAGGCAGGGTTGAAGGGTTCTTAGGCGAGGTCATAGAAGAGGTCAATCTCTCAAGAAAACCCGTAGTAGCTATAGATTTACCGTCAGGACTTGAAGCTTCCACAGGGAAGGTCTACGGCCCTTGTATTAAGGCTAACTGGACATTCACTATGTGCTTACCTAAGCTTGGGCTCTGGCTCTACCCAGGAGCCTACTATACCGGTAAAATCTTCGTGGTCGATATAGGCATACCCTCCTGGGTCTGGGAGGAAAAGTTCAATATTAAAAGAGAATTATTGACCATTCCTTATGTAAAAAGCATTTTTCCTTCCAAGAGAGACCCCCAATCGCACAAGGGAGATTTTGGCAGGGTACTTATTATCGCAGGATCGCGGGGATTCACAGGAGCAGCAGCTTTAACCTCATTGGGAGCCCTGAGAATTGGCGCAGGCTTGGTTTATTTAGCTGTACCTGAATCTCTAATCGATATATTAGAGGCAAAGCTAACAGAAGTTATAAAGATCCCTGTTTCAGAAAGCGATGGGGCTTTCGATATAAAATCTTTCTTGGATCTTAAGGAGCACATCGAGAGGAGTGATGTCGTCGTCCTTGGCCCTGGAATAGGAACATCACTGCCAACAAAGGTCTTCGTTCATGAACTTTTAGAAAAAATAGACAAACCAATAGTTATAGACGCTGACGGATTAAACTGCCTTTTGGGAAACCTTGACCTTCTTAAAAAGTATAAAGGAAGCATTGTAATAACACCTCACCCTGGAGAGATGGCAAGATTAATGGGAATAAAAACCTCAGAAGTTCAAGAAAATAGACTTGACATAGCAGAAAGATTTTCATCTGAGTACAATGTCACACTAGTCCTTAAGGGAGCAAGAACCATAATATCATCGCCAGATGGTAGAACTTACATAAACCCAACAGGTAACCCTGGTATGGCTACAGGAGGAACGGGGGACGTCCTAACAGGGATGATTGGAGGGTTAATGGCACAAGGATTAGATCCGGTAGAGGCAAGCTGCATAGCGGTCTTTTTGCACGGTTTAAGCGGTGACATAGTATCTTCCAAGAAGGGAGAACTTCCTCTAATCGCATCCGATTTACTAGACTTCATCTCAGAAGCTATTAGAGAGGTGTATTAATCCTGAAGTGGGAAAAGAGAAAGCACCGTTTAGAGGAAAGCAAAAAAAGATTGAAAAACATCTATAAGAAGAACATCAAGATATACATAATGAGTCTTGTATTTATGACCTTAATGTTACTCTTAGCTAAAAGGCTAAATCCTGGTATAGACATAAGCAACCCAATTAAAGTTTTAATAGCTCTCATAGGAGGGTGGGTGATAATATTAGTTTTAACTTCGCTAAGAAAATAAAGGTTCACACTTGCTCTGAAAGGGAAACAGAGCACTTGGGAAATATAATAGCATCTTGTTTAGAAGGGAAAGAGATCATCTTTCTGATTGGAGATTTGGGGAGTGGCAAAACGGTTCTTACAAGGGGTATAGCTATAGGAAGCGGAGTATATAAGAAGATAAGAAGCTCAAGTTTCGTTTTGTTAAGTCAATACAAGGGAGAACGATTCCAAATTTACCACGTTGATCTATACAGAGCATCAAAAGAAGATCTCCTCGACATTGGTTTTGATGAGCTCGTCGATAACGGTATCATCATAGTAGAGTGGGGAGACAAAGCAGGTGATCTATTAAAACCCTCTATCATGATCAGCATAGATATTTCCGGAGAAAGAGATAGAAACCTTATTATAGAAGGCGAGGACAGGATAATAAACTGTCTGGAGGGAAGGATAAGAAAGGATGCTCATCTTAGCGATAGATACATCTTGGTTTAAAGGAGGAATAGGATTATTTGAGGATGAAACCCCCCTCTTCTATATTACCTTCCCGGAAGAAAGAAAGCATGCTATTTATCTCCCTCTTTATGTTCAAAAGGTGTTAAACGAATCTGAAAAAAAATTGGAAGATATATCTCTGATATCTGTAGCCCTCGGTCCTGGTTCCTTTACTGGATTAAGGGTGGGAATATCCCTAAGTAAGGGGTTATCTTATACCTTAAACATACCTATTAAGGGTGTAGGGTCATTAGAAGCGATCGCTACTAATTTTAAAGGACAAAGAGTTTTACCTACAGTGAGGCTAAGAAAAGACTTTTACGTCGGCGCAATATTCGAAGGTGGGGTTCCTCCATATAGGCTCTCGGAAATTCTCTCGGGAAATCTCTCCTTCTTCAAAAACAAAGAGGGTGCCCTTTTAATATCAGAATCCGAACAAAATTACCCTTTCTTAATCCTTAGAGGAATTGCTAGGCTGAGTAAATATCTCTTTGAAATGAATGGAAGTGACAACCCATTAACCTTATCCCCAATATATATCGGAGGAGGACAACCGACGTGAATAAAACCCTCGTGAAGTTCCTTTTAATATACGCCACCATAATTGGAAACATTGCTCTATTTTTTCCATTTGTTTTCAGTGCCCTATTAGCTACTATTGCTATAGTTATCCTATTGGAACCCTTATCTCTAAGGTTAAGTAAAAAGCTTAAGATATCAAGGCCAATCTCACATGCTATAGCGCTAATAGTCCTTTTCCTCTCTCTTACCACAATTCTTGTCTTTTTAATACCACCACTTATAAAAGAAACAGCCAACTTCTACGAAATGGTAGCCAAGTTTTTCGAAGGAAAAGAGTGGGAAAAGGTTTTATCTCCCACTCTGGCAACCAGGATAAGTCAGATAGTTTCTCTACTCGAACCAAAGCTATTAAGATTTTTCGAAAGTATGGTCTCAGCTATAACAAAAACGCTTCCTCAGATCTTCACATTTCTATTTTATGTAATCTTGGGTTCAGTATATCTAACCTACTATTTCCCATCGCTGAAAAAAAACGTCCCCTACCTCTTTCCCAAAAGTTGCAGAAAAGAAGCAATGTTTTTCCTGAGGGACGCTTACATTCAACTAAGGCAATACATCTTTTCCGTAACAATAGTAGCTATACTAGTTGGAATCCTAATTGGATTATTACTTTGGATTTTGAAAACAAAATATGTGGTCCTACTAGGCTTTTGGGCAACCTTCACCAACTTTATTCCCATAATCGGCGTTTTCCTTGAACTTATACCTTTATTTTTAATGACCTTTTCTCTAGGGCTTAAGTCAAATATTGCACTAGCTATAGGCGTAACTATAATACACATTGTAGCATTTTTGATATTTTTGAAACTTATGGAAGGATATATAAAAATAAATCCTGTTTCCATAATATTCATAATCATGCTCTTTAGTAGCGCATTAGGTATCTTAGGAGCCTTGATAGCGGTACCCTCAGCCATTATTTTCAAGGCCTTTTGGTTAAGATTCATAGCACCCTTTCTCAACTCCAAGTAGATAAAAGAAGTATTTACATTGCGATGGTAATTTTGTAAAATATATATAAAAAACTACTACGTGCGTTAAAGGAGGGGGGACGATGGCACGGTATTTAGCAGCACACTCAGAGGCCTGCAGTGGCTGCAAAACCTGTCAACTTATCTGTGCCCTAATTCACTTTAAGGAAAATAACCCTAAAAAGGGAGCGATCATCGTCAAGTCTAACTTACCTGAACCTGGGTTTAAGATAACAACTTGTACGCAATGCGGAGTTTGTGCAAGCGTATGTCCAGTAGAAGCTATATATGAAGAGAATGGAGTCTACAAAATAGACAGAGGGAAATGCATAGGCTGTTACGCTTGTGTAAGCGCTTGCCCAGAGGAAGCCATGGTAAGGCATCCTGCGGAAACTGCTCCTATAAAGTGCGACCTATGTGGAGAGTGCATTCCCTACTGTGGGCTTAACGTCCTTTACATAGCTCAGGTATAAGGGGGGGAATTAAATATGTTAGGAGGATATATGAATAAGGTATTAAGGATAAATCTAACAACTGGAGAAATAAGAACAGAACCCCTTGATCTTAACATGGCAAGAAAGTTCTTAGGTGGAAGAGGTTTTGCCTCTTATACCCTTTACAAGGAGTTAAAAAAGGGAATAGATCCATTAGGCCCAGAAAATAAGCTGATAATGGCATCTGGCCCTCTTGCAGGTTTATTCCATCCTTGCAGCAGCAAGATCACATTCGCAGCAAAGTCTCCTCTAACTGGAATCTACGGAGATAGTAATATGGGAGGTCATCTAGCAGCGGAGCTTAAATACGCTGGTTATGATATGGTAATATTCGAGGGATCCTCAAACAAGCCCGTTTATATAGTTATAGATGACGATAAGGTTGAAATTAGGGATGCTTCCCATCTCTGGGGTAAGGGGACAATTGAAACAGAAAAGCAGCTTAAGGATGAGCTTGGAGATGATTTCCAAATAGCAGTCATAGGACCAGCGGGAGAAAATTTAGTTAAGGTGGCTATAATAAGACACGATTTCGGTAGAGAATCAGGAAGGACTGGTGTGGGTGCAGTTATGGGGTCCAAAAAAATAAAAGCTATAGCGGTTCGAGGCACTAAAAGCATACCAGTAGCTGATTTCGATGAATACCTTAGGATTGGTAAAGAGATGTTCAAATCTTTAATGTCAAGTCCTATATTCCCAGAATTTCAAAGGTATGGAACCACAATGGTTGTAGATTGGGTAAATGAAATAGGAGCATTCCCAACAAGGAACTTCGCTACAGGCTATCATGAAAATTACAAAGAGCTAAATGGAACCGCAATGAAGGAAAGAGTCTGGATCCATGACAAGGCTTGTGGTTTCTGCCCCATAGCTTGCGGAAACTACTCTCGAGTGGAGTATAAAGGAAAAACGTATTACGTAGAGGGACCCGAATATGAAACCATAGGTATGATTGGCGGATGCTGTGTGATGCCATCCATATACGAGGTAACTTACGGAAATTATGTTTGTGATAACCTCGGCTTAGATACTATTTCCACAGGTGCGATAATAGCCTTCGCTTACGAATGTTACGAAAAGGGAATAATAACTAAAAATGATACCAATGGGCTCGAATTGAGATGGGGAGATATAGAATCCTTTGCAAAGCTTGCTGAGATGATCGCAAAGAGAGAGGGAATAGGAAACATATTAGCTGAAGGAGTTAAGAAGGCCGCTGAAAGTTTCGGTAAAGACTCTATAAAATTCGCCATGCAAGTAAAGGGTATGGAAATAAGCGCTTATGAATCCCACTGGGCACCTGCTATGCTCCTAGCATACGCTACATGCGATATTGGAGCACATCATAATAGAGCTTGGGCTATAACATATGATATAGAAGTAGGAAGAGAGAAGATCACAAAGGACAAAGCTGAAAGGGTTGTGTTCCTGCAACATGCAAGGCCCATGTTCGATGCTCTCGGGGTGTGCAGGCTGACATGGGTCGAATGCGGATTAAACCTGGAATATTATGCTAAAATCTACAGTGCAGTAACTGGATGGGAAACTACTTTAAACGACCTCCTTAAATGCGCTGAGAGAGCCTGGAACCAAAACAGGCTATTTGCCATAAGAGAGATTCCCGATTTCGGAAGGAAATATGATTACCCACCAGCAAGGTGGATGGAAGAACCAGCCATAAGCGGACCAACGAAGGGCAGGCTCATTCCTAAAGAAGACGTAGATAAACTACTTGACTTCTACTACGAAGTTAGAGGTTGGGATAAATATGGTAGACCTACTCCTGAAAAAATAAAAGAGTTAGAACTGGAGGTGACAGAGTAATGGGAAGGGGAAAAAACCCCTTCCCATTACATTAACATGGCGATAAAGATTAGAACTGGAGGGCTAACTCTTAAAAGATATATCCCAGATATCTATTATGTAGATATAGATTCGCCCCTTACCGTTAGAGATCTACTCACTAAACTTGGCATACCTGAAGGACTAATCGCTGGGGTAATCATAGATGGTAAAATAGTAGATAAGTCATACGAGATTAAGGATGGACAGGAAATCGTTCTAATGCCGCCTATCTCAGGAGGTTAAACAGTATTGAGAAGTTCCGCGGAAGCGGTTATCATCGGTGGAGGAGTTCAAGGCTGCTCACTGGCTTATAACCTCGCTAAAAGGGGATGCAAGAACGTAGTTTTAGTTGAACAAAAATTCTTAGCCTACGGAGGAACGGGAAGATCGGGCGGGGGAGTAAGACATCAATTTGGAACAGAGATAAATTGCAGACTTGCTATCTATAACGTGAAGTGTTTCGAATACTTACAAGATGAATTAGGTTACAAGGAAAGCATAGAGTTTGAACAGGGAGGTTATCTTTGGATAGCTTATACTGAGCGCCAGCTGGAACAGCTTAGAAAAAACGTTAAGCTCCAGAATAGCTTAGGTATACCCTCCATGCTCTTATCTCCCACAGATATAAAAGAATTAATCCCCCAAATCAACCTGGATGGGATAATAGGAGGCAGCTTCTGTGAAAAGGATGGACATATAAATCCATTCCATGTCACATTAGCTTACGCTGAAGCTGCAAAAAGGCTCGGTGTTGAGATAAACACTTACACTAAAGTTATAGGAATAAAACTAAAGGGAAATACAATAGATGGGGTATATACTGACAAAGGATTTATATCTACCCCCATAGTTGTTAACTGCGCTGGTCCCTGGGGTAAGGAAATAGCCAAACAGATTGGTATCGAAATTCCCCTATATTCTGAAAGACACCAAATACTAGTCACAGAACCAGTAGAAAGAACGCTAAGAAGCCTTATACTATGTTTAGACGATGGATCTTACTGGAAGCAAACACCGCATGGTAACTTTATGCTCGGGATAGGAAACCCAAACGAGGCTAAGGGCTTCAACATGAGTTCGAGTTGGCAATTTCTTGAAGAAGCTTCAAGGAAAATAGTGAAAAAGATGCCAATATTATCAAACCTCAGGGTTATAAGACAATGGGCAGGCCTATACGACATAACTCCTGACTCTCAAGCTATTTTAGGACCAACTAAGATAAATGGATTTTACCTTAATCTTGGATGGAGTGGTCATGGCCTTCAGTTCGCTCCATCCATAGGAAGGGCTTTATCTGAGCTTATACTTGGCGAAAAACCTTTCATTGATATAAGTCCATTTTACATTGAAAGATTTGAAAACGGAAAGCTCATTCCTGAACCTGCTTGCATCTAGGGGTGATATGATTTTAACAAGAGGTGATGCATTTGCTTATCATTAGGAAGTCAGACATTGAAAAAGCCATAACGATGAGTGATGCTATTAAAGCCATAAGAAGAGGATTTGCAACCTTCTCCAAAGGGAGAGCAATTGTTCCATTAAGGATACCCATAAGCATAGAAAAGAATACCGTTCTATTTATGCCAGGAGCCCTAACGGACGAGAAAAAAGTTGGTATTAAGGTCGTTTCTGTATATCCCCAGAATATAGAGAGCAACTTACCCCTGATACATGCAGCAATCCTTCTCATAGATGGGGAAAAAGGCATACCTAAGGCTTTAATAGAAGGAGGTTACGTTACAGCTATAAGAACAGGAGCTGCAGGCGGTGTCGCAGCTGACCTTCTAGCGAGAAAAGATGCAGAGGTCGCTTTCGTTTTTGGAGCTGGTGTTCAAGGAAGAAGCCAGCTCGAAGCTTTATGTGCTGTTAGGAACATAAAGCTCGCTTATGTATACGACATAGATTCGACTAAAGCTAAAATCTATGAAACAGAGATGAAAGAAAAGCTTGGAATAGAAGTAAGGTTCGTTAAAAACTATGAGCGATTCATTCCCGAAGCTGACATTATAGTCACCGCAACACCATCCAGAGAACCTTTTTTAAAAGGTGAGCTTCTCAAAGAGGGAGTTCACATAAACGCCATAGGTTCTCACACAACAGATATGAGCGAACTAGACACGAGTGTCTTCAAAAGAGCCTCGATTATAGCGGTCGACTCAAAAGAAGCAGTTCTTAAAGAAGCAGGGGAAGTTATAAATGCTATTAAAGCCTCTGTAATTAGAGAAAAAGACTTAATCGAAATCGGAGAGATAATAAACGACCCATCTAAGTCTAGGAAGCATGAAAGGGAAATAACTATTTTTAAGACCGTAGGTATAGCTATAGAAGATGTAGTAGTTGGAGAGCTTATATATGAAAAAGCCAAAGAAAAGAGCGTTGGAATAGAAATAAAGGACTTTTTCTGATCAAGACCCAACCCAGCAGTTTAACAGACTAGCCAAAGGAGTGATTTCATTGAAGCTTAAAGAGGTTATGAACACCCTAGAAGCTAAAATCTACACTGGGGAAGAGCTTCTTGAAAGAGAAATCAGTTTTGGTTGTGCATCAGATATGATAAGTGATATTCTAGCATTAGCTAAACCTGGTTCACTTTTGCTTACAGGTATAATCGCCCCCCAGATAATAAGGATAGCGAAAATACTAGATCTATCTGGAATAGTTATTGTTAGGGGTAAAGAGCCCATGGAAGAAACAATAGCTAAAGCAAAAGAAGAAAGGGTTCCCCTCTTAGGAACTAAATTTCTTTTATTTGATGCTTGTGGAAAACTTTACGAGAAAGGGCTAAGGGGTACATGAGCGAGATAGAGCTTGATTTAATAAGCCACCTAAGCGAATATAAAAGGATCTTTAGCTTCTTGACCGCAGAAGATATAATGAAAAAAGAGCTAATAACCTTAACTCCAGAGAACTATCTCTCTGAAGCAAGAGTTATAATGCGCGACAAGAGAATCTCAGGCATACCTATAGTAGATAAAGAAGGTAAACTTGTTGGTTTAGTTAGCACAGAGCGTATAATAAGAGCTCTCGAGGAAGGGATAATAAGCAATAAGATAAAGGAATACATGACCCCCCGAGAGAAGATCGTATACTTCAGTCCGAAAGATACCTTCGAAAAAATCGTAGAAACCTTTGAAAGATATAGATACGGCAGATATCCTGTGATAGACGAGCATAACAAACTTTTAGGCCTTATAACCAAGCACGACATCTTAAGGGCTATCCTAAAACAGTTTCATTCAATATATATTCACGACAGAAGGAGAGAAGAGTATCTAAATAGGGAAGTTTCCATTCTTGCAAGTGATAAGTTTATAGAAGACAAGGCCTCTTTCAGATATGATATAAATACCCAATCCATATCAGAAGCAGGAGAGGGAACAGCCCTTCTAAAGAAGGTATTGGAAAAAAGAGGATATCATAGAGATTTCATCAGAAGAGTAAGCATAGGGACATATGAAGCAGAGGTAAATGTAGTGATACACGCGGGAGGAAAGGGCTTGATATTAGCTTTTTTTGAAGAAGATGGTGTTGTAGTTTTTGTCAGGGACTGGGGGCCAGGAATAGAAGATATAGATTTAGCGATGAAAGAAGGTTTCTCAACCGCACCAGATCATATAAGGGAGCTGGGCTTTGGGGCTGGTATGGGATTACCAAATATGAGAAGAGCTGCTGACAGACTTGTAATACTATCGCAAAGTGGGAAAGGGACTAGAGTAGAAATGGTATTCAACCTAAAGGAGGGAAGAGATTGAAAGTAAGGGAGATCATTGAGATTTTAGATTGCGAGGTCCTAACCGGAAACGTAAATCTAGAGGAAGAAGTAAAATACGGTTACACAAGTGACCTTCTAAGCGAAGTTATAGGCAAAGCACATCCAGACTCGGTTTGGATTACTATACAAAGTCACCTAAACATCGTTGCTGTAGCAGTATTGGTAGGTATAAAGGCAATTGTAGTCTGTGAGGGGAAAACAGTAGATCCCAAAGTAGTAGAAAAAGCTATTCAAGAAAAGGTAGCTATAATAACTACAAGAGAAAACTCATTCAGAACTTCTGGAAAGCTATACGAAGCTGGACTAAGATAAAGCTTCTATGTTATAATTTAGCAGGATGTGGTATAAAGCTGACCTCCACGTTCATACGGTGCTTTCGGCCTGTGCGGACTGGGAAATGACCCCAACCAACATAGTGCACAGAGCCAAGGAGGTAGGGTTAAACATATTAGCTATTACTGATCACAATACCGTTAAGAATGTGGGAGCAGGCATTAGAGCAGGTCAAAGAGAAAACATCTTGGTTATACCAGGTGTGGAGATACAAACGAAAGAAGAAGTCCATATAATAGCTCTTTTCCCCTCTGAAGAAAAAGCCCTCGCGTTTGAAGAATGGTTAAAACCCCTCTTGCCTAATTTAAACAATGATGAGGATCTCTTTGGAGTCCAAGTTGTAGTAGATGAAGAAGACAACGTAGTAGAGATAGATAAGAGATTACTCCAAATCTCTGCTAATGCTTCAATAGAGGAAGTTATGCTTAAAGTGAAGCAACTGGATGGAGTGGCTTATCCAGCTCACATAAACAGAGATTTTTGTGGAATTATACCCACCCTAGGTTTTATTCCCCCTGATCTCCCATTTAAAATACTCGAAATTAACCATAACACTGATCTTTCATCTTTCCTCAAAACCCATCCAGAGTTAAACGATTACGTAATATTAATTTCATCAGATGCACATTTTCTATCATCTATAGGAAACTCAAGAACGGCCATATACCTACGAAATTTAAGCTCCAGCGAGTTAATTGAAGCAATTCAAGACAAAAGGAGGGTTAAAGTATGGTAAAATTATCAAAAGAGAAGCTTGATAAAGTTGAAACCATATTGGATCGCTTTCCTAAAGGGCAGTCATCGTTAATAGGGGCTCTTCATGCAATACAGCTTGAAATAGGTTATCTTCCAGAGGAAGTCCAAAAGCTTGTGGCTGAAAAACTTGAAATTCCAGAAAGCACCGTCTACGGTGTTGTAACATTTTACAACTTTTTCCGTAAAGAACCCGTCGGAAAGTATATAATAACCGCTTGTCAGGGAACAGCTTGTCACGTGAGGGGAGCAGGAAGCGTAATCGAAGCTTTCGAAAAAACCCTAGGAATAAAGGTAGGGCATACAACACCAGATGGAAAGTTTACGCTTGACATAGCAAGATGTTTCGGCGCATGTGGATTAGCACCTGTTGTTATGGTCAATAACGATATATATGGAAGGATGAGCCCAAAGAAGGTAGAAGAAGTAATAGCAAAATACAGAGATTAATGGAGGAACTATCTCTACACCTAATAGACTTAATTGAAAACTCTATAAGCGCTAAAGCCTCTTTAATAAAGATCCTTATCGAAGTAAGTAAATCAAACGATCTAATAAAGATAGTTATAGAAGATAACGGAGAGGGTATGAATGAAGAGGAAATCGAAAAGGCAAAAGATCCATTCTTCACAACCAAAAAGAACAAAAAAGTTGGTTTAGGTATTCCTATATTTGCTCAAATTGTTGAGTCTTGCGGAGGAAGATTTGAAATCGTTAGCCAAAAGGGGAAGGGAACAAAAGTCAACGCTGAGATGAAGCTTAGTCACATAGATCGCCCCCCATTGGGAGATCTCGCTTCAACCTTATTCACATCTATAATAGGGCACCCTGATGTAGACTTTTTAATAAAGATAAAGACTGATGAAGGAATCGTTGAGATCAACACAGCAGAAATTAAAGAGTTTTTGGGGGAAAGCTCCTTCAACCATCCTGAGGTTATAATCTTTTTAAGAGAGAACATTGATAGAGAAATAAAAGGCATACTGAAAGGAGGTATATAAATGAAGATTGAGGAGCTCAGGAAACTCAGAGAAAAGGTGAGGGAAGACCTTAAATTAAGGGAAGGAATAGAACCTAGAGTAAAGATTATAGTTAGCATGGGGACATCTGGAATAGCTGCAGGAGCAAGAGAGGTATTAAAAGCCTTGTTAGACGAGGTAGCAAAGAGGGAATTAAAGGATGTGATTGTACTACAAACGGGAGAAAAGGGATTAGCATCAGCTGAACCAATAGTAGAGGTTGTTACTAAAGAGGCTACAATAACCTACGGTAGAGTAACACCAGAAATCGCGAGAAAGATTGTTATTGAGCATGTGATAAACGGAAGGGTTTTATCCGAATATGTAATATAACATGACCCTTAAAGGAGGCGGTGAGAAATTGCCTAAGAGAACTGACCTTCTAATATGTTTGGGAGCGGGTTGCGTTTCCTCGGGCAGTGAGCTTATAAAGAAAAAGCTTGAAGAAAAAATAAGAGAAAAAGGACTTGAGAATGAAGTAAGAATTATAGGTACAGGTTGCATGGGTCCTTGTGAAAGGGGACCCGTTATAATGATATACCCAGAGGGGGTATTTTACCAGAGGATAACCTTAGAAGATGTCGACACTATCGTTGAACAGCATCTGCTTAAAGGGAAGATCGTTGAAAAGCTTCTCCCCAAGGAAGAATTAGCCCCAAGCATTAAAGAAAAAGAAATTCCATTCTTCACCAAACAGAAGAAGATAGTTTTATCTAACTGCGGTATTATAGATCCAGAGAAGATAGAAGAATACATAGCGGTAAACGGATACGAAGCTTTAGCCCGCGTTCTTGAAGGCATGACTCCAGAGCAAGTTATAGCAGAAATAGAAAAGTCTGGATTAAGAGGCAGAGGTGGCGCCGGATTTCCTACAGGAGCTAAATGGAAGTTTGTGAGAAACGCCCAAGGCAAGCCTAAATTCGTCGTATGTAACGCTGACGAAGGAGACCCGGGTGCCTTTATGGACAGAGCGGTATTGGAAGGAGACCCTCACGCTGTCTTAGAGGGAATGCTTATCGCCGCTTATGCCGTAGGAGCGGAGCAAGGGTACATCTACGTGAGAGCTGAGTATCCCTTAGCCATAAAGAGGCTTCAAATAGCTATAGACCAAGCTCGTAAGTACGGATTCTTAGGGAAGAACATACTGGATACGGACTTCTCCTTTGATATAGAGCTCAGAATCGGAGCTGGAGCTTTCGTCTGTGGAGAGGAAACAGCTTTACTTGCCTCCATAGAGGGTAAAAGAGGCATGCCAAGATCAAAGCCTCCATTTCCAGCAACTCATGGACTTTGGGGTAAACCTACCTTGATAAACAACGTAGAAACCTATGCCAACGTGAGGCATATTATACTTAACGGTGCAGACTGGTTTAGAAGTTTTGGAACCCCATCATCTCCTGGAACAAAAGTATTCGCCCTATCTGGAAAGGTTAGGAACACAGGCTTAATAGAAGTTCCCATGGGGACAACTCTTGGAGAGATTGTTTTCGACATAGGGGGCGGAATAATAGGAGATAGAAAGTTTAAGGCTGCACAAACGGGAGGTCCTTCAGGAGGTTGCTTGACTGTTAAGCACCTTAACCTACCGTTAGATTATGAATCTGTGAAAGAAGCAGGAGCAATAGTTGGCTCAGGCGGACTCATAGTCGTCGATGAAACTACATGCATGGTTGAACTTGCTCGTTACTTTCTAGAATTCTGTCAAGAAGAATCCTGTGGCAAATGTACACCATGCAGAGTAGGAACTAAAAAGATGCTCGAGATCCTTGAAAGAATAATTCATGGAAAAGGAACACTTGAAGACTTAGATAGGCTTGAGGAAATTGGAATGTGGGTTCAGCAAACCGCTCTCTGTGGATTAGGGCAAACGGCTCCCAACCCAGTCCTAAGCACTCTTAAATACTTCAGAGACGAATATGAAGCACATATTATAGATAAAAGATGTCCAGCTGGGGTCTGTGCCGACCTATTTATAGCTCCTTGCGAAAACGCTTGCCCAGCTCACGTGGACGTCCCAGCCTACATAGCTCACATCTCAGAAGGGAGATTCAAGGAGGCCTTCTACGTACACATAAAGAATAATCCGTTCCCATCGGTATGCGGTAGAGCTTGTCCAGCACGCTGTGAAAGCTATTGTAGAAGACTTCAGGTAGATGAATCCATAGCGATAAGACAGCTCAAGAGATTTATGGCAGATAAGGCTATTGAGGAAAAGTGGGAGCTTCCTAAACCTGAAAGATATAACGGCAAGAAAGTGGCCATAGTTGGAGCTGGTCCTGCAGGATTAAGCGCAGCTTACTTCCTCAACCTTAAAGGATATAAGGTCACCGTCTTCGAAGCCCTTCCTGAACCTGGAGGAACCCCTACTCACTATATCCCTGAATATCGTCTACCAAAGGAAATAATCCTGGAAGAGGTAAGAAGAATAGAGAGATCTGGAGTCGAGATAAGGGTCAATCACCCAATAACTGATTTAGAAGCCCTTAGAAAAGACTATGACGCAGTTTTCTTAGCGTGTGGAAGCATGAAAGAGACGAAGCTTAACGTTCCTGGAGAGAACCTGAAGGGAGTCCTAAGTGGCATGGAATTCCTAGGTAAAGTCAAGAAGGGAGAGAAGCCAGATATAGGCAAGAAAGTAGTAGTCATAGGAGGAGGAAACACAGCTATCGATGCTGCAAGAACGGCTTGGAGATTGGGAGCAGACGTTCATGTTATCTATAGAAGAACGAGAGATGAAATGCCAGCCCTTCATGAAGAAATAGAGGAAGCAGAAAGAGAGGGAATAAAGTTCACGTTCCTTGCAACACCAGTTAAGTTCCTAGAGGAAGATGGAAGGGTTAGAGCTGTTAGATGTATAAGCATGAAACTTGGAGAGTTTGACTCAACTGGTAGAAGAAAACCCATACCGATAGAAAACTCGGAATTCGATGTAGAAGCTACAAGCGTCATAGTAGCAGTTGGACAAAGAGCTGACCTCGCGTTTAAGGTAGATGGTCTTGAACTAACCAGTTGGGGAACTATAAAGGTTGACCTAAGAACGCTTAAAACCTCCTTGGAAGGGGTCTTCGCAGGCGGAGATGTTGTTCGTGGACCTTCAACAATCGTAGAAGCTGTAGCTGATGGAAGGTTAGCAGCTTCAATGATAGACAAATACCTTGGTGGAGATGGTATACTATGGTACGAAAGTAGGGAATCAGTGAAAACCACATATAATGAGGAAGAATATCTCAAAACCCAGCCAAGGAGAAAGCCTGTTATCCTACCAGTAGATAGAAGAAGGAACTTCGCTGAGGTAGAAAAAACTTTCTTTGAAGGACAAGCTGTGGAAGAAGCAAGAAGATGTTTACACTGTGACATAAAAGAGGAGGTCTTATTAGAAGAGGGGTGATTAAAGCATGATTGGAGAGATCCTGAAGAGGTTCGAGCCGAGGAGAGAGAATCTATTGGATATACTTCATGCCATGCAAGAAGCATCACCCACCAACAGCCTTTCAAAAGAAGACATAGAAGCTGTTGCTAAGTATGTCGGTATAACACCAGCAGAAGTCTGGGGAACCGCTACATTTTACTCCATGTTCTCTGTCAAACCTAGAGGAAAGTACGTAATAAGGGTCTGTACCTCACCAGCTTGTCATCTATTAGGAGGAGAAAGCGTCTTAGAAGCACTTAAAAGGGAACTGGGAATCGATGTAGGAGAAACGACGAAGGACGGAGTTTTCACACTGGAAACCTCGAGCTGCTTAGGAATTTGCGGTGTAGCTCCGGCTATGATGATAGATGAAATAGCATATGGGAACCTCACCCCTGAGAAAATTAAAGAGATAATTCTTAGCTATAGAAAGAGGGGAGAAGAATCATGATAAGAATAGAAAGGGCGCATATTCTCGTCGGCATAGATCAGGGCTCGATCTTAGCTGGAGCAAGGGACGTCCAAAAAAAGCTCGAGGAAGAGATTAAAAAGCGCGGTCTTGAAACCGAAATAAGAGTCCTTGAAACGGGAAGCCTTGGAATAACAGGAAGGGGAGTCGTTCTTCTAGTTTACCCCGAAGGCGTATATTACGTTAACGTAAAAGTTGAGGATGTTCCAGAAATAGTGGAAGAACACCTGCTTAAGGGCAGATTCGTTAAACGTCTCATGCTCGAACCTCAACTGGCAGAAATCCTCGCTAAAGGAGAGTTTCCTAAAAAACTCTCAAAGCAAAAAAGGGTGGTTCTTCAAAATGCAGGTGTTATAAATCCAGACAGCATAGAAGAATACATTGCTGTTGGAGGATACGAAGCTTTAGCTAAGGCTCTTGAGTCATCTCCAGAGTGGGTTATAAACGAAATAGATAACTCAGGCTTAAGAGGCAGAGGTGGTGCTGGATTCCCAACAGGGAAGAAATGGAAGTTCACTGCTGAAGTTAAAGCTCCTCAGAAGTTCATAATATGTAATGCAGATGAAGGAGAACCAGGTACTTTCAAAGATAGGCTTATACTTGAAGGTGATCCTCACAAGGTCCTTGAAGGCATGGCCATCGCAGGCTACGCAGTAGGTGCAAACAAGGGCTATCTCTATATAAGAGGTGAATATGACCTGTCTATTCGTAGGATAAGCAAAGCTATAGAAGATGCTTATAAGATGGGATTACTTGGTGATAACGTATTGGATAGCGGCTTTTCCTTCCATGTGGAAATTAAGAAGGGAGCAGGTGCCTATGTATGCGGAGAGGAAACGGCCTTAATAGAGTCTATAGAGGGGAAGAGGGGAAATCCTCGTCCCAAACCACCTTACTACCCTGGTATAAAGGGACTTTGGGGGTATCCTACAGTGGTAAATAACGTTGAAACCTTAGCTAATGTCCCTCCAATAATACTGAACGGAGCAAGTTGGTTTAAGAGTATGGGAACGAAGGAATCCCCAGGCACCAAGGTTTACACCATCTTAGGACATGTTAAAGAACCAGGGTTAATAGAAGTAGAAATGGGAACAACGCTTAGAGAAGTTATCTTTGAGTTTGGTAAGGGAATGAGAAATAATAGAGAATTCAAAGCTGCACTAATAGGGGGAGCGGCGGGAGCTTTCTTAGGGAAAGAAGCCCTTGATATCCCTCTATCCTATGAAGGTCTTAGGGAGTATGGGGGAGTCTTAGGATCAGGAGCTATCCTTGTGCTTGATGACTCGACATCAATCACCGATATGCTACAAAACGTGATATCCTTCTTCAAACATGAAAGTTGCGGGAAGTGTGTCCCGTGCCGAGTAGGAATTACTAAGCTACTTGAAAGGATGGAGAAAGGTACCCTACTTGAAAAAGATCTCAAGGAAATGATAGAGATATCAGAAAAGATGGCCGATACAGCACTTTGTGCTTTAGGCCAATCGTTAATTCTTCCCGTATCAAGTGCAGTCCGTTTCTTCAAAGAAGAACTTACAGCATAGGAGGTGTTTAATACTGTGAGAGAGGTAAAACTCAAGATAGACGGAAAGGAAGTTATAGCAACAGAAGGCATGACAATACTTGAAGCAGCAAGAAAGGCTGGTTTTGAAATTCCTACTCTTTGCTATCACGATGGATTATCTGCACATGGTGGATGCAGACTCTGTGTAGTCGAAGTTAAAGGTTCTCCAAGGCTTCTAACAAGCTGTACCACCCCTGTAACCAACGGAATGGAGGTATCTATAAACACAGACCGTGTTAAAGAGGCTCGTAAATTCGTAATGAACCTTATAATGACCGAAAGAAACCACTTCTGCATGTTCTGCGAAAAAAGCGGAAGATACGAAGAAACCGATTGTGAACTTCAAAAGAGAGCTTACGAAGTCCAGATAGAACACTTCCCGTTCCCAGTATATGTTAATAAATATCCAATAGACACAACGTCACCAGTTATGGTAATGGACCACAACCGTTGCATACTCTGTGGCAGATGTGTTAGAGTCTGTTCGGAAGTCGTAGCTAACTCAACCTTAGACTTCAGCTTCAGAGGTTCAAAAGCCTTGATAGCTTCAGATACAGGCTTGAACAGGGGGGAATCAAGCTGCATATCCTGTGGAGCTTGCATGCAAGTATGTCCTGCGGGAGCGTTGTTCAGCAAGTTTGGAGGATATAAAGGAAAGAAGAGCTTGTGCGAAAAGATAGAAACATTCTGCCCCATATGTGGTGTCGGTTGTGAAACAACCAACTATGTGCGTTATAACAACATAGTTGAGATAGAGGGAAGCGGTCTGGCTAAGGGAAACTTAGATGGAGGGCAGCTCTGCGAAAAAGGAAGATACGGTCCCTTGATGGAAACGAGGAACAGGATATCTCTTCCGCTCCTTAGGGATTCCAGAGGAAGATTTGTAGAAAGTAGCTACCAGGAAGCAATAAACAAAAGTATACAGCTGCTTAAAGCCTATTCCCCAGACAAGATAGTCTTCAGAGTCTCTTCCTTCCTACCAGCGGAAGACCTAGCCTACATAAAAGGGTTCGCTCTCAAGCTTGGAGTAAAAGATATAGACACCTTCGATGGAGAAATATATAGGAATTTGATATCTTTCGATTACCCTAAAGCGAACTACGAAGACATCCTTAACTCAGACCTAATCATACTTGTGGGTGGCGACATTGTGAAAGAACATGGAGTGGTTGGATCTTACATAAGGAGAGCCGTTAGGAATAAAGGCGCTGAATTAATCATAATCTCTCCAGCAGAAAGCAAGATGGATAGATTCTCCAAGGAGGTAAGGAGAGTTGCGGAAGGCAGTGAAGGTTCAGTCGTCAAAGAATATGAGGAGAAAATAAGGAAAGCTTCTAACCCAGTGATAATTCTTGAGGGCGCTTATCTTCTTAAAAACAGGGAAGCAATAGAATCATGGCTTAAATTCGCTGAAGCGTCAAAGGTTAAAACTCTACCTCTACCCCCCACAGGTAACAGCTTAGCAGCTTGGAAGCTAGGTATATCGTCTAAATCCAATGAGAATACAGAATCCGGAAAACTTCTTTTCCTCATCCTCGGAGATATAGATTCTAGCTACTCACCCGCATCCTTAGCTGAGCTAGGCTTCGAAGCAATAATACTCCATGGAGCTTATATAGACCCGATGATGAAGCTAGCTGATGTCGTTTTGCCTGGAAAAAGTTGGCTTGAAAATGAAGGAACATATAAGCTAATAAGCGGAGAAATTAAGAAGTTTACGCCTATACTCCGGGCAGAAAAGGATGCGAAGAGCCCAAGGGAGCTACTTTCTGAGCTTGCAGACGCCTTAAGATTAGGTAAAATTGATATAGATAGTTTAATTACAAGTTTGTAATCATTTAAGGAGGAGATTAAGTTGGCTAAGGTAAGGGTTGCCACTACATGGCTCGAGTGTTGTTCAGGATGTCACATGTCCATTCTAGACTTGGATGAAAAATTAGTTGACTTACTATCCAAGATAGAGTTCGATGCAAGTCCAATAACAGATATAAAAGAGTTTGGCGAAGTAGATGTGGGAATAGTAGAGGGTTCTGTCGGAAATGAAGAACAACTTGAGGTGCTGAAGAAGATACGCGAAAAGGCCAAAATCCTTATAGCCCTTGGTGATTGTGCTTGTTTCGGAGGCATACCTGCCATGAGGAATTTCTTCAACAAAGATGAGGTGCTAAAGAGGGTCTACATCGAAACTGAAAGCACTGTTAACCCAAGCAAGGTTATACCAAGCTTAGATGTTCCTAAGATATTTCCAAGCGTTAAATCTATAGATCAATTTGTTAAGGTTGACGTTTATATACCCGGATGCCCACCAGACCCAAGAGCTATAGAATACGCTATAAAGGAGCTCCTTGAAGGCAAGATACCCGTATTACCGCCAGAGCTCTTATCGTATGAATGAGGAGGTGCTTGTTCTGTGGAACAAAGGATAGAAGTTTTTCCCGTAACCAGAGTCGAGGGACATGGAAAGATAACAATTCATTTAAATGAATCAGGAAAAGTAGAAAAGACCTTCTTCCATGTAACCCAAATAAGAGGGTTCGAGAAGTTCTGCGAGGGAAGGGTCTTCTGGGAAATGCCTGTAATGACACAAAGAGCTTGTGGAATCTGTCCTGTAAGTCACCATCTTGCCTCAGCTAAGGCTACAGATAAGATCCTAGGAGTAGAGATACCACCGACAGCTAAAAAGCTCAGAGAGCTTATGCATATGGGGCAGTTAGTTCAATCTCATTCATTACACTTCTTCCATTTAGCAAGCCCAGATCTCTTACTGGGAATGGATGCTGATCCTAAAATAAGAAATATCGTAGGAGTGATAGAAAAACACCCCGATCTTGCTGTAAGAGGAGTTAAACTAAGAAAGTATGGACAAGAAGTAATAAAGACCCTTAGTGGGAAAAGGATTCATCCGCGCTTCGCTATACCAGGTGGGGTTAACAAAGGACTTTCCATAGAAGAAAGAGATATGCTTTTGAGAGACATAGATTGGGTAATAGATAGCCTTAGAGACACGGTTAAGCTTATCAAAAATCTCGCTGAGAATTGGGGAGAAAGGTTCAGAAGGTTTGCTTCCTTCCCTTCTTTCTATATGGGGCTCGTTGATGAAAATGGGAATCTAGACCTATATCATGGCAAGATAAGGCTTTGTGACCATCGTGGAAGAATTATAGATGAGTTCAGCGAGGATAACTACCTTGAAAAGATAGGTGAATGGGTTGAGCCTTGGTCTTACATGAAGTTTCCATTCTATAAAGAGCTTGGCTACCCAGAGGGAAGCTACAGAGTAGGTCCATTGGCAAGACTAAATTGCTGTGATGATATTTCCACTCCCTTAGCTAAAGAGGAACTAACAGCCTTTCGCCAAATGATAGGAGACAAGGTAGCAGAAGGGTCGCTATTCTACCACTATGCAAGAATGATAGAAGCTTTACATGCTGCTGAACGTTTAAAGGAACTCCTAGAAGACCCAGATATAACTGGGACAGAACTTCGAGCAGTAAGTAGAGAGTTCAAACCCGAGGGTATAGGAGTTTTAGAGGCACCCAGAGGAACCCTAATTCATCATTATAAGGTGAACGAAAACGGCGAAATATTAAAGGCCAACCTAATAGTAGCGACGGTTCATAACAACCACGCCATGAACAAGGCCGTTGAACTTATAGCAAAAGAGTACATTAAGGGACCGGAGATAAAGGAAGGATTCCTAAACATGCTTGAGGTAGCGATAAGATGCTATGACCCATGCCTTTCATGCGCCACTCATGCTCTTGGAAAGATGCCTCTTCAGGTTATCATCTACGATGCTGAAGGTAATAAGGTTAACGAGCTGGTGAGAAATCACTGATTGCAGTAGTAGGATATGGAAACTACTTGAGAAAAGACGATGGCATAGGTCTGTGGCTTGGAAGCAGGTTAAGGCTAAAGTTTAAACAAAAAGTAAGAGTTTACCTTTTGCATCAGTTGGTACCTGAAATCGTTGAGGAGCTCAAGGAAGCCGATCACATAATATTCATAGATGCTTCATCTTCAAATGAAGAGTGGTCATTAAGAAGGCTCAGTTTAGGGGAGGAAGAGTTTCAACCTCCCCTAAATTGTGATTTTCATACCTTCTATCCGGAAGAGCTGGCTTATCTACTAAAAAGACTTTATGGGAAGAAGCCGGAAATCTGGATATTAAGCGTGAAAGGTGAGAATTTTTCTTTTGGGGCTGGCTTAAGCTTAAATGCACGAAGATTGGCAAAGGAAGCAGAAAACCTGCTTGAGGGATTGATAAGGGTGAAACTAAAAGATGCATGAGTTTTCTATCGCAGAGTCTTTAATGGAAATAGTTTTAGAGGAAGCAACAAAACACAGAGCTTCGAAAATACTCAGGGTAAAAATAAGAGCTGGAAAGCTGATGGGAATAGTTCCTGACCTCTTAACCTTCGCATTTAAATCCCTCTCAGAGGAAACTATAGCTGAAGGGGCTGAACTTGAAATAGAAGAAATCCCTTTCCAGGGGAAATGCCGCAATTGTGGTTTCTTCTTTAGCATAGGTGATTTCTTTGGTATATGTCCCCAATGTGGAAGCGATAACTTGGAAATAGAAGGGGGCAATGATTTAGAATTAGTCGGACTTGAGATCGAAAGGAGTGAAAATTAGTTGGAAATAAAGGTCATAAGAAAGATACTTGAAGCAGGTTCGAAAGTAGCAGAAACGAATAGAAAGATTTTGAAGGAAAAGGGAATTATTTCATTTAACTTCATTGGAGCTCCGGGAAGCGGAAAAACCTCTCTTCTATTAAGAATAATAGAAGCCTTAAGTGATAAATACAAGATAGGCGTAATCGAAGGAGACTTGGCAACAACTAAAGATGCTGAGCTCATACACGAAACCGGGGTTCCCGTAGTTCAAATAAATACCGACGGAGGCTGCCACCTTGATGCAAATCTAGTAGGAAAAGCACTGGAGGAGCTACCTCTTGACAGGATAGATGTATTAATAATAGAAAACGTTGGCAACCTTGTATGCCCAACAGCCTTTGATTTAGGTGAAGACTATAAAGTAGGGGTCCTTAGCGTTCCGGAGGGAGATGACAAGCCAGAAAAATACCCTGTGATAGTCAAGGTATCCAAAGCCATAGTCTTAAATAAGATAGATATGCTACCTTACTTCAGATTTGACAAAGAGAAGTTCTACCAGCCTATAAAAAGGATTTCTCCAAATACCCCCGTCTTTGAGGTCTCTTGTGAGACAAAAGAAGGTATAAGTAGCTTCGTAAACTGGATGATTTCAAAAATAAACCAAAAGGGGGGCGAGGGGAAATGAACAAGAGGATTCTTATCATCGTGGGGGATTTTGTAGAAGACTATGAGGCTATGGTTCCATATCAGATGCTTCTCATGCTCGGATATAACGTAGATACGGTCTGCCCAGGTAAGAAAGCAGGGGAAAGGGTTAAAACCGCAATACATGACTTCGAGGGAGACCAAACCTATAGTGAGAAACCTGGTCATCTTTTCGCCATAACCAAGGATTTCGACAGCGTAAAAGTCGAGGATTACGACGGATTAGTTATCCCTGGTGGGCGAGCTCCTGAATATCTCAGGACCAATCCGAAGGTCATCGAACTCGTAAAGAAGTTCGCAGACGCTAAGAAACCCATAGCGGCAATATGCCATGGCCCACAACTTCTAACAGCAGCAAGAATCATAAGCGGAAAGAAAATCTGTGCTTACCCTGCAGTGGGAGCTGAAGTAGAACTTGCAGGGGCAACATATGTACCTCCAAATGAAACCTTCTCAAACGCTGTGGTAGACGGGATATTCGTAACAGCACCAGCCTGGCCGGCACATCCGGAGTGGATCAGAAAATTCGTAGAGTTACTCGGGGCTAAGATAGAGATATAGAGGCCAACGGCGTTGGAAGAAAGAGCCGCTAGTAAGCTCTTTCTTCCAACCCAAACAGATTTAAGCTTCAAAGACATGAACGGCAGTAGCCTTAAATCCAGCAAAGAGTTTCTTGCCTGGCTGTATGCCAATTTCAACTGCTGAGGAACGCGTTACCAAGGCTTTGAGTGTTAACCCTCCAACATCCAAGGTAACCTTAAATAAACCTCCAATATCCATAACATCTACTACAGTAGCCTCAAGCATATTTCTAAGCGAGCTCCTAAAAGGCTCTTCGGATAGAATTATATCCTCAGAGCGAACAGCTATCCTAACTCTACCAAAGTACCTCGTGGGAAGCACTATCCTGACTCCATTGGCTTCAAGAAGTTCACCGTTAGCCATACCCTCGATTATGTTCTCAAAACCCAAAAAGGAGGCAATATTCTCATCCCTAGGGTTAGAAAAGACTTCCTTCACACTTCCAACCTGAGACATCCTTCCATCTAACATTACCCCCACTCTATCTCCAAGAAGCAGAGCCTCCTCGAAGGAATGGGTAACATGTATCACAGTTAAGCCAAGCTCTCGTTTCCAAACCTTCATCTCAAGGATCAACCTAGAAGTAGTTGATGGATCAAGGTTAGCGAAGGGCTCATCTAAAAGCAAAAACTTACTACCAATAGCTAAACCTCTAGCAATAGCAACGCGCTGCGCTTCGCCTCCGCTTAGCGTTGAAGGCCTTCTTTCAAGAAGGTGCTCTATGTTAAGTACTGACGCTATATTTTTAACTACGTTTGAAATCTTATCTTCGGAGAGTTTTCTAATCTCAAGCCCATAGGCTATATTTTCATAAACGGTCATATGGGGGAAGAGGGCATAGTTTTGAGGAACATAGGCAAAGCCCCTTTTTTCCGGCTCAAGAAACGTGATATCCTTCCCCTTCCATATTATCCTTCCCCTATAGGGGAAAAATATACCAGCTATAATCTCAAGTAATAAAGTTTTACCGGCCCCGCTTGGTCCAAGAACTATAAAATAATCCCCTTCGTAAACCTTGAAAGACACATCGTTAAGACTAAAATCTTTCCAACTTCTATATACACTTTGAAGCTCAAGCACTCTTACTTAACCTCCCTATCAATGCCCTAAGTAAAGCAAAGGCTCCTAAGCTTAATCCCATAAGTATTACGGCAATGGGTCTTGACGCAGCAAGACCATAGTTGTTGAAATACTCCATAACAACCACCTGCGCGGTCTTAGGATAATAAGCTACCACCATTATCGCTCCAACCTCGCTCACTGCCCTCGCCCAAGCCATTACCCCCCCAGTTGCTATAGAATGAAAGGCGATAGGGAGAGAAACAGTAAAGAAAACTCTAATTTTAGAGGCACCAAGGCTCCGCGCCACATACTCAAGCTTAGGATCAACAGCCAAGAACCCATCTCGGGAGGAGTTAACTACAAAAGAAACGGACACAAATAACATAACCATGATTATCCCCGTGTAACTGTCAAGGATTCTCCTAGAAAAAGCAAGTAAAAGCATTATACCTACCACTGAATGGGGGATAACTACTGGGAGATCCACTATACCCTGAACTAAAGCTTTACCCTTAAATTCCCTTTTAGCCAAAAGATATCCTAAAGGAACCCCAAGGATCAAGGCCAGGAAGGTGGAGATTAGAGAGGTAAACAGAGTATTTCTTAATGCTTCAAGAACAACTTCATCGCGAAAAGCTTTAAGTAAGCTACCTATATCTACAATCTGCTCACCAAAAAGGGTTAATATAGGGTAAAGGACATAAGCTATTAAAACGCTTCCTATGCCTGCAAAAAGATAGTCGAAATAATCCCGCTTAGATTTATTCACCTTACCTCCACCAACCTCTCTATCTCCTTGGGAACTTCTCCAAAGGCAATGGGCTTTTCCAGAAAATCATGATAATTATCTATGAAAGCCCTTCTACCCTCACTAAGCATATAGCTTATAAAGTCAAGAGCAAGATCCCTATTGGGAGCATCCCTAAGCATAGCAATACCATAGACCACAGGGATTCCTTTTATTTTACTCCCGATATATTCAAGAAAAACAATAGTCCTCTCATAGATGTTATCGAAAGAAATGTTTCCCAAGTTTATCTCAGAAGGCAGCTCAACATAGCCCAAACCATGTTGCTTTGCAACGCTTTTATAGATGAAAAGGTAGTCCAGGGCACCACTTTTTACCAACCCAGCCAGATCTACTTCCTTCGGTCTTATAACTATCTTTCTTGAATTAACCTTTATAATTTTAGGAACGTGTATCTCACAGTTTAAAGAAGTTATATTAGTATTAGAAGCAATCAAAGAATTAAATACCGGTTTACCGTAATAGAACTCAGAAAGCTTGATAACCATTAGGCTTCTATATCCACAGGGATCCTGATTAGGATCACCAAATCCAAAAGAAACACCTTCTTTAGATAGAACATCATACCAATTTTGAGAGTTTATACTATCCCTATACTTACTTTTCTCAGAGTAGGCCAGCACTATCTCATTAGTTGCAAAAAGAATGTAGAAAGAGGCATGTTTAGGAAAGAGAAGCTGAGGAATTAAAGCATAGTCAGCAACGGCTATTATATCACCCCTTTTACCAAGATCAGTCACCTTTCTTATCGCCTCAATGCTTCCAGATATCTCACTTCTAAAAGACACTTCTTCCCCGAACCTTTCCATATAGTAACTCTTAAAACTCTCCTGAAGCGCTTTAAACGGGATGCTTAAGGAGCCTGCGTGAAACATGATGAGTTCTTTACTCCTCACACTTGATAGAAAGCTTGAGGTTAAAAGCAAAACCAGTAAGAAGAATATCGATACCTTCTTACATGGCAAGTTAAACATGGTTCATCCCGTTAAGTTAAAAATTAAAGTTCCTTTCACAAAGCTAAGCAAGGGAAGCATCTTTCGATCATAGACGACCTTTAAAATTATAACATATCTTCAGGGCTTATCTATAAGCGATTGACCAAGTCTTGGAATTGGGAGTATAATTCAAGTAACTGTTTTTATTTTTACTAAAGGAGGTGAAAAAATGACTAAGAATAGATTTATAACACTTGATATTTGTCTATTAATATTCTTACTATTAGCCTTAGCTGAAAGATCGGAAGCGCAAAGCATTTATTATAAGGAGATACTCACAGACGAAGATGTAAGCCTAAGCCCACGCACTTGGGTTATCCTTAATGAAATAACTACATGGGACCAAATAGTAACCTACACTGGAGATCCTAACCTCCATAACCTTGAAAATATTATAAGGTCAAGCCCAAAAGTCCAACCAGATTCTGATGTATATTTATACGGACTAGGAATGTACTTTTGGAGCGCGGTAATTGAGAACGATCTGTTCATCACCATCAGCTCTCTATATTATGATAGCCAAGAAGACCTAGTCATAGCTTTTAACCCTTGGATAAGAACTTGGCACATTATAGATGAATTCTCCTCAGGAGCTTACATAGAAAACGCTTACCCACTAACGTTATGCATCGAAGATGACTCTATATATGATGCAACTCCTGGAACTCCCCAACCAGAGATAACTTTCATAGTCGTAATAGCTAAGGTCTATAACTATGGTGGAGGAGGTGGATGTACTACAGGAGAGAAAGAAAGCCTAAATCTTTTGTTATTACTACTTCCTCTCGGACTAATGATATTTAAAAAACGTTAAGATTGGATTTAAAAGACGAAACTAAACTTTGCTAAAAGCGGGGTAGCTCTGATAAAGTGAAAAGGAGCTGCCCCGTACTTTCTAAAGCTTATTAAAAGGGAGGTATAAGCTTGAGGGTATCCATAATAGGAGTAGGCCTCATGGGAGGATCCCTTGGAATGGCTCTCAGGAAAAGGCTAAAAGCCTTCGTTAAAGGACATGTTAGAAGGGAAGAAACAGGCATGAAAGCGGTAGAGCTTGGTGCCCTAGACGAGTGGAGCCTATCTCTCGAAGAAAGCGTTAAAAATGCTGATTACGTATTTTTTGCCACCCCCGTAAAGAGCATAATTAACATCTTTAAGGAAGCCCAGCCTTTCCTAAAAAAGGGGACTTTAGTAAGCGACCTTGGAAGCACCAAGAGAAGCATAGTTAGGGAAATAACCCCCGTTCTAAGAGACGATCTTGCCTTTATAGGAGGTCATCCCATGACGGGATCAGAAAAAAGCGGTATAGAGCACGCAAGAGCTGATCTATATGAAGGAGCAACCTACATACTAACACCAGTTCCCCCCTACGATAGAGGAAGAATTGACGAGCTCATAGAAATAATTAAATCCTTAGGTGCTAACCCTTTTATAATCGATCCGGAAAAACACGATCTACTCGTAGCACTTGTAAGCCATCTACCATACCTGATATCCGTTTCCTTGGTTAAACTTCTCGATGAAGATCCGGAAGCAGAAAAGGTAGTCGCAGGCAACTTCAGGGATTTAACCAGACCGGCATCGAGCGACCCAACGATGTGGAAAGACATACTGAGAGATAACAGGGATTTTATAAAAGGTAAGCTCTTTAAACTCTATGAGATCATGGTAAAAGTGCTTGAAATGAAAGAAGAAGACTTATACCAATTCCTTAGCAGCATCAAGAATAGAAGAGATTCCATATTTCTCACAAGGCTTTCTTAACTAACCTGACCAGATGGATAAGAACCAAGAAGCTTTACAAAGATAGACATTTCTTCAAGTTCACTTAAGGCCTCCTTAACTTCTTTATCTTTTAGACTTCCCTTAAAATCCATAAAGAAGATATAATCCCACGGTTTAGTTTTAACCGGCCTTGAATGGATGCTAGTTAAATCTATCCCTCTCTCAGCAAAGGGACGTAAAGCGCGATAAAGAGCTCCGGGAACGTTTTTAACGCTAAATATTAGACTCGTCTTATCCCCTTCAACTTGCTCCCTTGATATAACTATAAACCTAGTATAATTGTTCTTCCTATCCTGGATCGACCTCTCTATAACCCTCAATCCATATATCTCAGACAAAAGCTCAGCTCCTATCACCGCTTCTCCCCTCTCTTTAGCTATCTGAGCTGCTTTCGAGGTACTCTCCACACTTATAAGCTTCGCATTGGGGAACCTTTCAGAAATATAATCCCTACACTGCTCCAAGGCGTGAGAATGAGAATATATCTCTCTTATATTGCCAATGTCTTTTTCAGAAAGAAGACATAAATCTATCCTCTCGTACCTCTCCCCAACGACATAAACGTTCCTTTCCAACAACAAATCTAATACTTCTCCAACTGGACCAGCCAAACTGTTATCTATAGGCAAAATTGAAAACTCACTCCTTTTACCCTCAACCATATCAAAAAGCTCCCTGAAATTCCTACAGGGGCTTAACTCCACATAATGCGAAAAGGCATTTATAGCAGCTTGGTGAGAAAAACTTCCCTCGGGTCCCAGAAAGCAAACCCTTACAGGCTCCTGAACCCTCCTACAAAGACCGATTATTTCTCTGAAGATCTCTTTATACCTCCCAGCCCAAAGAAGTATCTCCTGCTCTCTCTTGGGATCCCAAAAGGGAATATTTTCCCTCCTTTTATACTCTCCCAACTTCTTAGCAATTTCAACTCTCTCATCCAGAAGAGACCTTATCTTCTCATCTATTTGAGAGATCCTTTGCCGCAACTCTTCAAGCATCCCCTGAACACCTCCTTTCAACTATAAATTTAGTATAACACACAATCGCCAAAAAGCGATATTTCCAAAGGTTGTTCTGTAATGAACATTCTATTCCAAAGGTAGAGGATGGATTAAACATATTTTCTATTTTATCAAAAATTTTCTTGCTTTTTTTGATAATTAGTGATAACATATTTATATCTTCAGGAAAGGGGATAAAAACATGAAAAGAGTTTTGGGGAAAAAGGGGATGTTTTTAACACTACTTGCTATTGTTTTACTCTCACTGGCATGTGGAAGCGGAAACTCCTATAATGGAGGGATTGGGGATGCTGCTGAACCCACGTTCTACCAGTTAAAGGAAGACATAGCACGCGGCTTAGAAACCCTAAGATCACCGCAAGGGTTGTTATATACCTCTACGACAGAAAAGAGTTTCTTATCTGAGACCATAGGTCTTGAGATGCTTTGGCGTGTGATGATAGAAGACAAGGCAAATTTCGACAAGCAATACGCTCTTTTGAAGAAATATTTTATCTCCCCAGGGGGATTACTTTACTGGAAGCTAAGCGCAAATCTGAAACCCTCTAACGCAAATGCATCCGTAGACGATTTAAGGGTCTGTAAAGCTCTCCTATTGGCTTACAAGAAGTGGGGAGACTCAAACTATCTTAGCGCCGCAAAGCAGATAGCAGATGGACTACTTAAATATTGTGTTAAAGACTACATACTATTAGACGGAGCTTCTTGGCAGAGCGGGGGAATATACGGAGGCGTGAAAATAACCGGAGTAATTAACCAGATAACGCTTTCTTATCCAGACATTGAAACGATGATACTTTTAAGAGACATTAACGGCGAATGGCTCAAGGTTGCTCAAAAAACAGCTGGTGTGGTCCTATTGGGAGCAACCCTTAAGGAACACGATGTATACTGGGGATATGATTTAGTAAAAGAAAGCTACTTTGATCTAGGTGAAGAAAACTTAATAAACGTATTTCTTCATCTTTTTCATCTAGCAAGTATTGGAAGCATACCTGTAAAAAATGTCAGCTATTTCGCATCCAATTTAAAAAGCGAGGGAGGAATATACATAAATGGAGTTGATGAAAACGTAGCCGTTTACGCTGTTGCAAGCATGGTTTTTCATTATAGCGGATTCCCGGAAGAGAGAGACACCTGCCTTAAAAAGCTATTTGATTTTCGCTTAGATAACGGTCTTTTAGGCTACTTGCTCGATGGGGGCAAAGTAAATGCGTGGGCATTTGACAACTTACTTGCTCTAATTTCGCTCGAAATAGCGATGAAAAGTAAGGAGGCTCAAACAAGTAACCCATGAGAAAAGAAAGCAATTCAAGCCCTAATGACCCAACCCCCTTAGAGAAAAGCCTTAAGGAAAGGTTCTATATTCTTACAAGCATCGTGCTTATACTATTTACTATTTTACAAACATGGCTATTTATGAATGGCGCCTATAACATAGAGCAATTCATATTACTTACATTAAGCATCTTCTTACTATATGTGGGATTAATTGGTGGATTGAAAATCACCATGATTGCGAACCTTATTTTCGTGCTTGGATATGGACTTTTGAACACCTTCCTATACTTTAAATTTTATTTAGAAGCGAAAATAGGAATCAACCAGTTTATATGGCTAATAATCACTCCACTAATAGCATACATAGGAGGGCTAATACACGAAGAGTGGAAAAAGCTTTTAACACAGCTTGTAGCTTTGGTAAGCGAGGGTGAGAGCTTTAACACATTAGATAGGACAGTTGGGCTAACCAAGGCAGAAAGCTTCGCTCTCAGAGTTAATCAGGAAATCTCAAGGGTTAAAAGGCACGGTGGAACTTTTAGTATCCTGCTAATTAAAGTTGAACACCTCAAGGAACTTTCGGACATATACGGAGAAAGGATAAGAGATACGGTTTTGGGAAAGGTGACCGAAGCTCTTAAGAAACTCAAGAGAGAAGAAGACTCCCTTTATTACATATCAGAAGGGGAATTTGCCCTTCTCTTACCAGATACCAACAAAGAAGGGGCTAATCTGATGTTAAAAAGAATTAAGCAGGATCTGAACTATGTTGATATCTCGGGTGAAAAGGATTTTATGAGAATAAAGATCAATATCCGGATAGGAGCATCAACATACCCAGACGATGGAGAAGATTACATACCCTTGATATGGGCAGCTAGAAAGGAGTATGAGTATGACATTAAATAACCGAAGGACAAGGATTATACATTTTATAGCTTCTTACCTGTTCTTCTCCTTATTTATAATAGCGCTATCTAATCCCGCCACAGCACTCGGCAAAAGATCAGCCTTAGTTCTATACGATGAAGTAACGCAAGACTATGGAACTAGTTTAGTAAATATCTTAGGACACTTCTACAATGAGTATGATGTAAATCTGATTAACATCTCTAAAGCCGATCTTGAAGAAGTTAAAGAAGTAGATGCTCTATTTTTACTTGCCACTTACTTTTCTTTTAACTACGATATCAACCTGATTAAAGTGATAGGGGAGAGGGAGATTCAAGGAAATAAAATAACATGTCTTATAGGAACTCCACCCTGGCTTAAAAGAAGTAAAACCATGAAAAGCTTCACATATGTAAGCTACAAAGGTAATGACTACAGAGAGGGAACTTATGACCTGTTTCCTGTAGATATAGATTTTGACATCACATTAGCAAAATTACATATGGGAGACAAAACCGACGAAACCCCTTTAATAGCAAGGAGAGGAAACCTTTGGATCATCCAAGGGTTTCCCATATTTGGCATACACTCCTGGATTTTAGGCGATGCACTACACGACATCCTTGAGGTGAAACACAAAGATGACAAAAACGTATCCCTTAGGCTCGAAGATGTTAACCCTTCTTACTCTGATCGAGATATTAAGAACTTAGAAGAATGCATAGAATATCTTCATAGCGAAAACATTCCCTTTTTCGTAGTAGTCTATCCCGTATTCATAGACCGTAAGAGTAATAAGATCATAACTCTAGCGCAAAATCCAAAGCTTATATCCGTACTTAAGAAGGCTGAAAAAATGGGAGGTAACATAGTGATGCATGGAGTAACTCACCAGCATCAATACATGGAGGTCTCTGGAGAGGGATCTGAGTTCTGGGACATGATTGAAGACAAACCGCTATATAATGAAGTGGAATTCTTTAATGAAAGGATATCCTATGGGCTTAAAATCTTCAAGGAGGCCGGATTAAATCCATTGTTTTTCGAAGCACCTCACTATAACCTTTCATTAAACTTACAGTTCGAACTTTCTAAATACTTTAGCACGCTACTCGGATCAGTTTTGATAAGCGATAGAACCTATAGAATCTCCCAAAGCTTTCCATTCTTAATATACAAAAGCTACTCCGGATTGATGGTTATTCCTGAACAGCTGGGCTATATCTCAGTGGACGATATCTCTGGATCGATAAGCTCGATAAAGGAAAAAGCCCTAAAACTTAAGAACATCGTCAGAGACCCTATGGCCTGTTTCTTCTATCACCCCTTCGTCAATGGCGTAGTTCCCTTAAAGGAGCTAATTTCCTTCTTCATAAATGAAGGGTTCAGTTTTGTTAATATCTCTTCATACGTTCAACCTCCAAAAGCTCTCACGATAGATACTTCTTCTTCGAAACCCATAGAGGATATAACAAAAATTGGAAGAAAACCGATCTATATAGGAAAGACCTTCGCAACGTTTTCCATAGCTTCCTCTATACTCTTTTTTCTAATTTACCTTAAGATTCTAAAGAAGAGAAAGAGGAGGCTTTTTGAAATTGATAAACCTTCTTGATTATGCCTTCATCTTCTCTGTAATGGTGATATGGACCCTACTGTTGTACCACGTCATACTGTCCTTCTTAGGCTTTAGATATTCTCTAATCTCAGAAAGAGAAAAGGAGAGGTTCGATTTAACACCCCTTAACGAAAGCAGTCTTCCAAAGGTAACGATACTTATACCTGCTCATAATGAGTCAGCTGTTATAGAAAGAACCTTAATAGCTATGGGAAACCTTAACTATCCTAAGGAGAAGCTCGAGATTCTTTGCCTTAATGATAACTCCACCGATAATACTGAATCGATTGCAAGAAGGACAGCTGAAAAAATAGGAAAGCATATAAAGGTGGTCAATGTCCCTCGTGAAAGGGGCAAGCGGGGAAAGTCGTCAGTCCTAAACTATGGCTTAGAGATAGCTACAGGAGAGGTAATAGCTGTATATGACGCTGATAATACTCCCGAAAGCAATTCCTTACTCTACCTAGTCCGAAACCTTTTAGAGGGTAGAGGGAAAATTGGAGCAGTTATAGGTAAGTTTAGAACCAGGAATAGGGAAAGAAACCTTTTAACCCACTTCATAAACTTAGAAACCATATTTTATCAGTGGACAACGCAGGCCGGCAGATGGCATCTATACAAGCTAGCTACACTTCCAGGAACAAACTTCGTAATATGGAAGAGCCTTTTAAATGAACTAAACGGATGGGATACAAAGGCCTTAACAGAGGATACCGAGCTTTCTTTGAGAATCTACCTTAAAAACCTGCTTATAAAGATGGTTCCATATGCAATAACCTGGGAAGAAGAACCCGAAAGGTTAAGCGTTTGGTTCAAACAAAGAACAAGATGGGCTCAAGGTAATCTCTATGTTCTTAGGAAATACTTTTTCCCTCTTCTTTTTTCCGGAAACTTTATGCTTTTCTTCGATTTACTTTACCTCATAATAGTGTACTTCCTTTTTCTTTCGAGCATCGTAATTTCCTTGTTTATATTCCTAACAGGAATAATGGGGTTATGGAGAGTAAATGTAGAAGGACCATTTAATCTGCTATGGTTCATGGCCATTATCCTTTTCATACTTGAACTGGGAATAACGCTTACGTCTGAACCAGGGGAAAACAGGCTAGGAAATCTTTTGCTTGGGCTATTGATGTACTTCACATATACTCAGCTTTGGATTTTAGTTGTGATAAACGCCCTATGGCAATCTATAAAATCGATTTTAAAGAGAGAAGGACTCTCTTGGTATAAAACAGAAAGGGCAGGGTGAGAGAAATTGACAAAATTATGCTTAATACTGATGTTTCTTATAGTAGCGCTACAGGAACCAACCCTAGCTAACCAGAATGCTTATCCAAACGAGGAAAAACCGGAAAGCTTAAACATATTTCTAACTATAGAGGATATAAGCATATCCTCTATATTTGGTTATAAGGATTTCTATTTCACAATACCACCATCATGGAAGCTTCTACCAGGATCATTTCTAGACCTAGTTATAAGTCATTCCAAGGCGATTAAACCTGATTTATCGGGTTTAACAATCTACCTAAATGGAATGCCAATCTATTCAATCCCACTAGATGATAGTAACTCATTGAAAACATCGATCAAAATTCCAATTCCAGAAGGAAACCTGAAGAGGGGCATTAACATTTTAGAAGTTAAAGGCTTCTTGAAAACTACCGGTAGGGGACTCACTGACGTGGGCAATCCTATCAATTGGGTAAAAGTTCATAAGGAGAGTTATGTCCGCTTAAAATACTTCCTAAGAAAGGATCTGAGTATAAAAGATTTTCCTTCTCCATACTTTGAGGAAAACGTTCCACAGGATGAAATGACCGCCTTTATTCTTCCACAAAATTGGTCTGATACCGAGCTTAAGGCTGTCCTAGTAATAGTCCTCGATTGGGTTCGAAGATCACCGTTAAAGTGGTTCGCCCCTAAAATATTCACATTTGATGAGCTTAACGAAGAGATAAAAGAAACCTACAATTTAATCTATATAGGAAAAGCCACTTCCTTTACACCTGAGGTCTTAAAGGAGTTCAACGTAGATATTCCAAGCTTAGGAGAGGGTACCATCATTTCAAGCCTTATAAGTAAAAATAAAAAAGCAAAACTTCTCGTTTCATCTAAAGGAGACGATGGGATAAGCAGAGGAGCTTTATCTCTTCTATCCCCAGAAATTACAAAACAAATCGAAGGCGATAAAGCTTACATTCCACCCTACGTAAAGATTCCTTCACTAAGCCAAAAAGCTTTAACCACAGGAAATATCGTATATTTTAATGACCTAATAAAAAGGGATATAGTATTTAAGGGGGCCTATTCTCACTCAGATGCGATTGCACTTAGAATACCTCAAAACTGGTTGATAAAGGGAACACCATATTTAGCGATTCAATTTAGGCATTCCCCAAATCTAAATAGTAAACGTTCAGCCTTAACCATATTGATAAATGGCATTCCAATTAAGTCGGTAGAGCTTTCTCCCCAAAATGCAGCAGGGGATAAAGTTACCATACCTATACCCTATGATTCTATAAAGCAGGGCTTAATATACGTTACTTTCGAAGCTTATTTAGACATAGATATTTTAGACACTGATTACAACTATCCAGAAATAGCTTGGCTTGTAATAGAAAAATACTCTTATTTCAGCATACCTCATGAGATAGGACTTATGGCAACGACCTTAGAAAACCTTCCTTATACGATCCCAAATGCTATAGGGGTTCTCCTGGGAAGGGAAAAGAGCAGCAAAGCTCTAAACACCTTACTTTACTGCCTAATGGGCCTACAAAAGCTAAATCCACAAACCCTGCAAATCTCAATATTAAACCTAGATAAAGAGAAACTTCTAGAGAACAGCTTCAAAACCCTGATAGTACTAGCACCTATAGAGGAACTCGAAAAAGCTGGCATAAAAATTCCTTTGAATGAAATACCAGCTCTTCCAAGCTTCATTGAAAACGCAACATTGTGGCAAACTCAAAACCTTAAAGGAAAAGAAAACCCTTTAGTATTAGTAATATCTTGGATAAAGAATCATCCCAAACTATATCCTGAGTATGAAAAGACTCTTTTAGAATGGAAGCTCAAAGGGAATATAGCGATGGTTTCCGGTAATGGAGAGGTAATTCCATTTTACATCTCTGAAGCTCCTACCAAATTACTAGAAGTAAAAATTAAAGAGCAAAGCTTCTTTGAAAAGATATGGGCAAATCTCTCACAAAACCGAAATTTCTTAGGCCTATTTTTGCTAACGTTTATCACTATCTCGATAGTTATATTAATAATCTTCATAAAAATTAGGAAACAAGAGTAAAATATCTTAGAAGATCAGATGCTTGACTCTCATGAAAGAATAAAAATTGAGATCGATAACATCCTTAAGAACAAGTGGATCTTGACATCATCTTATGTGGCGGTATAGAGGATATTGATAAAACCTATCAGTTTGAAAGGATCTTTTGAAAAGAATCTATCCTTCCTAATCGGTCTATTTAACATAAGATACATTATCCGACATAATGATCTAGAGCATATATTTTATTAAATCCCACGGACGAAGAAACATAAAAACTGTGTTTTTCCTTACCCATCGGCTCTTCAACATTCTGGGACGTTAGAAAGAAGTCAGAGAGTAAGCTATCTCTAGGGCTTCATGTGGTCCGAATATGCCACTCGGGGCTTCCAAAGCTTTCTTAAGAAAAATCCTCTCAGTCTTAAGCTTTAGGGCCCCTATAGCTTTCGATCCTATACCATAAACGCCGGAAAGAACCTCGTTAAGCATGTGATTCGCAGTTATTCCCTCTATACCATGAGGAGGAACAGGATTACTATCTACAAGAAGTCTACATTTGTTAAGCTTCCTTAAAAGCTCCATACTCACAATTCTAACCCCTGGTGGACCTGTAGATATTATCAAATCTGATGCAAGGCAAGCCTCCTCAGCTTCCTCTAACTTAAAAAGATGCACTTTTTCGTCCCCAATCTCAAGATTAGTAGAAGAAACCGACTCCATAGCACGTCCCAAGTCTATATCCACTACATTAACCTTTACTCCCTGATAAGCAAGAAGATAAGAAGTCATAGAACCTATATTTCCTCCACCAGCAAAAACAGTAGCAATCTTACCATCTAAAGTTTCTCCTAGCTTCGCAAAAAAGCGCTTCACGAGAGCCACTATAGCTGCCGAAGTTGTAGAAGCCCCTCGAGGGTCAAAAGCAACGGATATTTCAAAGGGCGGGAAAAGGGTTCTCTTAACCTCCTCAAGCAGCCTTTTCCCTTCTTTAACAGTGCTTCCACCCACGAAAATAGCTGTATTTTTAATACCCTCAGGCCCTCTAGAAAACATCGTATCGATTATCAAATTTCTAACTTCCTCAGGAAGAACGTTACCATAAGGAATAACTATATCAGCACCTGCATCATACATCACAAAAAGATCAAAAGGACTAGGGTGCTTTTCACTTGTTATAAAAAGAAATATCTTTTTCCTATCTTCCAAGCAAAACACCACCTTAAAGGGCTAAATCTGCATTCTTAATGTCAGTTATAAACATATGGCCTGGCGAATGGGTTATCATTAGCTCTGGTCTAACATGCATGGCAACAGCCTGAGGAGTAACTCCACACGCCCAAAAGACCATAACATCTCCATCCTCAACTACCGGCGGATCCCCAAAATCCGGCTCCATAATATCCCTTATACCTATTAACTCTGGATATCCTATATGAACTGGAGCACCATGAACCTTAGGAAACCTAGAAGTGATTAAGACAGCTTTCACCACAAGATTATAGGGAATGGGACGAGCACTGACCACCATTGGACCATGGAATCTACCTGCAGGAATGCATTGAATGTTAGTTATATACATCGGTACATTTCTCCCATTTTCTACGTGTCTAACTGGTACCCCCTCTTCCATAAGCGCCCATTCAAAAGAAAAACTGCAACCGATCAAAAAACCCACTAAATCTTCTCTCCAATATCGCTCTATGTCCGTCGGTTCATCTACCAGCTCTCCCCTGACATAAACTCTATACTTGGGCAAATCGTAACGTATATCAGCATCTGAAGCTGTAATCTTAGGCTTAGGATCTCCTACATCTAGGACCTCCAATATAGGACAGGGCTTAGGATTTCTCTGAGCGAAGAGAAGAAAATCATAAGCATGGTCTTTCGGTAATATAACAAGATTAGCTTGAGCATAAGATGGAGCCAACCCCGCTGTAGGCTTATCCCATTTCTTCTCCCTAATCATCTTTCTTATCTCCTTAGGTGTCATCTTCCTATTCCTCCCACATTCATTCTTCGTATCATTATCTTAAGTATACCACAAAGGTCTATGATATAATAATTAACATGAGGAAAGAAGCAATAAAGGTAGCTCTTGTGGGAAGCTTGTATGCCGCTCTTACTATAGTTCTAGCTCCCATAAGTTATGGCCCTGTCCAAGTTAGAATCGCAGAAGCCCTCACCGTTTTACCTTATATAAGAAGAAACTACATGTGGGGATTGTTCGGAGGATGCATAGTAGCTAATATATACGGAGGTTTAGGAATATGGGATATCATCGGTGGAAGCTTATTCACCTTGTTAGCAGCCTTTCTAACATCGATCATGCCAAAGCCGGTTCTTGCCCCCATTCCACCCATAATAGTGAACGCTTTTGGGGTTAGTCTATATCTTCACCTGATATTTAAGCTCCCCTATTGGTTAACGGTAGCCTATATAGCCCTGGGCGAAAGTATCGCTTGCATGGCTTTAGGCTATCCCTTACTAAAGTGGGCGATTAAAAGAAAGGACTGGTTCTAAGGACAGGGTCAAAATAAAGGGAGGTGAAACAAATTGATAAGGGGTTTCTGGGTAACAGTTATTGCCTTAAGTATAGCTATTGCCTTTCTATGCCCAGGAGCGTTGGCTCAAGAAATTGGAAATATAGAGATAAAACCCCCCTTGGGGAAAGCAGCTATTCCATTAGAAAATTTGAAGGACATGCTAGAGCTTTTAAAATCTTTGGAGAGCGAAATCCAGAAGATTTCGAACGCTATAGAGGTATTGAGGAACGACATTCAAAAGAACCTTAGAGAAATTAAGGATTTCTCAAAATCCAGTAGTAACGAGATAGCAGATCTTATTAAAAACTTAAAGATACCTGATCTTGACTTAAAACCATTGGAAGAAGAAATTAAATTACTTCAAAATATGCTCGATAGATTTCAAAGCGAAGCTTTAAAGAAGATGGAAGATGAAGTTAAATTCCTAAAGGAAGAAGTCTCTAGCAAGCTCGACTTCCTTACAACGGTTATGAAGAGGGCTATGGTTGTATTTAAAAACATGGAAGATTTATCACAAGAAGCGCAAGCTTTAAAAGAAGAAATTAAGACCGCAGGAGAGGAGGCTAAAAAAATAAGTGAGCTTTCTCAAAAAACCTTCATTGAGTTAAAAAGCTCTCAGAGCAGAGTAACCGGGCTTTTGATGGTTAACCTTATACTCTTAGCTCTATTAACCTTCCTTGAAATCGAAAAGAGGTTCAGAAAATCACCTACTCAAAGGAGCGATAAAACAGAAGGAGGAGAAAATAGAAGTTGAAAAGAGTTCTATTAACCCTAATCTTAATTGCGCTAAGTTTTAGCTTGTGCTCCTGCGGAGAGGAAGAAGGTAGCGAACTTTGGAGCTACACCATAGGTTCTCTTATACCACCATCTCCAAGTATAGAAGAGAACAAAATTGTAGTCAATAGCCTAGATGGGAAAATCCTTTGCTTTGACCTTAACGGAAAAATCCTATGGCAGTATGAGATAGAAGAAGAGATCTTCTCTTCCCCACTCATAGCAGGAGATAAGGTATATATAAGCTCGGCAGGGGGTAAAATCTACTGCCTAAGCTTAAACAACGGTAATAAACTCTGGGAGTACAAGGCTTCTTTTCCTATCGTTTCATCTCCAGCCTTTTACGCAGACGGGATTTTCTTCACTGGAACCGATGGCTCCATGTACGCAATATCAACTAACGGAAGCCTTATCTGGTCAAAAAAAGTAGAAGGATCAATATACGCAACTCCAGCTGTAGAAGATGGAAAAGTTATAATAGGTTCTCTTACGGGTAAGGTCCACTGTATAGATGCTTATACAGGAAACATAATTTGGGACTTAGATTTGAACGATCCGATAGAAAGCAACATTTGCATAGATGATACGGGACAAATATACGTAGCAACTGCATCAGGTAAACTTTATTGCTTAGATATAGACGATGGAACCGAACTATGGCAGATCTCCTTCAGCAGTAAGATAGTCGGTTCTCCTGCTTACTACGATGAAAAGGTTTTCCTTTCCCTCTTCGATGGAAGCGTATATGCTTTAACTTCCAAGGGTAGAATCCTCTGGACATATAAAGCTGACGGAGCTTTAACCACATCTATCTGCCCCACAGATAATTACCTTTACTTTGGGGACTCCAAAAATAACCTTTATTGTCTTGATGCATCGAACGGAGAAAAAAAGTGGACCTTCACCTTAGACTCCCCTGCCTCCTCAGCACCTATAGCTAAAAAGGATAAGGTTGTTATAGGGACCCAAAAGGGCAAGCTCTACTGCCTAAAAGCAGAAGGCTCCGATGCCAAATGGCCAACATTCCAAGGTAATACTGCAAGAACAGGAAAAGAATCCAAATAAGCTTAAAAACCCCTTAAAATAGCCTTCTTATCCCAATTTACTACATCGCAAGCCTCATAGGGCTTAAAAAACCTAAAAGAGGGATCATAAGAGTTCTGAGGAATGAAAGACTGAAGTACATATCTTGCGCTCTCACCTATGATTTTTCTTATCTCTTTAACATCATCAGCATCAACAATAGATGGAACAACGGTTGTTCTAAATTCAACCTTAACGTTTAGCTTAAGAAGCAAATCTATACTTTTAAGGATAGAAGCCGTATCAACCTTAACTCTAGTTGCCATTTGGTATTTGGAAGGAGAAGTCTTGATATCCATAGCTATGAAATCAACAAGATCTTCATCGATTAAGAGCTTAAGCATATCTGGATTAGAGCCATTTGTATCAAGCTTTATCTTCCAACCTCTTGCCTTTATCTCCTTAAGAACTTTAGGTAAATCTTTATGAATAGTAGGCTCTCCCCCAGTTATCACCACTCCATCTAACCAGCCTTTACGGTTTTCCAAATGATCAAGCACCTCTATTAAGGGTATCCCCTCTCCTTCATAGAATACTATCTCATGATTATGACAGAAAGGGCAACGAAAATTACAGCCTGAGGCAAAAAGAACAGCTGTGATATTCCCCTCCCAATCTATAAAGCTCGTTGGAAGCCAAGTTACTAATTTAAAGCTCAAGCTATCTTCACCCTCTTTCTATCCTTTAACTCTGCACGCTTACCTTTATTCCAGCTTGACGTTCTTGTGAAGTAACCAGTTATTCGAGTTATACCATCCACGCTCTTGGAACCACAATAAGGGCAAGACTCTCTGAGACCTCGCGAGGTTTTACCACAACTCAAACAAACGGTGAACTCGGGAGAAAAGGCTATCTGAGTGTTTTGGCTATTCCTAAATGCTCTCTCAACAAATTTAGCAAGAGCTTTAGGATCCGGCTTATGCTCTCCCATCCACACATGGGTTATCGCCCCTGCCTTTATGAGGGGGTGGAACTCCCCCTCCTTGATAACCCGTTCAATTGGATCAATATCTACGGAGTAATTTATATGCGTGGAATTGGTATAGTAAACGCTACCATCTTGGATATTCCCTTTAACAACACGTACTGCTTTATCAGGATAGTGCTTAAGATCAAGCCTGGCCAAGCGATAAGCTGTTGATTCAGCTGGTGTTTGTTCGAGAACAAGCTTAAGGTTAAACCTCTCTCCAAGTTCCTTACATTTTAACGACATGTAATTGACTATAGCTAAACCTAACTTATAAGCTTCCTCAGACTCGTGAAGCTCATAACCAGTCCAATACTGGACCATTTCATTAAGACCAAGGAGCCCCACTAAGAAAGACAGCTTATTCCAGCGAAGATAGGGTTCCCCATCATGATCTATTAAGAGAAGAGCTAACGGACTTGATTCTCCTAAACTCAAAAGTTTTCTTATGAAATCTTTCTTCTGTAAATGTGCCAAAGTTGCGAGTTCCATAGCTTTATCTATGCCAGAGAACAAGTCCTCCTGAGTCTTAGCCTTATAAGCTATCCTAGGAAGGTTTATAGTGACATTTTGAAGCGCAGCAAACCTCATCTTCCAAGGAGTCACCGCTTCCCTCAAATCATCCTCGGTTAACTCAAACTGGAGCCTACAACATTCTGAAAGCTTTGCTTGTCCACCTCTGTCGAACACAAAATAGGTGTTTCCCTTCTCAGAAGAAACTTTACAAGCAAGTTCCAGAAACTCTTCCCATCCCGGCGTCTTAAAGAAGTCCTCAGTTATGTGTAAAAGAGGCTTAGGAAAGAAGAAGGGCTTTCCCTGAGCATCCCCCTCGAGATAAACCTCAAACAAAGCTTTCAAAAACCTCTGTGAATCCTTCAAATATTCCCCATAGGTTTTACCTGTAAACTCTCCTCTAGGCCCCAGCGCCGGAACGTCCCTAAAGTGAGCAGGTATCTCCCAATAAAGGTTTATATCCGTAAAGGCAACCTGCCCCCCTCTCCCTCCTGCAAGCTGATTAAATTCAAATATCAACATTTGAGCCAACTGCTTGACATCTCTATCAGACCTACCCTCAATAAAGGGAGCGAAAAATACGTTAACCGCATCCCAACCTATCGCACCTGCAAAATGATTTTGAAGAACAGATGTCATTTTCAAGAGATGAGCAAGCAAAACCTCAGCATGACGAGCAGGGTGAGAAACAGATGTAATAGAAGGGATGCTTAAACCGAACTTTATAACATAAGATGGAGATTGACCAGAACAATAAGGTCTATTTATCATGCCCAAGTCATGGATATGAATATCGCCTTCAAGATGAGCATCTGCTACATCTGGAGAAAAAACTTTCTTCAAGGCATATTCCTTTAGGATGGTTTCAGCTAATGTTAGGTTTATCGATTCGGGATTATGAGAAGTGTTGGAATTTTCCTTGTTCGGGAAAAAGATGACCTCCTCTACATCGTATATGGGCATACCCACACGAGCATGATCCATTATCCTACCAGGCAAACCATGCTCGAAAAGCTTAACGTTAACCAATTCTCTTATGAAAGCAGTAGTTATACGCTTTATACCGCTATTTAAGAGAATCTCTTCCACTTCTTTAGTTATCTGATGCGCTATTAGGGGTTCAACCTTCGCCTCCTTTATAAGAGCCTCATATATCCTTCGAGGATCCCAAGAGCTGGTTTCCTCCCTCGATATAGCCTCAACAAGAAGGGCTTTATCTGTAGTTTCACTAATGTCAAAGAGGCTAAGACTTTTTGGCATCTTCCTTCGCCTCCTTTATCTCTATCGTTTTATTTAAAAGTGTTTCAAGCTCCTTTATAAAATGGGTTAAATCTGTAAATTCCCTATAAACCGAAGCAAACCTAACATAAGCGACCTTATCGATTTCTTTTAAAGCCTCTATAACTTTTTCTCCTATCTCTTTACTCGTAACCTCCTTTCTCCCTTCAGCTCTAAACTCAGACTCTATCTCACTCGCTATCTCCTCTATTTTCTCTCTCGGGACAGGACGCTTTTCACAAGCCTTCAACAAACCTCTAACTATTTTCTCCCTATCAAACATCTCTCTTCTCCCATCCTTCTTTATAACAAGTATGGGAAGGGACTCGATTCTCTCATAGGTTGTGAACCTCTTTCCACAACCTAAACACTCCCTCCGCCTCCTTATAACTGACCCATCCTCAACGGGTCTTGAATCTATAACCTTGCTCTCTTGCTCTCCACAAAAGGGGCACTTCACATACATCACCTCAACATATAGAATCCATTTCTAATATATACCCCAATATATAGAAAGGAGAAACTGCGCTTGATAAAGAAACCTAAAGATAAGCTTTATAATAATAAGATAACAATCATATATGTGATAAAATAGAAGAAAAGGGGGGATTAGCTTGGGGAAAAAGCTTTACGTGGGAGTAATAGGTGGGGGTTATAATCTTAGCCAAGACGTTGAAGAAATTATAGTAAAAATGGGAAAAATCATAGCAAGAGAGGGATGGATAATAATCTGCGGTGGCAAAGGCGGAGTCATGGAAGCAATCGCGAAAGGAGCCTCTCAGGAAGGTGGAACAATTATAGGAATACTTCCCGGTACATCAAGAGATGAGGGAAATCCTTACTTAACTTATGCTATTCCAACCGCCCTTGGTCACTTTAGAAATTTCATCGTAGCTCAAGCATCAGACATACTAGTAGCATTCGAAGGGGAATACGGAACCTTAAGTGAAATAGCTATAGGACTAAGGTTAGGAAAACCAGTTATAAGTTTAGCTGGCTGGGAACTCGGTAGAAGAGGATTTAAGGCTGAGGGGATATACGAGGCTTCCTCACCTGAGGAAGCTATAGAACTAATAAAAAAGATCTTAAAGGTGGAAAGGAGGTAAGAAATGGAGTTCATTAAGAGAGTAGACCCTGAAATAGCCGCTTTAATTATGAGTGAGGATAAGAGACAAAAGGAGCATCTTGAGCTTATCCCTAGCGAAAATTTCACATCTCCAGCAATACTTGAAGCCCAAGGCTCCATTTTAACTAATAAGTATGCTGAGGGTTACCCTGGAAGGAAATACTACGGTGGGTGTGAGTACGTAGAAAAGATAGAAGAAATAGCTGCAAAAAGAGCCTGCGAGCTTTTTAAAGCTGAACATGCAAACGTTCAGCCTCACTGTGGGACCCAAGCAAATATGGCAGTTTACTTTGCCTTTTTAAAACCAGGAGATAAGCTTATGGCTATGAATCTATCTCATGGAGGACATCTCTCACATGGAAGCCCGGTTAACTTCTCTGGAATATTTTACGAAGTAATTCATTACGGAGTAGATAAAGAAACTGAAACCCTAAACTATGAGGAAATCTATAGCATTGCCGAGAAAGAGAAACCAAAGCTTATAGTTGCTGGCGCAAGTGCCTATCCTAGAATAATAGACTTCAAAAAGTTCAAAGAAATCGCTGATTCTATAGGAGCTTATTTAATGGTAGACATGGCTCATATAGCAGGACTAGTCGCAGGAGATGTTCATCCAAACCCAGTCCCTTTTTCAGATTTCGTAACATCTACAACCCATAAGACCTTGCGCGGGCCGAGAGGTGCTTTCATCCTATGTAAAGATGAATACAGCTCACAAATAGATAAAATGGTTTTTCCCGGAATACAGGGAGGCCCCTTAATGCACGTTATAGCAGCCAAAGCCATATGCTTCTTAGAAGCATCAAGACCAGAGTTCAAAAACTATTCTCAGAAAGTGGTAGAAAACGCGAAAACGCTCGCAAATTCGCTAAAAGAAAGAGGTTTCAGGTTAGTAAGCGGAGGAACAGATAATCATCTTATCTTGGTTGATTTAAGGAACTTCGACATCACAGGAAAGGAAGCTGAAAAGCTACTAGAAAGCGTTGGTATAACCGTAAACAAGAATATGATACCCTATGATCCAAAACCTCCCTTGATAACAAGCGGTATCAGACTCGGAACACCGGCCCTTACCACAAGAGGAATGGGTAAAGAAGAAATGGAAGAAATAGGCGACCTCATATATAGAACGATCAAGAACAGAGATAATGAAAAGGAACTTTCCATAGTAAAAAGTAGGGTAAAAGAGCTTTGCAAACGGTTCCCTCTATTCGCGTGGTAAAGGTTAAATCAGATAGCTTAAGCAAAATATACTTTCTCATAGAAAGTCTTTTTTCCTTCGGTTTACTCCCTATCAAGGTTTCAGAGGTCTTAGAATATCTTCCAGGAAATTGGGAAATTGAGCTCGTCCTCGCCTATTTTCTAAATGAGGATGAGCTCAATAATCTTATCTCTCTAATCCTCGCTAAAGGAGGTGAAGAGGAATGAAGATTCTTTTCGTTATAGACATGCTAAACGATTTCATAAATCCTCAGGGAAAACTCTACATTGGGGAGTCCGGAAGACGCATAATTCCATTCATCAAAGAAAAGGTAGAGTATTTCAGAAGAGAAGGCAAGGTTCTATTCATATGCGATGCTCACTCAGAGAAAGATAAAGAATTCAGCGATTGGCCTCCCCATGCGATTAAGGGAACATGGGGAAGCCAAGTGATTAAGGAGCTTGAGCCGAAAGAGGAGGACCTAATAATTGGCAAGGAAACCTATGATGGGTTCATAGGCACTGATCTTGAAGAGATCCTTAAAGGTTTATCCCCAAAGGAGATATACGTCGTCGGGGTTCTAACGAACATCTGTGTCCTTTACACTAGCGCACACGCTAAGATGCTCGGATACGATGTGAAAGTATATAAGGATGGCTGCGCAAGCATATCTAATGATAAACATACATGGGCCCTTAAAGAGATGGAGGAAAGCTTAAAGATAGAGATCCTATAGGCGCTCTATAACCATAGCTACGCCTTGTCCACCACCAACGCACAAGGTTACAAGACCAAACTGCTTATCATATGTATGAAGAGCATAAAGCAAAGTGGTTAATATCTTAGCCCCTGTAGCTCCTATTGGATGCCCTAAAGCGATAGCACCACCATGTACATTAACCTTCTCATGATCCAAATTAAGCTCTCTCTCCACAGCGATAACCTGGGCAGCAAAAGCCTCATTCAGCTCTATTAAATCTATATCTTTTAAGGACAGGCCTGCTAACGTAAGAGCCTTAGGCACAGCCTTAACCGGGCCTAATCCCATATGGTCAGGCTTAATCCCTACACTTGCGTAGGAAAGGATTCTAGCCAAGGGCTTTAATCCTTCTGAACGAGCCCAATCCTCATCAACCACAACAACGGCAGCAGCACCATCACATAAAGCCGAACTCGAACCAGCAGTTATAGTCCCATTTTCCTTAAAAACTGGAGGAAGCTTAGCAAGCTTTTCCAAAGAGGTATCACGACGTGGGATTTCATCTTCCTTAAATATAATTACCTGCCCCTTGGATCTTATCTCAACAGGTAAAATCTCTCGAAGGAACTTTCCAGAATCGATCGCAGCTATAGCTCGCCTATGAGACTCTAAGGCATATTCATCCTGCTCTCTTCGAGATATTTTATACTCCTCAGCTAATATTTCTGCCGTTTCCCCCATCATCATTTTAGCCATTGGGCAGAAAAACCCATCTCTGTAAAGAACATCGTATATCTCTTGATGTCCCATCTTATATCCCCATCTAGCTCCTTGAAGTAGATAGGGAACCTGGCTTGTGGCCTCGGTCCCCCCACCTACAGCAACCCTCTCTCTTCCTAAGAGTATGTTATCAGCTGCAAGCATAACTGCTTTCAACCCAGAGGCGCATCTCTTATTCACAGTAAAAGCTGGTACGTTCTCAGGTAAACCTGCGAACACAGCACTTATCCTGGCTACATTCGGCCCAGCACCTGCTTGCCATCCATTACCCATTATAACTTCACCAACTACTTCTGGAGAAATTCCAGCCCTATTTAAAGCTTCTTTTATAACCAAAGCCCCCAACTCCGCTGCGCTAAATGAAGATAAAGATCCACCAAACTTCCCTCCCGGGGTTCTAACAGCGGAAAGAATAACAGGCCTACCCATTTTTACACCTCCATAATACCCAAGGGTTCTCTAACCTTAAACTCCGCTTCTGTATACTCCTTGATCACCTCTACACTCGCCTCAGGAGCTATCTCGGTGAGAAGAAGACCACTCTTGGTAATTTCAAAAACAGCCAACTCCGTAAATATCTTATTAACTACCCTCCTACCAGTCAAAGGCAGAGAGCACTTCTTGACTATCTTAGGTTTACCCTTAATCGTATGAAGCATAGCCACAAAGACCTTCTTCGCCCCAGTTACTAAATCCATAGCGCCTCCCATACCTGGAATTAGTTTCCCCGGTATCATCCAATTAGCCAGGTTCCCCTCCTCATCCACTTCCAAAGCGCCTAAAACCGTTACATCTATATGCCCACCTCTAATCAAGCCAAAAGAAACATCGCTGCTGAAGAAAGACCCTCCTGGAAGAACAGTAACTTTTACACCACCAGCCCCTATTATGTCGATAGTTCCCTCCCCTTCCTTAGCCCTCGGTCCCATACCGAGCATTCCATTCTCAGTCTGAAAGATAACCCGAATCCCCTTGGGGATATAATCGGCTACAAGAGAAGGAATACCTATCCCAAGATTCACCACATCCCCATCTTTAAACTCTTTCGCAATCCTTCTGGCTATCCTAATCTCCGCTACTTCCTTTGGGATCTCAGGTAGCATAGTATTCACCCCCAGCCACAACTATCCTGTCAACCAATATGCCTGGTGTATGAACATCATTTGGGTTTATCTCACCAATGCCTACCACTACATCGACTTCCGCTATCACTATATCAGCAGCTGCTGCCATAAGAGGATTAAAGTTCCTTGCATTTCCCCAATACCATAGATTCCCCACTCTGTCAGCTTTCCTGGCACGTATTAAGGCAAAATCCGCTCTTAAGGGAAGTTCAAGGAGGTACTTTCTACCGTTTATTTCTATAACTTGCTTACCCTCCTCCGCTAAGGTCCCAACCCCTGTAGGGGTAAGAATTCCTCCAAGACCAAAACCACCCGCCCTTATTCTTTCTGCAAGCGTACCCTGAGGAACAAACTCCACCTCTAATTTCCCCTCATTATAAAGCTTTTGAGTAATCCTATTCAATCCTATGTGTGAGGCAATGACCTTTCTAACCTGCCCGTTCGCTATTAGCTTTCCATGACCCACATCTTCATAGGCAGTATCATTGCATATTAGGGTTAAATCCTTGACCCCTTTCCTTATAAGAGCTTCGATAAGGCTGTATGGAACCCCACCAACATTAAAGCCCCCTATCATGATCGTAGCTCCATCAGGAATATCCCTTACAGCCTCATCGGGACTCATTATGGGCTTAAAATAAGAACCCATATGAGAGAATCACCTCCTAAAGTAATATTTTCACTGATTCTTCCAAACCTTTCTTTAAAAGGGAGACTATCTCATCAGCCTCCTCCTTCTTCAGCGTTAGGGGCGGGGCTACCATAAAGTGATCTCCATTGACACCATCCGCCGCCCCGCTCCCAGGATAAACGAGTACCCCCCTCTCCATTAACACCTTAGCAACCTTAGAAGCAACGTTCTGCTTCCTAAGGAAAGGCTCTCTCGTTCTCCTATCCTTCACTATCTCGATCCCCCACATCATCCCTATACCTCTTATCTCTCCAACTATGGGGATATCCTCCAGCTCTACCCTCATTGCACGTCCAAGATATTCTCCAACTTCATGAGCATTCTGAATAAGATTGTGTTTAAGCATATATTTAATAACTGCCACTCCTATAGCACAAGACAATGGATTACCACCATAGGTATGGCCATGAATAAACTGTCCACTCCCCTTCTTCAAGACGTCCACTATCCTTTCACTCGCTATTACACCAGCTAATGGGCTATATCCAGCTGCCATCCCCTTTCCAAGAACTATCATGTCTGGAACGACACCCCAATGGTCTACTGCAAAGTTTTTACCCGTCCTTCCAAAACCACACATAACCTCATCTGCAATCAATAAGATATCGTACTTATCGCATATCTCTCTAACTATTGGCCAATACTCCGGAGGAGGAACCAAAGCACCTACAGTTGCTCCAACAACGGGCTCGGCTATAAAAGCAGCTATATACTTAGAACCCTCTCTCTTTATAACATCTTCCAATTCATAAGCGCATCTCAAACCACAATTAGGATATTCTAACTTAAAGTAGCAGCGATAACAATAGTGAGTAGATATATGGGGGAATTCCTTTAGCATCGGAACATAGGGCTTTCTTCTCGAAATATGCCCCCCAATAGCTAAAGCTCCAAGCGTATTCCCATGGAAGGAATTCCATCTTCCTATGATCACATATTTTGATGAATTTTCTCCGTCCCTCTCAATGAAATACTGCCTCGCGAGCTTTACAGCCGATTCAACAGCCTCAGATCCTCCAGAAACAAACCATGTATAATTAAGATCCCCTGGAGCAAGCTCTTTTATCATGTGAGCTAATTCAATGGCTGGTTCACTCACAAGCATGGACAAATGAGCGAAAGCTATCTTTTTGGCCTGTGCATACATCGCCTCTACGATTTCCTCAACCCCATGTCCTATGTTGGAAACAAGAGCCCCTGAACAAGCATCAATATATCTCTTGCCTTCCTTATCGTAGATGTATATACCCTCTCCCCTCTCAACTATGGGGTGATGCTGCTTAAAGTTTCGATAAAAAACATAATCACTTATCATTAGCTTTCCCCCCTTTATAACTTTCACGCCAATACACCGATTTCTCTTCCCATACCTTTTCCAAACCTTGTAACCTCTCCTTAATAGCTTCAAGATTTCTTAAACTTAGAGCAACAATTACCGCATTAACTAAACTCATGGGCCCTGTTAGTGAATCAACAAATGAAATGAAATCGGTTGGAACAGTCAAAACATAAGAAGCCTTCGAAGCTATTGGAGAAAGGTAATCATCAGTAATGGCTACAGTTTTCATCCCTCTATCTGCTGCAAAGGAGAAGAGCTCCACAGTTTCTGAAGAATACCTTGGAAAAGTTATGCCTATCACGACATCATCCTTATCTCCCAAAGTTAAGACCTCGTAGGAAAAATCTTTTCCTTTAAGAAGAACGGCCGGAAAACCCAACCAATGAAGATAGAAAGCCAAATAATAACCGATGGCATAAGCACTTCTGTGAGATACTATATATATCCTCTTAGCATTCTCCAGCGTCTCTATAACGTTATCAAAATCCCTAATGGAAACGGTTTCCAACAGAAGATCAAGCACTGCCCTATCTTTTTTAACGCTTTGAAACAAAATATGCTCCTCTTGCCCCTTCTCAAGATACATACTCAGCCTCTTAGAGGTATCCAGCCTCTCGATAACAACCTCTCTAAGAGCCTCCTTGAGCTCTGGAAAACCCTTATAACCAAGCAGTTGAGAAAACCTCACAACCGTGGACTCACTAACACCAGCCTTCCTACCGAGAACAGAAGCTGACATAAAGGCCACTTCTTCTAAATTCTGTAGAACATACTCAGCAAGCTTTTTTTGAGCTTGAGTAAGTTCTCCCTGCTTTCTCTTCAACTTCTCCATAAAACCTTCCTTTTGCAGGAAAATCACCTTCCTCTATAAATTATTGAAGAAAATTTTTCTTCTCAAAAGAGAGTATAACACTGCTCCTTTTCCTTGTCAATACCCCTTTTCAAAATAGCTTGGAAAAAGGCAAGTTAGGGTGTATAATTTAAAACAGCTTACTGGGGAAATCAAGGAGGGATAAGTCTTGCCTAATAATATTTACTCTAGACAAATTCCTCTATGGGGAGAGGAAGGTCAAGAGAAGTTAATGAAGAGCTCAATCGCAATCGTTGGTTGTGGAGGACTGGGAGGCTTTCTAATAGAAATTCTCGCCAGAACTGGTGTAGGAAGGATACTAGCTATAGATCCTGAGGTTTTCGAGGAAAGTAACCTAAACAGGCAAATCCTTTCAAAGATAAGTAATATTGGCAAATCGAAGGCAGAAGAAGCTTACATAAGGGTTAGGGAAATAAACCCTGAAGTCCAGCTTCTACCTTTGAGGGTTAGCCTTTCCGAGGAAAATGCCCAAAAACTTATCTCTGGCGTAGATGTAGTAGTAGATGCTTTAGACAACATTCCATCGAGAAGGACTCTTGTAAGAGCAGCTTGCTCCTTAGGTATACCCGTCGTTCATGGAGCTGTCCACGGTTGGTGGGGAAGAATATGCGTAGTGAGAAAAGAAGAAACGTTGAAAAAGCTTTATCCAGAAGGGGTGAAAGCACCAGAAGTTATACCAGCAATAGCGCCAGTTGTAGCCCTAACCGCTGGATATCAAGCGTGTGAAGTCCTTAAACTATTACTTAAGCTTGGCAATCCCCTTGAGAACAAATTGCTAATGATAGATGCATTGGAGGGTGAGATATTTATCGTAAACCTATGAGGCATAGGGTCGTTATCGGGTTAAGCGGAGGTGTGGATAGTGGGGTTTCGGCCTTTCTTCTAAAAGAAGAAGGGTTTGATGTGATAGGAGTGACCTTCATACTAAATAAAGGGCAAGATATAGAAAGGGTAAGGAAGATAGCAAAGGTATTAGATGCAGACTTAAAGGAAGTGAATTTAATAAATGACTTCGAACAAAAAATCATAAACTACTTTTTAGAAGAGTACTCCAAGGGAAGAACCCCAAACCCATGTGCTCTTTGCAATCGACTCATAAAGTTTCCGGAACTCTTAAAGCAGGCAATCTCTTTAAACGCCGACTTCATCTCCACAGGACACTACGCTCTAATAAGGCGAGAACCTTTCGGACTATTAAAAGGGAAAGACCCCAAAAAAGATCAATCTTACTTTCTCTCCCTGGTTGATCGGGAGATATTAAGGAAAACCATTTTTCCCTTAGGGGAAAGATCGCGAGAGGAAGTCATAAACTTGGCAAAAAAAATCGGAATAGATAAATTTGTAAGCTTTAAGGGAAGTCAGGATGTATGCTTTATCGAGGGTAGCTTCAGAAACTTCATCAAGAAAACTCTGAGGGATAAACTTAAAAGGGGGTTAATAAAGGACCTGTCTGGGAAGACACTCGGAGAGCATGAAGGAATCGCCCTTTATACCGTAGGGCAGAGAAGGAGGCTTAATGTCGCAACAGGTATAAGGCAATATGTGGTAGCCTTAGATGCAGAGAACAACGAAGTTATCATGGGAAGATTTGAGGATTTGCTTAGAAAGGATTTCATAGTTAATAATGTTAACTGGTTCATAGATGAGTCCGAGATTCAAGGAGAAGTGAAGGTTAGGTATCATACGCCACCTTCGGAAGCTCGCGCCATACCTATAGGAAGCGGAAGGGTAAAGGTAATACTAAAGGAACCCCTAGCCGCTATAACACCAGGACAGTTAGCTACCTTTTATATAAAAGACCAGGTTGTATGGGGAGGAATAATCGAATGACTAAAATATGTCAATCCTTAAACGAATTTTCAAGGGAGCTAATCTATCCCCTATTCCCTATATTCATTACGAAAGTCCTAGGTTTTAGCATCCTTCAGCTAGGGGTAATAGAAGGGGCTTCTGAAGCGGCATCAATTTTGACAAAAAGAGCCATTGAAAGAAAAAGTGAGAAAGAGACACATAAAGTTCTTCTTCCGCTTTTAACACTACTTGTTTCTTCTATAACAAGGCCTCTTTTTGCTTTTTTCGAGGGCATATTTCCTATTTCTTTAATAAGATTCGCTGACAAGCTCGAAGGAAACAAGAGCATGATTGCGAAGCTTTTAGGCCCCTTAGCCGCATTCTTGCTCCTTCCATACTTGGATTTTAATTACAAAAAACTTTTTCTCATAACAGTTATCCCGGGCGCAATAGTGGCTGTCTTAATCTACATATCAATAAGGGAACTTCCTCGATCTGTAAAGGTGGATAAAGAAAGCGAATTTCTTCAAGGTAAGAAAAGTAAAACCTTAATTTTACCAAAGATCTTCTTTAGTTTAGGAAACCCAAGTGGATCCTTTCTTATGCTTCGGGCACAAGAGTTAGGAAGTACAACCTCTGTCCTACCAATACTCTGGCTTATTACGAACTCTTTCCTCATACTATCATCCCGCTATGGAGGGAAAACAAAGAATAAAAGCAAGACCTTCCTTATAGGGATCTTCCTTCGCTCTATAGCTTATATCTCATTCACTTTCATTCCATTCGATTCCCATCTTTGGCTTCCCTTTGCCCTTTATGGAACAGCTATGGGATTAACAGAAATACCAGGGGGGAAATCCTATTTCGAGAGCAAAAGAGATAAAACAAATAGGATTCCCCCCTATCTACCACCGTTAGCCGAAGGGCTAACTCCCATCATTGCAAACTCTTTTATTGGCTTCCTTTGGAACTGGTGGAGCAGCTTCTTAGCTTTTATGATTTGTGCGGGATTGAATTTAATAGCATTAGGCCTTCTCTTTCTCCTTACTCCCTCTGATAACAGCTAAAAGCTAAAATAGCCCGCTTATATTACCCATTGAATCCACATCTACAAGCTCAGCGGCTGGTCGCCTAGGTAAACCAGGCATGGTCATGATATCCCCCGCTATAGGAACTATAAAACCGGCTCCCGCAGATAGAAGCACTTCTCTGATCCTTATCTTAAAGCCTTGAGGTCTACCTTTGAGATTAGGGTCATCTGAAAGTGAAAGCTGCGTCTTAGCCATACAGATCGGCAAGTTACCATATCCCATCTTCTCTAACTCCTTTATCTCCTCTTCTGCCCCACGATCATACTCAACCCCATCAGCACCATACATAAACTTAGCTATCTTCTCTATCTTATCCTTTATAGGGGCTTTTAAATCGTAAAGATATCTAAAGCTAACTTCATCCTCCTCTATAGCTTTAAGGACCTCTTGAGCTAACTCCTTTCCACCCTCTCCCCCTTTCTCCCAAACCTCTGAAAGCGCAAACCTGGCACCAGCAGCCAAAGCAACATCTTTCACAAGAGCAATTTCATCTAAGCTATCTGAGACAAATCTATTCAGAGCCACAACCACAGGCAAACCATAAAACTTCACATTCTCTATGTGTTTCTTAAGGTTCTCACACCCTAAGCTTAAAGCTTCAAGATCAGGCTTGCTTAACTCCTCCTTAGACTTACCTCCATGCATCTTAAGGGCTCTAACCGTAGCTACGATAACCACAACCTCCGGCTTAAAACCTCCAACTCTACAAACTATATTGAAGAACTTCTCAGCTCCCAGATCGGTTGCAAACCCCGTTTCAACTACCACATAATCTCTTAGCTTCAACGCCATCTTGGTAGCTATTATACTGTTAGTTCCATGAGCTATATTGGCAAATGGACCTCCATGGATAAACGCAGGAACACCCTCTATCGTTTGAACAAGATTAGGACTTAAAGCATCCTTTAGCAAGGCAGCCATTGCCCCTTGAGCCTTTAAATCCCTGGCCCTAATATATCTGCCATCATAGCCTTTACCTATGACTATGCTTCCAAGCCTCTCCTTGAGCTCATCTAAGTCCTTAGATAAACAAAGGATGGCCATTACTTCAGATGCAGCTGTAATATCGAATCTGCTCTCCCTGGGAAAACCATTAGATGGGCCACCAAGACCTATGACCACCCTCCTTAGAGCTCTATCGTTCATATCAACAACGCGCCCCCATCTAACCTTTCGAGGATCAATGCCAAGTTCATTTCCCTGATGAATATGATTATCTATCATCGCGGAAAGGAGATTATGTGCAACACCCACTGCATGGATATCACCAGTAAAATGAAGATTTATATCCTCCATAGGAAGAACTTGAGAGTATCCCCCGCCCGCGGCACCCCCCTTCACACCAAAGCACGGCCCCAACGAAGGCTCCCTCAGGCAGAGCATGGCTTTCTTACCTAACCTAACTAGCGCTTGGGTTAAACCTATGGTAGTTGTCGTTTTACCTTCACCAGCAGGCGTAGGGGTTATAGCTGTTACCATTATCAGTTTTCCATCATCTCTGCTCTCTAACTCTTTTAAGTAGCGCCAATCAACCTTAGCCTTATACCACCCATAAGGAATCAGCCTGTCCTCAGGTATGCCTAAACTAGAAGAGATCTCGCTTATCTTTCTAAGCTTAGCGTTCCGAGCGATCTCAATATCACTCATCATATAGACCCCCCCATAAGTATAGTTAATGTCTGAAATGCCTATCCTCAACAAATATTAAGTCTATACCTAACTCCTCTGCTCTCCTCCTTACTTCATCATCCTTCTTAGACCCCTTTGGAGCTATCACTAACCTTATTCCGTACTTATTAGCCTCATCTATGCTATCAGTAAAAGGGAAAAACCCATCACTTGCGAGGACCCCTCCACTACACTTTCCCTTCGCTCTTTCAAGAGCTATCTTCACAGCATATATCCTACTGGGTTGCCCACCGCACAAGCCTAAGGTTGCACCATTCTTCGCCACCACAATAGCGTTAGAGTAAAGATGCTTAACCACCTTAAAAGCAAATATTGCATCCTTATCAACTACACCTTCAAAATTGAAGCCCCTATCCGGTTCTTGAACTAAAACTCCAGAGAAGGCAACCTTTAAATCCCACTCTACATCCCATGACTTTGGGACCAAATACCTCCTATTCAAAGGAATGTCTGGAAGGTCTGGAAGAACTAAGAGATCAAAGAACTTCTTTTCAACTAAACCCAACGCCTCACGACTCGGAAAGACATTAAAGGCAACTATCCCTCCATAAGCCGAAACAGGATCGCACTCGAAAGCCTTTAAGAAAGCATCTTCAGAGGAAGAAGCTATCGCCACTCCACAAGGTGAAGCATGTTTTATTATAGCGCACGCAGGCTCATCAAACTCTCTTACTACAAGCCAAGCTCGATAGGCATCGAGTATATTGTTAAAAGATATTGGCTTATCTCCATAGTAATAAAAGGGAGTCCCATCACTTAAAGGATAAAAGAAACCGCTTTGGTGAGGGTTTTCTCCATATCTTAATGAAAGTACATTCCCTCCCTGGCCTATCCAAAGAGATATCTCAAAATCATATAGCATCGTTTTTCTAAACGCCTTAAAAGCGAGTTTCTTTCTTTCCTCGAGTGAAAGAGAACCCTCTTCATCAAGTCTCCTCATTATGAAGTCATAATCCTTCTTATCACATACAACAATAACGTTCTCAAAGTTCTTAGCGGAAGCCCGAAGTAAAGCGACACCTCCTATATCTATGTTATCTATACTTTTGAAACCTTTAAAGGGATAAAGATCTACTGTAACTAAATCGAATTTTTCGCTAAACTCTGGATCACCAGGTCTACAAAGAATCCTTGAAAAAACCTCTTCGTTAAGTGTTTTAACTCTCCCCCCGCATCGTTCTGAGAAACCCGTGATAAGGGAAAGTCTTTTAACCTTTAACCCCTTATCTTCAAGGTACTTGGCCGTTCCATCAGAAGCGAAAACCTCTACTTCTCTCTCTATCAGGAACCTAACGAAGTTTTCAGCACCACTTTTGTCACTGAGCGCAAAAAGGGCTCTCTTAACCTCCTTCAGCATGTTAAGTGAAACACCCCCATCACCCTTTTCTTGGTGCTAAGATCATTATAAACTTTACAAGCCTCACCCGTAGGCAAAGCTATTACCTCTATACCTCTTGCCCTCATCTCAAGCATGACCTCATCCATCACCTTCATTATCCCACTCGCCCCCGTTCCAACAACAAGTACATCAATGACTGCCTTTGAAAGATACTCTCTTATATCCTCCAGGTGAAGCTTATGTCCCTCCAAACGCCACCAATCTGAAAAAACCCCCTCAGGAAGGATAACAACATCACTTTCATACCTAATGCCATCTATAACTATCTCTCCGAAACTGTACTTATCTATCTTAGGAGGTCCCATAGCTCTCACCCCCTCCGAACTTTTCATACAAAGAAATATTAACATAGAAAGCTAAATGAAACAACTGGACAATTGCTTTATTTTGACCTTAGCTATATAATCATTATGGGGTAAAAGATGAAGACAAGAGGGGTGGCACAAAGCAATCTGATATTCAACGCAGTTATACTAATAGGAGCAGCTGGAGTAATAATCCTTTTATTAGCCATCTTCTTAACGCTGCTGGTCCATTCCATCCCTTCACTTAAAGCCTTCGGTATAAGTTTCTTTTTCGGAAAAGAGTGGGATCCAGTAAACATGAAGTTTGGTGCTCTTCCCTTTTTAATTGGAACGTTAATCACGTCTCTCTTAGCTTTACTAATATCTATTCCTATATCCATGTCTATATCCATTCTATTAGGAGAGTATTTGAAGGAAGGGATGTTTTCATCACTTCTAAGAAATCTTACAGAGCTCTTGGCTGGTATACCTTCCGTCATCTATGGCTTTTGGGGGTTATTCGTCTTGGTCCCTATAGTTAGAGAGTTCGAAGCTCTTATAGGGATTCCACCCGTGGGGGTTGGAATATTTACCGCATCCCTGATATTAGCTATAATGATAATTCCATACTCTAGTTCCTTAGGAAGAGAAGTTATAGAGCTTGTGCCCAGCGATATTAAAGAAGCGGCTTACTCTCTTGGAGCGACAAGATACGAGGTTATAAGATATGTGATCTTACCATATGCTCGCTCCGGTATCTTCGCCGGTATACTCCTATCCCTGGGAAGAGCCCTTGGAGAAACGATGGCTGTAACAATGCTTATAGGGAACTCTAACAAAATTCCAGAAAGCATTTTCTCTCCGGGAAATACTATGGCAAGCGTAATAGCAAATGAATTCACCGAAGCCACTGAAAAACTACACCTATCCTCATTAGTAGAGATAGGATTATTTCTCCTTATAATAACTACAATCATAGGATTGATTGGGCGATACATAATTAAAAGGATCAGCTTAAAGGAGACAGAACATGCCTAAAGTAAGGAGTGAAAAAAGCAGAATAATAAAGGACAAAATCTTTAAGATCGTGATATTTCTACTGGCAACGATTACGATAATACCTCTATTTCTCATTCTCTATTACATAGTTCAAAAGGGGTTAAAGGTTGTCAGCCCAGAGTTCCTACTGAGCCTCCCTAAGCCTCCCGGGGAGGAAGGAGGAGGCATATTAAACGCATTAATTGGAACTGGTATAATTATAAGTTTAGCAAGCATTATATCAATACCCCCCGGTATAGCAGCTGGTATATATATGGCAGAGAGAAAGGAGAGCAAACTCTCAGCACTGGCCAGGTTGTGTGTAGAGGTTTTGCAAAGCATACCTTCTATAGTAGTTGGAATCGTAGCATATATTTGGATAGTTATGCCCATGCAAAGTTTTTCAGCCCTCTCAGGTGGAATCGCTCTCGGTATAATAATGTTCCCCGTAGTTGTAAGAACAACTGAGGAAACGATGAAGTTCATCCCAGGAACATTAAAAGAAGCAGCTTTGGCCCTCGGTGTGCCTTACTACAAAGCTATATTGAAGGTTGTTCTACCCGCAAGCTTAAGCGGCATATTAACTGGTGTATTAATAGGAATAGCAAGGATAGCAGGTGAAACCGCTCCCCTTTTGTTTACTGCCTTTGGTAGTCCTCATCTAGAACTTAACCTCTTTAAGCCGATGAGTGCTCTGTCTTTGTTCATTTTTAATTACGCCACAAGCCCATATGTGGAATGGCACGAATTAGCATGGGGAGCATCTTTCATATTGGTAAGTATGGTATTAGTGATAAACATAATAGCGAGGGTGATAGCTAAAAGATGGAAAACGAGATTTTAAGAACCGAAAATCTCAAGGCTTATTATGGGAACCAGGAGATATTGAAGGGAATAACGATCTCATTCCCTCAAAACAGGGTTACAGCTGTAATGGGACCTTCAGGATGTGGCAAGACTACCTTCATAAGATGCTTAAATCGCATGCATGAACTGTCTCCAAACGCAAGGGTCGAAGGGAAAGTATTTCTTCACGGTGAGGATATATACGCTATAGATCCTATGTTAGTCAGAAGAAAAATAGGGATGGTCTTCCAACGCCCTAACCCTTTCCCTACCATGAGCATATACGATAATGTGATTGCTGGATATAAGCTAAATGGAATTAAGCTACCTAAAAACGAGATGGACAGAATAGTTGAAGAATCGCTTAAAAAGGCAGCTTTGTGGGACGAAGTTAAGAACCACTTACACAAGCTTGGGACATTCCTATCAGGGGGGCAACAGCAAAGGCTTTGCATAGCTAGAGCCTTAGCTATGAACCCTGATGTCTTACTCTTAGATGAGCCCACCTCAGCCCTTGATCCTATAGCTACTTCAAGAATAGAAGAGTTAATGATAGAGCTTAAGAAAACAGTAACAGTTATACTTGTTACTCATAACATAGCCCAAGCGGGAAGGGTTTCAGACTATGCGGCTTTCCTTTATCTTGGAGAGCTTGTAGAGTTTGGTCCAACAAGAACGATGTTTACTACTCCAAAGGATAGAAGAACGGAGGAATTCCTCACGGGAAAGTTTGGTTAAAAACTGATGAAGTGTGTACTACTCTTTTCGGGAGGATTAGATAGCATTTTAGCTGCAAAGTTACTTCAAAATGAAGGAATAGAAATACTCTTGTTATTTTGTTCTTCCCCATTTTGGGAAAGCACCAATCCAACTAAGGCAGCTCAGAACCTTGGCCTTCCCTTAGAAATAATAGATATCGGTGAAAAAATCTGGAACGCTGTTAAAAGACCCAAGTATGGTAGAGGGCGAGGAGTAAACCCCTGTATAGATTGCAAGGTAATAATGCTTAAGGAAGCTAAAAATTACATGAAAGAAACCAGAGCAAAATTCGTTGCAACTGGTGAGGTATTAGGCGAAAGGCCCATGTCCCAAAGAAGGAAAATCATGGAAGTAATAGCCCAAGAAAGCGGTTTGAAAGATATCTTACTTCGACCGCTCTCTGCGAAGCTATTACCTCCAACCCTACCGGAAAGGGAAGGATGGATCAAGAGAGAAAACCTATTGGACATAAAAGGTAGAGCAAGAAAGGTACAAATAGAACTCGCTCAGAAATGGGGTATAGATTTTTTCCCGTCTCCAGCAGGAGGATGCATCCTAACGGATCCATCCTTCTCAAGAAGAGTCAAGGACCTTCTAAAGTATACCCCTGAAGCAACTCTAAAGGATGCAGAACTACTAAAATATGGAAGACATTTTAGGCTCGAACGAGATATAAAGCTTATCGTTGGTAGAAACGAAAAGGAAAACGAAATATTACTCAGGTTCCTTATGCCTTCTGATATCCTTCTCACAGCTAAAGACTTTCCAAGCCCCTTAGCAATACTTAGAGGAAATAAGATAACTCCACCTATATTAAATTTAGCCTGTGGAATCGTCTTAAGATACAGTGATGCTCCTTCAAATTCCATAGGCGAAGTTAAGGTCGTAGGTAAGGAAGGAGAAGTCACCTTCATAACGAGAAAACTATCCCCCGAAGAAGTAAAGAAATGGATCATATAAGACCTTAGAAGCAACTATTCCTTCAAGATAATATTAGAGAAGATAATTTTTCTTCACAAGAGACTACCTCCTTGACAATATTTATTAGTAATGTTATCTTTAGAAAAAAAGAATTTTTAAATAGGAGGTGAAATTAGTCATGTGTAAAAAGGTGGCAAGTGTTTTGTTAATACTCTCTTTTACGTTGGCGGTGCTTTTCTCCTTTGGAAGTGTTACAGTAGCTGCCAACAAATTTGAGGTTACGATTTATACTGGTTCTGGACCTGGAAGCGTATACTTTGCCATAGGTTCCATGCTCGCTAAGGTAATCAATCAGAAGAGCCAAACGCTGGCAGCTAAGGGAGTTACGAGCGGAGCGAGTGTAGCTAACGTAAAAGCTATAGCAAAGGGGGAAGCTCAGGTAGCAATCGCTCAAAACGACGTAACTTACTATGCAATTAAGGGCATCGCTCAGTTTGAAGGAAACCCAGTAAAAAACATAAGAGCCATTGCAACGCTCTACCCCGAACCGCTTCAATTAGTAGTGAGAGCAGACAGTAACCTAAAGAGTTTAAACGACCTCGTAGGTAAGAGAGTAGTCGTTGGGGCAGCGGGCAGCGGTTGTGCTCAAACAGCGGAGAGGGTCCTCAAGGCAGCAGGAGTGTGGGATAAGATAAACAAGATATATCAGACCTTTGAAGAAGCCGCTCAGAGTCTGGTTCTTGGTCAAGTAGATGCGGAATTTACAATCATTGGCTACCCTGCACCTGCCATAGAGATGATAGCTGTGAATGTCCCCGTTAACCTTATATCAATCCCCGACGATATCGTTAAAAAGCTTCACGACCAGGGTTACCCCTTCTACGTAAGGGTAACTATACCTAAAGGAACTTATAAAGGAATGGAAAACGATGTTCAAACCATAGCGGTCAAGGCTACGCTCGTAGTAGATGAAAAGCTTCCTAACGATGTGGTATATGAGATAACGAGGGTTCTTTACACCAGCATTGATGATCTTGCAACAGCTCACCAGCTTGCAAAGCAGATAAAGATGAGCGATGCCTTTGAAGGAGTAACTATACCTCTTCACCCAGGAGCCATAAAGTTCTTTGAAGAAAAGGGGCTTAAGATTCCAGAAGAGCTTAAGCGTTAAGATAGCCTTAATCTTAACGCTATTGGGAATATCCCTTCTACCGATCAATGTTTTGGAAATACAGACGGAAGAGGGAACAGAAACCTGTTCCCTCTTCCTTAATCCAGAGATAATCCTTGAGGTATACTACACACATAGCGTTTCCCTAACCGCTGTCGTAGATATTTACAGGATAAATAAGAACGGAATATGGGCAATAGAGGAAAGATGGCAACAGTTTGACGCAGGTCAACCAATTGACTTTAGCAAAATCGAAAAGGGCTTTTTTATAAAGGAAATGAATATGTTTCTAGGAAAGGAGTGGAGTTATTGGTTTATCCCTCTAAACAGGGCAAGTATAAAATTAGGGTCAAAATATGTATTCCATGAGATTAAAAAGGAAGGAAAGGTTATATTTAGAGTTAAAAGAGCTCCCTTTCTCTTTACTTTAATAAATTAGGAGGGAGGAAGATGGAAAATAAAGAAAGCAAAGTTGCGATTGTTATTGAAAAGACTCGAAGTTTACCGCAACCTTTAGACTTGCTATTAAAAATTGCCGCCATTTCTGTAGGAGTATATGAGATACTTTTCATATTTAGATTTCACTTTTATATTTATGATCTTCTGGCTAAACTAGGAATAGAAATCCCCATACTCCAGCAGGGATTTCAGGATAAGCAGGGTATGGCTTTCGTACTAGGAATGTTGCTTCTGATAGCCTTCTTACGTTATCCCTCAAGAATAAAAGAGAAATATGTTGTAAAGGTTCAATTCTATGACTATATTTTGATTATTCTCGGGCTTGCAAGCATGTTTTACATGTTCGTGAGGTACCCCGCATTCACGGTATATTACGAGGTATATAAATGGGATATTCCTTTTGGCCTCATAGCTATAGCCTTGGTTTTGGAGGCAACGAGGAGAAGCTTGGGCTGGATTCTTCCCACCATAGTTCTTGTTTTCTTAGTTATAGGTATAAGAGATACTAACTATAACTGGGGTAGGTTTGTTCAATATCTTTACCTTGACCAAGGGATCTTTGGGATACCCTTTTTTGTTATGACAATATACGTATTTGCATTTATATTTTTCGGCGCCTTTCTTCTAAAGATAGGAGTCAGCGATTATATGACTCAGCTAATGATATCCATCTTCGGAACACGCCCTGGAGGGCCCGCTAAGTCTGCAGTTGTCTCAAGCGCTCTCATGGGAACGGTAAGCGGAAGCTCGGTAGCAAATGTGTTGACCACAGGAACTTTCACCATCCCCTTAATGAAAAAGGCAGGTTATCCTCCGGAAATTGCTGGAGCGGTTGAGCCTGTCGCCTCTACAGGTGGACAACTAATGCCTCCAATAATGGGAGCAGCAGCTTTCATAATGGCTCAGTTCCTGGGCATACCTTATAATAAGATAATAATCGCTGCAGTGATTCCAGCCCTTGTATACTATATAGGAGTTTATATATTTATAGATCTTGAAACGAAGAAACTGGGACTAAGAGGCTTACCTAAGGAGCTGCTTACGCCAGTTCGCTATTTTGTGAGGAAGCTTTACCTCATGCTTCCCATAGTGGTCATAACAGTTGCCCTCGTATGGGGGATATCCCCCCACATAGCTGCCATCTCTTGCTTAGGTATAGCTATATGGGTCGCTTGGGTATCAAAAGACAACATACCTGGAAATGAAAAGATCTACGCAGGATTAGTTATTCTCACCACTTTTTTGATGTTTACAGAAGATCATATAGCGAAAGAGGTTTCCTTGATTTTCCTAAGCTTTTTAACTTTACTGATCCTAATAGGACTTTTCCTGAAAAAACACATCAAGTTCAACGAAAAGTTCTTTATAAGCCTGCTCTTCATCGGTTTTTTAGCTTTAGCTAAACATATGGGAATAAGAAAAGAATCAGTATTGTTCATGAGTGGTGTATTTGGAATAGTCTTGTCCCTTTTCATAGGGCTCCTCTCTAAAAGCGATGACGGAAAGAAAATGTTTGATGCAACTTTCGATTCCTTGATCGACGCCGGAAAAACAAGCGTTACAGTCATGCTTGCAGCTGCCAGTGCTGGCTTAATACAAGGAGTTTTAACCATGACTGGACTGGTAACAAGCTTAGGATATAAGCTTGTGGACCTAACAGGAGGCATACTTATACTAATACTCTTAATGAGCATGATATTTAGTCTAATACTAGGTATGGGAGTACCAACAACGGCAAACTATGTTATAACATCCCTCGTTGCAGCTCCTGCAGTATACAAAGCTGTGTCTAACATAGGAGGAGTATATTTAGAAAAGGTCCTTGGATATGGTCCCGCAGTAGCATTGCTTGCTGCTCACTTTTTTGTCTTCTACTTCGGTATTCTAGCAGATCTCACACCACCAGTAGCTCTAGCTTCTTACGCTGGTTCAGCGCTCGCTGGAGGCGATTTCTGGAAAACCTCGATAAATTCCGTAAAGTATGCCTTGGCTGCATTCATTGGCCCCTACATCTACTTCTATAACCCTGAGATGTTTATCATAACTGTAAGCTCTTGGAATCTGCTCTCTATATTAAGAATTCTATACTGCTTTCTATCTACCATATTAGCGATGTACATAATAGCAATAGGGGTAACAGGTTATCTTAAAGGGGAACTCAGGATTCCACTAAGGTTGCTTCTAGTAGTGATAGGTACATTAACTGCCACCTTAAACCCAATCTTAGTTGCTTTAGGCTTAGGGATATTTGCAGTTGTGTGGATTGCCAAGAAAAAGACAACTTTAAACCCTTGATCATTCATTCTTAAGGTAGATGTTTCCACAACTTTCACACTTTACAATATCTACGTCGAAAGTTTTCCTTAAAATATTTAAGGTTAGATTTTCGTGAAGAGAACCAAAAGAAAGCATCTCGCCATCTTTAAGAAACATAATCTTATTTATCCCTTGGAAGGCTATGTTTAGCTCGTGAAAAACAGATATTATAATTAACCCTCTATCCAAAAGTTCCCTAAGAAGCTTAAACAAAAGAGCCTGGTACTTCAAATCAAGATGGCTTATCGGCTCATCAAGAAGAAGTATCTTGGGGGTCTGCGCCAGAGCCTTAGCTATAATTACACGCTTAAACTCACCACCGCTTAAAGAGGACAAGCTCCTATTACGCAGATCTTCTAACGCAAGTTTGGTGATCGCCCACTCTACTTCTTTCCTACCTCTTCCCCCATAAGGATAGCGTCCCATGGCTACTACCTCTTCTACAGAAAATGGGAAGATAAAGTTTACCTCTTGGGGGACCACAGCTACTATCTTAGCTCTCTCTCTCGGCGGAAGAGAAAGGAGATCAACCCCTTCAAAACAAGCACTTCCCGAAAGGGGCTTAACAACGCCAGATAAAAGCTTTATCAAAGTGCTCTTTCCAGCACCATTAGCTCCAAGAATAGCTAAAAAATCCCCTTTTTCTAATCTGAAATTTATATCCTTCAAAACAAGCTTACCATTATAGGCAACAGAAACACCCTTAACTTCAAGCATCGCTTTTACGCCACTTCCTTAAGAGGTATATAAAGAAAGGAGCTCCTCCAAGGGCGGTTATAAGCCCCACGGGAACCTCAGCGGGAGAAACTAAACTCCTTGAAAGGGCATCTGCCAAAACTAAGATCCCCCCTCCCAACAGCACCGAAAAAGGCAATAAAACCTTATGATCAGGGCCTAACATTATCCTGACAATGTGAGGAGTTACTAACCCCACAAAACCTATAATACCAGACGAAGCTACAGAAATAGCAGTGATAAGTGAAGAAGAAATTAAAAGGCTTTTCTTAACCCTTCTTACGTCAACGCCCATCTGAAGCGCATGCTCATCTCCCCAGAGCATTATGTTAAGATCATCAGCATGTCTGACTAAAAGGAAAAAAGTGAAGAGGAATATTGGGAAACCCCTGATGACATTGCCCCACGAGGAGGTCCCGAAGCTCCCCCACATCCAAAAAAGCAACCCATGAAGCTCTCTCCCAACCATATACATCAAGAAACCCAACAAGGCGGAAAGTAGCGCATTTATTGCAACACCAGCGAGAAGGAGATCTTCCGTGGGGAGAAACCCATTTCTAACCGCTATTTTATAAACCAATATCAGAGAAAACATAGAACCCAAGAAAGAACAAAGCTCTATACTCCAAGCAAGTTTCAACAAAATACTTATGGAAACGCCCACAGCAGCTCCTGCAGATACCCCAAGAAGATAGGGTTCTGCAAGGGGATTTCTAAAAAGAGCTTGTAATACCGATCCTGAAAGAGATAAGGAAGCTCCCACCATAAAAGCGTTAATTATACGTGGTAGCCTTATCTTCCAGAAAACAGGAGATCCAGTCATAATTTCTCCAAGGCTTATTCTAACAGAACCTTCAAATAGAGATATAAATATGGAAAATATTAAGAGAAGGAATATTAAAAGCCCTCTTCTTTTCATTTAAGCTTAAACTCCACCTTCTTTCTGACCACACACTTTATAGGGTTACCATTAATCTTAGCAGGAACGAACCTCCATTTCTTAGCTTCCGTAACAGCCGCTTTATCAAGAACTTCGTATCCAGACGACTCTATAACTCTCACATCACCGACACTCCCATCGATTAATACCTCTATTTCCAAGAGCACACATCCCTCATATCCCATTTTTCTCGCAATGAGAGGATAAACGGGCTCACTTAACCTTAGAAGTTGAGGAGGCATCACGGCCTGATGAAGATCAGAACTATCCATCTCTTTAAAATGTGGAGAATTTCCTCCAACAGCAGAGCCTTTATGACCAATCTCTCGATTATCCCCACTCCTATTAAGTTCACCAGTTTTTTCAACCTTCGCATCTCTTTTAGGAGCATGCTTTATACTAACTTTAAGGGATCCCTTCAAGTGAAGCGAGGCTTTCCCTTCGATCCTAAAATTTTTCCCGCTTAACAGATGAAAATCTCCACCTATGGAAGCTCCTTGGGACACCAACCCCTTTAAGAGTTGAACCTCACTCGCCTTCCACTTTTCCTCCTTCACCTCAACGAGGTCCACCCATATAGGCGAGGAAAGATCTAAGATAGTTAAAGACGGTAAGAGACTTACCAAGATCAAATGAAAAAAGAAAGATAAGGACAAAAAGGCATAAAATCTAGTGTTCTGGCTCCACAACCAGTCCTAACCTCCTTACCCCCATCTTCTTAAGCTCGCTTATCAAAGCTACGACCTTACCATATTCAGCTCCTTTATCCCCTCTTATTAAATATTTCACTTCAATCCCTGTAGTTTCCACACGCTTGGGTAACTCAGAAAGGCTTACAACTTCCTTATCCCAGTATATATCTCCCCCTTTAGTCAAGGTTATAACTACGACCCTTTCCTCATTAGAAGGTGAAGATAAAGCTTTGGGAAGCTCCACGTTTACAAGAAAGGGAACGAAGGCTGTAGTTAAAACAAAAAATACTATAAGCTGAAGTATTATGTCTATCAAGGGAGTAAGATCTATTCCAACATCCTCTTCCTTTAGTCTTTTCCTGCCCATCTCTCAAACACCTTATATAAGATACCAATACCTTCCACTATCCTGGGAGAAAGCCTAAAGATGAGATCCCCATCTATCTCATACACATTTCCTCTTTCCACGGCCCTTATTCCTTTACCGCTTAGGGCTTTCAATAATCTATCCCTACTAAGCCCCATTCCGCCATTCCCCCCAGCGACCAAAATTATATCAGGGTCCCCCAAAATTAATCTCTCTATGCTATATATAGGAAAGTAAGCTTCTAAGTCCGATGTTATACTAAAGCCGCCCGCTATTCTAATGACCTCGTGAATATAACTTCTCCTCCCAATAGTTGCCAAGGGAGAATCCCAAAGAGCAAGAAAAACCTTAGGGTGCGCCTTCAAAGCCTTGCCTCTATCCTCAATACCCTTGATCCTTTCTTTAAGTTCACCAATGAGCAAGTTAGCCTCCCTTTCATTACCTGTTATCTTCCCTAAAGCATCTATCATTGCATATAGCTCTTCAAAGGTATCATAAAGTTTGAAAGTGTAACAACTAATACCAAATTCCTTAATACGCTTCATCAATCTGAAGTGAAGGTTAGATATCCCTAAAACTAAATCAGGCTTAACACTAATTACTCTCTCTAAGTTTGGATTAGAGAAATCACCAACCTTAAAGATTCTTTCCACTTCTTTAGGATAATTATCAAAGAGTGTTACTCCAACGACCCTACTTCCCGCCCCTATGGCGAAGAGGGTTTCGGTTATAGCTGGAGCGAGAGAAACTATTCTACTAAATTTATGCTTTACATCAATTACGTTACCTAATTCATCATAAAGAAAAGGTGGGCAAGAAAAAGCGATCTCTGATAATAAAAAAAGTAAGATAAAACTAAGCTTTACCCTTAACATATCTAATAAGCACTTCTTCCCCAAGCTTTAGCATCTCCTCCTCTATCCGAGAAATCATGGATGAAAGCAAACCATGCATAAAAACCGTTGGGATAGCTACCGACAAACCGAACACAGTGGTCAAAAGCGCAACCCATATACCACCCGCCAAGGCTTCAGGATTGCCCAACTTCCCCGCGGCTACATTCCTAAAAACCTCAACCATTCCCAACACAGTTCCTAAAAGACCGAGAAGAGTGCTCACTCGAGCTATCAAAGATAGAGCTCCTATTCCTCTTGAGAGGCTTACAGTTTTACCCTCTATCAGCATATCTATAGCATCCTTAAGCCCCTTAACCTCAAGATTTGGGTTATTTAAAAGTTCGTCTACCCTCCTTTGAAAATCAAGAAGAACCCCCTTCTTTCCTTTTAAAATATAAAAAAGCCTTTCAAGAAATATAGCTAGAGAGAAAATAGAACACCCCAAAATAGGATACATTAAAGGCCCACCTTTACTAAACCAATCCATCTTCCTTTCTCTCCTTATGTTAAGTTATAATTTATTATGTTGGGAGGGGCTGAGGCTCTCCTGGGGGAGCGGGGTGGGGGACAGCCTCGTTTTGCAAGCCCCTCCCAGTGAATCTTGTCTTAATCGAAAGCAGCTATGTCGATGGAATAAGGAGGATAACCAAGCTTCTCTTCACCAATTTCTTCTACTATCCTCTTCTTTTCGGTATCATAAATTACCAACTTGCCATCTCCGCTACCTGTTCCTCTATCAAGAATGAAGAGATAACCAGAGTAGCTATCATATCTAATTGATGTTATATAGCCTCCTTCATAAATCATTCCTCCAATTTTCCCATCTCTAAGGTCAAACTCGTAAACCTTATAATTAGGCCATCCAGGCCATCCCCCTCCAAGAAGATAAGCTGTACCATTCTCCGTTATCTCAAGAGCATATAGATCCATACCCTCTTCCTGCAATGGGTTATCACAAAGCTTTCTCAAGTTGTAATCCCTCAAATCCATAACATCAATAGCATCGTCCGAAGGATCAAACAATCTACCAGCTTGAACTATATATAACTTCCCACCATAGTGATCCAAATCTTGAGGGTTCTTACTGTTAAGTGTTATATCTCTATCGATACTATCTTCATTGGGATTGATCACGATCAATTTCCCTTCTCCATAGGAAAATGTTCCTACATCGTATCTCTGAAGGATAACAAATAACCTTCCGTTTGTAAACAACCCTTTCGCTGCGTTAGGAGACCCATCACTTCCATAGGAATATGAAGAAAGATCTACTTTTCTAATCTCTTCTCCAGTCAAAGGCTTGATCTTCTGAATAAATGCTTCTCCCCATGGTATAGCATAAGCTACACTCTCATTAACGAATACGATGTCATAAACGTTCTTACCAAGAGTATAATTCTTCAATGGATTATCCCACTCTCCAACCTTATAAACGTATATAGGAGAATCCACCGTCCCCCAGCTAGGTCTTTCCACTATAAAAACATAATCCCTGTAGGTTTTGACTACCGTGTCTCCACAAAGGTTAGAAATCAAGGATGGCGATATACTAAACTCTTCCTCATCCAGACTAACAGTAGAAAGGTTAGCTGTGCTATAACTTGAATCTACCCCTATAACTATAGCGAGCAGATTCCCGGGTGTCCAGCTTCCTCCACCCCCACCACAACCCCAGAGGAGAAAAGCTAAAACCAGCAGTAAAGATACAAGAGCTACCTTCTTCCTAGTAACCATACTTCTTACCCTCCTTTCAAAAGTTCTTTATATAGGTTAAGTAAAAAGCTCTTCCAATAGGAGGATAATCAGGCATCTTTTCTGGACCATAACCAACAGGTTTAACCCTTAGGTCCTGATTATTAGTAAGGTTTTTTATCACCAGACTGAGCTTTTCCTTCTCAGAAAGTTCATGAGAAAGCCCTAAATTAAGCTCCCACCAATCACTAAACTTAACCAACCCACCAGTATCAAAGTAATTCTCACCGATAAACTCTCCTTCTACAAAGAACTCCCAATCCTTCCAAGAACGAGCTAACCTTAAGCTAACGCTATGCTCTGGCCTGTTAGGTAAGGGTTTTCCCTCTCTATAACCTAAGATTTCACTTCTTGACCTCATATAGGTGTAAGATAAATTGGCGCTCCATCCCATACTCCACACCTTAGAGAACTCCAGCTCAATCCCTTCCACTTTAGCCCCCTTGATGTTCTTATAGTAAGCAAACTTGGGATTAGCCATGACAAACTCTATAAGGTCATCTATATCGCTTCTAAAGTATGTAACGCTAATCATTAGATCTTTGCTCATGTATTCTAAACCAAAATCGAAGTTTTCTCCACGTTCACTTTTAAGCTCTGGGTTAGGAAGAATAAAAGCACCATCACCAAACTTTTCATAAAATGTCGGCAATCTAACAGCTTTTCCCCATGTAGCCTTAATCGCCCAATTCTCATCAAGGATATATTTACTTCTGATCCCATAGCAAAAGCTGTCATCGGTTGAGTTCTCTTCAACACCATCAAGTTTTTTCGAGCTTTCCCACAGGCTTAAAAATCTAACCCATGGGACAAGAATAAGCTTACCCTTGCTGATATTATAATCAAGGGAAAAGTTTATTAAGCCCCTCTCATACTCAGATACCCCCTTTAAGGGAGACCAATAACCCTGGGAAACTATATCCCCTCCGGGGATAAGCTTTTCAAAGGAAAAGTCCAAATAGGCTTCAAGCAAGCCTTCCTCACTAAGCAGATAATTTAGAGAAGCCCTCCCTCCAAGCTTGTAAGAGTTATACCAGTTGTGCTTTTGTCCCCCCCATCCAATGTCGCCATAGGGGTTCCTAAACTCTCTCTCCGAAAGAAGCCCGTAGATAGAGAAAGCACCCATGGTCTTATTTGAAAGCCTAAAATTAGTCGTTATCTCTCCCAAGAATCTCTCTTCCGAAAGATTAGAGCGAGAAACGAAATCATCCCTATCGCTACCTGGTGCTGGCTTAGGAAGCTCTCTATGTTTCGAAAAGTAGTTCAAAAATATCTTGGTCCTATCTCCTACCTTCCTGGAGATCTTGATATCGTTTAATCTGTAAGCGTTGTTTTGCCTCCTAGCTTCGTAGTCATCGGAGGGGTTAAAAGGAGTCCCATTATCATTATCGTAGAGATAATCCCCCCTGCTGCATTCAAGGTTCAAAGATATTAGAGCCTTTCCTACGTTATTGATTGACTCAGCACTATAACTCCTAAAAGAGCCAGCAGAAGCTTTCACCACGTTAAACTTACTCTCTTCAAAGGTTACGATGTTTATTACCCCTCCTATCCCAGATATTCCAAAGCGCGCAGGAACGCTTCCTCTATAGACCTCAATTCGCTCAACAGCGCTTAAGGGTATAGTTGATAAATCCACAGCCCCCTCCCCACCCATGTTCATCAAAATACCGTTAAGATATATAGCGACCTGTCCAGCTGTGCTACCCCTTATGGATACCACTGTGTAACTTCCCCTTCCTCCCAATTTCGTAACCCTAACCCCAGGAATCTTAGACAAAAGCTCGCCAAGATCCTTAAACTCTCCCTCATACTGTGAAGGAAAAATAAGAGAACAAGAAGATGGCTCATCCCTTAAAAGGTCCAACCGAGAACCGTAAACTTCAAGCGTGCCAAGCTCAAAAACCTGAGCATTAGCTCCAGAAGCTATTAAAAGGATCACGAAAACTACAACTAGGTTCTCCCTTTTCACAGAAGCACCCCCTTCAAAACTAAGAGCCTGGCTCCCACCTTAGAGCGGAGTGAAAGCCAGGCTCTTTACATCCTCTTAAAGAACTCCTCCTCCGTCCGCAGGAGCCTATTTTACTATCACCGGGCCGGTCTCCGGGCTTGAGGGATCTCTCTACTCGGTCTACCTTCCCAGAGATCTCACGATCTCCAGTGGTATCAAAGACCTTTCGTCCCCCTCTTACCGTGGGCGGGGCCGCGCCGGACTTTCACCGGACTTCCCGTTCACCCAGTGAACCTATTAAGCTAGATTATATTATAGCATCAAAAGTGAAAGTCATCAATAAAACATTAATCCTTACTTATCTCTATCCGCAAAGACCTCTTTCTTTATCTGTACCTGGTATAACATTATCAAGGGTTAATCCAACTATAGCAGCAACAGCCATTTCCGTCGATAGAATCGCATTCAGAGCATTGGCCAGCCATGGAGCCCAACCAATATTGATAGGACTAGGATTATAAAGCCCAGGAACACCCTTTATGTAAGCCGGAAAGCTCAAAGCCATGAAAAGCGTGAACCCAACTATAAGAAGGTTTCTCCCAGACTGCATATCAACCTTAGTTAATTGCTGAACACCAATAGCAGATATCATACCAAACACAGTACAATACATAGCTCCCACAACAGGCTCAGGTATAGTAGCGATACATGCTCCAAATTTGTTAAACACCCCAAGTAAGATAAGTAAAATAGCAGCAACACCAACCACATATCTCGATGCTACCTTCGTCAAGCCTATCAAACCAATGTTCTCAGAATAGCTTGTAGTTGCAAAGCCTCCCCATATTCCAGAGAGAAAGCAACCTAATCCCTCCATACTAATACCCCTGTTTATAACTTTAGATGTCGGTTCAGAAGCCCTTGACATATAAGCACAAGAAAAATAATCTCCAAAGGACTCAATCATAGACGCAAGATAGCCCGCAAGTATGGTTAAAAAGAAAGCTAGATCAAACTTGGGCAATCCCCAAGGAAAGATCATCTTATCTATGGGTCTGATCCACGGAGAATGAGCTATTAAAGAAAAATCTATGTAAGCAGGATGTCCTTTAGGAAAAATCCCCGTTAAAGTTCCTACAGCACAGAAGGCATATCCCACGATAATAGCCAGTAAAACAGGGAAAAGCCTAAAAAACCTGTATCTCGAGCTTAAAACTTGAGAAAACAAGAATATGGATACAATAACAATAAGAGCAGTAGGCCAATGCGTCCCTGCTTTTGGAGCACCTACCTCAAATAGGGAAAGACCTATCATTATTATCACGGGACCTATAACAACAGGGGTAACGAATCTCCTAAGCTTTCCTATTAAGCCGCTCCAACCAACGACGATCTCAATTAGGCTACCGCTCATTACTGCACCAGCAACGTATTGCATACTAACAACTCCGCCCCCAGTTTGTTTTATTATAGATAAAACCGGACCGATAAAGGAAAAAGACATACTTTGAACGATGGGAAGCTTCGTACCAAAGAATATCTGAAGCAAAGTGGCTACTCCCGCCGTAACCATAACCGCACCTATGAGTATAGCCGTCTGATCAGGAGAAAATCCCATAGCTCCCCCAAGTATAAGTGGAACAGCTATCGTAGCCCCGAATAGCGTTAGAACATGTTGAAATCCCAGCAATATGCTTTCACCTAAAGGTGGTACCTCATCTACATAATAAAGTATGTCCTTCGTTGAGAGTTTCGAAGCACCGCTTCTTTCACCCACAACTTTCTACCTCCCTTCAAAGGTCATTATATCCTCACCGTCAACCTCAACCACAAGAGTTAGACAGGCGTTGACAGCTCGCCCATTAAGGATAACAATACACTTCCCACACTCCCCCTTCCCACATCCTCCACTCAAGCCACTCAAGCCAAGATCCTCGGTTAAAAACTCAAGCAGGGTCTTTTGAGAGGGAACCTCAGCTTTATAAATTTTACCATTCACTCTAACTTGTACAAGATGATTCATCCTAAGAAAGCTCCTTAAGTACCCTTTCCAGTAACAAGACTTTCCTTTCGTCAATTTTAGCACTATACTTTTTAAGGAAAAGCCCAAGTTCTTCTAAAGATCGAAGTAACCAAAAGCCCAGAAACTCATCACAAATTGATATCTTCAAGGAGTTATCAAACTTGACATAAGCCACCCCAAAGGAAGGTCGTTTCAAGCCTTCTTTAAACCTATAATAATTTCCCTTAGCAACCTCCAAACAAGGTATAAATATAGAGGCAACGATCTCTCCCTTCTTAAGCCTTTCGCTCAAAGAAAGGAAGTCTGAGAGGCTGATGCTCCTTCTTCCACATCTGCCTAATATCTCCAGACTACAGTTATAAAGCAAAAGAACAGGAATAGTATCTGCCGTTAAAAAACCGCTACAGATGTTACCAACAACCGTAGCCTTATTCCTCAACTCTGGAGTTCCTATTGCCAAACAGCACTTAAATAGGATGGGATACAATTTCTTAACGACAGGAGATTCTATCACTTCGCTCAAGGTAAGAGTAGCTCCTATGGTTAACCCCTTTCCACGATCAAAGGAAAAGAACCATAGTTCGTCTATCCTCTTTAAATCTACAACTATCTTTGGGTGAGAAAGTCCCTTTCTAATTCTCGTGAAAAGCTCTGTCCCACCAGTGAAAACTACAACGTTCTCCTCATCAAGGATATCAAAGAGATCATCTAAAGTTCTAGGAGAGTAGTAATCAAAGGGCTTAAGCATCATGATTTATCCCCTCGGAGAGTTCAAAACCAACATTCCATAACCAAAGACCGTTAGGAGCTAATGCTGGAGAAGAGAGAATCCTTTTACCAGTTCTAAGAGCTTCCTCAATGTCTCTTTCACTCTTTTTCCCACAAGCCACGTCTATAACGGTAGAAACCATTATCCTAACCATGTGTCTTAAGAAGGCATTCGCTCTGACCTTAAAAATCAAAAGGGGTCCCTTAAGTTCAAAACCAAATTCATAAACCTCTCTTACCTTACTGCTCGCAGGATCCTCTCCATCACAGAAAGCAGAAAAATCATGAACACCTATAAAAAGGGAACAAACTTTCTCCAAGATGGAAAAATCCAGCTCTCTTTTTAAATGATAGCAATATCTGACCAAGAAAGGGGGGATTACTTCCCCCCTATATATGAAGTACTTATACTCCCTCCAAACAGCATTTCTCCTTGCGTCAAAATAGGGAGGAATATTTTTTACAACCTTTAAAACCCTTATGTCTGGTGGAAGAAGAGCATTAAGAGATCTTTTAAGCAAGAGGGGGTCAAAGTCAAAAGGGGATATAAAGTTTGCAAACTGCCTTAAGGCGTGGACACCTCTATCCGTCCGCCCTGCTCCCTTTACCCTAACCTTGGAATTAAATAACTTAGATAAGACCCGCTCCAGTTCTCCTTGAATTGTCGGGACTCCAGGCTGCTTCTGCCAACCAAAAAACGATGTTCCATCATAAGAAATGATCAATAATGTGTTTAAAACCATCCCCAAGCTATATTAAGTAACGCGAAAGCCAAAACTATAATCCCAGCAAAATAATCCTCAAATCTTAGCTTCAGGCTCTTCATCCTCGTTCTTCCTTCTCCTCCCCTATAGCATCGAGATTCCATAGCTATTGCAAGTTCCTCTGCCTTCCTAAAAACCCCAACAAATAGAGGGACCACAAGGGGAATATAACTCCTGATCCTTTGCAAAAATTTTCCTGTACCAAATTCCGCTCCCCTCGCCATTTGAGCTTTCATTATCCTGTCCGCTTCTTCAAATAATGTTGGAATAAACCGTAAGGATATGCTCATCGTCATAGCTATCTCGTGAGATGGAACTCTCAAAAACTTAAAGTATTTTAAGAGCTCCTCAATACCATCGGTAACAGCAACTGGAGATGTGGTAAAGGTCAAGAGATTAGTCAGAAAGACAAGAAGGAGCAATCTCAGAGTTATAACAGTAGCAAGATTTAAACCCTCTTTAGTTACGGAAATAAAGCTAAGCTTAAATATTATCTCACCTGGCGTGAAAAAAATCTGAAATACAAAAGCAAAGCTCAAGAGGAATAAAACAGGTTTTATACCCTTAATCAAGACCTTTAAAGGAAGCCGTGAAAGATAAAACAAAAAGGCAGTAAGAAAGATGTAGGGAATAAACTTAACAATGGAATTGGTTAGAAAAAGTAAAACCAGTAAGATTAATACCGAGACTATCTTAACTCTAGGATCCAAGCGGTGTATAGGCGAATCAACAGGGATAAAAGTCCCAACACTAAACTTTCCCATGTAAGACATTCCAAACTATGTCCTCCTCTAAGCTATCCATATCCACCAAGCTCTTTCTAAAAGAGAATCCCTTTTTCTTAAGCTTACTTAAGAGCTCTATCAAAGAAACATATTCGCGAAGCTCATCTAGGTCGAAAAGGCTCCTTAAATCCCCAAAGGCCTTTACTCTTCCTTTGTAAAGAAAAAGAAGTTTATCAACCAAGCCCAAAAGCTCATCAAGAGTATGAGTAACAACGATAATAGAGCATTTACCCTTTAGATTCTTAAAAAGACTCAAAAGAGCTCTCGTGCCAGGATAATCCATTCCAGCAAAGGGCTCGTCAAGCACCAGATACTTCGGCTTTCTCACAAGAATGCTCGCTATAGCTACCTTTCTCTTTTCTCCACCGCTTATCTCAAAAGGAGACTTTTGCAATATATCTGCGGAAAGTTCCAGAAAGTTTATAGCCTCGAGAACCCTCTCTCTAACTTTCTCCTCGGATAACTTAAGATTTCTAGCTCCAAAGGCTATCTCATCATATACCTTATCCTCAAAGAATTGGTTCTCCGGATATTGAAAAACAACGCCTACAAGCTCCCTTATTTTGCTACCATTTTTTTTATCCTTCGTGTTCAAACCATCGACTAATACTTCTCCTTGCGTAGGAATAAGCAAAGCATTTAAAAGCTGAATAAGCGTAGACTTTCCAGACCCTGTAGGACCAAGTATGCCAAGATTCTCTCCATGCTCAAGTCTAAAAGACACGCCATCTAAAACCTTGGTTTCGAAAGCAGAATCCAAAGAATAGGAAAAACTTACATTCCTGACTTCAATCGCCATAGCTCATCGATAAGCTCCTCTGGATCAAAAACCGGGAAAGTGAGAGCCAATCCTCTTTTCCTCAACCTATAACACAAGTGAGTTATTATAGGGAGCCTAATCCCAAATTCCCAAACCATGTCCGGGTTAGAGAAGAACTCTAAAGGTGTTCCATCAAAAGCTATCTTACCATTGACCAAAGCTATAACTCTTCTCGCAAGCACTATCTCTTCTGGATTATGGGTAGAATATATGATGGTTAGATCTCCTTTGCTGTAAAGGTAATTTAATATCCTATTAATTTCCCTTCGAGAAGGAGGGTCAAGCATAGATGTAGGTTCATCCAAAACTAGGTACTCCGGCTTCATGGCCAATGCCCCAGCTATAGCAAGCTTTTGCTTCTGCCCACCAGAAAGAGCATACGTAGGAGATGATCTAAAGGGAACAAGATCAAGTACTTCCAAAACCTTATCTACCCTTTGCCTTATTTCAGTTGGATCCAAGCCTAGATTCTCAGGTCCAAAAGCAATATCATCCTCTACTATCGAAGCAACTATCTGAGTATCAGGGTTTTGAAAAACTACCCCCACCCTCCTTCTTATCTCCCACAAAGCACCTTCATCACGAGTGTCCAATCCATCGATCAAAACGTGACCTTCCGTAGGTATAAGAATAGCATTAAGCAGCTTCACCAAAGTGCTTTTACCTGAGCCATTAGCCCCAACTAAAGCTACCCATTCCCCTTTTTTTATCTCAAGGTTTATGCCCTCAAAAACCTTTCTTTCCCCGTAACTAAAACTTACATCGACAAATCTAATCATCTAAACGAGCTCAATCAAGGCCATAAAAGCAGAATCTCCTTCCCTTTCTCCTATCTTAAGTATCCTCGTATATCCCCCATTTCTATCTTTATAGCGTGGAGCAATCTCATTAAAGAGCTTCCTGACAGCCTCTTTATGGGGTATGAAGGCTATAACTTGTCTCCTTACATGAAGCGTTCCCTCTTTAGCCTTGCTTATGAGCTTCTCCACCACTCTTCTTAGCTCCTTAGCTTTAGGCTCTGTAGTTACTATCTTTCCATTCATTATTAGAGATATAGCAAGATTTCTCAATAATGCTTTTCTATGGCTTAAGGTTCTACTAAGCTTCCTCCCCTTTTTACGGTGACGCATCTTACTCTCCTCCCTCCTTAGGAGTTGTTTTCTTATCTTCCTCCTTAAGGCTTAGACCCAATCTACCAAGCTTTTCCTGAATCTCATTCAATGATTTCTTCCCCAAGTTTCTTATCTTTAAAAGCTCTTCGGGTGTTTTTTGAATAAGCTCTCCTACTGTCCTTATACCCGCTCTTAACAAACAATTTTCAGACCTAACAGAAAGCTCAAGCTCCTTTATAGGAAGGGAAAGCAAGTTACTCTCTATGCTCTCCTGAACCTTGCTTTCTTTATCACTATCAGAAACAGGTGCTATTCTGGAGAACTGAGAGAAGTAATTAACAAGTATACCCGCTGCTCTTGATAAAGCTTCCTCAGGAGAGATCCTCCCATCAGTCCACACTTCCAGCGTAAGCCTCTCACATTGTGTAAACTGCTCATAGCGAATATCCTCTACCTTATAAGCAACCTTCACAACAGGGCTGAAAACAGCATCTATTAGCATAAAATCAAGAGGTAAATCAGGTTTTCTTTCCCTATCCAGCGGGAGATAACCCATTCCCTTCTCCACATAGAGATCCATCTTCAGAACCGCTCCTTGATCCAAAGTAGCTATATGCAGGTCTGGATTCACTATCTCAACATCGCTATCAACCTCTATATCACCAGCCTTTACTTCCTTCTCTCCCTTAGCCTCTATCCTTAAAATCTTAGGTTCATTAGAGTAAAGCTTTAACTTTATATTTTTTACGTTAAACAGGATATCTATAACATCCTCCTTGACCCCAGGAATCGTAGAGAATTCGTGTAAAACTCCCTCTATTCTCACAGCAGTTACAGCCGCTCCAGACAGAGAGGATAAAAGGACCCTTCTCAACGCATTACCTAAGGTGTTTCCGAATCCCCTATTCAAGGGCTCAACTATAAACAACCCATACTTGGGGTCAGGCGATCTCGACTCTATATGAGGAGTTAAAAGCTTCATTATACAAAACCTCCTAACGAGAGTAGAACTCTACAATAAGCTGCAGGTTAACCATTCTAGCCGTATCTATTTGATCGATTTCGGGCAAAGATAAAACCCTTCCTCTAAAGTTTGCTGCATCAAGCTCAAGCCAATCGGGAACGCGGGCCCCGTTCGAAGTTTCAGGAATATGCTTAAAGAGCACAGAGTCCCTGCTATCAGGCTTTACCTCTATAGTATCCCCCGGATCCACAAGATAAGAAGGAACTGTGACCTTCTTGCCGTTGACTAGGATATGACCATGACTTACAATCTGGCGCGCCGTCCTCCTATTAGGAGCAAACCCTAACCTGTAAACTACGTTATCAAGTCTTCTCTCCAACAATATCAATAAATTATTACCCGTCATTCCTTTCTGCTTACTCGCCATCTCAAAGAACCTCTCAAACTGTTCCTCTCTCATTCCGTATATCCTCTTTAGCTTTTGCTTCTCCCTCAACCTCATTCCATATTCCGTAAGCTTTCTCCTCCTTTCCCTCCCATGCATGCCCGGCGGGAAAGGCCTCTTAGAAAGAGGGCATTTATCTGAGGAACACTTTTCCCCTTTTAAGAAAAGCTTAACTCCTTCAGTTCTGCACAGTCTACAAACTGGACCAGTGTATCTTCCCATTAAACTTAAACCTCCCTTCTAGGCTAATTATACCCTTCGTCTCGAAGGTGGACGACAACCATCGTGAGGTATAGGAGTCACATCCTTTATAGATTTAACCTCAAGCCCTGCTGCCTGTAATGATCTTATAGCAGCCTCTCTCCCTGCACCAGGTCCTTTAACGTACACATCTACCTCTCTCATGCCGTATTGATCTACAGCCTTTTTAGCAGCTTGCTCAGCTGCCAGCTGGGCAGCATAAGGAGTAGACTTTCGCGTTCCTTTATACCCCACCGTTCCACCACTTGCCCAACATAAAACGTTTCCTTCCTTATCCGTTATGGCAACTATTGTATTATTGAAAGTAGCTTTTATATGTGCTATACCAGACAAAACGGTTCGCTTTTCCTTCCTCCTCTTTTTTGCCCGTGATTTCGCCTGCGCCATACATAAACCCTCCTTTTATAAGGTTCACTTACTCCTCTTAGCACCAACGGTACGTCTTGGACCTTTTCTAGTCCTGGCATTACTCCTCGTCCTCTGGCCCCTGACTGGCAAACCCAACTTATGCCTTATACCTCTATAACATCCAATCTCAATCAGCCTTTTAATATTCATAGCTACCTCTCTTCTAAGCTCTCCCTCGACCTTATAGTTCTTCTCAATATAATCCCTTATCCTAGCTATCTCTTCCTCCGTCAGATCTTTAACTCGCTTATTAGGGTCTACCCCTGTATTCTTAAGTATTTCCCTAGATCTAGATAATCCGATTCCATAAATATAGGTTAGCGCAATCTCTACCCTTTTTTCCCGAGGAAGATCTACCCCTGCTATTCTAGCCATCGCATCATTCCTCCTTTAAGTTAACCTTGCTTCTGTTTATGACGAGGATTAGAACATATAACCCTTATCTGCCCCTTACGCCTAACTATCTTACACTTTTCACACCTTGGCTTTACAGAAGCTCTAATCTTCAAGAATACACACCTCCTCATCATTTATAACGATATACAATCCTACCTCGCGTAAGATCATAGGGTGATATCTGAACCAACACTTTATCTCCGGGTAGGATTCTTATGAAATTCATTCTCATCTTCCCAGAAACATGAGCTAAAACCTCATGCCCATTCTCTAGCTTAACCCTAAACATAGCATTGGGGAGAGGTTCTACCACCTTACCCACAACTTCAATGACATCATCCTTGGGCATAAACTATTTACACACCTCCCCTTTCACGAGTCAATTCTCTTAAACCTTCTTTTATTTCAGAATCTAATATCTTTTCCCCTTTAATTAGCTTTTCTCTAATGCTATCTAAATAGTAATTAGTGAACTGTAAATGAATTGGATTCTTCTTTTTAGGCCTATTTAAGCTTCTTCTAACCCCATCGCAAACTAACAGTCGTTCTTCCTCGAAGTCAACACTCACAACAACATACCACTTTCCTTTGTCCTTTCCAGCTTTAGATATCACAACTCTGCCAATTAACTCTGTTAAATCTGCGTTAATATTACTGCGTCCTCCCTTCTAACCAAAACAGTATGCTCAAAGTGAGCGGAAAGGCTTCTATCTTTCGTAACCACCGTCCAACCATCGGGAAGAAGCTCAACTTCATATCCGCCTGCATTAACCATAGGTTCTATAGCTAAAACCATTCCTTCCTCAACAACCGGTCCCGTACCACGCCTACCAAAGTTAGGAACTTGTGGGAACTCGTGCAACGCTTTACCAATGCCATGCCCCGCGTAATCCCTAACAACTGAAAAACCCTGAGACTCCACGTACTCTTGGATAACTTCACCTATATCTCCTATCCTTACCCCAGCTTTGAGACATCTTATACCCAACTCCAGTGAAGCTTTAGTAACTTCGATTAGCTTTTTGGCCTCGTCACTTACCTTACCCACACCAAAAGTCCACGCTCCATCACCATAATAGCCCCTATACTGAACCCCCACATCCACACTTATGATATCCCCTTCCCGTAATATCCTACGCCGTGATGGTATCCCATGAACCACCTCTTCATTAACTGAAGCACATATAGTTGCAGGATAACCCTTGTACCCCTTAAAGGCAGGAATACCCCCACGCTCTCTTATATATCTTTCAGCTAACCTATCCAGATAGAGAGTAGTTATCCCCGGCTTAATATGCTCACCTATTTTAAATAAGGTTTCAGCAACGATCTTACAAGCTGTACTAATGAGCAAAAGTTCCTTATCCGACGTGACTACCAGTTTCTAACCACCTCTTTATATCCATGTATACTTCGTCAACTGACCGATTTGCATCTAGTTCCACAAGAACCCCTTTGGCCCTATAGTAGTCAATCAATGAAGCTGTTTGCTCTTCATAAACCTTTATTCTTCTTAAAATCGTCTCTTCCTTATCATCATCCCTTTGATAGAGCTCCCCTCCACAAAAGTCGCACTTTCCGTTGACCTTTGGAGGGGAATACTTAAGGTGATAGAGAGCCCCACAGTTTCTGCACACTCTCCTATTTACAAGACGATCGAGAATCACATCCTTACTCGCATTGAACAGGAAGACCGCCGTTAGTTTAACGTTCATCTTCTTAAATAGGTTATCTATCGCTTCAGCCTGTGGCAAAGTTCTCGGAAAGCCATCAAGGACAAACCCCACACTTAGGGAAGATTGTAGAAGTTTCTCCTCTATCATCTCTATCATAATATCGTCAGGAACAAGCAATCCTCTATCCATATAATCCTTAGCCTTTTTCCCCAAGGGCGTTCCTTTAGCCACAGCCTCTCTAAGCATGTCACCCGTAGATATGTGAAGAATACCGTAATCCCTTTTAAGCAAAAGTGCTTGACTTCCCTTGCCCGAACCCGGAGGACCTAAGAATATAAGATTCAGATCCAAGGTTAATCCCCCCATGAAAAATGGCTTAGAATCTAAAGAGATCTTTACTACCAGTTTTCTTAATAAAGCCTTCATAATGTCTCATTATGAGATAGGCTTCTATCTGATGAACCGTCTCAAGAGCGACACCAACTACTATAAGAAGAGCGGTTCCACCAAAATAGAAAGTGGTAATGTTAACTAACTTCGTCAGGATTACCGGTAAAAGAGCTATACCCGCCAAAAATATCGCTCCACCTAAAGTAACTCTCGCTAGAATTCGTTCAATGTAATCAGCAGTAGGCTTACCTGGCCTTATCCCTGGGATAAAACCCCCGTACTTCTTGAGGTTATTAGCAACATCCGTAGGATTGAATATAACCGCAGTGTAAAAGTATGTAAAAAATATGATAAGTAATGCATAAGAAATCATGTATACAGGGTGCCCTGGCCTAAATATAGATAGAATTCCTTGAAAGCTTTCAGGTAAAAATTGAGCGATAGTGCTAGGAAAAACTAAGATAGAAGAAGCGAATATAATCGGTATAACTCCACCCATATTAACCCTCAGTGGGAGAAATGTAGTCTGCCCGCCATAAATCTGCCTTCCAACGATTCTCTTGGCATACTGAATGGGCAACCTTCTTTGTCCCTCCTGAACTACAACTACACCTGCAACTACAAGAACAGCTATAACAGCAAAGAGAATTAGATTTATAAAACTGATCTCCCCAAGACTAACAAGCGATAAGGTTCTCGCCAATCCTTCCGGAATCTGAGCTACTATACCTGCGAAGATAAGTATAGATATACCATTACCCACACCATGATCAGAGATCTGCTCTCCCAACCACATAAGAAAAACGCTACCTGCAGTTACAGTGACAACTATTATCAACCTCGCAATCCAACTCGTATCGTACAAAACTCCAAGATGCTCCAACCAATAGGTTAAGCCAAAGGACTGTAAAGCTGCAAAAAGTATGGTCCCATACCTTGTATATTGGGTTATTTTCTTTCTGCCCTCTTCCCCCTCTTTAGAGAGCTTCTCAAGGTAAGGGATCACCACCGTTAAAAGTTGCATTATTATAGCAGAGTTTATATATGGAGCAACCCCCAAAGCAAAAACAGAAAATCTCCTTAAAGCACCTCCAGCGAAAAGATCAACGAAACCCAAGATCCCCCCTTTCGCGAAAAGGTTCATCAAAGCAGCTGTATCTATTCCCGGAGTTGGAATATGAGCGCCAAGCCTATAGATAAACAATACAAGCAAGGTAAAAAGTATCCTCTGCTTTAAATCTGGGAGTCTGAAAAGATTCCTTATAGGTTCAAACAATTATATCACCTCAACTTTCCCTCCGGCCGATATTATCTTTTCAATAGCCGATTTGCTAAAGGCATGAGCTTTAACCAAAAGCACCTTTTTAATCTCTCCCTCACCGAGAATCTTAACCCCGTCAGCTAAATCTGATATTAGACCTCTTTCAAGAAGAAGCTCGGGAGTAACCACCTCATTATCTTCAAATATATTCAGATCCTTAACGTTAACAACAGCATATTCTTTCCTAAAGGGACCGTTATTGAAACCTCTCTTTGGAATCCTTAACGCAAGTGGAGTTTGCCCTCCTTCAAAGCCAAGTCTAACCCCTCCACCTGTCCTAGCCTTCTGACCCTTATGTCCTTTACAAGCAGTCTTCCCATGACCAGATCCAATACCTATACCTTTCCTCTTAGGCTTTTTCTTAGCTCCTTTAGGTGGACGAAGCATATTTAGCTTAAGCACTTTCTATCCCCTCCTCAACCTCCACGAGATGCTTAACCTTACTGATCATACCCCTTATTTGGGGAGTATCAGGCTTTTCCACAACCTGATAAAGCTTTCTTAAACCCAGAGCTCTTATGGTATCTCTCTGATCTTCAGAATATCCTATAAAGCTCTTAATCCACTTTATCCTAAGCTTTTTCATTGCTTAGCCACTCCCCCTCTCAACTTTTCCACATCTTCAACTGTTTTAAGCTTAAGCAAAGCATCTACCGCAGCTCTGGCAACATTTATGGGGTTCGTTGTCCTCCCAATTGACTTAGTTAAAACGTCCTTCACACCCCCAAGCTCTAAAATCGCGCGAACAGCACCACCAGCGATAACGCCTGTCCCCGGAGCTGCAGGCCTCAAAAAAACCTTAGCAGCACCAAACTCTCCAACCACGGAGTGAGGAATCGTCGTTCCAACCTTCTTTATCTCTATCAAGTTCTTCCTAGCATCCTCTATTCCTTTCCTTATAGCCTCTGGAACCTCTCTAGCCTTACCCATACCCACCCCTACATATCTATCTCCATCCCCTACCACAACCAAAGCGCTAAACTTATACCTCTTTCCTCCCTTTACAACTTTGCAAACCCTGTTTATACTAACAACCCTTTCCTTGAGATCAAGACCAGAAGCATCTATACGCTTTCTTTTCTCTGCCATACCCTACACTCCCCCTTTTTCAAAACTCTAATCCTTCAGCCCTTGCAGCATCAGCAAGCGCTTTCACAGCACCATGGTACTTATGCCCACCTCTATCGAAGACAACCTTTTTAATTCCCTTTTCTAAAGCCTTACGAGCTATAAGTTGTCCCACAAGTTTCGCAGCCTCAACGTTACCTCCATGCTTATACTTTCCCCTAAGTTCAGGAGAAAGGGTAGAAGCGGAAACCAAAGTTTGACCAACATCATCATCTATTATCTGAGCATATATATGATTTAAACTCTTAAAAACACAGAGTCTCGGCCTTTCTGCAGTTCCTCTTATCTTCTTTCTAATTCTTTCGTGTCTTGTTTTTCTCATTTCCTGACGAGAAGGAACATTAATCAAAGCGAGATCACTCCCTTCCTATGCTGTTTTCGCAGCTTTTCCAGGCTTAAGTCTAACTTCTTCACCCTTATAGCGTATTCCCTTACCCTTATAGGAGTCAGGTTCTCTAAAGGAACGTATTACCGCCGCAACCTGTCCAACAAGCTGCTTGTCTATTCCCTTAACTATGATCCTCTGCTGATCCGGAACCTCTATAGTTATCCCCTTAGGAGGCTCATATTCTATAGGATGAGAATACCCCAACGATAGGACAAGCTTCTTACCTTCCACCCTTGCCCTGTACCCTACACCGACGATTTCAAGTTCCACTTCAAATCCTTTGGAGACTCCCTCAACCATGTTAGCTAATATCGCTCTTGTAGTTCCATAAAGCGCTTTATGAAACCTATCATCTAAGGAACTATAAACCCTTAGAACATCCCCTTCCAACTTAACCTCTATATCTGGATGAATCTCCAACTCCAAACTTCCCTTTGGTCCCGAAATCTTAACCCTCTTATCCTTTATCTCTGCACTTACTCCCTTAGGAAGCTCTATTGGCATCTTACCTATGCGCGACAAAACAAATCACCTCCATCACCATACGTAACAAAGGACTTCTCCTCCGACTCCCTTTTCCCGCGCCTCTTTATCGGTAAGAATTCCAACCGATGTTGAAAGTATAGCTATACCAAGTCCCCCCATGACTTTCGGAAGATCATTCTTACCAACATAAACCCTAAGTCCAGGCTTGCTAACCCTCTTTAGCCCTGATATAACCTTTTCCTTATTGGGACCATATTTCAAAAATATCCTTATCATTGGAATATTGTCTTCCTTAACCACCTTAAACCCTTTGATAAATCCCTCTCTCTTCAAAATCTTAGCTATCTCTAATTTTATCTTAGACAGAGGAACGTCAACGATTTCGCGATAAACGGCATTAGCGTTCCTTATCCTTGTAAGCATATCGCCTATAGGATCAGTCACATACATATTCTCATTCCCTCCTCACCAACTCGACTTTATAACGCCAGGAATCTTTCCTTCTCTAGCGAGCTTTCTGAAACATATGCGGCACATATTGAACTTCCTAAGGAAGGCACGAGGTCTACCACATAAGGGACATCTATTGTGCTTTCTAACTTTGAACTTCGGCTCTCTCTTAGCTTTTTCCATAGATGCTTTTCTTGCCAATTCTCTCACCTCCGCCTAAAGGGCATGCCTAAAAACTCCAAAAGCGCCCTTGCTTCATCATCTGTTTCAGCTGTTGTGACTATAGTTATGCTCATCCCTCTAACCTTCATTACCTTATCATAATCGATTTCAGGAAATATTAGCTGTTCCCTTATCCCTATAGTATAGTTCCCTCTCCCATCAAAAGAACGAGGAGAAAGCCCTCTAAAATCCTTTATCCTTGGCAGGGCTATGTTTACCAACCTATCCAAGAAATCATAAGCTCTATTACCCCTCAAGGTAACAAAGCACCCAATAGGAGCTCCCTCACGAAGCTTAAAACCAGCAATAGACTTCTTGGCCTTAGCCACAACAGGTCTTTGACCCGATATCATAGCCAACTCCTCCATCGTAGACTCAAGGTACCTTGTATCATCCTTAGCTTCGCCAACTCCTACATTTATGACTATTTTCTCTATGCGAGGAACCTCCATTACATTCTTATACCCAAATCTCTCCATCATTTTAGGTATAACTTCATTTCTATATTTCTCTTTCAGCCGTGGAACCATTATTATACCTACCTCCTTAGACGCTATCTATTACTTCTCCACACTTCTTACATACCCTGACCTTCCTTCCATCCTCTAAAAAGGCATGACCCACTCTGGTTGCCTTACCACACGCAGGACAAATTACCATGACCTTACAAGCGTATATGGGCGCCTCTTGCGGAACTATACCACCTTGAGGTGTCTTTTGGGTTGGCCTAAGGTGTTTTTTCACAATGTTTATTCCCTCAACAAGAACCTTTCCCTCTTCAGGAAAGACCTTCAACACCTTTCCCTCTTTCCCTTTATCTTTTCCTGAAATTACAGCAACCTTGTCTCCCTTTTTTATGTGCATCTTATATACCTCCTTAAACTACCTCTGGAGCTAATGAGATTATCTTCATGAAGTTCTTGTCCCTTAGCTCTCTCGCTACTGGTCCAAAGATTCTCGTTCCCCTTGGTTCCCCAAAGTCATTTATTATAACCGCTGCATTGTCATCAAACCTAACATAAGAACCATCCTTTCTCCTTATCTCTTTCTTAGTTCTAACTATTACAGCTTTAACAACGTCTCCTTTCTCTATACCTGAGTTGGGAATGGCCTCTTTAACCGAAGCTACTATGACATCACCAACCCTACCAAAATATCTTTCACTCCCGCCCAAGACCCTTATGCACTTTATAAGCTTAGCTCCAGAATTATCAGCAACCTTTAATGTAGTTTCCTGATAAATCATAGCAACTCCTCCTCCTCTTTAAGAAGAAGCTTCTCCGTTTTCGCCCTTTCGATTATCTCTACAACCTTCCACCTCTTGGTCTTGCTAAGGGGCCTGCAAGGCTTTATTTTTACCTTATCTCCCAAACCACATTTATTTTCGGGATCATGAGCCACGAATTTAGACCACTTTTTAACCGGCTTCCCGTATAAAGGATGGAGGATCTGCCTTTCAACCTGAACTATCACAGTCTTATCCATCTTATCACTCACGACAACACCTATGACCTCTTTAGCCATGGCCCCTTATCACTCCTTCCCTTCTTTAACCAGGCTGATACCAAGTTCCTTCTCTCTAATAATAGTCTTAATCCTTGCTATATCTCTCTTAACTTGTTTTATCCTCATAGGGTTGCCTAATTGCCCCACAGCTTTCTGAAATCTAAGGTTAAAAAGCTCCTTCTTAAGCTCCTTATACTTCTCCATAAGCTCCTCTATAGTTAAGTTTCTGAGATCGCTCGCTTTCATTCAGCACCACCCCTTAAACTCTCTCTTGAAACAATTCGAGTATGAATAGGAAGTTTAGCATCAGCTTGACGTAATATCTCCTCCGCCTCTTCTTTGGAAACCCCAGTGATCTCAAAAAGTATTCTGCCAGGTTTAACCACTGCAACCCAATGGTCAACGTTACCCTTCCCCTTGCCCATTCTTGTTTCAGCCGGTTTCTTAGTTACAGGCTTATCAGGAAAGATCCTCACCCATATTCTTCCACCCTTTTTAATGGAACGCGTTATGGCTATACGCGCAGCCTCTATCTGCTGAGCGGTTATCCATGCCGGCTCTAAAGCCTGCAACCCGTAATCACCAAAAGCAAGGGTTGTTCCTCCTTTAGCACGTCCCTTCATCCGTCCCCTCTGTTGCTTTCTATACTTAACTCTCTTAGGCATCAACATCTTCTATTTACCCCCTTACTATGACTCATTATCAACCTCCATCGGTGCTGGAAGCTCTTTCTCCCTTTCCTTGGAAGCAGGACCAGGTAAGATCTCTCCGTGGAAAATCCAAACCTTTACTCCTATCTTTCCATATATGGTCAAAGCTTCAGCAAAACCATAATCTATGTCAGCTCTAATGGTCTGAAGTGGCAATCTCCCCTCCAAGTACCACTCCCTCCGGGCTAACTCAGCTCCTCCTAATCTTCCACTACACATTATCTTTACTCCCTTAGCTCCAGCCCGCATAGCCCTCATAATTGCTTGCTTCATGGCCCTTCTGTGCGAAACCCTCTTCTCTATCTGAGCTGCTATATGCTCAGCCACAAGTTGAGCATCTATTTCAGGCTTTTTAACCTCTTGGACGTTTATGAATATACGCTTGCCTCCCGTAAGCTCACGAAGCTTCTTGCGAGCATCCTCTATCTCAGCTCCCTTCGCACCTATAACCAAACCTGGACGAGCGGTTAAAACCGTAATTCTAACGATATTAGCTATGCGTTCGATTATTATCTTAGATATGCCAGCATGATACCATCTCCTCTTAAGATAATCCCTTATCTTTATGTCTTCATGAAGCTGTTCAGTGTATGTCTTACCCTCCGCGAACCACCTTGAATCCCACGTCTTTATAACACCAAGTCTAAATGCTATGGGATGAACCTTTTGCCCCACAACTATCCCTCCCTCTCCTTAACAACGACAGTAATATGACTTGTCCTCTTTCTTATAAGATAAGCTCTACCCATAGCTCTAGGTCTTATTCTCTTCATCATCGGCCCTTGATCAACAAATATCCTGTGAACATAAAGCTTATCCACATCCATATTGAAGTTGTTTTCAGCATTCGCTATAGCAGACTTTAGCACCTTCTCAACGATCTTAGCTGCCTTCTTAGGTAAAAAGCGCAGCTTCAAGAGAGCTTCGTTCACAGATTTGTTCCTTATAAGGTTTATAACCTGTTGAACCTTTTTGGGCGATATCCTCACATACCTAGCAATAGCTCTAGCCTCCATGATATAAACACCTCACTTAAGAGCTGTTGATCGCTCTGTTGGAGCGCTATGCCCACCAAACTTCCTAGTAGGAGCAAACTCTCCTAACTTATGCCCAACCATCTGTTCAGTTATGTAGATAGGGATATGGGTTCTACCGTTATGAACGGCTATCGTATGTCCCACCATCTCGGGGACTATAGTTGACCTCCTTGACCAAGTTTTTATAACTCTCTTTTCCCCTTTCTGGTTCATCTCCAAAATCTTCTTCAAAAGCTTAGGATCAACATAGGGCCCCTTTTTACGAGATCTACCCACGAACAAAACACCTCCCCTACTTACGCCTCTTGACTATCCACTTATCGGTAGGATGATTCTTCTTCCTCGTCTTATATCCCTTCGCAGGAACTCCCCAAGGAGAGCAAGGATGCTTATTGCTCTTAGTCCTACCCTCTCCGCCTCCCATAGGATGATCAACAGGGTTCATCGTCATACCTCTAACAAATGGTCTCCAACCAAGCCAACGAGCTCTTCCCGCCTTACCTATGACTATATTCTCATGATCTACATTCCCAACCTGACCGATGGTTGCCATACAATCGAGGTGAACGAGCCTTATCTCTCCTGAGGGAAGCCTTATATGGGCATAATCCCCTTCCTTAGCCATTATCTGCGCAGCTGCTCCCGCTGCCCTAACCAATTGTCCTCCTTTTCCCTTCTTCAGCTCTATATTATGTACTAACGTTCCTTCCGGGATATACCTCAGCGGAAGGGCATTACCAGGCTTTATATCGGCCTCGGGACCAGCCATAACCGTATTACCTACTTCAAGTCCAACAGGCGCAAGTATATATCTTTTTTCCCCATCAGCATAGTGAAGCAAAGCTATTCTCGCAGACCTATTGGGATCGTACTCTATAGCCACAACTTTTGCAGGAATTCCTATTTTATCTCTCTTAAAGTCTATTATTCGATACATACGCTTATGTCCGCCACCTCTATGGCGCACAGTAACACGCCCCATAGAGTTTCTGCCAGCTTTCTTCTTAAGCGGCAGCAGCAAAGACTTTTCAGGTTCCTCCTTAGTTATTTCCTCAAAGGTAGAAACCGTCATAAACCTTCGACCAGGCGTGACTGGCTTAAACCCTCTAACACCCATAGGAAAACCCCCTTCACACTCCCAAATTCTCAAAGAATGGGATCTTATACCCAGGTGCAAGCGTAACTATTGCCTTTTTCCAATCGGGTTTTCTCCCTCTATATACTCCTAATCTTCTTGGCTTACCCTTCATTCTAATGGTGTTAACCTTGATAACCCTGACCTTGAATATCTCCTCAACCGCTTTTTTTATCTCCACCTTGTTAGCATCTATAGGGACTTTAAAGGCATACTTTCTTTCTTTTTCTATTGCCTTAAAGCTTTTTTCAGTTATTATCGGCCTTATAATCACATCATGCGGGTCTCTTTTCAAGGCCATACACCTCCTCAATCCGCCTAAGAGCAGATTCGGTCAGAAGGAGCTTCTTGTGTAGCAAGATATCATAGGTATTTATGCTATCTACGTGAGAAACACTAACGTTTGGAAGGTTACGAGTACTTTTATAAAGAACATCATCACTTCTATCTATAACTATTAAAGTTCTTTCGTCCTTTATACCAAATCTATCAAGCAGAGATAAAGCTTTCTTAGTCTTAGGAGGAGCTTCCAACCTTATATCCTCAACAACGAGAAGATCTCCTTCCTTAAGCTTTGCAGTTAGAGCTGCTTTTAATGCTATCCTTCTCATCTTTTTGGGAAGCCTCTGATCATAATCTCTCGGCTTAGGACCGAAAACTACTCCTCCACCTACCCACAGAGGAGACCGAATGCTTCCATGGCGAGCTCTGCCCGTTCCCTTTTGACGCCATGGCTTTCTACCACCACCGCTCACCTCGCCACGCGTTTTAGTGCACGCAGTACCTTGCCTGTTATTAGCGAGATAAGCAACGACAGCCTGATGAACTACAGCCCTATGAAGAGGAGCATCGAAAACATTCGAACTAACTTCTAATTCCTTTTTCACTTCGCCAGTTTCACTATCCAAAACAGGAATTCTTGGCATGAAGCTTCACCCCTTCTTTGACTTCTTTATAAGCACAATGCTATTTCTGCTTCCAGGGATACCCCCCTTAACTAAAAGCAGATTTCTATCCGGATAAACTTTAACAACCTCAAGGTTTTTAACTGTTACCCTAACGTTACCCATGTGACCTGCCATTCTTTTTCCCTTCAGCACATGCCCTGGCTCCGTGTGAGCACCAAGGGAACTACCATAACGGTGAAAGGCAGAACCATGACTCGCCGGCCCTCCACTGAAACCATGTCTTTTCATAGGCCCAGCAAAGCCCTTACCCTTACTTATACCTGTGATATCAACACGCTCTCCCTCTTTAAAAATATCAACCTTTATTTCCTGCCCTATTTCAAAACTATCTACACTATCTACCCTAAACTCCTTAATATACTTTTTAGGTTCAACCCCAACCTTTTTGAACATCCCACGTAACGGCTTATTAACCTTATAGGGCTTAACATGACCAAAACCCACTTGGAGAGCGTTATATCCCTCTTTCTCCACGGTCCTCTTAGCTAACACAACACAAGGACCAGCTTCTATAACAGTAACAGGAATAGCCTCCCCATTTGGCCTGAATATTTGTGTCATCCCTAGCTTCCTACCTATCAACCCTAAAGGCAACTTCATCAACCCCCTTAAGTCTTGATCTCTATATCTACCCCAGAAGGAAGATTGAGCTTCATCAAAGCCTCAATGGTTTTAGGGGTGGGACTTATTATATCTATAAGCCTCTTGTGAATTCTTATTTCAAATTGTTCTCTCGAATGCTTATCCTTATGAGGAGATCTTAATACGCATATCTTATGAATCTCCGTAGGTAAAGGTATCGGTCCACTAACTTCTGCATCTGTCCTCTCAGCTGTTTCCACTATCTGTAGCGCTGATTTATCCAAAAGCTTATGATCATATGCCTTTAACTTTATTCTTACCCTTTGTGTCAAGGAACAACCCTCCTTATCTATTCAATTATATCTGTGACTACACCGGCTCCTACAGTTCTTCCTCCTTCTCTTATAGCAAAACGCAACCCCTTCTCCAACGCAACAGGCACTATCAACTCAACCTCAAAGTTAATATTGTCACCAGGCATAACCATCTCCACTCCCTCAGGCAACTTTATAGTCCCAGTAACATCAGTAGTCCTAAAGTAAAACTGAGGACGATAACCAGTAAAGAAAGGCGTATGACGCCCACCCTCCTCCTTCTTCAATACATAAACCTCAGCCCTAAACTTCTTATAAGGCTTTATACTACCAGGAGCCGCAACAACCATACCACGCTCCACATCCTTCTTCTCAACTCCCCTCAACAAAACCCCTACATTGTCTCCAGCTAAACCCTCATCCAATATCTTCCTAAACATCTCCACACTCGTAACAACAGTCTTCAATACCTCATCCCTCAAACCAACCACCTCAACAGCATCTCCAGCCTTAACCCTGCCCCTCTCTATCCTACCAGTAACAACCGTACCACGCCCAGTTATGCTAAATACATCCTCAACAGGCATCAAGAAAGGCTTGTCAACATCACGCTGCGGCAAAGGTACATAATTGTCCAAAGCATCCATAAGATCCCATATCCTACCACAATACTCACACTCCCGCTTACCACACCCACACTCCAAAGCCTTCAAAGCACTACCCCTTATAACAGGTACCTCATCCCCAGGAAAACCATACTTGTCCAATAACTCCCTAACCTCAACCTCAACCAACTCCAATAACTCAGGATCATCCATCATGTCAACCTTGTTCAAAAACACAACTATGTAAGGAACATTAACCTGACGCGCTAACAAAACATGCTCCTTCGTCTGCGGCATAGGACCATCAGGCGCACTAACAACAAGTATGGCACCATCCATCTGAGCAGCTCCAGTTATCATGTTCTTTATATAATCAGCATGCCCAGGACAATCTATATGAGCATAATGCCTCTTCTCACTCTCATACTCTATATGAGATATCGATATCGTTATCCCCCTCGCCTTCTCCTCAGGCGCCTTATCTATCTGATCAAAAGGAACATACTGCGCTAAACCATGCTGCGATAAAACCCTCGTTATAGCAGCCGTCAACGTAGTCTTACCATGATCTATATGCCCTATAGTCCCCACATTCACATGCGGCTTCTTCCTCTCAAACTTCTCCTTAGCCATATCTATAATCACCCTCCTTTAAGATTTTGAATTTTTAAATTTATTTCTTTCTCAAATTTGCTGCTCCAGCAATCAGAAGTTTTTCCGCAACCTCACTGGGAACCTCCTCATACTTAGCGAACCTCATAGTATAACTAGCCCTACCCTGAGTCTTAGACCTTAGAACAGTTGCATAACCGAACATCTCAGCAAGAGGAACTAAAGCCCTAACTACACGTGTACTTCCTTTCTGATCTATAAGCTCAACCTTACCTCTTCTACTATTAAGGTCTCCTATTACCTCACCAAGATATTGTTCGGGTAAAACCACTTCCACCTCCATAATCGGTTCAAGAAGAAATGGATCTGCCTTTTTCATAGCCTCCTTGAAAGCTATAGAAGCAGCTATCCTGAAAGCGAGTTCAGATGAGTCCACCTCGTGGTAAGAACCGTCGAAGACTATGGCCTTAACACCCGTGACCATATAACCAGCGAGAACACCAAAAGTCAGGGCTTCCTTAATACCCTTCTCTATAGCAGGGATAAACTCCTTAGGTATACAGCCACCAACAGTTCTATCCTCGAACTCAAAACCCGTATAACCAGGTAAGGGCTCTAACCTAAGCCATACATGCCCGTACTGCCCTCTACCACCACTTTGTCTTATGAATTTGCCTTCGGCCTCAGCAGGTCTTCTTATAGACTCTTTATATGCAACTTGAGGCTTTCCTAATTTTATACCGACATTGAATTCTCTAACCATCCTATCAGCTATTATCTCTAAGTGAAGCTCTCCCATACCCCAAATCAGGGTTTGCCCAGTTTCTTCATCATATCTAACCCTAAACGTAGGATCCTCCTCAGTAAGCCATTGAAGAGTTTCAGCAAGCTTAACCTGGTCTGCCTGTGTTTTAGGTTCTATCGCTACAGAAACCACAGGCTCTGGGAAGGTCATCTTCTCAAGAAGTATAGGATGATCAGGATTGCTTAAAGTATCGCCCGTTACAGTAAACTTAAGGGCAGGAATAGCTATGATCATTCCTGGGCCAGCTTCTTTTATATCTTCCCGCTTATTAGCATGCATCCTCAAAATTCGAGATACTCTCTCCCTCTTGTCCTTTGTGACATTATAGATATAACTGCCAGCGGTAATCGTTCCAGAATAAACTCTACAGTAAACAAGCTTTCCAACATAAGGGTCAACCATGACCTTAAAAGCTAAAGCTGCAAAAGGCTCATCATCAAAAGGCTTTCTTTCCTCAACTTCATTTGTAAGAGGATTTACCCCCTTAACTGGCGGAATATCTAAGGGAGACGGCAAATAATCTATCACAGCATCGAGTAGAAGCTGAACCCCCCTGTTCTTAAAAGAAGAACCACAGAGAACGGGAACAAGCTTAAGTTCTAAGGTCGCTTTCCTTAGGGCAGTTTTAATTTCCTCCTCAGAAATAGGCTGTTCAGCCAAATATTTCTCAGCTATACTGTCGTCTAAATCTGCAACCGCAGCTATAAGTTCTTCTCTTTTTTCCAAAGCCCTATCCCGCAACTCCGAAGGAATATCAACGTACCTATACTGGGTTCCAAGCTCATCAAGATAAACAACAGCTTTCATTTTAACAAGATCTATAACCCCACTAAAGCTCTCCTCCGAACCCAAGGGCATCTGAATCGGAACTGCGTTAGCCCCAAGCTTCTTCCTCATCTGCTCAACTACAGAATCAAAATCAGCACCTATTCTATCCATCTTATTTACGTAAGCTATACGCGGAACATGATACCTATCAGCCTGACGCCAAACAGTCTCCGACTGAGGCTCTACACCACCCACTGCACAAAAAAGAGCCACTACTCCATCTAAAACACGAAGAGATCTTTCTACTTCTACTGTGAAATCCACATGGCCGGGCGTATCTATAATGTTTATACAATATCCCTTCCAATAACAGGTCGTAGATGCTGCTGTTATAGTTATCCCTCTTTCCTGCTCCTGTATCATCCAGTCCATGGTTGCAGTTCCTTCATCAACTTCTCCCATGCGGCGAACACGACCTGTGTAAAAGAGGATGCGCTCTGTTGTCGTGGTCTTACCCGCATCTATATGAGCCGCTATACCTATATTCCTTAACTTTTCAATAGAATACTCTCTACCTAATACTTCTTTTCCCGACATCTTGCCTCCCTCAGATCACCATCTGTAATGAGCAAAAGCGCGGTTAGCCTCCGCCATCCTATGAACATCTTCCTTCTTTTTAACTGCCGCCCCTTCTCCCTTATAAGCATCCATTATCTCCTGGGCAAGCTTTTCAGCCATAGGCTTACCTTTCTTATTCCTCGCAGCGTTTATGATCCATCTAACAGCTAACGAAAGTTGCCTATGAGGAGGAACCTCAACAGGAACCTGGTAAGTAGCTCCACCAACCCTTCTTGGTCTAACCTCTATCACAGGTTTAACGTTCTCAACCGCCTTTTCTAAAACCTCTAAAGGAGGCTTCCCCAATTTCTCCTCAACTATCTTCATAGCCTCATTAAACACCCATTCTGCAACTATCTTCTTTCCATCCCACATCATGCAATTAATGAACTTGGTAACCAAAGGACTACCATATACAGGATCAGGAAGAATCGTTCTTCTTTCCACTCTACCCTTTCTTGGCATTATAAACACACTCCTCCTTTACTTCTTGGGCCTCTTAACTCCATACTTTGAACGAGATTGTTTTCTTCCCTCAACGCCTGCCGCATCTAAGGCACCGCGTATTATATGATACCTAACACCTGGAAGGTCCTTAACACGACCCCCTCTAACGAGAACAACAGAGTGCTCCTGAAGGTTATGACCTATTCCTGGAATATAAGCTGTAATCTCTATACCATTAGTAAGCCTAACCCTCGCAACTTTCCTCAAAGCTGAGTTCGGCTTCTTAGGTGTTACCGTGTAAACTCTTGTACAAACCCCTCTTTTCTGAGGACAACCCTGAAGAGCAGGAACCTTAGACTTGCTCTTCTTAGGTTTCCGTCCCTCTCTAACAAGCTGATTTACAGTAGGCACAATCCTCCCTCCTTCAAAAGAGTTTCTTCAAGAAACCTTTCCAATTTTACCAGCGAAGAGAACTTCTGTCAACAAAAATCAAAAACCCCCATATAAAATTATATTGAAATACAAGGAGTTTCACAACGCATAAAAATAACGTCATCTACCTCATAACGAGGTAGATGACGTTACTGCTTCCTCTTCCGGTCGAGTTAGTAAGGCCCCTAAGTAATAGAATACAACCGACATCATCAAACCAGGAACAACGCTATATATGAAGAATTTCTTATAGAAGAAAGCCTCCCACACCATACACGTTACTACCGCACCTACCATAGAAAGAATTGCACCTCCCTTTGATGGATGCTTGGAATAAAGCCCGAAAAGCAAAGGTACAAGAAAGGCTGATGTAATTACAGAGAAAGCAGAACCAATTATAGTTACTATAATACCAGGGGGATTGAGAGCTAAGATAGGAGATATTAAACCCAAGAAAACTACCGAAATACGAGCTAAAGTTACGTTTCGTAAACCGAGTATGTCCTTAACTAGGGAGCTTGCTAAAACCATGAGGTTCGAATTTATTGTTGACATAGCTGCAGCCAAAGCAGCGACCAGAATTAAGGAAGCAAAGGTCCCTGGAAATAGTTTCTGAACAAGCATCGGAACGACTAAATCAGGATCCTTAAGTCCCTGAACAAAAAGATGTGCAAACGGACCTATAGAAAAAACGGTAGCAGCAAAAACTCCTATAAGAATCGGAGTCAAAAACATCCCCTTCCTTATAACCTCCTTATCCCTTGCAGCATAGAACCTTATAATAAGCTGAGGGCTTGAAAGCTGAGCTACACTTATTGCAAAAGTTAAGCTTAGCAAGAAGGGGATCATCATGCCCGACTTAAGTATAGGAGGAGGTCCATAACCTCCCAAAACCATAAGAGCTTTACCAGAAACACCTCCGGGCAGGGTAACCTTGCTTAAAGCCTCCAGTCCTGCTGAAATCCCTCCCATTTTATAAACCAAGGCACCAAATAGAGAGAGAGCTCCAAATAAAAGTATAATCCCTTGCACAAAATCGGTTAAGACAACAGCTCTAAATCCACCTATAGAAGTATAAGCTATCACAGGAAGGGCAACTAAGAAAATACCATACTCATAAGGGATTCCCATCATTACCTGAAGCAGGTTTGAGGAACCCTTATATATAGATATCATATAAAATTCAAAGAAAATCAAAACTACCAAAGATGATATTACCTGTAATGCTCTACTATTATATCTCGCCAGGAAAAATTCAGGTATGGTCAAAATCCCCTTTTCCTGAACAAACTCCTTGAGCCTAGGAGCAACTACAACCCAAGACAAAACTGCAAACAAAACATGAAACATGGTAAGATAAGCGCTCCAACCAAAACCGAATATATATCCAGAACCACCACCCCCTAGAAGAGCACTTGTACTAAAGTAAGTCGCAAAGAATGATATAGATACAAGCCAAGGACCGAGCTTCCCCTCAGCTAAAAAATAGCCTCTCTCTCCTTCCCTTCTGTAGCTTATAAACCCTATGATAAGCATAGCTAAGATATAAACAGATAAAGCTATAATGTAACTCATACCTCTTTACCCCCTCTCAAAGCGTAAATCACACCACCAACTAAGAAGGTGAGAGCTAGCACATACCCCATAACGACACCCAAACTCATACGAAACACCCCCTTTAAAAGTTTTAGGGAGCCCTCCAGGGCTCCCTATTAGTAAAAAGAAAGCCATGGAGGCACCTTCCCTCGTCGGGACCTGCCTCCATGGCTTAATTAACTAAAAAAACACCATGGGTGGCAGGTGCCCTACAGCACCTGCCACCACCAATTATTCGATTTAAAAACCCAAACTCCTCGTCTCCCTCTCCTCAAAAAACCCTTCACTTTAACTCCCCTCACCTAAAAATCTTATAAATAATATAAGCATGAAAAATCAGAAAGTCAAGAGGGTATCAACTAAAATCTTAAAATATTTTCGAAGCAAGTTCCTATGTTCAAGACCTATCCTCAGCACAATTTTTACACACGCCACGTAGAGATACCCAAACCTCATTAATTAAGTGTCCTTCTTTGTTTCCTACATCTCTAATATCCTTAAAGTATTCGTCACTAAGCTCTATATCGTATATCCTGCCACATTTAACACACAACAGATGAGCATGAGGGGCAATATTAGGATCAACTCTCAGTTCAACCTGATCGATTATCAAAAGACTAACGATACCTTTCTCTGCGAAAAGCTTTAAAGTATTATAGATCGTAGTTTTTGAAAGAGTTGGGATATCTGAGATTAAAGCATCATAAATCATGTCTACCGTGGGATGAGATTTGTTTCCTTGAAGATACTCAAATATTCTCATGCGCTGATAAGAGGGGTTTATCCCTCTACTCCTAAGGATATCTCTGACTTTTTCCAAATCTATCCCACCTTTCAAGACTTACTTAAATATCCTTCCGCTTTCCCTATACCAAAAAACGAAATCTAGATGAGATATAGGGATACCCACCTCTAAGGAGAAATTCCTTAAACTTCTCTCAAGACTAATATACCTAGCCCTAGAAAGCGTTTTGGGTAAGTAATCAATTATATCAAACCTTAGCATGCTTTTAAGCACATGCCTATCAAGTATAGCAAACTCGCTCCCTAAACTGATGTTCCTCAGGAAGTGACTTGCCTCCTTATATCCCATTCCACGAAGACTGGCAACAAACCAATCTCTCAAGCTAAAGACATCTGAAAAGGACCTCAATACCTGCCTCACCGTTAAAACTCCATCAACCAAAAACTTGTCTCGAGCCTCCAAAATATAACGAGCTTTAGCACGCCTAAAGCGAACCCCCCTAAGCACACTTACTATCTCCTCATAACCACCTCTTAAAAGCAATCCCTCACTATTCAACTGTTCAACCCTATCCCAACAAACCTCAGCTTTAGACTGCGGTGTCAACAAACAAAAGACCAACTCCTTAAACAAATCCTCTTCACTACCATAAAGCCATAAATTCTTAAAACAAGCCTCCCGCACCAAAATTTCACTTAGAATGGACTCATATATTTCTCTAATTTCCTTCACCACTTCAATTCTTAGGGTCATCGACCTATATCTCTACTCTCTTAGCTTGATTCCATATCCTCTCAAGATCAAAAAACATCCTTCCCTCTGGCGTAAAGATATGGACAACTACACTTCCATAATCCAGAAGTATCCACCTTCCTCCCCTCTTTCCTTCAACTCCCCAAGCAAAGATCCCATTTTTCTTAAGCTCAAACTCCAATTCCTCAGCAAGAGCATCAACATGAACCTCAGAACGCCCACTACATATTACGAAGAAGTCCGTCACATAGGTTAGTTCCCTTAGATCCAAGACAGTTATATCTTCTCCTTTATGCTGCTCTAAAACATGAACTATCATTCTCATAAGTTCTTCCGACGCTATCATTCTTTCATATCCCTTCCTAAGATGATAGTAACCGATGCTTCCACATTCCTTTTCTCACTAGAGAAAACACCGTAACCTAGTATCTCAACTATCTTCTTTGCTACATCGGGATTTGCACCTGTGTTATCCACGACCTTGGTTATAGAATAATTGAGCCTATCAGCATTTCCTATCTGAATAACCTTATAACCATACCCTTCCAATATTTTACTAACCTTTGAAGCTGCTCCATAGATACCATTACCATTTAGAACCTCCACTGTAATTTCCTTACCTACTTCATCAACCCTAGCTTTCTCTCCCAACAAAATCCACCTTTTGATACCCTCAAGCTTTTCCAAATCAGGTAACCAATAGGACACCCCATCTATATACCCTGGCTGTCCAGGTATCATCTCCCACCTAACACTAGATAAATCGAAACCTTTGAAGAAAGATACCAAATACATTATCTGCTCAGGTGCTAAATCCGTTTTAAGAAACTTGATAGCCTCTATCGCAAGGGATGGAAGCCTCCCAGCTATATCCTGACCCCTCAACTTATTCACAACAGCTTCTATGAACTTCTTCTGCCTCCTTATCCTCCCTATATCTCCTTCTGGATCATTTCTATACCTTACATATTGTAAAGCCTTATTTCCATCCAAAGTTTGGAATCCTTTCCTTAAATTAATATAAAAGCCAGCCCACCTATCAGAATACTTCATATCCTTCTCAATATAAAGCTCCACACCTCCTAAAAGGTCAACCAGCCTCACAAAACCCGTATAATCTATAGTTATATAATGATCAATAGCGATACCCAGAAACTCCTCTAAGGTTTTCTTTAGTAGGCTAATACCTCCATAAGCATAAGCATGATTAATCTTTGTCCATCCCCTATCGGGGATGCGAACCCTCGTATCTCGAGGAACAAAAAGAACACTTATCCTTCTATCAGTTAGATCAAGGCTTATCAAGGCCATAGCGTCAGCTCTATGAGATCCCTCCACGCTATCTATCCCAACGAACAGGATATTAATGGGTTTCGCCTCATTCTGTGCCAAAGATGCCTTAACAGCTTTAATATCAGGGTTCATAAAGCTGTAAAATCTAATGATACCACCAATCAGAACTCCTATTAAAGCTAAAACAATAAAAGTCAACCTTGACTCAAGCATCGATCTAATCACCAACATGTCCTCATCCCGAAAACATTATATCAAATAAAGTCTTCTTCTCTTAATATAATTTTCCACCAAAGATGGGACAAGATACCTAATGCTCTTTCCCACCTTAACTCTATTTCTTATCTCAGTGGATGAAATCGGAGGCGAAGGTATCTCAACTACATCTATCTTTTCTAGAAATTCTTGAGGCAATCTCTCCTTAAGAAGACTCAAAGAATAACCCGACCTTGTAACGGCTATAAATCTGCACAAGCTCAAAAGCTCTTTAGGACTCTTCCAGCTTTGAAGATCCAGAACAATATCCATACCTGTGATGAAAAACATTTCCACCTCCTCATCTAAATCTTTCCTAAGCTGCTTTACTGTATCCACGCTATAGGATATCCCTTCTCTCTCTATTTCTATCCTTGAAACCTCAAAATAGGGATTATCTAATGTGGCTAAAAAGACCATCATGTATCTATCCTCAGGATCGCTCATCTGGACCCCAACTTTATGCGGGGGTATCTTAGCAGGAATGAATATAACTTTTTCCAAAGAAAAGAGCTGTCTCACCTCCTCAGCTGCTATTAGGTGCCCATAATGTATGGGATCGAAAGTTCCACCCATGATTCCTATTCTCCTCATATCTACCCCTCTTTGTATTCGAACTCTATATCACCTATTCTAACAGTATCTCCCTCTCTTATACCAAGCTCCTTAAGCTTCTCCTCCAGGCCAATTCTCCTCATCTCTTTTTGGAACCTAAGCAGGGCCTCCTCGCTCTCAAAAATGGTTATCGAAACAAGCCTTTCAACCTCATCTCCTTCTACTACAAAAATCTCCCCTTCTTTGTAAACTCTAAGCGGTCTAATCTGAGGAACATAGTCTACCTTTTCTCGAGGGATATCCTTCGGAAGCTCCTTAACCTTGCCAATCAAAACATCTCTGAGAAAATTTAAGCCATCTCCTCTAAGAGCCGAAACTGCAACAAAAAGATAACCTTTGCTTTCAAACAGCCCCTTAAGAGACTCTACTTTTCCTTCCTCAAAAACTATATCCCGCTTGTTGCCAACAACTATTTGGGGTTTAAGAAGAAGCTTATCAGAGTAAAGCTTTAACTCTTCCATTACCTTATCAAAGTTTCTCTCTACATCTTCCACGGGTAGAGACATATCTACAACATGAACAAGTAGCTTAGTTCTCTCTATGTGTCTTAAGAAATCGATTCCCAAACCCTTACCCATATGAGCACCTTCTATTAAGCCTGGAATATCAGCTAATACTATTTTGTTCCCTCCCTCAATCTCCATAACCCCAAGGACTGGTGAAATCGTCGTGAAAGGATAATCAGCGATCTTAGGTTTCGCATTCGAAAGCTTAGATATAAGGGTAGACTTTCCAACGTTAGGCATACCTATTATTCCAATATCAGCTATAACTTTTAACTCAAGAATTATCCAGCGAGATTCTCCTTTCTCTCCCTTCTCAGCTATTCTAGGGGCCTGATTGGTGGGAGACTTAAAGTGAGCGTTTCCGTACCCTCCTCTACCCCCTTTAGCCACTATGAACCTTTCGCCCGGTTCAACTAAATCAGCCATAACTTTTCCGGTTTCAGCATCCCTAACTACCGTACCTGGTGGAACCTTTACTACAACATCCTCCCCATCCTTACCTTTCCTATTCTTACTGCTACCAGGCTTCCCATCACCAGCCTTAAAATGCCTCTTGTGCTGAAAATCTAATAAAGTAGAAAGGGAGGGATCCACTTCCACTATGACATCCCCCCCTTTTCCACCATCCCCTCCATCGGGACCACCACGAGGTACATATTTCTCTTTTCTGAAGCTTATCGAACCGTTGCCACCTTTTCCTCCCTCTACATATATCTTAGCTCTATCTATCATTGGGCGAAAACGGGTTCGGGGTAAACACTAACTTTCTTCTTATTCTTACCTAATCTTTCGAACTTAACATAACCATCTATCAAAGCGTATAAAGTAAAGTCATCACCTATCCCCACATTCTTACCCGGATGGACCTTCGTGCCCCTTTGACGAACTATGATGTTTCCCGCCCTAACAAACTGCAGATCATATCTTTTAACACCTAATCTCTTACCACAGCTATCTCTCCCATTTTGAGAGCTTCCGCCACCTTTCTTGTGAGCAAAGAGCTGAAGATCAATCATTCCTCTATCACCTCCTTACATCTCACATAAGGGGAATACACCTTTTCTATCTCTTTTAAACCCTTCCAAAGAACTTTTAAGACAAGATTTATCCTATCGTCCAGGGGAAAATCCACATCTAAAAAACCTTTCTTCTTTTCAAATCTTATCTTATCATTATACTCCTCAATAAGCCATAAAAGAAAAGTTTGAAGCAGAGCAGATACACCAGCACATACTATATCTTTACCCTCTTCTGCATAACCAGTATGTCCCTCAGCTAAAAGACGGCCACGTCCTTTAGCACAATGCAAGAAAATTTCAAGCATAAGCTACTAAGCGGATAGAATATCCTTAACCTCTATTTTCACAAAGGGCTGACGGTGTCCCCTCTTCCTCCTGTAATTTTTCTTCCTCTTATACTTAAATATTATAACCTTTCCATCTTTACCATGTTCCACGACTCTAGCTTTGACCTTCACTCCCTCAACGTATGGACTACCTATAATACTCTCCCCATCCCTTTTTATGAACAACACCTTATCCACTTCAAACTCTCCTCCCTCAGGAACATCGAGCTTCTCAACCTTGATGACGCTTCCTTTTTCAACAACATACTGTTTACCACCTAACTCAATAATAGCGTACATCCTTCATCTAACCCCCCTTATTATGGTCCCGAAATCGCTTGCAAAATTCTATCACAGCACATTTAGGCATGTCAAGGCATTCAAGACCCAAAAGCAAATTAACTACTGCCCTCCCTACCGGTGTTCTCCCACCAACTAAATAGTAGGCAAGATGAGCATGTAGACATTTCACACCACAACTTTCAACTACACCGCCTATCCCCCTACTCCTTATCACCTCTAGGTAAGAAGGAAACCTTTCCTCTAGATGTTTTCTTACTCCCACGCCCAACAAAGAAAACCTCTCACTTGCATATTCTCTATGCGCTTGCCTAAGCTCTTCTCCAAAATCCGAGTCATGAAGGGCCAATCTACCAAACTCCTCTATCTTCCCTTTGCTTTCAAGCTCTCCAACATGCTTATTTAAGTAGGGACAAGTTAACCAATAAAGCGTAGGAAAAGGCCTACCTTTATTCAAGGGATAGCACATAATCACCTGGGGATACCCCCATCTACACCTCTTGGCAACTTTTAAAAAGCCAGTTATGTTTCTTCCGAGCTGGCTTTTTACCAGTTCAAGATCACTGAAATATTCTTTTCCACCAGGGAACATTAAGCTTAAGTAAATAGTTAAATCTCTCCTTATAAACCTTAGCTACATTATAATCATGAATCACGAGAAGGTTTTCCTCGTTCTTTTCCTCTGCTGTGGCTGTCCAATTATAACTCCCCGTTATGACTATTTTATCATCTATGATACAGAACTTGTTATGCATCAAGCCAGGCATCCTATCATAAACTACAAAAATACCCCTCTTACTTAGGAAAGTCCCCTTAGAGTATTTATCACTTGCCTGTTGCCCATCAAGAAGAACCCTAACCCTGACACCTCGTTCGTAAGCCTTGACCAAAGCCCACGCTATCCGACTATTTGTGAAAGTGTACATAGCTATATCTATAGAATGCTTAGCAGAAGATATTAGCTCCGTAATCCTTCTCTCACAACCTCCTTTAGGACTAAAGTAAACCTCTACAGTAAGAGAAAAAACCAAATCAGTAAAAAGCAATAAAAAGATTATAGCAAAGACAAAAGCTCTTTTTAGCTTTAATCTAGCTCTCAACAGGAGGTGCCTCCCTTAAAAGTTGTAACGATGAACTTAAATTTTCTCTCTAAAAAGTCCCGGAAGTCAGATGGATTAAAACTGACATCGTCAAAGATGGCAAAGACAGTAGACCCGCTCCCCGACATTAAAGAAATTTTAGCTCCCATTTCCAAAAACCTCTCCTTTAGCATCCTAAGATCAGGACAACGTTCAAAGACAACCCTTTCCAAATCATTTTTAAGCCTTTTCCTCAGAAACTGCCAATCAAGCTCCCTAAAAGCCCTTAAAAAGGGCTCAACGCTAAAGGGATCTGCATAAGGAGGAGTTAACCAGCCATAAACCTCACGCGTACTTAATCCATAAGGAGGTATAGCGAGCAAAACGCTTAACTTTTCACTTAACGAAAAGGGTAATTGCTTTACCCGCTCCCCTCTACCATAGCAGAAGCTAAACCCGCCTCTAATGAAGAAAGGAACATCACTACCTAACTCTGAAGCAACTTTAAATATAAGCTCTTCATCCACACTTATATTCCACAACTTTAAGACCCCTTTAATAGCAGCTGCTGCGTCAGAGCTTCCTCCCCCTAAACCAGCTTTTAAAGGAACCTTCTTGCGTAAAAGAACCGTCACACCTCGCCTAACTCTTAGAACATCCTTAAGATTTAAAAGGGCTCTCCTAACTATATTCTCCCCCTCAACATTCTCCCCTTCCACAAAAACCTCAATATCTTTGCTATTCCAGAAAAAAAGCTCATCCTTCAGGGATATCTCGTGCATAAAGCTACATATCTCATGATATCCGTCTTCCCTCTTCCCCAAAACCCATAATCCAAGATTTACCTTTGCAAACGCTTCCTCTTTTAAAGCAACTTCTGCTGAGTGGAACAAAGCTCAACTTCTACCTCTCTTGTTAGAAGTTCAACATAGCTATAGGAAACCTTATGCCCCGCCTCTATAACTTTAATAGTGAAAAGACATGGATAAGTCTCCTCTATTATCCCATATTTCTCTTCAACCCTTTTTCTCCCTTTATTAGCTCTTACCTTTACCTTTTCTCCCAGATGAGCTTCTACTATCTTTCTTATTTCGTTGAGAGAATTTTTCACCTCTCCCACCACCTTTAACTACTAACACTTTAAGATCCTATACATCTAATCACCCCTTCTGCTGACGCTAAGTTTAACTACAGACCCATCTCCAAATATTTCAAACAACCTGTAAACAACACCATGAACTAAAAGGGTAGTTTCATATTTTGAACTTACCCTTATATATAAAGGATCAGGTAACCTATCAAGGGATCCGCAAGATAATAAGCCAAGATCTAAACCCAGATCAGTCTTCCCTTTTTCCCTTTCCTTAATCCTCACATCCTCTCCAAAAGCTCCACTCTTAACTACATACAAACAACCTTTAAACAAGAGCAGGTAATCCTCAACCCAAGCAAGATTATAAGAATGGATAAACTTGAAAACTATGATTTCCCCATCCCTCACTGGAACAAGAAGCCTTTTCCCATCTCCAGATAAAACTATAAAAGAAACACATCCCCCCTCCCACCCCCAAGAAAACCTCTCCACACAAACTAACAAAAATCCGACAATAATTAAAAGATAAAGCCTATTTAAGTAATCCCTTTTCCTTATAAAAGCTCTTAGCTCCATCATGTAAGGGAGTAGTCACACCCTCAAGAGCAGTATCAAGAGTTATAAGTCTCATCTTAGGATGAAAGAAATAAGTTTCATTTATATGAGTGAAGCATCCTTTAACCATCTTATAAGCTATATCCTCTGGAATGGAAGAAGCTCCAATCCACAAAGCCATCACTGAAATAGTTAAAATGTTTTCTTCTTGCCACTTATAAGTCTTCGCTGGAATAACATGCCTGCTAAGCCAAGGGTACTTTTTACCTATCTTCTTTATAAGATCCTCACTTAGAGAAAGAATGCTAATCTCCTTTGTTGAAGCTAGCTCTTCGATTACCACAGCTGGATAACCCACAGTATAAAAAAATGCGTCGATTTTGCCTTCCTTCATCCTCTGAATAGCAACACTATATTCCAGGTAGTTAACGTCTATATCCTTGTACGATAAGCCAGCCTCTTCAAGGATAAGCCTAGCATTTATCTCAGTTCCACTTCCCACCTCACCAACTGCTACTCTTTTCCCCTTCAAGCCATAAATATCTTTAATCCCTGAGGACTTTAGGGTTACAAAATGAAAGGCCTCTGGATAAAGGGAAGCTAAAACCCTAATGTTAGCAAAAGGCTTACTAAAGATAAAGGCGCCCGTATAAGCCCAATTAACGACATCATTTTGAGCAAAAGCCATTTCAGCTTCCCCACTACCTACCAAGGTACAGTTAGAAACTGATGCATTTCCTGTTTCAACTATAACGTAAACTTCTGGAACGTACTTGTTAATCAAACCGGCTATAGCGTTACCTATAGGATAATAGGTTCCCCCGGGGTTTCCCGTAAGGAGCGAAAGATAAACCTTCCCTCCAAACGCTGATGAAATAAAGCTTAAAATTGCAATAAATGCTACTATGAATCTTACCATCCAAACCATGATCCCTCAGACTTACAATTCAAAGCTTATGGATGTTCCCACCCTTACATCTATAAAACCCGGAAATTGGGAAAGGGAATGAACCAAAGGCCCTGAACAATGACATGGTCCTAAAATCTCGGCTTCCTCACTTGCTAGAAAGGACACAGTCCTTTCCAAGTACCCTTTAGGTTGCCCGATACCATGAAAGCCTCCTATTATCGCATAAACTCGATCAACCCCAAGAACTTCCTTGGCATGCTCAATAATATTTATGACACCACTATGCCCACAGCCTGTTAATATTATTATCCCTTTTTCTCCTAAAATATATAAGGATGTATCATCCAATACCTCGTCAATAACTTCGCCCTTATCGTTCCTAACTGGATGCACAGGATTTCCATCTCTTCGGGGAACGCTCCCAGAAAACCAAATACCCTTATAGACGAGTAAAGGAGTATAAGAGAGCCTTAAATCAACCTTCATATCAAGCAGGTCTTTCTCATCAGAGTTCATCTTTATATCAGCCTTCCGATTGAAAGCTAAGGGATGAATAAATATTGGTATTCCATCTCTGCCTATATAATCCAAAATGGGAATTAGATCATTTCCGTGATCGTGGTGACCATGAGATACAACTATTGCATCGATGTCCTTCAAGCTTTTACCCAAAAGAAGAGCATTATGGACGAGAGCTTCCCATTGAGGCCCAGTATCGTAAAGGATCTTAAAGCCGTCTTCTGTCTCCAAAAGGATAGACAAACCATGCTTACCGATGGCTCCATAGGGCAATCTATCGACCTTATTTTCAACTAAAACAGTTACGTCAAGTCTCATAATCCCAACTCCTTTGATATATTAAGCATCGCTTTAAAACCAATATCTATAAACTCCTCTAGGGTTATCCCAAAACTCTCACAGCTTTTTATCTGCTCTCTATTCGCACCAGCCGCAAACCTCTTCTCCTTAAATCTTTTCAGAATAAAGCTAGTGTCTATCGAGCTTAACTTTTTGGTAGGATGTATTAATGCTGCTGCAACTATAAGCCCTGTAAGAGGATCTACGGCATACAAGGCCTTGTCCAACAGGGTCTGGGGTAGCAACTCTGGATGACAGGCGTGAGCTATTATTGCACGGGCCATATCCTCAGGAAGGTCATACCCCTCGTTCTTTATTATTTCAACACTTCTATAGCCATGCCTTCTAAAATCTGACTTCGTCTCCAAATAATCCACATCATGAAGTAAACCAGTTAAACCCCACTTATCTTCATCCTCACCAAACCTCTTAGCTAAGGCTCTCATAACAGATTCAGCCGCTAAAAGGTGCTTCTTCATATTGATATCAGAAACATACTTTTCTACGAGCTTTAGAGCATCCTCTCTAGTTATCTTATTCACTTTCGTTCCCTCCTTTTATTATAATAACTCATTATTAAAACTTTGTCAATTACAAAAATATTAGTCCAACTTTCCTACACAAAGCAAGATAAAACTAAACTAAAGCAGCAAATATACACTTTAGCCTTTCTCAAAATTCCAACTTGCCATACTTTTTAATATAAGATATGACTCCTCCTTCCTCAATCAATCTCAGAAAGCTTTCACTAGGAACTTTAAAGCGAAAGCTTAAAATTCCATCGAAAAACAAACTCCCTTCCCTAAGAAAGATTGAAACCTTCGCACCACCCCTTATCTCGTTAAGCTTAAGTTCAGGCACATCTAAAAGGAGCAACCCTTGATTCAATGCATTTCTGTAAAATATCCTTCCAAAGGATTTGGCAACGATAGCCCTTACTCCTATCTCTTTAAGAGCAATGACTGCATGTTCTCTTGATGAACCACAACCGAAGTTTCTCCCAGCCACTACAACAGGCCCTATCTCAACCAACTGAGAAACTTTTTTGACAAAATCTGGATCAATCCCCTCCATAGCATGTAACGCTATCTCTCTATGATCAGACAAATCCAAGTATCTTCCAGGGTAAATCTGATCTGTGTCCACATTATCACCAAAAACGAAGGCTATACCTTCTATAACATCCATACCTGATCATCCTCCTAAAATTATATAAAGTGCAAGGGATTAGTTATCCTACCATAAATAGCAGAGTAGGCAGCAACTAATGGAGAAGAAAGATATATCTGGGCATCAGGGCTACCCATCCTACCAGGAAAATTTCTGCTAGAGGTGGAAATGCACCTTTCACCGGAGGCTAAAACCCCCTCATGAGCTCCTAAGCATGGTCCACAACCTGGGGTCGAAAAAACTGCACCTGCCTTAAGAAGCTTTTCTACATATCCTTTCTTCAATGCTTCCATAAAAATCCTCTTAGATGCAGGGATAACTATTAATCTTGTGCATTCGCTGACCTTCTCACCATCAAGGACCTCAGCTAACACTCTAATGTCATTTAACCTACCACCCGTACAAGTTCCAACGAAAATCTGATCTACCTTTATACCTTCGCAATCACTCACACTTACTACATTATCAACGCTTCCAGGCAAGGCTACTTGAGGAGTAAGATCACTCACATCAAACTCATACTTAGCAGAATAAATATAGTCACTGTCTGTCTGGTATTCACTAAATACGCTTATATCACAACCTAGCCCCATTAGGTAGTTATAAGTGCTGGAATCAGGCTGTATATATGCCGTTTTAGCCCCCATTTCCACCGCCATGTTACATAGAACAAATCTTTCATCCATAGAAAGAGCCCGAACAACCCCTCCATTAAACTCGATGGCCTTGTATATAGCAAAATCCTGCTTTAACCTCCCTAAAATGTGAAGGATTATATCTTTAGCCATAACCCCCACAGGAAGCTTCCCTTTAATCTCTATTTTTATAACCTCTGGAACTTTAAACCAAAGACGCCCTGTCTTTAATGCTATAGCTAAATCGGTAGACCCAACACCTGTAGCAAAAGCCCCTAATGCACCCAAAGTGGTCGCATGAGAGTCGGTCTCTATAACTACCTTACCAGGCCCAACGAATCCTCCTTCAACTAAAACCTGATGACATATTCCTTCTCCAATATCAAACAGGTTCTTAATCCCCTTCTCTCTACAAAATTCCCTCATCTTCTTATGATTTTCCGCAGATCTTATAGTAGGCGCAGGACTGTAGTGGTCAAAGACAAACACCGTCTTTTCGGGAATAACGATCTCTCCATCACCGAGCTCATAAAAGGACTTAATCACCTGAAGGTATAGATCATTAACCTCGGCAACATCTATACGCGCAAAAACTACCTCTCCCGCTTTAACTTCACTCTTACCTGCAGCAACCGCTAATATCTTCTCTATAGCGTGCAAATTCTCCTCCCCCTTGCCTAATATACTAAATGAAATTTTATCCTAAGAAACCATAGATTGCCAGCAAAGAAAATGTTATAATCTTGTACGAAAAACTAGTTTGGGAGGGTATGAGGAATGGCGATCGAGGATTTCTCTTCTTTTCCTAAGGAATATGAAGAATTTAAGAAAAAGTTCTTAGACATCTCCGGAATAGACCTAAACTTTTATAAACATCAGATCCATCGGAGGGTCCATATGTTCATGAAAAGATGGAACATAAATAGCTACGATGAACTTCTCAATCTTATAAAGCTTGATAAAGACAAATACAAAGCCTTTTTAGACTACCTTACAATAAACGTTTCTGAGTTTTTCAGAAATCCGGAGCGCTTTGAGATCCTTGAGAAAGAAATCATCCCACTTGTGATGCGAGAGGACAAATCAATAAAAGCATGGAGCGCGGGCTGTGCTACGGGTGAAGAACCTTATTCTCTCGCAATAATTTTTGAAGATCTCAAAATAAAAAAATTTCCTCCCATTCTAGCCACAGATATAGATCAAACCGCTTTAGATAAAGCCAAGCTAGGCATATACGATATAAAGCAGCTCCAGAACGTTCATCCTCAAAGGCTTGAGAAGTATTTCCTCAGGAAAAAGGAAAACTTATACGAAGTAATTCCATCCATCAAAGAGAGGGTTGAGTTCAAAAAGCATGATCTCTTAAACGATCCTTTCGACAGGGACTTTGACCTAATCTTATGCAGAAATGTCGTTATATATTTCGAAAAGGATGTGAAAGAAAAGTTATATTATAAATTTAGGGATGCCCTCCGCATCGGAGGTGTTCTCATGGTAGGAAACACGGAACAGATCTTTGGATATAAGGAGATGGGATTAAAATCAATTAAGCCGTTTTTCTATCAACGCGTTAAATAGGTCTTAGCAAGCTCCCAGTAATTTAAAGCGTGCTCCTCAAGCTCTTTTTTCTCTTCATCTGTGAGTTCTCTCACAACCTTACCTGGAACACCCATAACGAGAACGCCTGGGGGAATCTCCTTACCAGGCGTTACAACCGTCCCCGCAGCTATTATCGTATGATCACCTATAGAGCACCCATCAAGTAATATCGCTCCCATACCTATAAGGGAATAATCTCCAATATTGCAAGCATGGATAATCGCAGAATGTCCAATCGTAACCCCCTTACCCAAGATCGTTGGAACACCTTTATCCACATGAATAACTACATTGTCCTGAACATTAGTCATGTCTCCAATCATTATAGGCGCAAGATCAGCCCTTAAAACTGCACCAAACCATATACTAACCCTATCCCCAAGTCTAACATCACCGATGATCTTCGCCGTATCTGCTATGAAAACGCTTCTCTCAGCCATAGAATAGACCCCCCTAATTCAATGCTTCCTCACTATCTCTTTTATCTTCATAAGCCTCGTTAAGGCAGCCCTCTCCACCTCATCAAGCTTCATGGTTATGAAAGATATTGTCTCCTCAAGCTGAGGAATTAATACATACTCCAGAGCGTTGACTCTTCTCCTGGTCCTTTCTATTTCATCAGCAAGGAGAATCACAGCTTTTTCCATCTCCGCAAGCTTTATGAGCTTCGGTAAGAGTTTAATAAAGGAATAAAGAGCAGCATCAAGTTCCCCAGAAGTCTCCCAAAAACCGTAATTAGCCGGATCACCCTCCTGCATAAAGTCAAACCTCGGCACGAAAACGCTCATCAGATTCACCTTACCAACCTTAAGGTAGGATCTTATGCCAGGGATTAAAAGAGCTTCCTCCAAGCTCCTACCACTCATAACCGCTCGCGCACCAATGAAGTTTAAATAAGCAGACTGAAGCTCCCTCTCCACTTCTTCCCTTAACTCCTTATTTTCCTTAACTAAAGCTATAAACTGTTTTATCAAAGCATCTTGTTTGTCCTTTAAGAGCTTATGCCCCCTTCTAGCTATAGCAAGCCTCCGCCTTAGGCGGAGAAGCTCCATCCTATTAGGGTTAACTCGCAGCTTCATAGCTCTTTTCCCTCACCCTAGGTTTAAGATACTTCTCTTTAAATTCGTCTCTTACCCTCTTAAGTTCCTTCACCGGAAGCATAGAAAGAAGCTCCCAACCCAGATCAAGTGTTTGCTCTATACTTCTATCTTCATACTCTCCCTGCATAACATACCTGTTTTCGAACTCATCTGCAAATCTAACGAAAGCCCTATCCTCCTCGGTTAAAGCCCCTTCACCAAGTATTATCGCAAGCTCCCTTGCCTCTCTCCCCCTCGCATAAGCTGCAAATAACTGGTTCAAAAGATCCGCGTGATCTTCCCTTGTCTTTCCAGGACCTATCCCCTTGTCCTTAAGGCGCGAGAGTGATGGAAGAACATCAACTGGAGGATATATGCCCTTTCTGTGCAACTCTCTACTCAATATTATCTGTCCCTCGGTTATATAACCAGTAAGGTCAGGTATAGGATGGGTTTTATCATCTTCGGGCATGGTCAATATGGGGATCTGGGTTATAGATCCCTTCTTCCCCTTTATTCTACCGGCTCTCTCATACATGGTAGCAAGATCAGTATATAGATAGCCAGGATAGCCTCTCCTTCCTGGAACTTCCTTCCTTGCAGCGGATATCTCTCTAAGAGCCTCACAATAGTTAGTCATATCTGTAAGTATAACCAAGACATGCATATCAAGGTCAAAGGCCAAATACTCAGCAGCAGTTAGAGCTAAACGAGGCGTTGCTATACGCTCTATAGCTGGGTCATCGGCTAAGTTTATAAACATAACTGCTCTCTTTATAGCTCCTGTCCTATTGAAATCCTCTATAAAGAAGTTAGCTTCCCCGAAAGTTATACCCATAGCAGCAAACACCACAGCAAACTTCTCCTCCGAAGACAATACCTTAGCTTGCCTCGCTATTTGAGCAGCCATCCTAGAATGAGGAAGCCCGCTTCCAGAGAATATAGGAAGCTTTTGCCCTCTAACCAAGGTATTCATCCCATCTATAGTAGAGATTCCTGTCTGTATGAACTCAGATGGGTAATCACGAGAATATGGATTTATTGGGTTTCCATTTATATCAAGCCTCTTCTCAGGAATAATCTCAGGACCTCCATCTATAGGCTTTCCAGAACCATCAAATATCCTGCCAAGCATATCCCTACTTACTGGAAGCTCCAACGCCTTGCCAAGAAACCTCACCTTTGCATCTCTGATATCCAGCCCACTAGTCCCCTCAAAGACCTGAACCAAAGCCTTATCTGTTGTAATCTCAAGGACACGCCCTCTTCTTATCTCCCCACTCCCAAGCTGAATCTCAACAAGCTCATCATATTTAACGTCAGCAACTTTTTCTACGATTATTAAAGGACCCGAGATCCCACTTATAGTTCTATATTCCTTTATCAAGTCTATTCACCCCCTGCAGGGATAAGGGCATATATCTCTTTTCTAAGCTTCTCCTCAATTTCATTAAACCTCTCAAGATTGTCCTCCCGTATATACTTCATGCGCGCCATATCCTCAAGAACCTCCATCCTCTCTATATCTCTAAGGGAAGCCCCTCTCTTAAGGGCATCCTGAGCAAGCCTATAAAACTCCATTATTACCTTAAGCATCCTATATTGTTTTGCAAAGGATGTATAGGTATCTATCTCATGAAAGGCACTTTGATGAAGAAAATCCTCTCTTATGGACTTCGCAGCTAGGAGCTTAAGTCTATCTTCCCTGGACAATGCATCTATACCTACGAGCCTGACTATCTCCTTAAGCTCGGCTTCCTCCTCAAGAAGCTTCATCGCCTCTTTCCTTATCTCAACCCACTCATCCCCAACTTCTCTCCTCCAATACTCCTCAAGCTCATCCATATAGAGAGAATAACTATTTAGCCAGTTTATAGCAGGGAAATGTCTTTGATAAGCAAGCTCAGCATCCAACCCCCAGAAAACCTTAACAACCCTTAAAGTGTTTTGAGTAACAGGCTCAGAAAGGTCTCCACCTGGTGGGGAAACAGCTCCTATAACGCTTATAGACCCTATGCGGTTATCTTTGCCCAAGCATACAACCTTACCTGCTCTTTCATAAAAGGAGGCCAACCTTGTCCCCAAGTAGGCTGGATAACCCTCCTCACCTGGCATCTCCTCAAGTCTCCCAGAGATCTCCCTTAAAGCTTCCGCCCATCTCGAAGTAGAATCAGCCATCAAAGCCACATCATATCCCATATCTCGATAATACTCAGCCATGGTTATACCTGTATAAATAGAAGCCTCTCTCGCCGCAACTGGCATGTTAGAAGTATTAGCAACAAGTATTGTTCTCTTCATAAGAGGCTCCCCAGACTTTGGGTCCGTAAGCTCTGGGAACTCTATTAAAACATCGGTCATCTCGTTCCCTCTTTCCCCGCAACCTATATAAACCACGATATCAGCACTCGCCCATTTAGCAAGCTGATGTTGAATAACGGTCTTTCCACTACCAAATGGTCCCGGAACACAAGCTGTTCCACCTCTGGCTAAAGTGAAGAAAGTATCTATTACCCTTTGTCCCGTCGTAAGAGGTTCCTCTGGTGGGAGCTGTTTCTTATAAGGTCTCCTCTGCCTCACAGGCCATTTCTGCATCATTGTAAGCTCCACTTCCTCTCCATCGTTATCCAGCACAGCTATCACATCTTCAATCGTATAATCCCCATCTTTAGCTATCTTCTTAACCTTTCCTCTCTTACCAGGGGGAACCATTATCCTATGCTCTACCAACACCGTTTCTCTCACTACCCCAAGTATGTCTCCTTCCTCTACAAATTCTCCTTCCTTAACTCTGGGGGTAAAGCTCCATCTCTTGCTTCTATCAAGGGCGTTGATTTTCAACCCGCGCGCGATAAAACTGCTTTTTGTTATCTCCTCTATAAGATTCAGTGGCCTCTGAATACCATCAAAGATGGATTCTATCAACCCAGGCCCAAGCTCAACGCTTAAGGGCATACCCGTAGAAACAACCGGTTCCCCAGGACCAACCCCAGAGGTCTCTTCGTACACCTGAATATAGGCTTGGTCCCCTTTAAGCTCTATTATCTCCCCAACAAGCCCATACTTACCAACATAAACCACATCATACATCTTGGCTCCGAGCATATTGTCGGCAACTACAAGAGGACCAGAAACTCTTATAATTCTACCCTCTTTCATCCCCCGACCTCTCCTTTTAAATAATTATTGTGAGGATTTAAATATATCTATACCAACTGCTCTCTCAACGCTTTTCTTTATCCTTTCCTTACCTAAACCTTTAGAGCCCTTAACGCTTGGGATAATGAGCACTGCACATTCGGTATCCCTATTAACTTGATCGATTGTATCCTCCAACAGGGAAGCGATTTCTTCAGTCACAAAAACGATCCCATAACCTTCTTTAGCCAAGGCAAGAAGCATAGCTTTAGCCTCAGCCGGAACTTTAGCGATGTAAGTATCTATCCCCGCTGCTTTAAAGCCTATAGAAGTCTCATAATCACCTATCATCCCAATCTTAAACGTAGACATATCTCAATCGCTCCTTCAAGATACCCTCAGAAAGACCAGCTTGCTTACCCGTTATGACTATCCTAAGGTTCTTAATCTCCATATCTTTAGCAACCATAAAGGCAACTATGGGTTGTATACCAAACATCACAAATTTACAATTTTTTAAGGTCTCAATCAAATAGTTATCTTTAAGCTTTTCTAAAGAAGCCAAGTCTTGCCCTTGCTCAAAAAGTGCCGCCATCTTCTCAACCAACCCACTATAGGGAGAGTAATGAAGCACCTTAACGAAGGAATCCAGGTTATCCTGATATACATCCACGAGCCTATCTTCATCCACGAATCCTCCAGAGATCAAAACATCAGATAAGAAGCTCTTGCTCCTTCCAGCAAATTTTGCCCTGAAGAAGGTCATTATATTCGTTAAATCTATGAGAAGCTTAATATATTCCACCAAAAAGGATTCACCCATCTCCCTAGCTTCGTTAAGCATGAAGTTAAAGTAAAGCTTATCTAAAAAGAGGTCTACGAACTTGGTATCCAGCTCTGCTTTCTCCATTCTATCCAGAAGATCCCAAATAATGTAAACGCTATCCTTTTTGTGAAAGGGGAGGTAAACATACTGTTCGTTCTCAACTATGGATATCATTTTGTCTACAGGAACGGTTCCCATATCCACCAGTATATCCCAGTTTTTCTTCATACCTCGCTTCGCTAAAAGCTTATTCTTTAGCAAAACCTTAAGATTAAAGATATCGTAGGAGTAAGAGAAGAAATCCTTTAACCTTTTATTAGGCAGTACATCCTTCACTATAGACAAGGTTCTCCTAGACTCCCTTTCCCAAAGAACGTCAAATTCCTCTCCTTCTCTAATTCCATAAACGGTCTCCTCTAAAATTTTTCTAACCTCAGATAAGGAAGATGCTCCTATAAGTCTATGGAAGAAAGAAAGCGGCAAAAGTTCTTTTTCCAGGCACCTTATACGAGTAGCAGCGTATGTATACCTGAAGTCCCTTTCCACCTTAATAACTAACCTCCTCTGAGAAAAGCTTCCTTACGATTTCATCTTCCCACTTCTCCCTGATCTCCTTCAATATAGCCTCGATGGATAAATTTACATCTATGTCTCCCTGCGTCAGGATTAACCCTCTTCTAAAGTTTCCACGTGAGCTCAATAGCTTAAGGTTCCATCCGTTTCTCTTATTCAATTCCTGGAAGAAATTCCCGTTTAGAAGCATCTCCTCCCTACCTAAGATCACGCTTTCCTCCTTCGTCTCAACAGCTTTATTAAGCAATCTCTCAAAGAAAGCAATATAATCATGCTTTGGAAGATTTTCAAGCTTAGACTGCAGCTTATTAAACACCTTCTCAAGTAAGGTTCTCTTCGCCAAGAGCATTTGTTTTCCTACCTCAAGCTCAGCCACGATCTTTTTGTTCTCTATTTCACGTCTTTTAATCTCCTCAAACTCAAGTTTAGCTTTTTGAATTATCTCGTTTACCTTAAGCTCCGCTTCCCTTATTATCTGCTCCCTCTTAAGCTCAGCTTCCTTGAGTATCTTTTCCGCTTCCTTTTTGGCGTCTCCTATAATCTTGAGCTTTATCTCCTCTAGGGACATCTCTCCTGCCTCCCTAAATCTTAATGCCGTTAAGAAGAAGCACAGTCATAAGCAACCCTAAAACCGCATATGTCTCTACCATTGCAGGTAAAATTACAGCTTTACCAGCCTCCTCAGGCCTCTTAGCTATAAGTTGAATAGATGCCGCTGAAGTCTTCCCCTGCGCTATCCCTGAAACCAAGCCAACTATTCCAACGGGCAAAGCTGCAAAGGCTATTGCCAATCCCTGCTGGATCGTAAGGCTAACAAGCTGCCCCCCAAGTAACCCTATCTTATTCATTATAAGAAAGCCAGCGAGAAGCCCATATATACCCTGTGTGCCTGGAAGCGCTTGAAGTAAGAGAACCAACCCAAACTTTTTAGGATCTTCAGTTAGAACGCCAGCTCCAGCTTCTCCTGCGATACCTACCCCCAGAGAGGAACCGCAACCAGCTAATCCTGCAGCTAAGGCAGCTCCACATATGGCTATGGCTGTGCTCAATTCCATCTTTCACATACCCCCTTTTTAATCTACGATATCAGTAAACCTGGTTTTAATAGCAAAGGGCTCAAAAGCCTTGCCTCCTCCAGAATAAAATTTACTGAAAAACTCAACATATTGAAGACGAGTTGAGTGAACGAAAGCCCCCAAAGCGTTGACTAAAAGACTCAATGAATGACCTACAATCAAGATCACAAGAGCTACTATAATACCAACGATCGGAACATTAGAAACCATCTTTGCAAGCATGTTAACTATCATAGCTATTACTGCGCTACCTAAGCTTAGAGCTAGTATTCTGCTATAGGATAGAACATCGCTCAAATAACCTGTTACACCATAAAGGCTTAAAACCCCCTTAACTACTCTCTTAAGTGGGTTCTTTTCACCTCTTCCCTGAGTCAATATTAAGAAGACAGCACTTAACAGAACCATAACCTGCGAGAATCTGTACAAGGAGGTGTATATCCAACCCGCATTCACCCCTCCAAAGAATAGCAAAGATGAGAGGAACCAAAGCCAGCCAATTTGATCATAAATAGCATCTTTAAGGTTCCCCTGTTTTATATTAACATAAGCCTTAAGAACAACCCCTAAGAATATGTGTATTATACCCAGAGCTAGGGATATACCCAAAAACCTCATGGGATCTTCTAAAGGATCAATAAGCTTTACCTTGTTTAAAACACTTCCTAAAGGCTTCAACCAAGAGACTTGATCAAATAAACCATCAAACCAAGTTCCCTGAAGGGCTCCAAATATAATGGTAGAAATGCTCCCCAAAAGAAGAAGTGAGAGAAATCTCTTAACGCTAAAAGACATTCTAACGCCGTACTTTAAAAGAAACCATGTTATAAGCAGGGTCATTACAAGACCATAACCAGCATCAGAGAGACACATCCCGAAGAAAACGAAAAAGAATGGAGCAAGATAAGGAGTGGGATCTATGTCTTTCCCATAAAGTGGAAGACCGTAAAGGCTTGTCAAAACCTCAAAAGGTCTTATCACTGGATGATTCTCCACTACAACTGGAACATCATCCTGGAATGATGGTTCCTCAAAACTATAAGCTATCAAACCCTCATATCTGCTAAAGAGTCCTTCCACCTTCTCTCTATCCTTTTTTCTAACCCACCCCTCAAACATGAAAGCTTTAGAAGTAGCTAGAAAATTGGAAGTTGCCTTTTGCTTAGCAAGAGCTATGGAAATGTAGTCGTAGATGATTTTCATATCGTTTAAAAAGACAAGATATTCCTTTAGCCTGGCTAAGATGCTCTCCCTCTCCCTTTCGAGTTCTAAAATGTCCTCTTCTATATCTTTAATCGCCTCCTTAGGTGTGCCCTTTCTCTTAGGAACAGTAAAAGCATTAAAACCGTAACCCCTGAGTATCGCTTGAAGTTTTTCAGCTTCCTCTTTTAAATAAACTAGCGCGAATGCCCTTTCACCAGGCGAAGATGGAAGAGGAAACATCTGCCACAGAGAGAGGTTCTCCCCAAGGTCCTTAGAGAACCTCTCAAATTCCTCAAGTTTCAGAGAGCCAATTAATCCAGCGGTCTTCAAAGTCCCCTCCTCAAAGAACTCAAGGGGAATATCTAACTCCTTCCAAGATTCTAATAGATCCCTGTCAGAGAGAAGCTGGGCTTTCCTAATTTTAAGATCGGCAAGCTTCCTCTCAATGCTCCTTATCTCCTCAACTATGTTTTTATAGCTTACCCTTTTAACCTTCTCCTCTAACTCCACTCTTGAAACACATATCCTCTCTCCCAGCAAAGAATCGATTAAACCTCTTTTATTCTCGTTCGCACTCTCAAGGAAATCTATAGCAAGACGAAGATCATTAAGAAAGGTCTCCACTTCGGAAATAGCTTTTCCGTCCCCCTCCCTATACAAACTTAGATCCTGGATCTTCTCGCTCAAAACCGACGGCAAATCCACAAACTCTACAATCCCCATTCTTAATAGGGAATCGACTATCTCATCCTTAACCGATTTGTGAGATATAACTCTCAGCTTTAACATCTCGCTAACTGCCATATCTATCAAGCACCTCTTTCAATAAAAGGTTAGCCACCTCTTCAACCTTATGAGCATAACTATCCTCAAAACGCTGGGCTTTCTCCCTTCCTTCTTGAACCATCTCCGTAAGAAGCTTTTCTCCTTCCTCTCTCCCTTCCTGAACCGCCCTCCTCCTTATCCTCATGGACTCCCTTCTTGCTTCGGCAAGCATCTCAACCGCTCTGTTATTAGCTTCCTCTATAATCTCCCTTGCTTTCTTTCTAGCTTCCTTAACTATCTCCTCGGCTTCTGCCTCAATCCTCTTTATCTCCTCGATGATATTCTCTTCCATTCTTACCACCTCCACGTCTCATTTTGATATTTTAACCAGCATACAAAGCTATGTCAACGTCAACCCTCGCAATTCCCTCAACTTAAACTTCTAAGTCATCCAAGATAAGTTTAAGAAAGGGCTTTAACTCTCCAACCCTAGGCTTAAGGTGCAGATATACTCTGTTCGTAGAAGGAACCAAAGCTAAATGCTTCACGATCCTAACATCCCCCTTATATTTTCTGAAGATCCTTAAAAGCCTATCAAGGGAGCTTTCACTCTCATAAAGAGCCTTAAAGTTAACCCCAAGTATAGAAAGGGACCTTTCGCGCAACTCTCCCCTCCTTCTAATTTTAGGGGTAAACCAGAAAGCATCCTCCCTTATAAGGTGAACTTCACTTGAGATCTTACCATCCCTAGGTGTAAGTAAGAAGAAAGCCCTGTCCCCCTTAAAGATGAGCAAGGAGATTGGTAAATAAAGTAAACTTTGACGAGGCGCTAAAATGAGGGAAACCTCAAAAAGAGAAAAGAGGGGATTTTCGATCTTATAACCTGCTTTAAAGCCCACATATCCCCCTATCCATGTATACTCTTTATCCCTTATACGAAGGATAGACTCGATCTCACTCAAATAAGTTCTCATTAGGACTATATTTATCCTTCTTCCTTTAAAAAACTGAAGCGTAAGCATGGCTGATCCAATTATGAATATCAAGAGAATATTTATATCAGACAAGTAAGGCAAACCTCCCTTAAGGCCTTTAAGCCCCTTGGGCTAACATCCATGTAAGGTATGACTTTTATCTCATAATCCTTGAACTTCTTAAATATCTCTTTAATGACCTCAGCCTGCTTAGGTATCCTCTCCGGCATGTATTTATTCACGATTATCCTTTCAATATGCATGCCAAAACGCCTTAAAAAAGAAACCAACCTTTCTGTTTCAATAAGGGGAACCTCTTCCGCATTTAAAATCGGTATATAAGTAACATCTTCACTTTTAAGCTTCTCCTCAATAGCTAAGCATTCCTCTTTAATTCTCTTAAGCTCCTTCATAACCTCATCTTCCTCTTCCTCCGAAGGTGGAGAATCGGGCATTTTCCCCTTAACCCTCTCAATCATTCTACGTCTATCAAGTATCACCCTTCTGACCTTGATCAGCTCCTCTACCCATATAAGTGACACAGAAGGTAGGCTTAAAACTCTCAACGTGTGACCTGTTGGAGCCGTATCAAACAAAACAAAATCAAATTCGCCTGAAAAAATATGTCTTTTAATAGCTTCAAGAATAGCCTGCTCTTCCATCCCTGGAGAGAACTTAAGAATATCGATATAACCTTCCAGATTAAGCACAGAAAGATACCTATACGTCGCCTTAAGGCCAGCAGCTATCTTAGATAGATAGCGAGCTATCTCCCTATCTATGTCTACTTCCCTTGCGAAAAGATCATCATCCACTCTAGTTACATCATCGCATAAAGCGAAATCTAAGATATCGCCCAAGTTATGAGCAGGATCAAGAGAAACTATGAGGGTTCTATACCCCTTAGATGATAAGTAAGCCGCGTATGAAGCTGCAACGCTCGTTTTCCCAACCCCACCTTTGCCAACGAAAAATTTAACTTTCATACCTCAAAATACCCCACAATTCTACCGAAGAGATCATCAAGATTAAGCGTTATAGAAGACATAACCTTCATCTCTCGTTCCAAAAGGGGAAGAATACGTATAGTTAAAGTGGTTGGGGGACTGGGTATCCCCACTAGTCCCCCAACCACTAAAAGGGCAAATATATTTTCATACTCGGCACACTCAAGCTCTATCAAGCTTACCGCATTTTCTCTAAGACCTTGGCAAAACCCCCTCAAAAAATCTTTAAATAGCTTAAATAGATTCATTTTGTAACCTCTAAAGCCTCCGGGCCTCTCTTAAGAGCCTTGAAGAAATCCTGAAGCAGCAGGAAGTTAAGAAGAAGCATTACAGCTACAATCGTTCCAACGCTATATTTGACCATACCAGTTTGAGCGGGAACAACAACGATAAGGAACCAGAGTAAAGCTGCAGTAACAGTTACCCATAAGAAAAGTCCGGGGATCAAAACCGCTAGCCTATATCCTGAAGAGGCCTTTTGGACGTTAGTTGCCCAAATAGCCACTGTAAGCAAGGCTATAGAGGCAAGAAGCTGGTTTGCTCCCGCAAAAGCTGGCCAAAGTAGGTTAAGAGCCCCCCCCCAAGCGAGGCCAACACCTAAAACCGCTGCTACAAGGGAAGCAATCCACCTATTGGTAATGACCGCATGCAAGCCAGGAGAACTCTTGCGAAGAGGCTCGAAGATCTCAGTCCAAGCAAAGCGCGCTAACCTATTTGTGGTATCCAGCGTAGTTAAAACAAAGCAAGAAACCCATAGACCAGCAAAGGTCCTACCCAACTTAAACGGAATCCCTAAGACCTCCTCAAGCCCTTTAGCATATCCAGAATAGAAAGGTCCTAACGGACCGCCAACCGCTCCAGCAGCTTTAAGATAATTTTGACCTAAATAGGCTCCTCCAGCCTTCAACATATCCAAATTGATTCCCATTCCTGATATCTTTTCAGCTGCCCCTTCCAAAACAGAGAAGCCAAATACCGCTATAGAGGTAACAACTATAGTGGAGAGAAATCCCTCGGTAAACATAGAGCCATAACCTACAAGCAAACCGCTTAACTCGCTATCAAGCTGTTTGGACGAAGTCCCAGAAGCCACGAGGGAATGAAACCCAGAAAGGGCCCCACAAGCTACTACAAGGGGAACCGCTGGCCAGAAGGGAGAAGGCTTACCACCGACTATATTAGGACTAAAGGTAGTAAAGGCAGGGAAAGCGAACCCTTTAGCAAGCACGAGGAAAGATATGCCTCCCAAAATAAGACCAACCCAGAGAATATAAGCGTTAAGATAATCGCGAGGTTGAAGGAGAATCCAAACTGGTAAAGACGCTGCGCATACGATATAAATTAGCGTAAGAACATACCAGGTATGAGTCGATAATTTTATTGGAACATGATACCCAATCCAAATGGAAATGACCAAAAGTATAATACCTATAATAGTTCCAACCCTCATGCCTAACTTGGTTCTATACATCAGGTATCCAGTTATAACAGCAGCAATTATAAAACCTATTGAAGCAGTGGGAATTGCAGGATTAGCCGTAAATGTTTGCGCCAGTGTAACCGTAAAAGCAGCAACAACTAGAATAAGGGCGAAGTAAACGAATAGCTCAAAGATGTAAGAAGTTCTCTTGCTCATTATCCTTCCAGCAACATACTGAATGGATTTCCCCTCGTATCTCACCGAAGCCATGAGAGATAAATAGTCGTGGATGCTACCGATAAATATATTACCAAGCCAAACCCAGATCAAAGTAGGAAACCATCCCCAAGCCATAGCCAAAGCAGGACCCAATATCGGACCAGCACCAGCTATAGATGCAAAGTGATGCCCATAAAGAACGAAGGGATGAGCTGGGTAATAATCCACACCATCCTTTAAAGCTACAGCAGGAGTTTTCCTTTGGGGATCTGCTTTAACCAAGTTTTTCTCAAGTCCCTTGCCATAGGTGAAGTAAGCTACAAGATAGACCGCCGCCGCTATCAAAACTATTAAACTTGACAACTTACCCACCTCCTCATTTATAAGAGTAAAACATCCGACCATAGATTATAGCATAAAGTAAAGATTTTTTCCAGAAAAGCTTTTTAAAATAGAGCTTGAATCTTATTTAGTTTTGTAGTAATATTAGCTTTGGCAGAGTAGGCATCACACGTTAAGTGCCAGGGGATGGGATGTTGCCCCTGGATGAAAGGTAACTTAAGAAGTTACCTGCGTTGTGATGTCGCATCCGCTGCCACATCTTCACTAAACCCTCATCCTCTTTCCTTAAAGATGTGGCAGTCTCTGCCCATCTTTGAGGAAAGGAGGTGTGCACGATGAGAATTTCCACATCTTACATCGTCCATGGCGGGATCCTGATGGCAATAAGTATTGTCCTCACTCGATTTGCAAGTTTTATGCTGACCCCATACATAAGACTGGGGTTTGGAGCCGTACCTATATACTTAAGCGGAATTCTGCTTGGCCCTTGGGCAGGAGCAATGGTCGGAGGACTTGCAGACATAATAGGCTTCTGGTTTAACACATTTGGAGCCGCTTTTCCGAATCCATTCATATTCCTAGCATCAGTATGCAGAGGGCTTCTACCTCCTCTCTTCTTAAAGCTTTTAGGAAACAAACAGCTTACCTTCCGTTCTCTTTTAATCTCTATAATTTTAACCGAAATTGTAGCTGGCATTGGGCTCACTACATACGGTTTGACAACCATATATAAGGTGCCCTTTACAGTCCTTCTTGTTCCAAGGCTTATATCAACATCTATGCTTGTAGCTATATACTCTATACTAATTTACCCCATAGCAACCAAGTTATTAAGCTTGAAGCCTTTCCGCAAAGAAGCTCCTATAGCAAAGGGATAACAAATAAGGGGCGTTCTTCTTTAAGAACGCCCCTTATCACTTTCTAAGCTTAGAGATTAGTACCCTCGCGATTTCAACATCCAAAGGATAAGTTATCTTTATATTATAAGGGCTCCCCGAAATGAGATATACTTTCTCATCCTTAAAATACCTTAAAATAAGGCTACAGTCATCAGAAGCACCCTTAAAACCCTCGTTCCAAGCCTTAACATGCGCTTCTTTTATGAGAGAAAGGCGAAAACCCTGAGGAGTCTGAAGAGCAAATATTTTATCCCGTTGAGGAATAGATTCAACAACAGGAATTAATGAAGAAAAGGCTATTGCCATCGTTTCCTTTGCAGGAGAAGCAAGAACAACTGCTTTTTTATCTTTAAGCTCCTCTACTAACCTATTTATGTCCTCAAGAGGAACAAATGGACGAACACCATCATGAATCAAAACAACCCCCTCATCATCCTCTATGAGCCCCAAACCAATCCTCACACTATCCTGTCGCGTTTCTCCTCCTATCGAGAATCCTCTAAGTTTTCTATATCTACCACTCTTTAAGATTTCCTCAGCTAAATGCTTATACTTACTGTTAATAATGAGAAAAATCTCATCTACCTTATCGCTAACTTCAAAAGAGTCTATAGCCCACTCAAAAACCATCCTACCATTAAGATCAAGAAACTGCTTCGGAACATCACCACCAAATCTAATTCCTTCCCCTCCTGCCAATATTAGAGCATACACTTTAAGGAACGACATCTTAATTTCACCACCTTAAAACTGTAGTATAATTTATACAAGGAGGTGATTTTAAATGCCAGACATCTTAGATGAACTAAGACTAGAAAGAAACGAATCTATCTATCGTGACCCCTCTATTCCTCCCGCCTCTAAGGAGAAAATTTTAGACGCTATAGCAAGATCTGCCTATAACTATGAAAGGTCCTATAGCGGTTGTACGCGATCTGTACTTTCAGCTATAAACGACCATCTATACTTAGTACCTAAAGACGCCTTCGAATACTGCTTTAAAGCTAGCTCTACTCTTCCAGGCGGTATAGCAAGGATGGGAGAAGTATGCGGTACTCTCACAGGTGCTCTAATGGCTATAGGTTTAGCTTTTGGCCCAGAAAAGCCTCAAGATACTCAGAAATATGCAACAGTTATGAAACTAGCGCGTCAGTTCTTTCAAAAATTTAACGAAAAATTTGAGCAATTTAAATGTCGTGAACTTCTTAAAAAGCTCGTTGGAAAAAGCTACGACTTTTGGAACCCTCAAGATAGAGAAGAGTGGATTAGGAACGGAGGACCCGAAAAGTGTGCTCTTTTATGCGCTGAAGTAGCACGCATGGCAGCAGAATTTATAATTGAAGTTAAAGAGAGACAAAGTTCTTCCTAAGTTTTCTCTTTATCCTTTGGAGAGCATTATCAACAGTTTTAATGCTGCACTTTAACTCCTGAGCTATCTCACCATAAGCTTTTCCTTCAAGATATCTCTTAAGAATCTCAATTTCCAAGTCACTCAGATAAAACTGAAGGCTTCTCAAGAAAGTATCAAAGTTAAAATCTCCAATATTTCCACTAAGAGCTAAAGAGAGAGTTTCATTGAGTGGAACTTGCTTTCCTAGAGGAATGTCTTTCTGCCGCGTAGCCCGCCTTAGAGCACTTATGATCTGTCTCTTAACGCACATTTCTAAAAAGAGACTGAAATCTTCATTTTTGGAAGCATCAAAAGAGTTAACAGCTTTCAACAAACCAAGTAAGCCCTCCTGCACCACATCCTCAGGATCTGCACCAGGAATAAAATACTTTTTAGCTATCGCCCTAATGGTGGGCAAATATATTTTAACGAGCTCCTTCCAAGCTTGGGAAGAACCATTCTTCGCAATGCGAACTAACTCGCTAACCTTCAATTTCAGAAGCTCTCACCTCTTCAACTAGCTCTGAGTACAAAATCTCTATAGTTCCATTGACATCTAACAGCAACCCACCATTAGGGTCCAACCCTAAGGCCTTACCCATAAAAATTTTCTCATCCTTCTTAAAACTAACGGTTTTACCAATGGTTGAGCAAAGGGAACCATATTCGGACAAAACCAAATCCGGGTTAAACTCGAGTTTCTCAATACCTTTGCAAAGCTTAAAAACGATCTTAACGAGCAAATCTAAAGGATTTATCGGATGTCCCATCTCCCCTTCAACTGATGTGGCATTAAAATCACCAGGAATATCTTTCAAATTCACGCCAATCCCTAAAAGACAAAACTCCAATTTATCTCCTTCAAATATGCCCTCAGTCAGTATACCACATATCTTTTTACCAGAAACTAGAACATCATTAGGCCACTTAAGCCAAGCATCTAATCCCAAATCTCTAAACACATAACACAAAGATAAACCCGCAGCTAAACATATAAGCTGAAGTTTGGAAGACGGTAAGGATGGCTTAAACGCCACAGTAAACCATAAACCCATGTCACGCGGAGAAACCCAACACCTACCATGTCTTCCCCTACCCGAAGTTTGCTCTCTAGCCCATATTATAGTCCCGTCAACCAGTTTTCCCTTTCTATAAAGCCTCTTCGCCTCTTCCTGAGTAGAATCCACTACCTCCAACACTATCAGCGGATGTCCCCACGGACATCCTTTAAGCAAATCCCCTATATCCTATCACCTTCCTCTTCATTCTCCTCCTTCTCAACCTTTTCTTCCTTCTTCCTTCCCCAATCCCTTAAAGTTTCTGCCATTTCTCTTAACTTTCTTTCTACAATCTCATGGAACTTTTCTGGTGCAACTCCTGTTAATATCTCGACCCCCTCATCTATGGTCCTTATAGCATAAATATGGAATTTCCCCTCTCTAACAGCATCGACGACATCTTCTCTTAACATAAGGTTTTCCTTGTTTCGATAAGGAATTATAACCCCCTGCTTACCAGTTAACCCTCTTATATTGCAGAAATCGAAGAACCCTTCTATTTTCTTATTAACACCACCAATCGGCTGAATATTACCCTTCTGATCAACAGAACCTGTGATCGCAATATCCTGTCGTAAGGGTATCCCAGATATGGCAGAGAGAAGCGCATAAAGCTCCGCAGCAGAAGCACTATCCCCCTCAACCCCCTCATAAAGCTGCTCAAAACATATGCTTGCAGATAGAGTCAATGGAAAATCTTTAGCATATCGAGAAGCCATGAAATTAGAGAGAATCATCACCCCTTTATCATGTATTTTCCCACTCATCCTACTTTCCCTCTCTATGTTTATAACCCCTCTCTGACCAAGATGAATTGTAGCTGTTATTCTACTAGGTTTTCCGAAAAAGTAATCACCGATGTTGAGAATTGCAAGCCCATTTATCTGGCCCACCTTTTCTCCCTCTGTTTCAACAATGATCTGATCACGAGCGAACATTTCTTTTAACTTTTCCTCATACTTATTCTCACGATACCTTTTCTCATAAATCGCCTTTTTAACATGCTTTTCCGTTATATATTCACTTTTATCCAACCGAGCCCAAGCGTCAGCCTCAACAAGGACGGTTATAAGATCACTAAACCTGGTGGAAAGCTTTTTCTGATCTTCCGCAAGCTCACTGCTATAGTCTATCAAGGCAGCCAAAGCAGTCCTATCACAGTGCAATAACCCCTCTTCCCTACAGTAATGGGATATAAAGGCACAAACCTGTTTCACATTATCTTCGTTCCTATCCATCTCAACATCAAAATCTACTTTTATTTTAAAGAGCTTTTTAAAATCCTCATCAAACAATGAAAGAAGGTGATATATCAATGGAGAACCTATCAACAAAACTTTAACCTTAACCGGTATAGGCTCAGGAACCAAACCCGATATTGGTATGAGCCCCACATGTTCAGCTATATTCTCTATTCTAACCTCACTAGTTTTAAGAACCCTCTTTAGAGCATCCCAGGCACCAAAGTTTCTTAAAACATCAAGAGCATTAAGTATAAGATAGCCTCCGTTTGCCTTATGAACAGCCCCAGCTTTTATCTTAGTGAAATCAGTAAACAGAAAACCCATCCTCTGCTCATATTCAAGCTTTCCCACGAGGTTATAGTAAGTAGGATTGCTCTCAAATATAACCGGAGCCCCCTCAAGGCAGGAGTTATCCACCAAAAGATTTACCCTATATCTATCAAAAGAAGGCTGTGCCTTTTTGGGGTCACCCTCTTCGCTCACGAGAAAGTCATGCAAGTGGTCAACCACATCTTCCATCATATCTTCTAAGAAAGCTACAACCTTAGGAAGTTCCACATATTTCTCTTTCAAATCCTTAAATAGCCCCCCTATAACAAAGACGCACAGCTCCCTCTCTAACCTTTTTATCTTATCCCTGGCCTCCCTTTCCAAGCGCTGGACTTCCCTCATGACCTGCATGGTTCTTTCATGCAGTTCGAGCGATCTAACTTCGATCTCCTTCCTTTTCTCAATAGGAAGAGTATTAAACTCCTCTTGCGTCATCTCTCTACCATCGATTAACGGAATATTTATAAAACCTGTAGGGGTTCTCTTCAACGCAAATCCAAGAAGCTCAGCTTCTCGATTAAGCGCCTCCATAAGCTCAGATACCTTCTCTTGGAGCTCCTTAAATACAGTCCTTTTCTTGGCCTCAAATTCCTCTCCCTCAAAAGCCTTGGGAATCCTTATCCTAAGCTCTTCAAGAAGCTCCTCTATATCCCTCCTAAACTCCACACCCTTACCCGCTGGAAAAGCCAAAGCTATAGGACGTGAAGGATTCTTAAAGTTATAAACATAACACCAATCTGGTGGTGTAGGTTCCGTCAACGCTACCTCCTGAGCAACCTTCTTAGCATAGGTTGTTCTACCCGTTCCAGTTATGCCAACAAAAAATAGATTGTAGCCAGGACTCTTTACTTTAAGACCAAATTTAGCCGCCTTGACAACCCTATCCTGCCCTATTATGCCTTCCTTAAGTGGTTCTATATCCTCAGTAGTGTTGAAGTCAAAAGTATCCAAGGGACACCTAACTCTAAGCTCTTCATAAGACAATTCCAATAAAGACACCCCCTTTTACTAACTCTCATAAGAATTATATCAAACCTTTATGGTATAATTCTAAGAAGCAGGGTTAAAAGATATAAAGGAGGTAATAAACATGTTCAAGACCTTAAGAAGCCAGATGAAACTTATCTTCATCATAGTCGCTGTTTTCTTTGCTTTATCAATCTATATAGGATATGGCATCTATACGCGAGGCAGAGGAACAGCACCAGCATCAACAACCGCTGCAGCCATAGTTAATGGTGTTCCGATTTCAGTCGCTCTCTTAAACTCAGCTTTAAGAAACGAACTCTCAAATTACAAAACAGAAGACCTTAAAAACTTAACGAAAGAGGATTTTGAAAACATAAGAAGAAATGTTCTACAGGCATTGATAAACTACGAGCTCCTCTATCAGGAAGCAGTTAAAGAAGGCCTAAAGGCATCTTCCAAGGAAATAGATGAGGCGATAACCGTAATTGAAAAGAGGTTCCCAACGAAGGAAGAGTTTCTCAGCTTCCTTCAAAGACAAGGGATAGCTATATCAGACCTTAGACGAGAATTAGAAAGGGAAATAACGGTTAATAAGATCTTACAGAGGGTCCAGGAAGGTGTAAAGGTTGAGGAAAAAAGCGTAAAGGACCTGTACGAAAAGTACAAGAGCGCGTTTGTGGAACCTAAGAAGTACGAGATAGTCTACAAGATCTTCAACAACCAAAGTGAAGCTGAGGAGTTTTACAAAAAGTTAGCAAGCGGCAAGAAGTGGGAAGAACTTTATCCAGAAACGAAACCGGAAAAGAGAAGCCTATCTGAGCTTCCAAAAGCCTTTTCGCAAAATGAAAAAGAATTAAAAGAAAATAGCCCCTTCATAATAAAGAGTGAAGAAGCATCATGGGTAGGATATGTCTTTTCGATAACCCCATCTCGTCAAAAAACCTATGAGGAAGTAAAAGATCATATTGAAAATATTCTTAAATACACTGAGGGCTTAGAAGCACGCAGAAAGTTTATTCTTTCTCTGAGAGAAAAGGCTAATATAACGTATCCTGATCCTAGCTTAGCGCCTCTTCCGCCATCGCCTCAGGGAGAAACCACTGAAAGTCAAACTGTAAAGCCTGAGAATGAAGCTACAAGCACTACAAATCAAGACAATGAACCTAAGCCTAAAGAGAAAGCCACGGAAAGCAACAAGAATTAGTAAAACTTAAGGGGGGGAAGCTTGTACAAGCTTCCCCCCCTTAAGTTACTCCGCCTCTAAAGTTCTTTCAACCCTTCTAATAGATAGGGATTTCAGAGTATCAAGGTCGATTTCAATGACAACCCCTTGTAATGAAACTTGCCCTTTCGCTACCTCAAGCTTCTCAGGGATACCAGTTAAGAAGCGTCTTAAGACTTTTTCCACGTCCATACCTATTATGGAATTTACAGGTCCAGTCATTCCTACATCCGTTATATAAGATGTCCCCTTAGGCAAAATTCGAGCATCCGCTGTAGGCACATGTGTGTGTGTCCCCACAACAGCAGAAACCTTGCCATCAAAGCAATACGCAAAGGCAAGCTTTTCCGAAGTAGCCTCAGCGTGGAAGTCAACCAAGATAGGCTTCCTCACATCAAGTTGGCCCAAGAGCTCCTCCATCCTATAGAAAGGACAATCAATAGAGGGCATAAACGTTCTACCTTGCAGATTAACGACAATGATTTTCTCAAGCACGATACAACCTCTACCAGGCGTCCTCAATGGATAATTGTAAGGCCTTAATATGGGATACTTATCCTCCTTAAATAGCTCAAGAACCTCTTTCTTATCCCAAACGTGGTTCCCCGTTGTAATAACGTCAACACCCAAAGCCAATATTTCCTCTACAACGCCCCGTGTAAGACCAAACCCACCTGCAGCGTTTTCTCCATTAGCTATCACTACATCAGGGTTGAACTCCTCTTTTAAAGAGGGGAGGAGTTTCTCAAGCGCCCTCCTCCCCGGGTTACCCACTATATCTCCTATAAAGAGAACCTTCAACCTTTTATCAGCGGGCATAGTCAACGCTTCTCGTCTCCCTCACAACAGTAACCTTTATTTGCCCCGGATATTTCAACTCACTTTCTATCCTTCTCGCTATATCATAAGCAAGTTTTGCAGAAAGAACATCATCCACAACCTCAGGCTTAACGATGACCCTTATTTCCCTTCCAGCTTGGATAGCATAAGCTTTCTCAATGCCACTAAAGGATGTAGCTATCTTTTCCAGGTTCTCTAACCTCTTTATATACTCCTCGAACGTTTCTCTTCTTGCACCAGGTCGAGAAGCAGAGATAGCATCAGCCGCCTGAACCAAAACAGCCAAGACCGTCTGAGGTTCCACCTCATTATGATGTGCCTCTATAGCATGCACAACCTCAGGTGGCTCTCCATATTTTTTAGCGAGCTCAGCACCTATCTGAGAATGCGTTCCGTCAAAATCTGCATCTACCGCTTTCCCAATATCGTGAAGCAGACCGGCTCTCTTAGCTAAGAGCACATCTTCTCCAAGCTCGGCTGCCATTACCCCCGCGATGTAAGCAACCTCAAGAGAATGGATAAGCATATTTTGTCCATAGCTCGTCCTATATTTCAGCTTACCGAGCAGCTTAACTATCTCGGGATGCATCTTTCCAACTTTAGCTTCGAAAACCGCATCCTCCCCAGCCTTTCTGATATCATCTTCCACCTCTCTTGTCGCCTTATCAACCATTTCCTCGATACGTGCGGGGTGAATTCTTCCATCAGCTATTAGCTTTTCCAAGGCACGTCTTGCTATCTCCCGCCTTATAGGATTATAGCAGGAAACGATAACCGCTTCAGGGGTATCATCAACTATAAGATCAGCACCTGTTAGTGTTTCAAAAGTCCTTATGTTTCTTCCCTCTCTTCCTATTATTCTCCCCTTCATATCATCGTTAGGAAGAGGAACGACGGAAACAGTAGCTTCAACCACATGGTCTACCGCACATCTTTGGATCGCAAGACTTATTATCTCTCTTGCTTTTGCCTCAGCATCCCTCTTCGCTTGGGCTTCGATCTCCTTTATCATCAATCCGACATGCTCCTCGATTTCCTTTCTAACTTCGTTAAGAAGCATGCTTTTAGCTTCTTCCGAAGTCAATCCTGCTATTTTCTCCAAGGTCGCTTTCTGCTCAGCTATAATCTTATCGATCTCCTTCTTAAGGTTCTCTATCTCCCTTTCCTTAACCTTAAGATCCTCCTCCCTCTTAGAGAGGATATCGCTTCTTCTCTCAAGAAGCTCCTCCTTCTGAAGGAGCCTCTTCTCAAGCCTTTGAAGCTCACCTTTCCTCTCTCGATACTCCTTATCCCACTCAGCTCTGAGCCTTTGGATCTCCTCCTTAGCCTCATTTAATCTCTCTCTTTTAACCAGCTCCGCATCTTTCTCGGCTTTGCTTAGTATCTCTCTAGCTAACTCCTCAGCAGCCTTTACCTTCTTTTCAGCTAAGTGTCTTCTAAGCCAATAACCGAGAGCAATTCCCCCAATCAAAGCTAAAAAAATGTTTAAAACATAAGTAAAACCGATGGTAATCACCTCCTCTATTCTATTTTCAAGGATCAGTAAAAAGCTTCTCAAACCTTAGTTTTTAGGACCTTCCTCAAAAAGCACTTCCTTCTTGGAAGATTCCGTTTCCGAAACCCTCTTCCGCTCCCTAATCTTATCTAACACCATCTTCTCAATGCTTTCAAGCAAAGCAGGATTGGCCTCAAGGTATTCTTTCACCGCGTCCTTACCCTGGCCAAGACGCTCTTCCCCGAGATAATACCACGAACCACTTTGTCTCACTATACCAACGGAAATCGCTGCTTCCAAAACGCTCGACGAGGCCGGTACCCCAATCCCATAGATTATATCAAACTCGGCTTCCTTAAAAGGTGGAGCTACTTTGTTTTTAACGACCTTAGCTTTAACTCTCGCACCTATCAAAGCCTGATCCTTCCTTATACTTTCTCCTTTCCTGACCTCAAGCCTAATGGAGGCGTAAAACTTCAAAGCCCTACCACCCGTAGTTGTCTCCGCAGGACCTCCTTGAAACCCCATTGCGACTTTATCCCTGATCTGATTTATGAATACGACTATGCTTTTAGTTTTACCTATAAAAGCGGTGAGCTTTCTTAAAGCTTGCGACATTAAGCGTGCTTGAAGCCCAACATGAGCATCTCCCATAGAACCTTCTAACTCAGCTTGAGGAACCAAGGCTGCCACAGAATCCACAACCACCACATCTACAACTCCACTTCTCACAAGCTCTTCTAGTATTTCGAGGGCCTGCTCACCATAATCAGGTTGAGAAAATACAAGTTTATCGATATCAACACCCACGTTTCTCGCATAGGGGATGTCAAGAGCATGCTCAACATCTATGAAAGCAGCGATACCCCCAATTTTCTGGGTAGAAGCGATAAGGTGAAGTGCAAGCGTTGTCTTCCCTGAAGCCTCCGGACCAAATATCTCAACTATTCTTCCTCGAGGAAACCCTCCAACCCCTAAAGCTATATCAAGAGGTAAGATTCCCGAAGGTATAACCTCAACCGGGCCTATGTCAGCTTCTCCGAGCTTCATTATAGCTCCCTTACCAAAAGCTCTCTCTATCCTACCTATCACTTCCTTAAGCATCTTATCCTTTTCTGGAAAAATCTTGTTCAAGGTTCACTCTAACCCCCTTCCAAAGGAAATATAGCTAACGGTGTATAAACTGGACCTTCCGGAAAAAGTTGACTCCTCATGAGAATTAGTTCTCGAACGACAAAACTTCCAAAGTCTAAATCCTTTTTACCCTCAAGCTCTTTCCTAAGCCCTGGAGATATCTTCCCCATCTTTGCTCTACCTAATGTAATGTGAGGAGAAAAGGGCTTTTCATCTCTTTGAAAGTCTAACCTCCTTGCCCCCTTTTCAGCAAAATCTCTTAAGACCTTAAGTTGAGTTATACCATCCCCTTCTAGTCCAACCCATATTACGCGAGGACGATCCCAACTCTGGAAAACCCCTATACCGCGAACATATATGGCAAAAGGTTTAACACCGAGCTCGGGAATTTCTCCCTCCAAGAAATCTTTCATTCTCTCAACCTTAGTACGAGGCTCTTCGCCTAGAAACTTTAAGGTGATATGAAGACTATCCTTCTCTACCCATTTTACGCTGCTATCTAAAGCCTTAACTTTAGATATAAACTCCCCAATTCTTCCCTTGATTTCTTTAGGAATCTCAATACACAAAAAAGACCTGATTATTTCCCTTTTATCCAAAAGGATCCACCCCCAATAAAAGCCTTCTTAGAAGGTCCAAAGCTTGTTGAGTAGCCCTATACTTTATCACCTCACGTGGCCCAACGAAGAGATTCTTTTCGACATAGGTTCCCCCTTCCCACGACATCCCGATGTAGACAGTTCCTACAGGCTTACTTGGTCTACCACCCGTAGGCCCAGCTATACCCGTTATACCTATACCTATATCACTCTTGCCTATATACCTCGCATTTCTTGCCATTCTCTCGGCAACTTCAGCGCTAACAGCTCCCTTTTCATCTATTAGAGACATAGGAACATCAAGAATATTCTCTTTTGCCTCATTGCTGTAGCTGACAATACCACATTTAAAGTACCTCGAACTCCCAGAAACATTGGTTAACCTATGAGCAAGAAGTCCACCGCTACACGATTCAGCAACCGAAAGAGTTAACCCCTCTTTCCAAAGAAGCTCAGCAACAACTTCTTCAATCGTTCTACCGTCTTCTCCATATATGTAAGCCTTAAAGATACCCCTTAAAACTTCAGCGGTCTGGGAAACGGAATCCGCTTCCCCCTTTAGATAGAGAGTCACACCCGAAGGAGAAGCACATATGCCAAGCTTAACTCCCCTTAAATCCAGATCCTTAACCCTTGCGTAGACTTCCGCCTCCCTGAGTCCAGTAGTATGCAATCTCTTTAGGAAGATTCGACCAGAAAAAGGCAACTTTGGTAGGAGATACTTATTGAACATGTTTTCCGCTTCCCATGGAACACCAGAAAGAGCAGCCACAATTTTACCTTCTTTCTTTACAATAAAGCCACAAGCAGTCCCTAAATCGTTTGGGATTATCTCCGAACCTTCTGGAAAAAGAAACTGCTTCTCAGAAAGAGGAGGAAGCGTACGCCCAAGCCTTTCAAAAAAGGCCTCGATATGCTTTTTAGCCTCTTCTCTCTCCTCAAGCTTAACACCAAAAAAAGAGGCAACCGCTTCTCTTGTAAGATCATCATGAGTTGGTCCAAGCCCACCAGTTATTACCACAACTTCAGCGTTATCTAAACCAAAACTCAAGCCCCTTAAAATTTTATCCATGCTATCTTCAACTATAACCCTCGCAATGACATCGAAACCAATTGCAATTAAACCTCTTGCTATAAATCCACCGTTTTTCTCATCCACTTCACCTAAAAGAACCTCATCCCCTGTTGACAGTATGGTAGCCTTCATTCCATCTTACCCCCAAAACCAGATTCCAAGGCGTATCAAACCATTGGAAATCAAGCCAGCAACTACATCATCTAACATTATACCCCAACCATTGGGGAACCTCTCAAAAAGCCTTATGGGAAAAGGCTTAAGTATATCAAGCAACCTAAAGAAAAAGAACGCTGGTAAAAGCATAACATTAGGGAGCCCTAACATAGCCACAAAATAACCTATTATCTCATCAACCACTATGGAAGGAGGATCATTTTCTTTCAAGGATAACGCATATGTATTGGAAGCCCAAAGCCCAGCAAAGAAAACCGCAGTTAGGGTATATATATCTACATCTACTATCCACCTTATAACGAGAGCTATAACTGATGCCACTGTCCCTGGCATCCTATCCTCTAAGATTTTTCCTATACCTCCAAAGGTAGCTAAGCAAAAAGCTATATCCTCCCTTAAGGCTCGATTCTTCCCCATAGGTCGTAATCCCCAGCCTTTTCTATTTTAACATTAACGAAAGTCCCCGGTTTAACATCCTTCCTATCTATATATACTAGCCCGTCGATCTCGGGTGCATCTCTATAGCTCCTTCCAACACCAGGCTTCTCAACTAAAACTCTAAGCGTCTTCCCTATAAAAAGCTTATTTCTCTTTCTTGATATCTTCTTCTGCAATCCCATAAGAAGGTCTCTTCTCTTACGAGAAACCCTAAAGGGTGGAGGCTTTAGAAAATAGGATAAAGATCCCTTCTGAGGCGAATATAAGAAGCTCCCTAACCTGTCAAACTCAATTTTAAAGATAAAATTAAGGAGTTTATCGAAAGCTTTCTTACTTTCTCCAGGAAAACCAAGCATGACCGTTGTTCTCAAGCAAGCTTCTGAATCCAACCCTCTTATCTTTTCAAAAAGAGTCTCTACATAACTTCCAGCATATGGCCTACGCATCGCCTTTAAAACCTCATCATCTACATGTTGTATTGGGATATCAAAATAAGAGCAAACCTTGTCCGAAGATAAGATGGCTTCTATAAGCTCATCGTCCGTTCTTGCTGGATGAAGATAAAGAACCCGAATCCAAAAATCCCCTTTCATCTCAGACAACTTCCTCAAAAGCAGAGAAAGAGAGTAAGAATAGAGCGTACTATCTTGGGATACGAGGATTAGTTCCTTTACCCCTTTCCTAATGAGATCCTCAGCCTCATTAAGAACATCTTCCATAGGTTTGCTTCTGTAAGGCCCCCTTATATCAGGAATCACACAATAACTGCATCTATTACTACACCCCTCAGCTATTTTTAGATAAGCATAAAATCTCCTTCTTAATGGAAAGCGAGTCCCTCTCTCAACCCACTTGTCAGGCAAAGGCTTAAAGAAAGAGGCCTTCTTAAAGTTTCCCTTAAAGGCCCTAGCTAAGAAGGAACCCACATCTTGCGGATATCCAACACCAGCAACGTAATCCACCTCATCCAATCCTTTTAAAAACTTTCCTTTATCCCTCTGAGGTAAGCACCCTACTACAGCCAAACGTTTTATTATACCATCTTTCTTAAGATCACTTAGCTTCTTTATCCAAGACTTAGATTCTAAAATCGCTGAATCTATAAAAGCACAGGTATTCAATACAACAAGGTCAGATCCCTCTATCTCGGGAGAATACTCAAATCCCTCTTCAAGCAAACTACCTAAAATTAACTCACTATCTACCTCATTCTTAGGACAACCTAAGCTTATTATGCTAACCCTCAACCTATCTTAACCCCCTATTGGGGAAATACTATATCCACAACACCAGTTTTACTAGAAGGAAAGCGAACTTCCTCTCCATTGAAATAAACCTTAACTTCGTTAATGTTTCCAAATCTAACCGTTATGTTCTCCTCGGCCTCCCAAACCTTTTCATCTCCTTTAACCAAAACACCTTCAAAGACCTTCTTCCCATCTATTGAAACTCTTAGCCAGCACCTACCAGTCGCTACTACTTTGAGGTTAAGCTTCTCAACCTTAGGAGAGCTCACGAGCTGGGTTACAGAGGATACGCTTGACTCTAAAGCAGCCACAGCAACCGTCTCAGTTCCTAAAGCAACCACCTGAGAAGAAGAACTTTCATAACTTATCATCTCATCTTTAGAACTACCCTTAAGAGCAGATTTAGTTACCTCTTGACCAGAAAAGCTTGGAGTAGGAGTTTTAACGAAAGTCCTACTAAACAGATCAATCATGCCTGTCCTCGATGCATATAAATAGAAGCTCCCGCCTATTATCATGACCAGCAGAAACAATATTAAAATCCAAGGACGTTTAGGTTTAACCTTTTTCTCAACTTTAGCATCATAGGCTGGTAACTTTTCTTTAGCTTCTTTTAAAATCTTCTCTTCATACAAAGCAGCTCTTTGAGCAGTATAGATTTTCTTTAACTCATCAGGATTAAGCCCTAACACCAAAGATATATTCCTTATGAAGCCTTTAACATAGACATCGCCAGGTAATAAGTCAAATTTCTCCTCTTCTATCGCTCTTATAAACTCCTTACTTATCTTGGTAAGGTTAGAAAGATAATCTATACTTATACCTTTTTTTTCGCGTTCCTTTCTTATTATTTCCCCTATACCTAACTTTTCTTCAGCCTTAAACTCGATCATGAATTATTCACCTCTTAAGGCTTTTATCGCTAAAACAGGGTCACTTTCATAAAAAACTGAAGCCCCTCCAACCAAAACCGTGGCTCCAGCCTCCCTTAGTAAGGGAGCATTAAAGGGGGTAATACCACCATCAACCACGATCTCAAAGCACAGCCCTCTTTCATCCCTAAATTTCCTTATAGATTCAACTTTCGATACAACCCACGGGATAAAGGATTGACCACTAAAACCAGGGTCAACGCTCATCATTAAAACGTAATCAACCTCAGGCAGTATAAGGGTTGCGCTTTCCCACATAGTAGCAGGGTTAAAAGCCAACCCTCCCTTCTTACTCTTTTCTTTTATGCTCCTGATCAACCTCAATGGGTGCCTCTCAGCCTCCCAATGGAAGATTAATATATCCGCCCCATGTTCTATAAATCGCTCTACCCAAAAGGAAGGATCCTCAACCATCAAATGAACCTCGAGTAAAAGCTCTGGGAAGCTTCTCTTTATGTCTGAAACAAGCTTAGGACCAAAGGAAAGATTCGGAACGAAGTGACCATCCATTATATCTATATGAAGGAGATCCGCTTCTTTTTCTATCTTAGATAAGGTCTCACCTAGATTCAACAGGTTAGCTGCAAGGATTGATGGCGCTACCTTCACTCTTTTTTCCATGGATATCTATCCTCCGCATAGAACTCTCCGTCAAGTTGCACCCTTATTACATTATCACCAAACGCAGGAATTCTCAAGCTTATGACATCACCAGCTTTACACTTCTTTTTAAAGACAACATGCTGTCCATTAGCATCTATTTGTATTATCTCAACCAATCGTTCCTCTTTACCAGTAGGAACTTTAAAGGTAAAATCTATAATCCTGGCTCCCTTTGGAACAGCAAGCTCAAGCTTTTCCGCCTCTGTCTTAATCGACTCCGGCTTACGTTGAGTCGCTGACACAGAGAGCTGATTAGTAGCCTTCTCCTGAAGAGTCTCCTTTGGCTTTTCCTCTCGAACCTCAACCAAAGACTGTTTTCTAATGGTAAGGCTAATCTCTCCACCAATAGAGATGGGAGAAAGAGGTGGTGGATTCTGAGAAATAACAACTCCAGCCTCCCCACTCTCTATCTTTTCCAAAACTTTGCCTAACTTAAATCCTCTCTCCTGAATAATCCTCTTTGCCTCTTCGAGCGTCATCCCTATGAGGTCAGGAACAGAGGTTTCCTTAATTTCATAACCCGTACTAACCAATAGGTCTACTTTGCTGCCCCTCTTAACCCTTTTGGATGGTGGGATGGACTGCCCGATAACAACGTTTTCTCCTGCCAAGAGAGACCTTATATTTATAACGTCACCGATAACTAAACCAGCATCTCTTATAAAGGCGCTAACTTCATCTAACTTGCGACCGATAAATTCTGGAACCGAAACCATATCTCCTTTACCACTAATCACAACTTCAATACTACTCCCTTTCCTAATACTAACGCCAGGCAAGGGTTTCTGGGAAACTATGTAATTTGGAGGAAATGTCGTACTCTCCTCTTCCCCCACCACCTTTATTCCTAAACCCATACCATTAAGGAGCTTCGTGGCTGCAGTAAGTTCCTTTCCCACAATAGGCGGAACCGAAACCTTAGAAGCACCGAACCCTAAGTACACATAGAGAAATCCTACTAAGACGCTTGCCAACAGCATAAGTAAAACTATTAACCTCCTCAAAACAGCTCACCTCCTCCTAAGGAGAGAGAAGAAACCATCCTCAAGATAATAACCATGGCTTGTAACCATAATCGTTAGAGGAGAAACCCAACTTAAGGAAACAAGGTCATATTCAGGATGCTTCTCCAAAAACTCCCTTACCACTTCCTCATTTTCATCAGGTAAAAGAGTACAAGTAGAATAAACCAGATAACCCCCTCTTGCGATATATCTTGAAGCGTTTTCAAGCAACATCTTTTGAAGGTAGGTTAAACTGTCTATTTCCTCGGGAGATATCCTCAGCTTGATTTCCGGTTTTCCTCCAAGATCTCCTATGTTAGAACAAGGGACATCAAGAATAGCTTTAGAAGCCCAACCCTGAAGCTTTGGATTAAAAACCCTTAAGTCCAGTGCAATGAGCCCATCAACCTCATAGCCAAGATTCTTCAGGAAGTTTCTAAGAACCTTAAGCTTCCATGGATAAAGATCAATGGAAATAAGCTTCCCTCTACTCCTCAAGCGCTGAACTATATCTGCTGACTTCACGCCTCGCCCAGCACAGAGATCTAACACCCTGTCCCCCTCGCTTATATCGAGAGCTTTAACAGCCACAGCTGCAGAAAGGCTCTCTAACCAGAAAAACCCCTCTTCCCAACCTGGAATGTCTCTCGGGAATATGGGCGTCTTTATTAAAAAGTAATCTTCAATTTCTTGTTGCTCCTTGAAATCAATCCCTTTCAACGACAAAAGGGAAGAAAAGCTACCCTTATCAATCTTCCTAAGATTAACTTTTATGCGAAGCTTTGGCCTCTCATTACCCTTACTCAATAAAAGCTCCACAAAATCTCTATTACCAAAACGATCTAAGAGTCTATCCACTAACCACCGCGGATAGGAATAGATTAAAGCTAAATCTTCACGTGGAGGCTCAACTTTCTCCCTAAGGTAAGCACGTAAGACAGCATTAACGAGATTAGCAAGCCCAACGTGAAATAAACGCTTTGTCAATTCAACCAACCTAAAACAAATGTAAGGTGACTTTTCCTCAGAGTGAAATCTAAGCTGATAGAGCCCCATTAATATTAACCATCTCACCTTATCGGGAAGTTTACTCCACTTTTTCTCCCCTAGAAGTGCCTTAGCAATCCATTCAAGTAGGTAATAATAGCGGATAACTCCGTAGGATATTTCCGCAACAAATCCTGAGGCTTCCTTAGGTATCTTACCCCTATCTATAGAGCTCCTCAAAATAGGCTCTAACCAGCTTCCTTTTATTACCTTTGATAGCAGCTCAAAAGCGTACTCTTCCCAGATCTTTTCTTTCAATCGTTCTCACGAAAAAGTCTGTAGGGATATAAAGGAAGGGCAAACCCCACGCCCTAAAACCCCCTCCCCCATATTCTACACCTAATATCTCCATATCATCAACCTTGGCTGAGGTCGTAAGCTTCATTTGAATCCACGGAGATAAAAGGGGACCAAGAGCATAAGAGACCAGAAGAGCTAACAAAACATTAAGTACAGTAAGATATCCTGTCAGGAAAAGCAGGAGTAAAAAGGTCACAGCCGCTATGAAGTTAACCATAGCCATTGTCGTTCCGCATCTTTTATGAACGGCTAAGCTCTTTTCTCCTCTCTTCATCCGAAATAAAGCTACTCTTGCTGCTTCCTCAAGCAATATTGGATCAACAAATCCCTTTATGTAAAAGCCATCCTTCCTGGCTAAACCAGCTAAGTTAGTAGGACCAAAACGTTCCTCTATAACGTTTATAGTCGCATGCTCAAGAGCATGATTCTTTCTCAGTCTTTTATCTGTAGCTATTCTCCATATCTCAACTGGAACCGTAAGAATAGTATAAAGAGAGTAAATAGTAAAACCAAAGGGAAGAAAGAATATCAGAGATAAGAAAAAAAGGAGGAGAAAGGGAAACAACCAAGGCGCAAAAAGCAAAAATAGCAACAGGAAAAATATTAGTGGCAAGCTACTCCCTCTCTCCTCTCAAGACAAGCAATCTTACAAGTTGAAGAGCAGCCATGGCAGTAGCGGCAACATAAGTTAAGGCTGCAGCACCTAACACCTCTTCAATCGCTTCCTTCTCTCTTATAGAAACATAGCCACTGGAAAAAAGAGCCGTTATCGCCTTTGAGCTTGCATTAAACTCGACTGGAAGGGTTATAAGCTGAAAGAGCACGGCTAGGGAGAAGGCAAGTATCCCCACATCCATAAGACTGGGAATGCCAAATATGAACCCAAGAAAGAAGAAAGGTATAGCAAGTTGAGAGCCTATACTAGCAATGGGAACTATAGCGTTTCTTATGGACAATGGAAGGTAGCCAGTGGCGTGCTGGATAGCGTGTCCCACCTCATGGGCAGCTATACCAATAGCCGCTATAGAGGGACTGTTATAGACAGCAGAGGAGAGCCTTAAAACCCTAGACCGAGGATCATAATGATCAGTAAGCTCACCAGGAACCATTTCAATTGCTACATTTCCAAGACCATTTATGTCGAGTAGCTCTCGAGCCACAACCCAGGCTGGCTTCCTACTCGAAGCAGGAATAGCAGAATATCTTCTATAAGTAGACTGAACCTTAGCCTGAGCATAGATAGCTAAAAAAAGCGCTGGTATCAATATAATGATCGTCCAATCCCAAAAGGGAAATATCATACTATATCACCTCCCTAATTTCCATTTTTCTCCCCAAATCAAAAGCAGTTAAGTTTATCTCCTTAAACTTGGGAGAGACTATCTTTTCTATTATATTCTTCAGCTCCTCTGGAGGAAACCTCTCCTCCATTAAATAGGAAAGCTTCCCCAACATAACCACATTCAGTACCCCAGGACTCTTAAGCTGGTCAAGCGCCACCTTATAACCATCTACCGCATAAACCTCGAGCCTCTTTTTTCTTATGAAACTCTCTATAGTTGGATGCTCAACTTTAGAATGCTTGTCACTGTTAAGCAAAGCTATACCTTCCTCCTTAAGAAAGGGCAAGTTTCTTAACCCCTCATGCCAATCAAACGCTATAAGCAAATCTGCTTCGCCTCTCATAACAAGGGGGCTATTGTAATTCCCTATCTTAAGATGAGAAACGACGCTCCCACCTCTCTGTGCCATACCGTGAACCTCTGAACCTATAACGCTTAAACCCTTAGAAAGAGCATACTCACCTATAACCCTTGTAGCTAAAAGTATTCCTTGGCCCCCGATCCCAGAAAAAATCATCTGCATGTTTTCACTCCTCCTTTATAGCTTTAACTGGACAAACCTGAACACAAACACCACAATCTACACAAAATCTATGATCTATCATAGCTTTTCTCTTATCCTCATCAAAGGTTAAACCTGGGCAAACAAACTCATTTAAGCAATACTTGCAACCCGTGCAAAGACTTTCATCAACGTATATTCTTTTATCATAATGCTTTCCCTCAATAAGCTTGCATGGGTGCTTCGCTATCACAACGGCAACCCTTTCTTCCCTTTTAACGTAATCCCATGCTTCCTTCAAAGTAGATATGGTTTTAGAAACATCATAGGGATCAACTACCTTTACAAACTTAACGCCACATCCCTCAACGAGCTTAACCAAGTCTATCTTCTCTCCCTCTTTCATGAGATTAACTCCTGTTTCAGGTGTCGGTTGCCCTCCAGTCATAGCAGTGGTGCTATTATCGAGAATGAAGAGAATGAACTTATGCTTATTATAAACTGCGTTTATTAAACCAGGAACACCCATATGATAGAACGTGGAATCTCCAATCGTAGAAACTATGGGAGTCCCATCTCTTAAGGAGACACTAAAACCAGACCCCATTGTAACCGCTCCTCCCATACACATAACGCTATCAACGGCTTTTTGATTTATACCTAAGGTGTAGCAACCGATGTCGCTGGGATACACTCCTTTAGGAAAAGCTTTTCTCATGGCAAAGAAGGAAGCACGGTGAGGGCATCCAGGACATAATATAGGCTTCCTCGCCTTAATTCCTATTGAAGAAAGGACTTCGTCATATCCAGGTATATCTGCATCGAATTTAAGGCCGAGCTTCTTGGAAAGTACCCCCATTATAACTTCAGGAGTAAGCTCACCTGCTGAAGGGACCTCTCCATTCCACTTACCCAAAACCCTATGTTTATCGGGCAACTGCATTTCTATCACAGGATAAGTTTCCTCAAAAACAATAACCTCATCGCACAGGGATAGAAATTCACTTAAAGCCTCTCCATCCAAAGGAAAGACTCTACCCACCTTAAGTAGGGGAAGATCTATAGAGTATCTATCAAACATATCTTTAACTATAGCGTAGCTAACGCCACTCGCTATAACTCCCAAACTTGACTTACGATAATTCTCTAACTTAGTGAAAGGATCCCTCTCTTTTGCTATGCTTTTCACCTTCTCGTTCAGCTTTTCATGGTGCTTTCTCCTTATAGCAGGTAAACAAACCCATCTTTCAGCATCTTTAACGAACTTACCACTCCTGAAATTAGATGGTATCTTCTCTACCTCCACATTCTGCCTAGCATGACATACCCTTAAACCTGGTCTAACCATAACCAGAATAGCATATTTCTCCGAGAAATCAAAAGCAAACTTCACCATTTTCTTTGCCTCTTGAGGAGACGAGGGGTCAAACACGGGAACCTTAGCCATCATCGCAGCAAACCTGCTATCCTGCTCCGTTTGCGAGCTATGAGGCCCAGGGTCATCAGCGGATATGACCACAAAACCTCCAGCAAGATCATTGTAAGCTACACTCATAAATGGATCATAAGCCACATTAAGCCCAACTTGCTTCATGGAAACGGCAGCACGTTTGCCAGCAAAAGCTGCTGTAGCTGCTATCTCAAAAGCAACCTTTTCATTTACACACCACTCAACCACAGCATCTATCCCCTCTTCTTTGTAGAATTTTGCGACAGCAGGCAAAATTTCAGAAGAAGGCGTTCCAGGATAAGAAGTTACCACATCAGCACAACTTTCCACTATCCCCCGAGCTATAGCTTCGTTTCCAAGCAAAAGCCTTTCCACTATGGTTCAGCCTCCTTTCTAAACAGGGAAAGAAAATCATTAGGAACCCGAATCATCTTACCACTTTTATCCACAAAGCAGTGCTTTGTCCTCCCAAGAGCGATAAGTTTACCATCACGTTCAACCCTGTAATAGAAGCTAACATAAAAATCGGTAAGCTCTTCTACCCCTACCTTAAGAGTTAAAAGATCATCATAAAAAGCAGGTGATTTATACCTACACCATGATTCAACAGCCGGCATGAAGATGCCTCTCCTTTCAAACTCAGCATAAGGCATCCCTAAACTCCTACATAACTCAGTTCTTCCAACCTCAAACCAATCAAGATATCTCGCATAATAAACTACTCCCATCTTATCGGTTTCACCATATCTAACACGCAAATTAATTTCTATCTCCATTATAATTTTCCTCCCCTATAAAATGAACCGTGGTCGTGCACCCATCTTCGATCCCCCATCCCAGGACGTTTCCCAACGTCAGGCTCCAGCCAAGCACCCCCGTGGCACCCAGAGATTACTGCTTACCGTTGCTCCCTTCCGGGCCTGGCGGGGTTCACAGCTCTCTGCCGCACGGGACCCAGCCTTCAACACCCTCCTGCTTGAGACAGCTCCTAAAACGGGAGACCTCTGATGGGAATTCAACCCCGCTTTAGCGGATTGCGGGTTCAGGGCACCGCTACCTCCCCATCTAGCACGACCACGGTTCTTATAATCTAAATGGCGGAGAGGGAGGGATTTGAACCCCCGGGGCGGGATCAACCGCCCACTCGCTCTCCAGGCGAGCGCCTTCGACCGCTCAGCCACCTCTCCGCATACAGTCTACTTTTGGCGGAGAGAGCGAGATTTGAACTCGCGAGGCGACCCTGAAGCCGCCTACTCGATTTCGAATCGAGCGCCTTTGACCCCTCGGCCATCTCTCCGCCTTACCTTCGCCTCCTTGAGAAAAAATCCCTTAAGAGCTCTCTGCTCTCTTCTGCTAAAACCCCTCCCCTTACTTCAACAAAATGGTTTAAACTATCATGCTGAAGCAGGTTCATAACGCTACCTGCTGCTCCAGCTTTTGGGTCAGCCAAGCCATAAACGAGACGTTTGATCCTCGCCTGAACCATCGCACCCGCACACATAGGACAAGGTTCAAGTGTTACATAAATCACAAGGTCCACCAAACGCCATGTTCTAAGCTTTGAGGAGACCTCTTTTATAATTAAAAGCTCCGCATGTGCAAGAGGATCTTGCAGTTGCTCTCTCCTATTATGAGCCCTAGCTACAACCTCATCTCCTATAACCCCTATCGCTCCAACAGGAACCTCGTCCTCAGCTGCAGCCTTTTTAGCCTCCTCAAGAGCAATCCTCATAAAACACTCATCTTTATCTATAACACCCATCTCTACCAATTCATTGGCGCGCCCGGGAGGACTTGAACCCCCAGCCCGTGGATCCGTAGTCCACTGCTCTATCCAGTTGAGCTACGGGCGCGCTATTAATGGCGGTGAGGGAGGGATTCGAACCCTCGAGAGGGATTACCTCTACTCGCTTAGCAGGCGAGCGCCTTCGACCTACTCGGCCACCTCACCATTCACCGTTCTTAAAGAATTGTATCAAGCCACAGAATGATTGTCAAGGTATTAGAAGTCCTGCTAAAATTTTATAGTGATCCGCCAAAATAACTCTTGTATTAAAGGGAAGAGATGTGATAATCTTTATCATAGAAAACTTACACGAAAGGGGGGCGGAAATCTGGAAGTAAAGATACTCATAGTAGATGATAGCAAGCTTATAAGATCCCTTCTTAAAACCACATTAGAGTCAGAGCTAAACTGTATAATCGACGAAGCAAAAGATGGAGAAGAAGCTTTATTTAGAGCGAAACTTGGCGGTCATGATCTTATAATATTAGACATATTTCTGCCAGATGTACTCGGTATAAACCTGATAAATCAACTAATCGATATAGAGAAAGACTGGGTTCCCATAATAATGATAACCTCGGCCGAAGACAAAAACTTATTAAAGGAAGCCCTTGAGAAAGGAGCAATAGACTATATAAGAAAGCCCTTTGATGACGTTGAAATCTTAGCAAGAGTTAAGGCAGCCCTAAGAACTAAGAAGCTTTATAACGATCTAAAGGAAGCAAACGAAGCACTCAAAGAGATGGCAATAACTGATGATCTAACTAAGCTCTATAACCGAAGATATGTAATGAGCATACTTGGAATAGAGTTTAGGAGAAGCAAAAGGTACAAAACACCCTTGTCCATCATAATTGGAGACATAGATCGCTTCAAGAACATAAATGATAGATTTGGACATCTAATGGGTGACGAAGTTCTTAAAAATTGCGCGAGGATAATAAAGGAAAACATAAGAGAAATAGATATAGCAGGAAGATATGGTGGAGAGGAGTTTTTAGTAATTTTGCCCAATACCCCTCTTGATGGCGCTGTTATAGTAGCCGAAAGATTAAGATGCAAAGTAAGCCAATATTCTATAGAGGTTCCATGCGAGGAAAAACCAATACGTATAACTATGAGTTTTGGCGTTTGCTCCTACCCAGAAGCAAAGATAGAAACCGAAGAAGATATGCTAAAAGCTGCAGATGAAGCCCTTTACATATCAAAGCAAGAGAGCAGGAATCAAACGACCTTTTACATTCACGGGCGCTTTATAACTATCCCTAAGGAGGCAATCAGAAGTGAAGCTTAAAGAAGGAGACATGGTATTGCTCTTTTCTGCGGATGGAACATCTTTTTTAACCGTTATCTCGAGGAAAAAGCTCTCAACCCACCTTGGAGAATTAAACTTAGAAGATGCTCTAGAAAAAAGTTATGGCGATTTCATAGAAACGCACAAAGGGGAAAAACTCTTCCTAATTAAGCCACCTGTGGGTGAATTCATAAGAAGATTAAAAAGACAAACACAAATCATATTCCCAAAGGAAGCGGGATATATACTAATGTATTTGGATATATTCCCTGGAGCAAAAGTGATAGAATGCGGAACAGGGAGTGGATCGCTAACTACCGTATTAGCTCACTTCGTCGGAGAAAATGGGAAGGTGTTCTCTTATGAAAGAAGAGAGGAGTTTGCATCCCTCGCCGAAGAGAACCTTAAGAAGTGGGGAATCAGGGAGAGGGTAGAAATCAAGTTAAAGGACATAGAGGATGGGTTTGAGGAAGAGGGAGTAGACGCGGTATTCCTCGACCTCCCAAACCCCTGGGACTACTTGAAACAGGTTAAGAAGGCTCTCCTGCCGGGAAGACACCTAGGAGCCATATGTCCTACCTTCAACCAACTTGAAAAGCTAGTCGAAAGCCTTAAGAAAGAGGGGTTTATCTGGATAAGAGCCATGGAGCTACTAAAGCGAGACATACGTCCGTCGCCGGGCAAGATAAGACCTGAAGATAATATGATAGCTCATACAGGATTTCTCGTTTTCGCCACCTTGATCAATGAAAAATAAGATACTACTGCACATATGTTGTGCCCCAGATGCAACCTATCCTTTTACAGTGCTATCAAAGGAATTTGAGGTAATGGGCTACTTCTACGGTTCTAATATACATCCCAAAGATGAATATGATAAAAGATTAGAAGCGGTGGTTAAGCTTTCCAAAGCATGGAGCTTTCCAACCATGGTTGACAAGTATGATCCCCAAAGATGGCTTAAAGAAGTTGAAGGGCTTGAAAATGAACCGGAAGGTGGTAAAAGATGTCAAAGATGCTTCTACATTCAACTTAAAAGGGCAACGGAAATAGCCAAAGAGGAAAACATCGCTATCTTCACAACTACTTTAACCATAAGTCCTCATAAAGATGTAAAATTGATAAATGAGATAGGTAAAGAGCTTGCAAAAGAAGCAGGACTTATATTCTTGGATATTGTTTTTAGAAAAAAGGGAGGATTTAAAAGAAGCGTAGAACTAAGCAAGGAATTGGGGCTCTATAGACAGAACTATTGTGGTTGTGTATTCAGCCTTAAAGGGGGGGAGAAGGGAGATGGAACTGGGTAAACTTTCTCCAAAGATAATAGAAAAGATCATATTCCCCTATCTTGGTGCTTCTAATCCTCGTATAGAACTCGGACCTGGAATAGGAGAAGATGCTGCTGTAATAAACATCGAGGGAGAAAAGTACATCGTAGCATCCTCAGATCCTATAGTAGGTGTTGATGAGGAACCCGGATTCTATTTGGTTCACGTGAATGCGAATGATGTTGCCTCCAAAGGTGGAGACCCCTCCTTCTTTCTAACTACAATTATAGTCCCACAAAGTTGGACTGAGGAAGATTTAGAAAATCTATCCAAGGAGATAGATAGAGAATGCAAAAAATTAGGCATAGCGCTCATTGGAGGACATACGGAGGTAACGAGAAAGTTTGATTATCCTATCTTAGTTGGAACGATGTTTGGCTTCGCCCCCAAAGTTATGAATGCGAAAAACATAAGGCCTGGAGATAAGATAGTTTTAACCAAAGGAGCTGGAATAGAGGGCGCTTCCATACTAGCAAGGGTCTTTAAAGAAAGGCTGCTTAAAAGCCTCGGCCAAAGGGAATTAGAAGAAGCACTAGCTCTTAAAAATCTAATCTCAGTTGTAAAAGAAGCCAAGATCCTTAGGAAATGGGCAGTATTCATGCATGATCCCACAGAGGGAGGAATATTAGGCGGATTAAACGAGTTAAAACTAAGAAGCGGATTGGATATTAGGATAGAAATCGAAAGAATACCTATTTCACCTATAGTTAATAAAGTATGCAAGATTCTTAATATAGATCCCCTAAAGCTTATAAGCTCAGGAGCACTCTTAGCGGTAGTCCCGGAAAGTGATGCAGAAAACGCCGTAGCTATGCTTACAACCCATGGGATAGAGAGCAAGATAATAGGTGAATTCACCGAAGGCAAGGGAAACCTGCCTTACTCAGAAGGAGATGAACTCTGGAAACTCCTAAGCTGGTAGAAGAGAAAATCCCTATTCTGAAGAGTAACCTCCACTATCTCTACGTCACTCCTTTTCCTTATCGCATTAACTACTGGGTGCTTTATGTTTCCCATAGTAGCTATTAGCCTTGACTCATCTAAGGCCTTTTCTAAGACGCTTACAAACTTCTTCGAAAATAACTCCATTTTACCTATTTCATCTACAACAAGAAGAGGGGATTTTTGATCGATCCCCTCTTCCAATTCCCTGATACCAACTTCCTCAAAACCAGCTAAGTTTACACCATATTTACCAACTTTATAAGGCGAAGGAAAACCAAAATAAGCTAATATAACTTCCCTACCTGAGAGGGTCAAGAGCTTAAACCCAACCCTAACGCCTTTATCCCTGATCTCCTCAGTTAAAAACCCCCTAATACCAGTCATTCCTTCTATCAATCTCTTTACGAGTGTTGTCTTACCAACTCCCGGTAAACCAGTTAATATTATATGTCTCTTCATGCTTTACATAGTTTCTTCGCTAAAGAAATTAGGTCAGCAAATAAAGCGTAACCAGCTTCTCTCCCACCAGCTCCTTTACCTACTATGGTAACATCTCCTACAGTATCTGTTGAAAAGGTTATAGCGTTAAGTGTTCCCAGGATATTAGCCAAAGGGTCACTTAGAGGTACTTCCTGAGGCTTAACACTGACTTTCACAACACTCCCATCTTTATAACCTTCGGCTATAAGTTTATACCTCTTCCCACGAGATAAAACCCCTTTAACATCCTCAACCTTAAGAGAAGTTATTCCTTCACATTCTATGTCATTTAGCTTTAAGTTTGCTCCCATAAGAACGTTAGCTAAGATAAGAGCTTTAGCTCCCGCATCCCAACCCTCTACATCCATCGTAGGGTCGGCCTCAGCGTAACCAAGCTCCTGGGCCTTTCTCAAAGCATCTTCAAAGCTTAAACCCTCTTCCATACGAGTCAAAATATAGTTAGTGGTACCATTAAGTATACCTCTGAAAGAGATTATTTCGCTTTCAGGTAAACACTCTCTAACCAGATTAAACACAGGAGTCCCCGAAAGCACCACTCCCTCAAAGCGAAGCTCAACTTCATTCATCTCCGCTATTCTCATCAGCTCTTTAAAATAAAGGAGTATGGGCCCCTTATTCGTGGTCACAACATGCTTTTTAAAGGACAACGCTTCCTTTATATGGGTGAAGGCAGGCTCCCCGCTCCTTAAATCTGTCCAAGTAGCTTCAAGGATAACGTTAGCATTTGTTTTGCTTATAACTGCAAATGGGTCCATATTAGTTATGACGCTTGGGTACGCCGAAATATCCGACTTAGAAGCGAGATCGAGAACCTTGGCTATGTTTAGGCCATCAGGATCAAAGGCTGAACCTCTGATCTTATCGCAAACTGCAACTACGTTGATCTTAATCCCCTTAGCTTCAAGATCCTTCTTTTTCTCAAGGAGCAAGCTCAAAAATCCCTGCCCTACGTTACCGCAACCTATAAGAGCAACATTCACTGCCACTCTCTCACCTCCCCAACTTGGTCTTTATAAACTCGTACCAACTTCTGGCATCTTCAGCTATAGCTAAACTATCATAAACCCCCTCTTTCCCCTCTAAAGAGTAAATATAAAGGGATAGCCCATGAGAAGATCTAAATATACCATTCGTAGGATGCCATTCATATAAAACTGCTTCTTTTATAGATTTCTTAAGGCTCTCAATCTTCTTCTTGGTAGATTCTCCAACGTTCAAACTTCCTATTTTCTCACAAAAGTCATATAGGTCTTTAAAGCAAGGGGATTCCCCCGGACTTATAAAGTAAGGCTGGACTTGAGCTATAACCATCCAAAGGGCAAGCGTATCGTTAAAATTTAAAAGATCGGTGCCAAGATCGTCTAAGCACGTTAAAAGGTTTGAGAGCTTCGCCAAAGAAATTACAGATATGGCCACATCGTTCCTCTGAGAGTATAGGTTCTTAAAGCTATCAAAGAAATATGAGCCAAAATTTGTAGATCCACAACTAGGATTTTTTACTACCTTACTCAATATCTCTTCATAATCAAAACCATCATCAGGCATCACTCCCTGAAGAGCAACGACAACGGAAGCATAGTTTTTAACTTCATCGAGAAGCTCAAGCTCAGCTTTAGCTGACGAATCGAAGACGAGCAGATCTATCTTTGAACTAAGTGATGAAAAGGCTTTAACGAGGTTAACCCATTCCACCATACCTTCCCAAATGTCTTTATGCCCCCTCTCCCACAATATAAGGGCATACTTCTCCGCTGAATAATTCTCAACGCACCAGTTAAACAAGGAGAGAAGCGCTTCAGAAGAGGTTGAAGAAGCATCTGGAAGAACATCCAGGAGCTTAAGGTTTCCTTTCTCCACAAGATAACGAACCATCCCACGCCCCGTTTCCGAAACTCGCTGCACTATAATCTTAACATGGTCAGTCGAACCAACCCTTCTCATCTCATAGATATCTATACCTGCAAGCTCCCTAGCATTAACGTCAGAATCATTCATGAATACAACAATCGTCCATTCAGGAAGCCCAGACCAAGATCCCCCTCCCCCATCACCACATCCATAAAGAAAGATCATATGTAAGAGCAAGGCTACAAAACAAAATCGCTTTACCATTTCCTCACCCCCAGGACGATAAGCCATCCAACAGAAAGCAATATAAGAACACTTAGACTACCACCATTTGAAACAGAACACCCCGATGAGGCAATAAACTCATCATCATCGTCATCTCCATCTCCACTGCTACTTAACTTCAATCCCCCGTACATCAAGGGCTCTAAGCGAGGAGGAATATATATCGTAGGAACTTGCTCACTCCAATCCATCGACATAAGTTGAGGATATTCTCCAACAAAGGAGGAGCTTTTCCCATCATACACTTGAACATAATAGCCTATAAGATCACCGGCCTTGAAGGGGAACCTGCTTCCCATCGGAATCCCCACTTCGATTTCAAGGTAATTGTTAGCGCTCACCTTACCCTCGATTTTGATCTCCCTACAAAGTATGGGATCTAAGGAACGCACCCTATACTCAGAGTAGTCATACCATAAAGGATAGAAATAAGCTAACCAACTCCTTCCATCATAAAGTATCCTGAGCATACCCTCACTTTGAGTCCTATCACTAGGGAAGGAAAAGCTCCTATCGGAATCTAAGTAAATAATGATCGAATCCCCCACATCCAAGGAATTATCCGCATAGATTCTAAAAGCCATATAGAGACTGGACTGATTATTCTTTGCAAAAAGAGCGAAAGAGGTGATTTCTTGGGAAGTTATCACCGCAGCATTTTTAACTTCACTATCGCTTATTACTCCATTTATCTCCATTTCTCCCCAAGCTACACTTATAATCTCCTGGGTTTCCCTCAAATAGGTCTTTAGAAACTCATTCCATTTAGTAAAACTGGGGAAATCATGTCTAGGGTCGTCGTAAAATCTGTCATAGCTTCCTTCTCCCCTGTCGGGGAAATATATGCTTAAGCCATAACTATTACCATCTCTCGAGTAATTATCTACTACCGCACCCTTGATAGATTCGCACAAAGAGGAGGCAAGTTCCGAAATAGGGCTCTTCCATCCAGCGAGAAACGCGGAAAAGGAATAAAGATCCATTATGGAGGAATCAAAAAACTTGGTAGCTTGCCTCCGCGCAAGCTTAGCTAGGGATATGTTATCCTTCAGCTTATCAGAAAGCTCCCTTAGAAGGGAAGTCATATCATCTATTCTGCGAAGATCTATTAAAGAAAGGGTTTTCCCCGAAGTTTCCTTATAGCTCTCTATCATCAGCTTACCCAAATCCTTTGGAGAAACATCTCCTTGTCTAAGAAGGCTAACTAAATCTGTTAAGAACAAGTCGTATCTAAATCCCTCTCCTGGCACCAAATCTTCTGAAGCTACCATGTAAGAAGCAAAATCCTTAAGCTCATAGGCAACCTCAACCATACCCATAAGACAAGCATCAAAAACTATGATGTCTATTTTATACCCCTTATCCTTCAAGATCCTAAGAGCAGTTTGCAACTCATCCATATACAGATAGTCACCGCTTGTCTCATCATAACCCGCGATTTTCCAAGAGCTTCTCCGTCCTTTATTAATTGTCCTCCAACCATCACCATGATCCCAAATTATAAGAGCGTAATGATTGGCAGGATATCTATCCATAGCCCAAGAAACGAAGTCCACCAACGCTTCAGCGCTTCCCATATTAACCTCACCTAGGTTTTGAACTGCGTTATTCGAGAAGGGGGCTAGAAGAGGAGATAAAACGAACCTCATGGTCCCTGCCCAGTCATCCCAATACCCCTCTCGCGCTGAAGCATAACCCGGGACTCTGTCAAGCTGAACCAAAACTTTTAGGGTGGAATCGGCAGATCCTGGAAGAGGAGCACTAACCATCTCTATGAAGTCTACCAAGGCTTCTTCCTCAAGGTTATTATCAGCATTCATAAAAACCATAATCGTCCAAGAAGAAGCAAGGACAGGGCCTGAAAGCGTAAAGGTAAAAGAGAGAAAAACCAAAAGACCAATAGATAAAAAGCTACGCATTAGCCTTCCTCCTTATAAGAGAACAAAGCAGAATTAGAGGGGGCAACATCAATAGAAGGGTAAGGCTCCCATTTCCAACTGAGCATCCTGCACTAAGGTAGATTTCCCCCTCCTTGGAGCCTGTTTTAACCTCTACCTCACTAGAGGAGGTCCTTCCAGCATCATTAAAAGCTAACACCCTATAAGTATATTTGGTATTCTCCGAAAGCCCCTCATCAATATAACTATTGGAGTTGGGAGGAAGAACAGCAATCTCAAGCCAATTATTGCCCAATTTCCTTTCGACTATAAAACCAAGCTCGTTATCAGACTCATCAGTCCATTCCAATTCTATTTCAGAAGAGGAAAGAGCCCTCCCCTTTAAGTTAGAGGGAGGCTCTGGATAACCTATAGTGGTAACAGGGGAAGAAAGCTCACAGTAGTCAGTGTAATAGCTGCCCATATAAGCCCTAACCCTATAATAGTAACTCCTTCCAGGCACAAGCCCTTCATCGTTATACACATTTACATCAGGTGGAACTATAGCTATCTGTTTCCAAGCCTCACCATAAGCCCTTCTCTCAACTATAAAACCATCCTCATCTACTGAGTTATCCCACCAAGTCAACCTTATATGAGTGGGAGATATTATCTGAGCCTCTAAATGGGAAGGCGGAAGAGGAAGAGATAAAGCGGAAGAAGCTAAAACAATTATCAAGAAACCTAAAATGAAAAATAAAAAAGCACCCCTTTTCACCTTTTCTTCCTCCTAACCTGATCTAAGAGATATTTGGCTACCTTATCCTCCTTATCCAAGCTCAAGGCCCTCTCAAGATACCATTCAGCTTTTTCGTAATAACCAAGCTCAAAAGCTACCCTCCCAGCCCAAAGATAGGCCTTTTGAAAATTTGGATTAAGAGCACAAGCTTTCTCATACAAGCTAAGAGCCCTCTCCTTATCCCCCTTAGAGTAAAACCTATATGCTTCCTCATAAGCCTCAAAAGGTTCCTTTCCTTGCTTTACCACCTCCTCGCACACCTTTACAAAGTACCTGGCGACCTTATCCTCAGGTTGGACCTCAAGCAGCCTCTGCCAAGTGGCTAAAGCCTCACGATACAACCCAAGCTCCTGATAAAGCCTAGCTAACCAATACAACGCTTTCTTATGCGCAGGGTTTCTCTCCAAAACTATTTTATAAAACTTGATAGCCATATCATATTGGCCTTCCTGATAATAGTTATAAGCACCCTCAAAATATCTTTCGGTGACAAGCTCTTCTATGTTATCAGACTCCTGAACCTGAGCTATAGCTAAAGAAAACGCACATATCAAAAAACCAAACATAAGGAGAGAAAATCCCAAAGTACGCATTTCACGGTCACCCCTTTAAAAATTATAACATAAAACTTTTTAAAGTTCTTAAACATACACTTGATTTTATACGATGGTTGGTTTTATAATTTTAGGGAACTCATTAAAACAAGGGGTGAAAAGATGAGAGATCTGTCACGCTTTAAAATACGCCTTGAAGAGATGAGAGAAATCTTGAAAAGTAGACTTAAGGTAATAGAGGGAGAAGGGCCTCGCTATGCTGGATCAGAGGAAGTAGACATCGCAAACTACATGAATGAGATGGATTCCCTTTACAGGGAAAAGGAAGAATGTGAAAGGACTTTGAAAAGGGTTGAAAAGGCCCTTAAAAGGTTTGAGAAGGGAACCTATGGCCTATGTGTGGATTGTGGCAAAGAGATAAGTGAGGAGAGACTTGAGGTTGTTCCCTTTGCAGAAAGATGCATAGAATGTGAGAAAAAAATCAACAAGGTAGGGAGGAAGTAGCGCTTTGGTAAGAGTCAGGTTTGCTCCAAGTCCGACGGGTGCTCTTCACGTAGGAGGGGCGAGAACAGCCCTTTTTAATTGGCTTTTCGCTCGAAACAAAAAGGGCGTTTTCATTTTAAGAATAGAGGATAGTGACTTTCAACGCTCAACGAAAGAGGCAGAGAAAACGATAATCGAAGGGCTAAGCTGGTTAGGGTTGAACTGGGACGAAGGCCCCTATAGGCAGAGCGAAAGACTCGATGTATATAGAAAATACGCTGAAAAAATAGTCCAAGAGGGAAAGGGATATGAAGAAAACGGAGCTTTGATCTTTAAAGTCCCGCCTGGTGAAACAACCTTCAACGATATAGTGTGGGGAGAGATTAAAATCAAGAACGAAACCCTTAAAGACATAGTGATGATCAAATCTGATGGAACCCCAACCTACAACTTTGCAGTCGTTATAGATGATCACGATATGGGAATAACACATGTAATCAGGGGAGAAGATCATATAGCTAATACCCCCAAGCAGATACTAATATATCAAGCCTTAGGGTGGGAAGTTCCCAAGTTCGCCCATCTTCCGATGATCCTAGGACCTGACAAGTCTAAGCTAAGCAAAAGACATGGAGCCACATCAGTGGCCGAATATAAAAACATGGGTTTTCTACCCGAGGCCTTCTTTAACTATCTTGCCTTACTGGGTTGGAGCCCAGGGATAGATAGAGAAATATTCTCTCGAGAAGAACTGATAGAGCTCTTTTCGCTTGAGCGCGTTATAAAAAGAGGAGCAGTATTTGACATCAAAAAGCTCGAGTGGATGAACGCTCAGTATATAAAGAAAACCCCTGCAGAAAAGCTTTACGATTTAGTGTTACCTTTCTGGAAAGAAAGGGGATGGATAACAAGCGAAGAAAACATTGACAAAGAATACCTAATTAAAGTTATTGAGCTCGTTAAAGAAAGGTGCAAAACCCTAGTTGAACTTGCTAATTTTAGCGATTACTTCTTGCAAAAAGAACCGACCTATGATAAAATTCTAGTGGAGCAGGAAATAAGAGGAAAGGAAAAGCTACTGTCCGAAGTAAGTGAGGCTTTAGAAGGAGTTAATCCTTTTAGTAGTGTTAATATCGAAGATTGTCTTAAGAATTTTGCGGAGATAAAAGGGCTTAAGTTAAAGGACATAGCTCAAACGGTTAGGATAGCCATAAGCGGTAAGAAGGTAACTCCTCCTCTCTTTGAGGTTATGGAGACGTTGGGTAAGGAAAGAGTTATCGAAAGGATAAAACGCTGGGGAATCGTCTAACTGGCAGGACACGGGACTCTGGATCCCGGCATGGAGGTTCGAGTCCTCCTTCCCCAGCCATATAGAGGAATAGATACAGTGGCGGCCCCTTCGTCTAGCGGCCTAGGATGTCGGGTTCTCAGTCCGACGACGCGGGTTCAAATCCCGCAGGGGCTGCCAATTTTTTAGAATAAAAGATTTAGAAAGGATTTAAAACCTATTAACTAAGTAAACGCCACTTAATATTAGTCCCCCACCAATAAAGAGAGATAATCCCATGGGTTCTCCTAAAATAAGGAAAGCCGTAACCATACCAATAAGGGGCTGTATATACATAAAGGCTCCAACTTTAGATGCTTCCAAAACATCTAAAGCATCGTACCAAAAAGCGTAAGCAAAACCTGTTGAAAAGATCCCCAAGAAGGAGATAGCAATAAAGAGCCTCAAATCATACATAACCTTTAAAACATCTTTGAAATCCCCTTTTAAAGGCATGCTTAAAGATGTGAGTATGAGGCCGAAAAGAACTGTATAAAATATAACTACAATCTGAGGAATATCCTTGTGTTTATTAAGGAAAAACCTTGATATTACGGAAAAAAGAGCCCAGTTAAAAGAAGTAACAAGGATGATTATGTCCCCCGTGCTTCTTAGTCCGTTCTTTAGAGCAGAAGCAATATCTCCTTCCGAAACAACCATCAAAACACCAAAAAAGGATAAAAATATACCAGTTACCTTTAAAAAGGAGAATTTTTCCTTAAGCAAAAATCTCCCTAAAATTGCAATAAAGACAGGAGCAGTAGCCACTATCCATGTAGCTGTAGAGGCTTTAGATGTATAAAGCGCATAAGCTTGAACCCACTGATGCATATAAACCGCCATAAAACCAAATAGGATAAACCATGGCAGGGAGTTAAGAGGTATTCGAAGCGAAACTTGTCTTTTCCTAAGCAGAGCGAGCATAATCAAAGCTCCAAATAAGGTACGGCAAAAGACTATCGAAAGGGGTTCTATATTCGGGATTAATACCTTTGTTGCCACAAAGGACATTCCCCACACAATCACAGTTAAAAGGAGCTTAAAATAAACCAAAAGTGAAACTCCGCTTCCTAAATTCAATTACTTAAACACCCCATCCTTTAGTTGATATAAGCTCCTTAAGAACCCAAGGATATCTTAACAAAAAGGCTTTAAAAATCAAGAGGGCATTAAACTATCCTTCAGCAACTTACAGAGTCAATATCTGGCACATAGGGTTTGATATCTATAATCGGAGAACCGTCAAGAGCGTCAAGCCAAATCACCTTTAAAAATCTTCCTTTCTTCTCAAGGAGCTTAACTACACATAAGCCTATAGGATTCGGCCTGTTAGGAGAACGAGTAGCGAAAACTCCTCTTTCTTCATCTGAATGACACGGCCTTGCTAATAACTTATCCCTTTTAGCTCTATCAAGCCAATACAGGATTATTAAATATGAGAAGCTCTCTATGCCCTTTAGTCCGTCCTCATACTCGGGGAAAATTTCTATGTTCGATACCTCAGCAGAAAGCCTCCCTTGCCGTGGAGCATCTCCATCTCTCCTGTAGGGAGACCTAACTACCCCTATTGGTCTTAAATCAAAAGGCAAGAATATCACCCAACCCCCCTCAACGCTAATCTTTACATTTTTTCAACCAAAGACAAAAACTCCTCATCAGTCAAACTTCTCTTTCTCTCTCTATAGCCAACCTCTTTACATCTTCTAGAAGAGCTCTCTTTCTTTCTTCTTCAACCTCTATACCATATTCCTGAAGCTTAAAGTTAATGGATGCCATTCCACTTTTCTTGCCAAGTACAAGCTTAGGCCGTTTCTTAAGAAAGACAGGGTTCAAAGCGAACATGGCAAAAGGAGCTTTAAAAATGACATCTGCCCCTATTCCCGATTCCCTGCTAAATATCTCTGACCCCACAATAGGTTTATTTTGCGGAAAGCTAAAACCTGTTAGCTCACTGACTAAATCAGAAAGCTCCTGAAGCTTAGAAATATCCACACCTATATCTACGCCCATTAGGAGAGAGATAAAGGCAACAATCTCCTCAGTACTGCAGTTTCCTGTTCTTTCCCCTATCCCATTTACGCAACAGTGTACAACTCCGGCCCCAGCCTTAAGAGCAGCTATACTGTTAGCTACAGCTAACCCAAAATCATTATGAGCATGAACTTCTACAGACATATCCCAAATAGACTTTACCAAGGTAACTAAATACCCCATAGCTTCGGGAAGAGCACAACCCATAGTATCAACGATACCTATGGAATCGGGAAGGAAGTTAAGTTCCTTTAAATCCTTCAAAAGCTTAACAAGGTCATCTTCTTCCGCTCTCGTGGTATCATAAGGAAAGAAGACGGTATATAATCCCAGTTCCTTAGCCTTGCCTATGGACTTAGCGCTCTCCTCGACAACCCTATCTACAAACCACTTAAACTGATAATCAAGCTTAGGTTTACCGATTGGAACCTCTATAACTATTCCATCAATCTCACAGTCAGCAGCTATAACAATGTCTTCCTCTCTCGCTCTAACGAAACCAAAAATTTTAGACGGGAGCCCAAGTTTTTAATCCCCTTGAGAGCCTCCCTGTCCTCAATCGAAACAACGGGCATCCTTGCTTCGATTCTATGGATACCAACATCACTGAGCTTAGCAGCTATTCTAATTTTCTCCTCTTTCCTCAACACTATTCCTGGCGTCTGCTCACCATCACGCAAAGTAGCATCGTGAATCTTTACCGAGGGAGATAGCTTCCACCCTTCCCTAATCTCCTTCCTGAAATTATAGGGACTAACCCACCAGTTCTCCGTTCTATAAGAAAAAGCTTTCATTGATTCCCCTCCCCCTTCCTAAGTCTAAAGTTTCATCTAGAGCTTCTCATATATAGTATCCTCCCCACTGATAAGCCAATCACCAGTTTTATAAGTTACACTTACGATATCCTCTCTTAACCTCTCACAAACCGCTTCCACCTTATTTTTATAGTTTAGCATTTCCATCACCTATTATATATGATATAATGTTAAAAAAAAGAATATCGAACTGATTTCCCTGGGGGAGCTCCTGGAATGGGGCTGAGAGGGGGGTTTTAAACCCTCGACCCTTTGAACCTGATCCGGGTAATGCCGGCGGAGGGAAGGGGATAAGTCATTTAAAATCCCTCCGCTTAGGCGGAGGGATAAATTTTTAAGGAGGGCGATAAAAGTGAAAGACACAGTCATATCGAAAGCCATCATTGAGAGTTTCTTTAAGAAGCTTAGAAACTCACTGGAAGTAGATGTGGCAATAGTAGGAGCTGGACCAAGCGGACTAGTGGCATCTTATGAGCTTGCCAAAAAGAACTTTAGGGTAGCAATATTCGAAGAGAAAAACATGCCCGGAGGGGGAATATGGGGAGGAGGAATGATGTTTAACGAAGTAGTCTTAGAAAAGGAGCTTGAGAATTTCCTAAAAGAATTAGATATAAGCTACGCTGAATATGAGGACCTTTTGATAGTAGACTCATGCCACTTCGCCTCAGCCCTAATCTATAGAGCAACTAAAGCCGGCGCAAAGTTATTTAACAACGTAAGCGTGGAAGACATCGCCATGCGTGAAGAGAGGATATGCGGAGTTGTCATAAACTGGGGACCTGTCAAAAAGCTAGGACTTCACGTTGATCCAATAACTATAAAAGCCTCGTATGTGGTTGATGGAACAGGACACCCAGCAAATATCGTTTCGCTCTTAGTAAAAAGAGGACTGATGGAAAAGAAAACCGAATTTCCCATGGATGCAGAAATAGCAGAAAAATTCGTAGTTGAAAAGACGGGAGAAGTTTTTCCAGGATTACTTGTGTCAGGAATGGCTGTATGTGAGGTTTATGGTGGTCCAAGGATGGGTCCGATATTTGGAGGCATGATCCTTTCGGGAATGAAGATCGCAAAAATGATAAGTGAAAGGAGGTGAAAACTTATGACGCAGATGGAAATGGCGATAAAGGGAATCCTCTCGGAGGAGATGAGAAAAGTAGCAGAATATGAAGAGGTAGACGTAGAAACGGTGCGTAAAAAAATAGCCCAAGGGAAAGCAGTTATACCAGCGAATAAGCTTCACAAGCCCCAAAAACCAATGATAGTTGGAGAAGGCTTTTCGGTAAAGGTAAACGCAAACATAGGAACATCAAAGGGATTCTCATCCTTAGAAGAAGAAAAAAGGAAAGCAATTTTAGCCATAGAAGAGGGAGCAGATTCGATAATGGTTCTTTCTACCTGGGGAAATTTAAGGGAAATTAGAAGAGCTATAGTTGAGATATCCTCCGTACCTGTCGGATCTGTCCCAATTTATGATTCTGCTGTTAAAAGCTATGAGCTTGGAGAAAAGGTAGTTGATTTCTCTGAGAAAGATTTTCTTGACATGGTCATAGCTCACGCTGAAGATGGAATAGACTTTATGACGATACATGTTGGACTGACAAGGAAAGTATTGGAATACATTAAAGAATCTAAAAGAACGCTAAAAATAGTCAGTAGAGGCGGAAGTATAATAGCTGGCTGGATGATCAAAAACGATAAGGAAAACCCCTTTTACGAACACTTTGATGAGCTATTAGATATAGCTAAGGAATATGATATTACATTAAGCCTTGGCGATGGAATGAGGCCAGGGGCATTGGTAGACTCAAGCGACAGACAACAATTCGAAGAGCTCTTTGTGCTAGGTGAACTTGTAGATGAAGCTAGAAAAAGAGGCGTTCAAGTTATGATAGAAGGGCCAGGACACATCCCATTAAACGAGATAGAAATGAACGTAAAATTAATGAAAAAAGTTGGAAAAGGAGCTCCTATATTTCTTCTTGGACCGCTACCAACCGATAGAGCCATGGGTTATGACCATATAGCTTGCGCCATAGGAGGGGCCCTCGCTGGATATCTCGGAGCCGATTTCCTGTGCTACGTTACACCTGCAGAACACATCTCTTTACCGACTATGGAAGACGTAAGGGAGGGTGTCATAGCATCTAAAATAGCAGCTGCTGTAGCAGACGTTGCAAGGGGAAACCTTAAAGCATGGAAGTTAGAAAAAGAGATGGCTATTGCAAGAAAAAACTTCGACTGGGAAAACATGTTTAGGCTTTCCATAAGCGGAAACCTCGCAAGGGAAAAGCGGTCAAAAAGATTTTACAATGATAAGGGCTGTTGTTCTATGTGCGGTCCTTTCTGCGCAATAAAAATAGCTGAAGAGTACATTTAAAACATAAGTTAGGTTATAATTTAGCTTGTGAGGTTAAACGAATGGCTATTCAAAAAGCTCTCTACGGGAAAGGAACCAGAAAGAAAAGCCATTGGATACCTTGAGGGATGGATTAGCATCATCGGTAATATTGGCCTATTCGTCTTTAAGTTGATCTCGGGCATTTATTTAAATAGCATTTCCCTAATTGCAGATGCCTTTCATTCCCTATCTGATGTTTTAACTTCAGGAATAGTAATCTTAGGATTCAAGCTTGGAGATAAACCTCCTGATGAAAAGCACCCCTTTGGCCATGGACGAATAGAACAGATAGCCACGATCTTCATAGCTTTTATTCTCTTTATCGTAGCCTACGATCTCGCTAAAAGCTCAATAATAAGAATCATAAAACCACAGAAGGTTGAATTTAATCTTTACGTGTTTATCGTCCTAATCATCTCTTCGCTATTTAAGGAATGGATGGCTCGCTTTTCTATATTCCTTGGGGAAAGGATAGATTCTCTGGCATTAACTGCAGATGCTTGGCACCATCGTAGCGATGCCGTAGCTACCATCCTAGTAGCTTTGGGTTTACTAACCACCAAATTAGGATCATACAGAGTCGATGGAATAGTGGGAATTATAGTATCTATCCTTATAGGCTGGGTTGGCGTAGATATAACCAAAAACTCTTCCAGCTTCCTTATAGGCCAGATGCCCGACAAAAAACTCATAGATCTCATAAAGAGAGTCACTTCCTCAACCCCCGGTGTCCTAAGCTGCCATGAGATATTCGTTCATGACTACCAGAACAAAAAGGTCATAACCTTACATATAGAGGTAGAGGAAGATTTGTCTGCAAAAGAAGCACATGAGATCGCATCTAAAGTGCAAAGCTCATTGAAGAGAGAGATAGAAAATGCTCTCGTAATAGTTCACATAGATCCAACCGAAAGAAAAGAATAATAAAACCTACTTCTCAACCATATCTGCTGAATTCGAAACTTTGCTCCTTAACCGTCCCCTTGCTAAAGAGGCAAATATACCAAGAACACACAAGACAGAGAAAATCCTAAAGGAAGTTTTTACGCTCACGATGAAAGAAGGATATACGTCTGGAGTTATTTGGGCCTTCCCCATCTTCAAAGAAAACACAAGCATGACTAACCCCATGCTAAGCATTTGCCCAATCATGCGCATAGTAGCAACCATACCTGAAGCCACACCGTAGTAGCGCTTATCTACGGAGCTCATTATGGCATTAGTGTTAGGAGAGGAAAAAAATGCAAAACCAAAGCCTAATACCACCAATGAAGTTATTATATAATTCAAGCTCGTACTATCCTCTAATAGGGATAAGGATAGAATGCCTATACCTGTAATCGACATCCCAGCCGATGCTATTAACCTCGGTTCAATTCTATCAGATAACCTACCCGCAATAGGAGAAAATATGGCCATTATGAGAGGTTGGAATATCAATATAGACCCAGCTACGCGAGGGTTTAATCCCTTTATATACTGCAAAAATAAGCTTAAAAGAAGAGTCACAGCAAAAGTTGAGCTATAGTGAATCAGGGCTGCCAAGCTTGAAAAGGCAAAAACTTTGCTTCTACTGAAGAGTCCTATATTTAAAACAGGGCTTGCAATCCTGCTTTCCCATGTAAGGAAGAGTATCATCGCTATTCCGCTTAAAAAGATCAAACGAACTCCCGCGCTTTCCGGTAAGAGAGAAAATCCGCATATCATAGAAACCAGAGTTAAACCATAAAGAACTGCTCCTACAAAATCAAATCTCTCTTTAGAAGGCTCGGATAATTCATCCCTTATCTTCCACAACGAGAGGAAAAACACCAGAGCTCCCAAAAAAGTATTTGAAAGAAATATGCTCCTCCATCCCCAGTAGTGAGTTAAAAATCCTCCAAGGAACGGGCCTAAAGACATACCAGAATACGTAAAAGCCACACTTATCCCTAAGGCCTTCCCTCTCTCGTGGAGAGGGAAGGCCGAAGTCAAAAGAGCTAAACTCGTGGCAAATACCATGGCACTGCCGATGCCTTGCAATACTCGAGAAGAGAGGAAAAAATAAATAGATGTTGACAAACTGCAAAGCAAAGAGAAAACCGTATAACAAAGAATACCAAGAGTGAATATCTTCTTTCTTCCATATATATCAGCCAGCCTTCCAAAGGGAACAGTAAATACAGCACACGACAGAATATAAGAGGTAGCAATCCAACCAAGTAATATAGCATCTATCTTAAACTCTTTACCTATGGTGGGAAGCGCAACGTTGATGGAAGACGCCATGAAAGGTATAAGGAAAGAAGTTAAAGCAACTACCCATAAAACCGTTCTTCTATTGTATGGGTTTCCCCCTGTTCCCCGGGGGTCATCCAACCGCAATGAATCCCTCCTTCCTATCGCCATTCATAGCACGGATACCCAAGCGCCGTTCCGCTGCTTCAAGAATCGCTTTTAACATGTCTGAATAAGAAAAGCCAGCGATATTTGCCATCTTAGCCAAATGACCATCCCAACACCATCCCGGATTCGGATTAACCTCAAGAAGCTTCGGAACACCGCGAGAGTCAAGCCTCCAATCGAAGCGACAGTAATCTCTAGCTTCCAACCTCTCAAACAGCTTTAAGCAACACTCTATTATGAACTTCTCAGTCTCCTCAGATAGCCTCGCAGGAACGGACTTTATATTCCAATAGGGAGAATCTGGAAGCCATTTAGCCTCATAGCCACATATTGGTGGAAGCCCAGGTGGAAGAACAGAGTAATCTTCCTCAGTTATAGGCAAAACTATGTAGTTAGCTGGAGGGTTCCCTATTATACCTACGCTAAGATCACTACCAGTGAGAAACTCCTCAACTAATATAGGCTTATCGTAGCCAAACTTCTCCCTTATATCCACTATGGCGTTAATGAGCTCTTCTATATCATTCGCAACGCTCTTCTGGGTTATACCGAAGCTCGAATCCCCAAAGTTGGGCTTAACTATGACAGGAAAACTAAAGGGTAGCTCAAAAGAGGTATCCTCAGGCTTTATAAAGAAAGCCTCTGGCACAGGAATTCCCATCTCTTTAGCAATACCACGCACGAGAGACTTATCATAACAATGGGCCAAACACTGAGGACCTGCCCCCGTATAGGGTATATCAAGTATTTCCAGGAGAGCCGGGATATGAAGCTCCTTTCTTGGATCGTTGTTAAAGCCCTCATCACAGAGATTAAAAACCAAGTCTATCTTCCCTTTGAGCTTTAAAAGATCGTAAAGCAGTGTATCATGATTATCAAGATATATAAAGTTGTAATCCGTAAGCTCCCTCAAAGCATCTTTCATTCTATTGATAGTGTAGAGATCATCATCATCAAAAACCCCAAGAGGCTTTAAGGGATCTGGCTTCCGAGGATCACCCAAGATTACAGCTACAGTTGATACCTTTTCCTTCCTCCTTTTTCTTAACGGGGTCCATTCTTTCTTAGCCACTGCCGTCACGATAATTCTTCGCTCCATCATGCCAAGATCCTGATTTCTCTGAGAACCAGGTTTCACCTCGCCGTGAATAGTCACGTCACTAAAACCTGCAGCAGTTAGAATTTCCTTTAAACCCTCCTTAGTATAAAGCCTTTCCGCATAAAACTGATCAGCTATAACACCCTTTTCAACGTGAGTTATAACCTCTCGAGATATCAGGCGCTGTTTGTCCCAAGATAGGGAGCGCTCTCTACAAACGAAGTGCTTTTTATCTATCCACTCCCAAGATCTTGCCTGAAAGTTTTCCCTTAGATACTCTCCATCAGCCACGTCTATCAAGACCCGCCCCTGAGGCTTAAGAACCCTAAAAACTTCCTTAAGGACCCTCATATCATCCTGAATGGTCTCAAAATAACCAAAGCTATTACCTAAAAGCATCACAACATCAAAGGTATCAGACTGGTAAGGAAGCTTCCTAGCATCTCCCTCCCTGAACTTTACGCTCAGCCCTTCCTTTTTGGCCCTTGACTTAGCCTTTTGGATAAGATAATGCGACCGATCTAACCCTTCTACATTCTTAAAACCTCTCCTAGCTAACTCTAAAGAGTGTCTTCCCTGTCCGCAACAGAGATCTAAAATCCTATCTTCCTTTGAAAGGCCGAGAATTCTAGAAAATAGGTCTATCTCCGCCCTCGTGATAGCCTGATCCTCAACTACATCTGCATCAGTTTTAAGATACATTGAGTTGAAGATCCTTCTCCACCAATCAGGATGAACGTGTTCTTCCAGATCCTCAACCGGTCCCAATACCTTTTTCTGCCTCTCGTGCTTCCTTTCCATCTACTCTCCACTCTCCCCTGTTAGTCAATTTATTTTAACCTTAAATTTACAACCCCAAAACCAAAGTAGCTATGCCTAGATAAATGGCAGTTCCGATTATATCTGCAAGCGTAGTTATAAGAGGCATACTTGCTGCAGCTGGATCCCTTTTCATCTTCACGAAGATAAACGGTAATAGAACACCTACAAGGCTACCAACAATAACATTAATTATCATAGATAGGACCACAACCAAGCACACCTTTAAGCTGCCGCTTCTGATTATCCCCATTATCGATATTCCTAATCCCATTATAAAACCTAATATGCTCGCTATCATAAGCTCCCTACCAAGCAGATATAGCCAATCTTTTAGACGCACAGTTTCAAGGGCTAAAGCCCTTATAACGAGCGTCGCTGCCTGAGAACCAGCATTACCAGCAGTGTCAACTAAAACCGGAAGAAAGGTAACTAGAACAATGTATCTTGCGATAGTATCCTCAAATGCTCTTATTATACCTCCCGTTATGAAATCCATAACCAAAAGTATGGTAAGCCATGTAAGCCTACTTCTCAATATTTTGGTTATGGGAGCTTCCTTTATGTTTGTTAAAAACTCTATATTTTCTGGAGGAGCCTCTATAGCAGAATACTTAACGAAATCCTCGGTATGCTCTTCCTGAATAACATCAAGAAGATCATCTATCGTCACTATTCCTAACAAGTGCCCCTCTGAATCGGTAACAGGAAGAGCTATAAGGTTATACCTTCTAGCTAACTTGATCGCCTCTTCTTGGTCCTGATCAGCATTTATAGAAACAACCTCATAATCCATTATGGATTGAACTAAATCCTCTGGGTTAGCTAACAAAAGCTTTCTTATCGGTAAATCATCAAGTAAAACCCACTTATCATCAACCACATAAACTATATCTATAGTTTCTGAGTCCTTACCCCACTCTCTTATATGCTCAAGAGCCTTGCTGATGGTCCAGTTTTGCTTAATCGCAACATAGTCAGGCGTCATTAGTCTTCCAACGCTGTTTTCTGGGTACCCAAGCAGCTGAAGCGCCTCTTTCCTCTCCTCGGAAGAGAGAAGATTTAAAAGCCTTCTTAATAACCTCGGTGAAAGCCTCTCAAAGATCCTTGTCCTCTCATCTGGATCAAGCTCGTCAACAATGGACTTAACGTACTCATCTGGTAAAGATCTTAGAATATACTCTTGTGTGTTTCCATCAAGCTCAAAGAAAACATCAGCTTGCAAATCTTGAGGTAACAACCTCAGAATAATAGGCCTATCCTTTGGATCAATCTCTCGAAAGAGCTCAGCTATATCGGGAGCCGCCCAAGATGATAGTATATCCTTAGCTCGCTTCCAATCTCTATTTTCAATAGCTTCTAAAGCTTCTAACCTCAACAATTCCTTTTCTTCTATCCCACCGGCTTCACTCCTTTCAAAAGCTATCCTTTTCTCTACCTAACCCTATTCTCCCAAAATTTTAGCAACCAAACCCAACCATATCTACTACTCCCTGTTAAAAAATTTTAACCTTTTCCCTTCCCAAAGACCTCAATGATCCATTCCTTTATCTCATCACGAACCCTCCTAAAGATTCTCATAATATCTTCCTCACTTCCACTGGCTTGAGCTGGATCCTCAAAACCCTTATGAATGTAGTTCTTTCCACCGGGAAAGAAAGGACAAGCATCAGCATCGGGAGAACCACCACAAACTGTAACAACGTAATCAAACTCCTGCCCTAAAAACTCCTCTACTCCCTTAGAGCAGTGATGCGATATATCTATTCCTATCTCCTTCATAACCCTAATTGCATAAGGATTAACTCCCAATGGTTTAATGCCAGCACTATACGCCTCATAAGCATCACCGTAAAGGGCATTGAGTAAACCTTCTGCCATCTGAGACCGAGCAGAATTATGGATACATAGAAACAAAACCCTCTTTTTCCCTTCCATATTACACACCCCCTTCTCTTGACTTTCCCTAAGCAGAGAGAATAGAATATCTTATAACCATGAGAGCGAAGGTCATACTGAAGGAAAAAGCCACATCCAAGATAATAAAAGGTTTTCTATGGGTTTATAGCAATGAAATAGAAAAAGTGGATGGAGATTTTAGCCCCGGCGATATAGTAGACCTATACGATCAAAATAGAAGCTTCATCGGTAGAGGCTACTTTAACCCTCTCTCCAAAATAGCTATAAGAATTTTAACAAGAAGGGACGAGGAAATAAATAGGAACTTTTTTAAAAATGCGATCGTTAAAGCTTGGGAATACAGAAAAAGGGTGGTTAACGGAAGTTCCTGCAGAGTGGTTTTCAGCGAAGCAGACTTTCTCCCTGGTCTAATCGTAGACAAGTTTGGAGAGGTTCTGGTAATTCAAACTTTAACACTAGGAATGGAAAGGTTTAAAGAAACGATAGCAGACGTACTAAGTGAAGTATTACAGCCCATGGGAATATACGAGAGGAATGATGCAACTGTGAGAGAAGTAGAAGGTCTCCCTAAAATAAAGGGGTTTTTAAGGGGAAAAGCTCAAACCCTATTGGAAATAGAAGAAAACGGCCTAAGGATATTGGTAGATGTAGAAAACGGCCAAAAAACAGGGTATTTCTTGGATCAAAGGGAAAACAGAAAAGCTTTAGAAGGACTTGTTGATGAAGCAGAGGTCTTAGACGTCTTTTGCTATACTGCGAGTTTCGCGCTTCACGCCATCAGGTTCGGTGCAAAAAGGGTTGTAGCAGTGGATTCTTCCGCCTCTGCTCTTGAACTCGCAAAAAATAATGCAGAATTAAACGGCTTTTCAAACAGGGTGGAACTCATTGAAGAAAACGCCTTTGATACTCTAAGGAGATTCCAAAAAGAAGGAAGGAAGTTTGATGTGGTCATAATAGACCCACCCTCCTTTGCCAAATCACAGAAAAGTTTAGAGGGAGCCATAAGAGGTTACAAAGAAATAAACCTTAGGGCAATGAAGTTAATAAGAGATGGTGGATTCCTCATAACTTGCTCTTGTTCCCATCACATAACGCCAGAGCTGTTTAAGGAGATCATAAGCTCTGCTAGTTCTGACGCAAACAGAATACTCAAACTCATTGAGTTCAGACATCAGGCCAAAGATCACCCTGTCCTTCTGCCTCATCCAGAAACCCTATACCTCAAGTGCGGAATATATCAGGTCCTTAAAAAACCCTAGGATTGCTCTAAAATAACCCTGGCTCCCAACGACTTAATCAAATTAAAGAAGTTGGGGAAAGAAACCGAAACACATTCTACATTCTGAACTATGCTTTTCCCTTGAGCGCCAAGCCCCGCTATCACCAAAGCCATTGCAATTCTGTGATCTCCATGGCTATCAACTTCAGCTCCATGAAGTCCCCCACCATTTATAAAGACCATATCATCCCTTATAGATATAGATGCTCCCATCTTAGAGAGCTCACTACACATCACTGCCAATCTATCGGTCTCTTTATATCTTAGGGTTTGAGTCCCTTTTATCACAGTCGAACCTCGAGCAAAACAAGCTAAAACAGTTAAAATTGGGAAAAGATCAGGGCAATCTGAACAATCAATCTCAAACCCAATGAGTTCCCTTCCACCTCTAATGAATAAGGAGTTATCCAAAGGGTTAACTGAGATATCAGTACCTATAGCTCTAAGGATATCCAAAATAACTGCATCGGCTTGATTGCACGAAAGGTCTACGTTTTCAAAGCTAATCTGAGATGACGTAATTGCCCCAGCAGCGATCAAGAAAGCCAAGGAGCTCCAGTCACTAGGTACCCTAAAGTTTTGGGGTTTATAAGTCTGAGGCCCATTGATCTCAAAGCAGTTTAACATCTCCAAATCACAATCCAACTTAACTCCAGACCTATTAAGCCAATCGATGGTCATCCTTATGTAAGGCTTTTCCTTGGGATCTTCCACCTCAATGCAAGTTTTTCCCTCAACCAACGGCGTAACGATCAATAGAGAAGACACAAACTGAGAGAACCTACCAGAGAGGCGTACCCTGCCACACTTTATAGGTCCCTTCACCACCACAGGAGGAGCATCTACGTTATCCCTCGTTCTAAAAGCAATGGCCCCCAAGCCTCTCAAGGCAGAAAGTAGCTCCTCTATCGGTCTCTTTCTTATCTGATAATCCCCCGTCAGGACGCTCCAGCCTGGAACAAGACTTGCAACTCCTGTCATAAAATACATAGTTGTACCAGAGTTCCCAACGTCGATAATATTATCAGGCACCTTTAGGTTACCGTTCAAACCATGAATTATCCATCTATCGGAATATCTTTCTACCTTTGATCCGTAAGCCTCACAAGCTCTCACAGCGGAAAGAGTATCTTGACTATCAAGGGGGTTAAAGAGAACACTAACTCCCTCCGCCAGTGTACCGATTATAACACCTCTAATGGTATGGCTTTTGGAACCAGGAAGACTATTTACCGACCCCTTAAGCTCACTGGGCTCAATGCAAGCCCTCACCAAACCTCACCTCTATCCCGAGATCTAAACCTTAAGAAGCTCAGCAAAAAGGAAGAGATAACCATTACCAACAAAACCAAAGTTATAGGCCTGTAAAGGAGAGCAACTATAAAGCTATCGCTCGTTTGTGCCAATGCAACAGCCTTCCTCAAGTTAAAATCCATCATATTACCTAAAACGAGCCCTAAAACCAAGGAGGCAACTGAATAACCCCGTTCCCTAAGCACAAAACCAAGAACCCCAAAAAATATCATTAAAAATATATCGAAGGTGCTATTGTTCACAGCATAGGTCCCAACAACGCATAAAACAGAAATCGCGGGTAATAGAATGCTCTTGGGCACTGTAACAATACGAGCTAACAAAGGAGCTAAAGAAACGGCTAAAATCAAAACCGCAAAAGCTCCTATGAATCCACCTATTACCACAGCATAGAAGAGATCAGGAGTCTGAACAAAGAGCATGGGCCCCGGCCTCATTCCATGAACGTAAAAAGCAGCAAGCATAACCGCAGTGACCGCGTCTCCAGGAATCGCCATGGTAAGCATTGGAATGAGAGCTCCACCTATGCAAGCGTTATTCGCAGCCTCAGAAGCTATGACCCCTTCAATAGCCCCCTCCCCGAAGGGCCTAGACGGTTCCTTAACGCTCCTTTTAGCAAAATCATAGGCCATCAGCGCAGCAATGGGCCCTCCCACTCCCGGCAGGGCACCTATGAACGTACCTATCAGCGAAGCCTGTATTGAAAGAGGCCAGTATTTCAGTATGCTTTTGAAATCAACCCTCTCATCAAGGAGCCTCTCAGCGATCATGCCAAGGCTTCTGTGAGAAACTTGCATCAAGACCTCAGAAAAACCGAAAAGACCTATCAATGCCGGGATTATACTTATGCCACTTAATAGGTTAATCAAACCGAAGGTGAACCTTCCCACACCGAATACAGGATCCATCCCCACTAAGCTAAAAAGCACTCCAATCGTAGCACTTATCAATCCCTTTAGAAAATCCTTTGACGTTAAAGAACCAACTATGGTAAGCCCGAAAAGAGCGAAAAGAAAATAGTCAAAGGGAGTAAAAGCAAGAGCGATCTTCGTCACAGGTTTAGCAATAAGAAGAAGTATAAGCAACCCAATAATGCTTCCAATGAAGGAGTGTATGGCAGCAGCATAAAGGGCTGTCTTCGCCCTACCCTGCTTGGCTAAGGGGAATCCATCTAAGGTGGTTGCAACAGATGAAGGAGCCCCAGGTATGTTTATCAAGACTGCGGAGATAGCGCCAGCATAAACCCCAACCACATAAACCCCCATAATAACCGCAAGCGCATCCTTCATAGACCAGGGCATAGTTATAGATACCAGAAGAGCAGTTGCCATAGTAACGGTCAAACCCGGAAGAGCACCAACGATAAGCCCCATTACAGCTCCAATGAAAACGAGACCTATAAACCTTAAGTCGAGGAAAGCCCAAAGATCAATCAAGTCAAGATATCACCTCACGGGAGCACAACTTTTAGCAAGACTCCGAATATATAGTATATAGAAACTGTTAGACCTATAGGAAGCCCTATTAATATCCACAGGTTCCTAACACCTAAAATCAAAAGAAAGGAAGAAAGGTATAATAGCGTAGACAAGGTAAAGTGCAGAACCGGAAGTAACAGGGCATAAGTAATGGACAAGCCAACGCTCCCCAAAGCTAAAAACCAATCTATGCTAACCCCCTGCCGCTCCTTAAACTTAGATCTATAACGCTTAACCAAAAGGATAAGCGAAAAGCAAAAAAGAACACCACCGAGTATCAATGGAAAGAGAGCGGGCGAAAGAGCCCACTCTCCGTAAGAATGAAGGGAAAAAGCGTAAACTATAATACCTATAGATAAAACTAAAAACAGTAACCCTTCAATTAATCCAACTATATAGTTAAGGCCCATTTATAAACCGTTAAGGCTTTGGTATGCCAAATTCCTCAGGACTATGCTTAGCAACACCAGCCTCAAAGAGAAGCCAAGATACAACGGACTCCCAGTGCTTCCAGTAATCTAAAACCGCCTGCCCCTCCAAATGATGCATTGTAACATAGTGCACTTTTTTAACAAATTCAATCCATTTTGGATCGTTGACTGCGGATTTTGCTGCCTTTAGCAGAACTTGCTTAACCTCCTCAGGGGTTCCCTTTTTAACCAACAAGCAATTAGGAAACTCAAGAGGGAAATATTTCTTAAGCTCAGGTATAACTTCAGTTATAGGAGGAACACCTGGAAAAGCTTCCACTGGTTTGTCCGACCAGACAGCTAAAACTCTCATATCACCTGAGGCAACATATCCCAGTGCCGGAGCTGTATTGGGAGAGGTAAACTCTACCTGACCACCTAAGACAGCGAGCATGGCTTCCGCTCCTCCACCGAAAGGTATTAAAGCGACATCTAAGCCAACCTTTCTGAGAATCAACCCTTGGATGTGCCCGCTCGCTCCCGGACCTGAGTAAGACATGCGAACCTTGCCTGGACGAGCCTTTATATCAGCTATAAGATCTTCCATGGTTTTATAAGGAGATTTAGATGAAACCGCTATAACCTTTGTATCATAAACCATCATTATTAAGGGGTCAAAATCATTAAAGCTTAGCTTGCTGATTCCCATAACGCGAAAGCTACCAGGGGTCTCCGCAGAAAAAAGAACAGTATATCCATCTGCAGGTTGAGAATAGGCAAACTCCGTGCCAATTCCTCCTGAAGCCCCCGGCTTGTTCAAAACCACAACAGATTGACCGAGATACTTCTCAAAAATTGGAGCAAAAGCCCTTGCAACTGTATCTGTGACCCCTCCCGGACTCCAAGGGACTACTAAAGTTATAGGCTTCTCTGGAAAAGCCCCAAAGGCAGGTAAGGCAAAAATCAAAATTAAAGCCATCAACAATAATAACCTCTTCATCATGGATAACACCTCCCTTAAGTTTTGATTCAGTATATCAAAAACATAACATTATGTCAATTTATACTCAAGATAGTTTATCAAGAGCTTATGCATACAAGCAAAAAAACAAGATCACGCTTTAAAACCAGCGTAGGTTCAAGGGTGACATCCTCCCCTAAATAAATTAAGGAAGACCATTGTCCTCCTCACGTTCCCCCATATTTGTAAAGAGGTTTAACACCGATCCTCCCTGCAAAGTATAAGCTTTTTATCTTTTCTGCCCCAAATGGGCAAAGGCAAATATGCCACGGAACTCATATACCTCGGGAAAGCCTCATCTGTGAAAAGCCTTAAATATTACCTTGGTATCCGAGTTTGAGGTAAATCTATACCTCTCCATTGTATATGATAACTAGGCTCTTAAGCTCCATAGGCTAGCGAACAAAAGAAAGATCAAGAACAAAAAGCATTCTTGTGGGAGCGACTGGAAATATCACCTTAAGACGATTTTTTCTTAGCCATTTTCAGCCCAGACCATGATTGCCACCTTGGACCAGCTCTTCATGATCTGCATCAAACCGTTGCCGCTTCTATCTAAGCTTACTTTTGCTTACTTTTTCTAACTTCTTCTAAAATAGCTAATATTTCCTCTCCGAATTGGTCTTTGGTAAAACGCTTTGTTGCCCATTGCAAGGCATTCTCTCCTAGCTGCCGAGCTATATCAGAATGCTCAAGGAGATATCCGATTTTCTCTGCAAGCTCTTTATAGTCCCCTGGAGTGTAAAGAAGGCCGTTAAATCCATCACGAATTAACTCCACTGTACCACCACTTCTTGCCCCAATCACAGGTTTCCCTAACTTCATCGCTTCAACAGTAACTCTTCCAAAAGCCTCATACCTTGAACACATCAACACAACATCTGCCATCAGCATAAACTGGAATGGATTTTCGGTATAACCTGTGAACTTAACATAACCTTCTAACCCGCTCTTTGTCACTAGGTCATAAAGATATCTTTGATATTGCATATCACCCGCTCCAACAACATAAAGCTCGACTTCCATCCCTCTTTGCACCAACTCACCGATGGCTCGTATAGCATCCTCTTGTCTTTTACCTTCGTGTAAGGCACCTACTATCACACATTTCTTTCTATCACTCATGATTCCAACAGATTTACCAACTAGAACATCCTCGGGAACACTTACCGATTGATAAACCACTCTCAACTTAGCAGGATTAATATATCGCTTATATTTTTGGGCTACTGCATAAGAGTTGGCTATACAGATTGAGGAATAGTTATTAATTAACCATAGGGAGTCCTTTAAACCAAGATCAAAAACCAGACCAAAATCTTCATATCCAAACTCGTGAATATGCCAAACATGGGGAAGCCTTAAAAGTTTCGCAGCAAGAGCACCAACACACACAGTAATAGAATTTGTATACACAACATCACATTTCCATTGTTCAATTCTTAATGCGAGAGGTATCACCGTAATAAGATTTAGAACAGCTTTCACCATTTGCTCTTGTTTTAGAGATTTTTTGCTCATCCACCATTTAAATGGAAGGATGCAATAAGTTATTCCACGTTTATCCAGTTCTTCAACTAATGGCCCATGTGCAGGCAATACAACATAGCACTTTACACATCTCTCTTTTAGAGCATCTATAAGCTCAAGGAGCGCTCTCTCTGCTCCACCCTTCCCAGATGTGTGCGAAATAAAACAAACTCTCATCCGCTCCACTTTTTCATCCTTCCCCTTTTCTTCACTAAAATCTTCCAATATGATGATCGCAGTTTTCTTTCCATTATAACATTACCTTTTACAAAAAGCATTATACCGAATGATGACATAAAGCAAAAGAAAATAAAAAGCAAATCCCATTTTTTCAAAAATTTTTCCCTTTCAGGGCAAATGAATACGTGGACCTTATTATTCTCCATCCATAATAGGAGGAAAAGCAGACAAGCTGGAGGGAAAACTTTTAAAAGAGGTTGAAACAGAAATAAAAAAATGGCTCCGGCGGCAGGACTCGAACCTGCAACCTAGTGGTTAACAGCCACCCGCTCTGCCGGTTGAGCTACGCCGGAGCCCCGAAACTTACACGTGGAGGCGGCGCCCGGATTCGAACCGGGGTATAAGGGATTTGCAGTCCCCTGCCTTACCGCTTGGCTACACCGCCATAACATTATGGAGCGGAAGACGGGACTTGAACCCGCGACCTTCTCCTTGGCAAGGAGACGCTCTACCGCCTGAGCTACTTCCGCTCACCTTCTAGCCCACAAAGTGGTGGCGAGACCTGGAGTCGAACCAGGGACACACGGATTTTCAGTCCGCTGCTCTACCACCTGAGCTATCTCGCCACTTTCTTACTTTTCAAAGTGGCGGGGCTGACGGGACTTGAACCCGCGATCTCCTGTGTGACAGACAGGTGTGTTAACCGGACTACACCACAGCCCCGCGCTTTCCCTATCGCAAACCAAATTTTAACATATCCTTAACCATAAGTCAATATTAAAGGTAGGATCCATAAAAATTTACAGCTAGAGGAAAGACTTTCATAGCTTTAGGGTAAATAACAAAAATGGTGGGCGGAGCAGGGCTCGAACCTACGACCTCCTGCTTGTAAGGCAGGCGCTCTCCCTCTGAGCTATCCGCCCAACCTAGATAAAATATATCAAAGAAGGGTTTATTAGTCAAGAAGCATAGCTTTGATCAGCGAGCGATTTCGTGGTATTATTTTAAAATAGCCATGTTAGACTTATTGCCAATAAGCAAAGAAGAAGCTAAGAAAAAAGGATGGGACGAATTAGACGTAATAATAGTTACGGGAGATGCCTATGTAGATCACCCTTCCTTTGGGGCAGCCGTCATCGGAAGATTCTTAGAATATCACGGATTCAGAGTTGGTATACTAGCCCAACCTGATTGGAAAGACAAGGAGTCCTTTAAAATATTAGGCAAACCAAGGCTGTTCTTCGGTATAACCGCAGGGAGCGTTGACTCTCTTGTGGCAAATTATACTCCCTATAAGAAGAAAAGGGAACGTGACGCATATACACCAGGGGGTACTCCAGGAAAAAGACCTGATAGGGCAACGATAGTATATTCAAATATCGTTCATGAGCTATATCCTGACGTTCCAATAATAATAGGAGGTATAGAAGCAAGCCTAAGAAGGTTCTCTCATTACGATTACTGGGATAACAGAGTAAGACACTCCATTCTTTTAGACTCGAGAGCAAAGGTCTTAGTGTATGGAATGGGAGAGCACCAAACGGTCAAGATAGCCAAAATGCTCTCGCAGGGCAAATCATGGCATGAAATATATCAAATTCCAGGCATAGTATATTCACTTAATGAGAGAGATTTCAGTAAATACTTCAAAGACAAAGACTATCTCCTCCTACCACCCTTTGAGGAAGTATCTCAAGATAAGGATGCCTACTTTGAATTCCAGCAAAAGTTATTAGAAGGGTTAAAGAGAAACTTAACCTTAGTGCAAAAAGATGGCACAAGATACATAATTCAAAACCCACGCGAAGCATATATGTCTTCAGATCTGGACCTAATCTACTCCTTACCCTTTAAAAGATTAGCACACCCCTCCTACAAAGAGGACATACCAGCACTGGACACAGTTATAACCTCTATCACGTCTCACAGGGGTTGCTTTGGAAGCTGCACTTTTTGTTCCCTGAATATACATCAGGGTTGGCAGGTAATCTCAAGAAGCGAAAGATCTATCCTTAAAGAGGCTCACCGCCTAACCTCTCACAAAAGCTTTAGAGGCACCATATCAGATGTAGGTGGGCCAACGGCCAACATGTATAAGCTAAGATGCAAAATACACAATATACCGGGATCTTGCCCCAATAGAGAATGTCTCTTCCCAGATGTTTGTGAAAATCTAGAGGTAGATTTCTCCTACCAGATGAGGCTGCTTAACGATATAAAGGAGATCCCAAAAGTTAAGCATGTTTTCATCGCATCTGGAATAAGATATGACTTGGCTCTGAAAGACAAAAACTACATTAAGAGAATGATTAAAGAAGGATTCATCGGTGGACAGATTTCAGTAGCACCAGAACATGTGAAAAACCACGTATTAGAAATAATGAAAAAACCGCCTTTCACACTTTATGAGAGATTCGTGGAAATCTTTGAGAAGGAGGTAAAGAAGTTTAACACCGAGCTTTACATTATACCCTACTTTATCTCCGCTCACCCAGGAGCAACGATAGAAGACGCTTGGGCCTTAGCCATGTATATAAAGGGCCTGGGACATTACCTCGAACAGCTTCAGGATTATACTCCCCTTCCCTTAACCCCTGCTTCCTGCGCTTTCTATACAGAATATCACACCTTAAGAAAGGAAAAGATTTATGTAGCTAAGACATACGAAGAAAAAAGGCTCCAGCGAGCATTAGCACAATTTAGGGATAAGAAAAATAAAGAGTTTCTCTTAAAAAACAAGGATAAAATACCCTTCCTCTTAGAAAGGCTTTTAGGATAGGGCGGGGAAACGCCCCAAAAGCGTTTCCCCGTTATTTCCCAAGATCTATGGAAACAAAGAAGGTGTTATCATCTCTTGATATCAGCAAAACTATGGAGCTATCTTTGACTTCGGATAAGGCTTGTTCCCAACTTTTTACATCAGTTACCTCTATTCCATTAACTTCCTTTATAACATCACCTACCCTGAGATCCGCTGTCTCCGCAGGGCTGTTAGGCTCAACATGAGTTATGACAACCCCGATTCTATCGCTTAGATTGTACCTCCTAGCGAGATCCGGAGTTATATCTGAGACAACTATGCCTAGGTCAATCTTAGAAGGTAGAGAAACTCTCTCCGTTTGAGGAATACTACCCAAAGTAACAGTAACGTTCAACGACTTACCCTTCCTCCAAATGCTGAGATTAACCTTATCACCGGCCTTACGACTCCTTATGGCTATTTGAAGCTCCGCCGGAGAGTTAACCTCTTTTCCATCAACACTTAATATGACATCACCTCTGGTTATACCTGCTTTTTCTGCAGGGCTTCCAGGAGCAACCTTGGCCACTATAACTCCCTTAGGCTCGCTTAAACCAAAACCTTTAGCGAGCGATGGGGTCATACTCTGAAGATAAACTCCAAGCCACCCTCTGTCTACCCTTCCAAATTTTATCAGATCATCAAGGATCTGCTTGGCAGTATTTATGGGAATAGCGAAACCAATACCCTGAGCATAGGGAATAATTGCGGTGTTTATTCCTATAACCTCTCCCTTAAGATTTAATAATGGCCCTCCGCTGTTTCCAGGATTTATAGCTGCGTCAGTCTGAAGGAAATTCTCAAAGCTACGATCACCAGCTGATATAGTCCTTCCTTTAGCGCTTATCACTCCAACGGTAACAGTGTGAGATAAACCAAAGGGATTTCCTATAGCTATAACCCACTCACCAACCTCTACAGCATCAGAATCACCTAAAGGAATGGTAGGCAAACCCTTAGCATCTATTTTTATGACAGCTAGATCAACAGTGGGATCTCTTCCAATCACCCTAGCTTCAAACTTTCTCTTATCCACAAGCGTAACTACTATCTTATCTGCGTTTCCAACAACATGATTATTGGTCAATATATATCCATCTTGGGATATTATAAATCCAGATCCTTTACCTTGCATAGGTATTATCCTAGTGAACCTTTCATACTCCTCACCAAAAAACCTCCTCAAAAGAGGGTCGTCAAAAAATGGAAAAGGAAAAAGCGGCTGTCTGACCATGGTAACCGTGTCGATATTAACCACAGCTGGTCCCACCTTTTTAACTATATCAGCTATATTCACTCCGACTTGAGGTACAGAAACTGCAAAGGTAGTGGAAGTTAACAATAAACTAAACACCAATAACATAAACAATATTACTAATCTTATTCTCTTCAATTTGAGCCCCCCTTTAAAATTTAAGTGGAGGAGGCCTTAAGTTTAGACCCCCTCCACTATTTTACTACTACTCCTCTTCGATTTCTATCTTGACCCCTTCCTCTTTTCCAGCCTCGGCCTTGGGAAGAATGAGGGTCAGTACTCCATTCTTGTAAGAAGCTTTTGCCTCAGAAGGTTTAATACTCACAGGCAAAGGTATGCTCCTCGCAAAGCTACCGTAAGATCTCTCGCACCTATAGTAGTTTTCATCCTTCACCTCTTCATCTCTGCGAACCTCACCGCGTATAACTACGCTGTCCTCAAGCACCCTAATATCGATGTCTTTAGGATCGACGCCAGGCACCTCCGCTTTAAGAACTAGCTCCTTGCCCTGATCATAAAGATCGATGCGCGGCCCCCAAGAGGATATATCCCAAACCCTCAAAGAAGGTTTGCTTAACCCTCCAAAGAAGGTATCCATCACGTCGCTGAACCACCTATCAATCTCCTCATGGATCCTATCTAATGAACCGAACACACCTTCCTCCCTCCTTATAGGCAACCACCTTCTCCTCATGACTACCACCTCCTTAGTTTGACTTTCCTTGACTTTCTGCTTAAATTTTATTGACCAAATAGCGTTTAGGTCAAATACCCAAAAAGCCGTTTTACAACTATTAAAGATAATTATCCAGCTATTTTACATATATATGCTTCATATCTAACGCAATCTTAAGAATACATTGATTTTCTTATTAAATTATTATCCAACTGACTGTAAAAATAAATCCCCCACCTTAAAGGTGGGGGATTTTAAGACAAACAGCTCTACTTCTTCTTACGGCGAGACGAACGACGCTTACGACGCTCACTCGGCTTCTCGTAGAAAGAGCGCCTTTTCATCTCAGCTAAAAGCCCAGAACGCTCACACTTTTTCTTAAAACGACGAAGAGCGTCATCTATCGTCTCATTCTTGCCGACAATTATCTCGGCCATTAAACTTACCCTCCCTTCAAGATTTACTAACCCGGGGGCCAATCCATAGGGCGTCCGCCCATGAGATGAAAGTGAAGATGATATATCGTCTGCCCTCCATCATGGCCACAGTTATTAACTACTCTAAAGCCTTTCTTTGCAAGATTATACTTATTAGCTAAAAACTTAATCACCCGAAAGATGTGAGCGATAAGCTCACCATCTTCTACTTCTAAGATGCTTTCTATATGCTTCTTACTAATAACTAAAGCGTGAAAAGGTGCTTGAGGATTTATATCCTTTATAGCAATGACTTTATCATCCTCAAACAATTTCACACTAGGAAGTTCTCCTCTCACAATCCTACAAAAAACACAATCTACCATTCTTCTTCTTTCCAGCCCTCCAATGCCCTCTTTATCCACGACCTAACTTCTACATCCTGTTCCACCTTGAGAAGAGCAATTAAAGACGGTATGGCCTTTTTATCATTCAATAGTACTAAACCTTTTACAGCAGCTAACCTCACCTCCACAGCAGGATGGTTAAGTAAAGAGACAAGAGTTTTTAGAACCTCCTCACCTCCTATTCTAACCATAGCATTAAGGGCCATCTGCTTAATATCCGAAGACTTGCTCTTCAAGAGTAAAGCTTTAAACTTAGGCAGAGCTGATCTAAAATTTGCCTTTTCTAAAGCTCTAATCGCCATCCTCACTATTTCCTCATCTTCATCATTTAAAAGGTTCATTAGAGCCATTAAAGCCTCATCATCGCTAAAATTAGAAAGGTATCTAACTACTTCTCTCCTCAAGTATAAATTATCGCTCTTTAACCTATCCAGTAGCAAACTTATAGAAAGTCCCTTTTCTCTCCTATTAGCCTTATTTGCTAACTTATTCAAGATTTCCTTAGCTTGTTCCGAAAGCTTTTTCCTTTTATCTTCGTTTTCGTACCTAACTTCCCGTACGGCAGCCTTCCTTGTCAGATAGTAATAGGCTTTAACGATCTCCTCATACTTAGCATTAGACCCTCTATCTGAAATATCTGGATGATACCTGAGGGCAAGTCTCCTAAAGGCTCTCTTTACCTCATCAAGGGATGCTCCCACAGGAAGACCAAGCACTTTATAATATAATGATAACTCTTTCACTTCCATCATCCACCAAGCTCCCTACTTAAATCCAAAAGAAGCTTTAAAATTTCGCTCAACTCATCAAGATCAATATTATTTACCTTTCCCTTAACTTCTTCAAGAACAGACCTAACGCTCTTGGCATCCTCATTTTCGAGATAAGAGAGTTTACGCTCTAAATCAAGTAGAGCAAGTTCAACCTTATTCCTAAGCTCACGAACCTTATGTTCACCGCTATCTTTCTCTCTATAAAGCTCGGCTTCCTTGATTATGCGCTCTACCTCCTCCTGAGGAATATCCTTAACTCCTCCTATCTCTATCTTCTGCTCCTTACCCGTATCAAGATCCCTAGCTTTAACGCTAACTATCCCATTAACATCTATGGAAAAGGTAACCTCTATCCTAGGAACGCCCCGGGGAGCTGGTCTTATCCCTGTGAGCTGAAACTTCCCAAGAGAGATATTGTCCTCAGCTAAAGGTCTCTCTCCCTGAAGAACATGAATCTCAACCGTAGTTTGATTGTCCGCAACAGTTGTAAATATACGGGAGGCAGATGTCGGAATAGGAGTATTTCTATCTATGATCTTGGTGAATATTCCACCTATAGTTTCAACGCCCAAAGACAGAGGAGTAACATCCACAAGAACTATACCTGTAACCTCTCCCTTAATCATAGCAGCTTGAATGGCAGCTCCTAAAGCGACGCATTCGTCGGGGTTAACTCCTCGCAAAGGCTCCTTTCCTAAAAGCTCTCTAACTTTCCTCTGAACCAGCGGTATCCTTGTTGAACCACCAACAAGTAAAACCTGATCTATCTCACGCGGAAGAAGCTTGGCATCTTCAAGAGCCCTTAAGACAGGCTCCTCAAGCTTGTCAACAAGATCTTTAATCAAATCCTCAAAGAGTTCTCTCCTTAGCGTAACTTGAAGATGCTTAGGTCCACTTTCATCAGCTGCTATGAAGGGAATGCTAATCTCTGTCTCATAGACCTCTGAAAGCTCTATTTTGGCCCTCTCTGCTTCCTCCTTAAGCTTCTGTAGAGCCATCCTATCTTTCGAGAGATCTATAGCAGTTTCACTCTTAAACCTCTCCACCAGATAGGATATTATTCTCTCGTCAAAGTCATCTCCGCCTAAACGATTATTCCCAGCTGTAGCCTTTACTTCAAAAACCCCTTCCGCTATCTCAAGTATAGAAACATCGAATGTGCCACCACCAAGATCAAAGACCAGTACCTTTATCTCTTCGCTCCCCGGTTTTCTACCTAAACCATAAGCTAAAGCCGCAGCAGTAGGTTCATTTATTATTCTCAAAACCTTGAGCCCTGCAAGTTCCCCTGCTTCCTTAGTAGCTTGCCTTTGCGCATCACTAAAATAAGCAGGAACGGTTATAACCGCCTCTTTTATCCTCTCAGAGAGGAATTCCTCAGCATCTTCCTTCAGCTTCCTTATGATAAGCGCTGCTATATCCTGAGGTCTATAAGATTTCCCATCTACCTCAAACTTATAATCCCTTCCCATATATCTCTTTATAGATAGAACGGTCCTATCAGGATTAAGTATAGCCTGATTCTTGGCAGGTTCCCCTACAAGGATCTCCCCACTCTTTGAAAAGGCTACCACCGATGGAGTAACCCTTTTGCCCCTCCTATTAGGAATTATCTCTGGTCTATCCCCTTCCATAAAGGCTATGGCAGAATAAGTTGTTCCAAAATCTATACCAATAGCCCTACCCAAGTTCTCCTAAACACCTCTCTATGTAGTTGAACTCTCCTCATCCTCATATATATCCTCGGCTAAAGGCTCATTCCACCTCTGGAATTCACCAACTGTTTCAACTCGATAAAGAGCAGATACATACCAGATTCCCTTAGGATCACTCTTAACGGGGTTTAGCTCCCATCCCCGTGTACTCCTATAATAGGGCCAGTTAACGTACTCGTTAAACTCATTTATTATATCAGTTATAACCAAACCCGCTTCAACTATGAAGCGCTGGATATCTCTCCATTTGCTTAAAGATGTCTCCACATGTGTGAGCCCTATATACCCAGCACAACCTGCTCCCTTCAAGGTGGCTATACCTCTATATGCGAAGGCCTTAAATCCAGGAAGGGTCTCGGCCGGATCAGTAAAGAAAACATCAAACTTGCCCAAAAGATCATCAGGTAAGGGATCGCGAAGGTCAACCCTCTTAAGATCAAGGATCTCCAAACCTCTTTCGTTCTTAATTCTATTCTCAAAATCAAGGATCCTCTTATCTATATCTATAACAACTACCCTCTTAGGTAATCTCGTCAACGCCAGTGCCAATCCGACAAGGTCATCATCTCCAAGAACGATTATCTCCTTACCCCTTAAGTCCCCCCTCATATCAGCTAAAGCTACTCTTGCCATAGTTGTCTCAGGAGTGACATAACCCTGATCATACCTATGAAGAGCCTCTGGCCTATCCTCCTGAATTTTCAAAAAATCCTCGTATATATCCTTGAAGCCATCTATTGTAACTGTCCTGCCATTACACCTATCGCACGTATACCTTCTATATGGATAAATACCAAGCCTTTCTGCTTCCCTCTTGCCTTTCTCAGTTAAAACTATATTTTCTCCCTGATAACCCACCCAATCCTCACGCTTAAGAAGATCGATTATAGAAGCGACAGCAGGAAGAGAAACCATAGAGTATCTGACAACCTCCCAAAAGTCGCTCGTTACAAACAAGGCAGACAAAACCCTCTCTACATCTCTTGCGAAAACAGGAATATTTGTCCTTTTTCTAACTTCAGAAGCATATACCTCTATCAATTTCAATCCCTCCTCCAAAGTCTATTTAACACATAAATTTTACTATAACAGCCTGCGTTTGAAAAGGTGTTATAATTATAGCACAAACCTAAGCCAAGAGGAGGGACAAAGGTGATAGGATGGAATGTATCTAACCAAGAGTTTACTATTGAAGATCACTATTATTTTTCAATTTTGAAAAGCAAAATAAAATACAAAATCCTTAACTCCCTCGATGAGGGGAAGGAATGCAAGGTTATAGTTCTCAACTATCCTGAAAAGCCTTTTGATGAAGCTGATATAGAGAGGATTGTTACCTTCGTTAAAGAGGGAAAGAGAATAATAGCTCTCGGATACTACATGAACGAGGATAATGTTGCCTCTATCCTAAATCAGATATCTGAACCCTTTGGCCTTAAGATTCTTCCCTCCGCTGTAAGGGATGAAGTAAACTGCCTTAATAGCGATCCCTTTCTTCTAACTACAAGTAATATAAAGCTATTCTCTGATGGAATCAATAAAATCCTAATGCCTTGCACAGCTCCAATAGAAATAATTGGGGAGAAGGCTGAGCCTATAATAATCAGTGAAGGCTCCTCCCTTCCCCCCACTCAAATACTGGGAGCACGTTCAAGTTACGGCAAGGGAGAATTTATTTTGATTGGAACTTGTGTATTTTGGGATAACTTCTCAATAGTGCACTTCGATAACTTACGCTTCTCCCTTAACCTTTTAAGCGTTCCTTAATGGCTTCACCTAGTCTTCTTAAGCCCTCCTTAATCTCATCTTCAGAGGGATAAGTGAAGTTTATTCTCATTTCATCGTTCCTCTCACCATAAGGATAGAAGGCACTTCCTACAACGTAAGCAACGCCATACTTCTCAACGGCTAACTTAAATAGCTCTGTAGTATCAACTCCCTCCACCTGAACCCAGTAGAAGAAACCTCCTCCGGGACGGAAATACTTAGTCCCAGTGGGGAGGTGATCTTTTATAGCTATTTCCATTACATCGCGTTTAGCACTATAATGCTTCCTTATGAGCTCTATCTGAGGTTCAAGCCAACCTCTCTTGCAAAATTCGCTTATAAAGAACTGGGCCAAAAGGCTTGTAGAAAGGTCCATACCCTGTTTTATAAGAATGAACTTTCTAACTATTTCTTTATCACCAATTATCCATCCTACCCTGGTCCCCGGAGCCAATATCTTAGAAAAGCTTCCACAATATATAACCCTATTAGATACATCCATGCTCTTTATCTGGGCAGGAGGCTTAGCATCATAATATATTTCACCATAAGCATCATCCTCAACTATTATAAGATCGTACTTCTCAGCAACTTCATATAACCTCTTCCTCCTATCGATAGAGAGAACTCTACCGGATGGATTTTGAAAGTTAGGAATAACATAAACGAACTTAGGTATAGGAAGACCCTCTTTTATTCTCTTCTTCAAGTCTTCCTCAAGGATATCTACTACCATTCCATCTTCATCCATGGGTATGCCCACAAAGCGAGCTCCGCAGTTTCTAAAGGCAGCTAGGGTTCCAACGTAGGTAGGAGCCTCAACGTAAACGTAGTCCCCGTAATCGAAGAAAACCCTTCCTATTATGTCCATCGCTTGCTGAGAGCCACTCACTATGACCACATTTTCAGGAGTTGCGGAAAAACCATACCTCTTAGTGCACCAATCAGCCACGAATTCTCTAAGTTCCCTTAACCCTTCGGTCTCCCCATATTGTAAAGCGGTGTTAGCATAATCCTTAATCAAAGCGGATATCTCAACAAACTTATCACCAGGGAAGATCCTTGGATCAGGTAATCCACCAGCAAAGGAGATAATCCCAGGCCTCTTCGCCATAGAGAGTAGCTCACGTATAGCGGATGGCTTAAGCTCCCTCCCTATAGTAGATATCCTCTCATCCCAATTCATACCTTATCCCCCCTTGAGATTATTGATAACCCCCCTTATTATAACACGTAGGATTTGGTATAATATAAATGGTTTGGCGGAGAGGTGTCCGAACTGGATAAGGAGCCGGACTTGAAATCCGGTAAGCCCTTGTAAGGGCGATGTGGGTTCGAGTCCCACCCTCTCCGCCATTATATTTTCTACTATCAAAGAGCTCCAATAAAATGATATCAAAAGATATTTACTTTTAAAAGTTCGTATTGTAATATAACTACCATGAAAAAGGGCTTACTCTGGGTTTTACTAACCATAGCTCTACTTTACACTCCCATTTTTAAGGAAAAGGAGATATTCTTAACCTTTGATGACGGTCCAATTCCACCCTATACCATAGAAATAGCAAGTACATTAGAAAAAGAAGGAGCGAGAGGAACCTTCTTCCTAGTTGGTAAGAAAGTAATAGAACACGGAAGTTTTGTAAGAGAGCTCAGCGAGAAAGGACACACCATAGGAAATCACACCTTTAGCCACAATAGATTCAACCAAGAAAGCGTAGAAGAGAGCTTGGAAGACCTGATACGTGGGGAGGTTGTCTTAGCAGAACAAATCGGCTACTTTACAAAGCTCTATAGACCACCCGGCGGGGGAATATCGAGGATCAAAAGGGAGATCTTTGAGGACTTAGGCTTCAAAGCTGTTTTCTGGGATGTTAATACGAGAGACTTCGAAAATAGGGGAAGCCTCTATATAATCTTGAAGACCATATTAATCAGCTGGGACAAGAGCATAGTTTTAATGCACTCTTGCCCTAGCGCTTCTAAATCCCTACCTGCCCTAGTAAAGATATTAAAGTTTCTAAATTTTAATATAAAAGCTCTACCTACAGAAAGGTTTACCCCTCCCTCATTTCCCACCAGCGAGATAGTGAAAATTAATGAAAGACAGAAACTTCTCCTAAAACTAATAGGAATGGAGAGCTTCATCGAAGGAGATGTCTTTCTCCTTGAAAGAGCTCTTTCAAACATTAGGAATTACAATGAGTTTAACCACTTCCTCTCTAACGTTAGAGCCTTTGAGAGAAAAGCAGCTACACTGGATGAAGAGCTCTTTTGGAGAAAAGAAAAACGAAGGCTCGAGATTTATATAAGACGGACTATATTAAGAAGAAAACTACTGGAATGTCTCATATCTAACATTTTATCTCTGCCAGAAAAAGCTTATTAATGGTGAAACAACTAAAGCGGGGAGAAAATCCCCAACCCTTATATCCTTTATCTCGAGCAACCTAAAGCCTATAGCCAAAACCATGATACCACCAGTAGCTGTAAAATTCCCCAAGATAAAGGTCTCCTTCAAAAAAGAAAGCTGAGACGCAAAAAGCGTTAACACTCCCTGAATAACTAAAACTGAGATTGTAGAAAGTAGAACTCCAAATCCTAAAGCAGAAGATAACATTATGGAAGTGACAAAGTCAAGGAGAGATTTTAAAAAGAGGATGTCAGGCTTACCCATAAGACCATCCTGAAAACACCCTAGTACAGTCATAGGACCAACGCAAAATATAATAGTAGCTGTCAGCCATCCTTTAACTATATCCTCTCTCTTAAGCTTTCTTTCAAAGAACCTACCTATACCCTCTATCTTATACTCTAGCTCAAGCCAGGTTCCCAAAGCCCCACCTATAACTAAGGAAAGAATAACAGCAAGCAATTCTTTCCCCTCAAAGCCCATCTTTGTTCCTATAAGGAGGGTAGAAAGTCCTAAAGCCTGAAGCATAGCCTTCCTTATCCTCTCGGGGATCTGTTTTCTTAAAACTAGTCCAATGGAGCTACCTACTAGAACTGCTACAGTATTAACCAAGGTTCCAGTCAATCCTACGTTCCCTCCTCCCAAGAGGAAAGGTACCTTTTCTGCTCAGAAGTAAGTTCATCTATCTTTATACCAAGAGCTTCAAGCTTAAGCCTAGCGACTTCCCTATCTATCTCCTCGGGAACTCCATAAACCTTCTTCTCTAATCTGTGCCCCTCTTTAATCAGATACTCCACTGAAAGAGCCTGATTCGCAAAGCTCATATCCATCACAGAAGCCGGATGTCCCTCAGCAGCTGCGAGATTTATAAGCCTACCTTCAGCTAATAGGTATATCCTCCTACCGTCAGGCATTTCATACTCGTCAACCATCTCTCTGACCTTTCTTTTAGAAACCGCCATCCTTTCCAGAGCAGGTATATCTATCTCCACGTTGAAATGTCCAGCATTGCATAAGATTGCCCCATCCTTCATCAGCTTAAAATGCTCCTCTCTCAAAACGTTAATATTACCAGTAACGGTGCAAAATATATCTCCTACCTTAGCGGCTTCTTCCATGCTCATGACCATATAACCATCCATCCAAGCCTCTAAAGCCTTTAACGGATCTACCTCAGTAACTATCACGTGGGCCCCCATCCCACGAGCTCTCATAGCAACTCCCTTTCCACACCAACCATAACCTGCAACTACAAAAATGGAATCAGCAAGAAGTTTATTAGTAGCACGCATTATACCATCTATTGTACTTCTCCCAGTACCATACCTGTTATCAAACATATGCTTGGTCAGAGCCTCATTTACAGCTATAATAGGATACATTAAAACACCGCTATCGGCCATAGCCCTCAATCTTACAACTCCAGTGGTGGTCTCCTCCGTTCCACCAATAACGTCCTTTATAAAAGAAGGTCTCTCCTTATGCAAGGTAGAGATCAGATCCGCTCCATCATCCATGGTAATTTGAGGCTCTTTCGAAAGAACAGCCTTTATGTGAGAATAATATCTATCCTTGTCTTCTCCTTTTACCGCAAATACGGGAATCTCATAAATGCGAACCAAAGCAGCAGCAACGTCATCTTGCGTGCTCAGAGGGTTAGAAGCACATAGAAAGACCTCCGCTCCTCCTTCCTTTAATGTCCGCATTAGGTTGGCAGTCTCAGTTGTAACATGAAGACAAGCTCCTATCTTTATCCCTTTCAGGGGTTTCTCCTTAAGGAATCTCTCCCTTATAGCTTTTCTTAAAACAGGCATATCTTTCTCCGCCCACTCAATTCTCCTAAGCCCATCATCAGCTAAGGCAAGATCCTTAACATCGAAATCCATGACTCCACCTCCTAACTAAAATAGCGTCATCTTATCGCCTTCTCGCTTTATCCTTTCTATAACATTATGAGCCTCTCTCAGAGGCTTCGGAAGCCTATAGCCATCACAACAGGAAAGGATAAGTCTAACAGCCACATCGAGGCTTATACCATAACCAACGGAAATGAAGAGCGGTTTAACCCCATCCTTGGTCCTCAAAACCACTCCTACTATCTCATCCTTATCGTATAAGTAAGTGTAATCCCCCTGCTTCGGTCCAGGTTCCTTAAACTTGCCAAAAAGATGGCTTTTTGCGCATCCGACCGTAGGAGCATCCACGTAAATACCAAAATGACTTGCTATCCCCATTCTCCTTGGATGGGCTATACCCGCCCCATCAATAAGCCAAACATCAGGCTTTTTCTTAAGCTTATCAGCAGCCTCTATAAGCAAGGGCATCTCTCTAAAAGCAAGAAGACCAGGAATATAAGGAAAATCAACTCTTCTTTTGACGCTAACTTCCTCCAGCAATCTCAAATCGGGGTAAGAGTAAACAAGTATAACCGCATAACCAATATCCCCATCATAAGCTAGGTCAGAAGCAGCGATAAGCCTTACTTTAGATAGATCAACCCTGTTCTTGAGGTCTACTTTAGACCTCAGCTCGTTTTGAACCTTAATTGCCTCTTCAGGGGGGAGGTCCCAACGATGCATGGTCAAAAAACAAAAGGAGCGGGCAAGATGCACCGCTCCTACTCAAGGTCAACCTTAGCTCCGACTTCTTCAAGCTTCTTCTTAATCTCTTCAGCCTCTTCCTTAGAGATGCCTTCCTTAACCACAGCAGGGAGCTTCTCAACAAGATCCTTAGCTTCCTTAAGCCCAAGATCTGTAAACTGTCTCACAACTTTTATAACCTGAATCTTATTGGGCCCTGCATCCTTAATCACAACCTTGAACTCCGTCTTCTCCTCGACCTTAGCCTCAGCAGCAGGAGCTGCAGCGCCAGGAACAGCAGCAGCAGCGATCGCTATAGGAGCAGCTACAGCTGAAACACCGAACTTCTCCTCCAAAGCCTTTACCAACTCAGCAAGCTCTAACACAGTCATACTCTCGATTGCCTTTATAATTTCCTCTTTAGTCATAACCTACCCCTCCTTTTCCTTCTTTTCCTTTATTGCATTAAGAACATAAACTAGATTCCTTGGGACACCGCTTAACACGTTAACGAGCCTCTGTATGGGGGCATTAATGCTCCCCACAAGCTTAGCGATCAATTCCACCTTTGAAGGCAGTACCGCCAAATCTTTAACTTGCTCTGGTGAAATGAACTTCTTACCAAGGTATCCACCTTTAATCAGGAACTTCTCAAGCTGTTCCGCATGTTTCTTTATAATCTTAGCAGCCTCCACAGGATCCGTGTAGGATATCGCAAGGGCGTTAGCACCTTTAAAGAGCTCCTCATTTATCTCATACCCAGCTTCCATAAAGGCACGCTTAGCGAGGTTATTCTTTATAACATGGAAGTATATACCGGCCTTTTTAAGCTCATTCCTAACCATATTTAACTCAGGTGTACTCAAACCCTGGTATCCTGTAAAAAATGTAGCCGTGCATCCCCTTAAAGCTTCTGCCATCTTGGCAACCCATTCGACCTTTTCCGGCTTTGGTCCCTTCCTCATCAACCCACCTCCTTTCAAAAAAAGCCCCCTGGCCTGAGACCAGGGGGGTTAAAGTGTAATAAGCTATAATTGTCTATTATTTTAAGAATCTATAGCTTACCCCTCTTAGCCTCGGTAGGCGAGCCGAAAAAACTCTTTAAGGCCTTAAAAGCCACCTACGGTCTCAGGCTAAAAACATTAATCAAACAAAAGTTTACTCAGAACCAACTTCCTTCTGAGCCAAGTTAGGATCTATCTTAACGCTCGGCCCCATCGTAGGGGAAAGAGCTATGCTTTTTATATATTGTCCCTTTGCCGCTGGTGGTTTAGCCTTTATTATAGCCGATAGAAGAGCCTTAAAGTTGTCATAAAGCTGCTCTTCCGAAAAAGAAGCTTTTCCTATAGGGGTATGAACTATACCGTACCTGTCAACCTTAAACTCTACTCTCCCGCTCTTTATCTCCTTGACAGCCGTTCCCACATCATTAGTAACAGTCCCAGTCTTAGGACTTGGCATTAATCCTCTCGGCCCTAAAATCTTACCCAACCTACTAACATGACGCATCATGTCTGGAGTTGCTATTGTTGCATCGAAATCAAGCCAGCCCTCGTTTTGAATCTTCTCCACAAGCTCTAAACCACCAACGTAATCAGCACCAGCAGCTTTCGCCTCCTCAGCTTTCTCTCCCTGAGCGAAAACGAGCACTCTTCTTTCCTTACCAGTTCCATGGGGAAGCAACGCCGTTCCCCTCACCTGTTGATCCGCATGCTTCGGGTCGACTCCGAGCCTTATAGCTGCATCGATGGTCTCATTAAACTTAGCATTAGCAAGCTTCTTAACTAGAGAAATAGCTTCCTTAACGGAATAAAGCTTCCCTTTCTCGATCAAATCCTTAAGAGCTAGATATCTTTTCCCTCTCCTTGCCATCTTTCACCCCTCCTGTGGTGTCAAACGAGCCTTAGAAAGGCCCTCCCACAAAGTAAGCTATCCTTCCACTATCTCTATACCCATGCTTCTTGCCGTGCCCTCCACTATCCTCATAGCAGCCTCGATATCCGAAGTATTAAGGTCAGGCATCTTCAGCTGTGCTATCTCTCTAAGCTGCGACCTTGTAATTTTCCCAACCTTATTTCTGTTGGGTTCTCCCGATCCCTTTTCAACGCCTGCCGCCTTCTTAAGGAGGACCGAAGCTGGTGGAGTTTTAAGAACGAATGTAAAGCTTCTATCGGAATATACAGACACGACAACAGGTATAATCATACCAGCCTGGCTGGCTGTAGCTGCATTAAAAGCCTTACAAAATTCCATAATATTGATACCATACTGACCAAGAGCAGGTCCAACAGGTGGAGCAGGCGTAGCCTTACCAGCTGGTATAAGAAGCTTAATTTCCGCCACAAGCTTCTTAGCCAAGACCTTTCACCCCCTACATCTTCTCTAACTGCATAAAGTCCATCTCTACAGGAGTTTCTCTGCCAAACACGTTCAAAAGAACCTTAACCTTCCCCCTCTCAGAACTCACCTCTTTAACAACACCAACGAACCCCTCAAAGGGTCCATCAACTACCCTAACAGCCTCTCCTACCTCAAGATCTATCTTAATCTGCTTTTTCTCCTCCAAACCTATCTGCTGAAGGATAGACTTAACCTCCTCATCACTCAGAGGGACAGGATTCCCTCCAGAGCCAACAAAACCGGTCACGCCCGGCGTATTTCTAACAACAAAATAAGACTGCTCATCAAGTATCATTTCTATCAAGACATATCCAGGAAAGACCTTCCTCTTTACTATCTTCTTTTTACCACCCTTCATGCTTATCTTCTGCTCGACAGGAACAAGAACTCTAAATATCTTGTCTTCCATCCCCATCGTTTCAATCCTCTGTTCAAGATTAGCCTTAACCTTGTTTTCATATCCGACATAGGTGTGAACCGCATACCATCTTCTCTCTTTTTTACCCTCTATAACCAAGCAAATTCACCTCATCAATATACCCATAAACCATGTACAAAACATGTCAACTAAACCAAGGTATACAGATACTAACATAACCACGACAATAACTGTTAAAGTAGCATACATAACTTGCTTTCTCGATGGCCATGTCACCTTTTTAAGTTCAGCCCATGCTTCCTTAAGGAAGGATACAAATCTATCCATAGCTCTCTCCTCCAAAACACATAAAATAATGGCAGGCCCGGCAGGACTCGAACCTGCAACCCCCGGATTTGGAATCCGGTGCTCTAACCTATTAGAGCTACGGACCTGCACACTTTAATTATACCATTATTTCACCTCACGGTGAAGAGTATGCTTGTTACACCACCTGCAATATTTGCGCGTTTCGAAACGCCCCTGCTTACCCTTTTTATTCATCAACACAGTATAGTTTCTTCTCTTACACTCTGAACAAGCTAGCGTCAATATATCAGCCAATCTCCCTCACCTCTACACCTATTCAATTATATCTGTGACTACACCGGCTCCTACAGTTCTTCCTCCTTCTCTTATAGCAAAACGCAACCCCTTCTCCAACGCAACAGGCACTATCAACTCAACCTCAAAGTTAATATTGTCACCAGGCATAACCATCTCCACTCCCTCAGGCAACTTTATAGTCCCAGTAACATCAGTAGTCCTAAAGTAAAACTGAGGACGATAACCAGTAAAGAAAGGCGTATGACGCCCACCCTCCTCCTTCTTCAATACATAAACCTCAGCCCTAAACTTCTTATAAGGCTTTATACTACCAGGAGCCGCAACAACCATACCACGCTCCACATCCTTCTTCTCAACTCCCCTCAACAAAACCCCTACATTGTCTCCAGCTAAACCCTCATCCAATATCTTCCTAAACATCTCCACACTCGTAACAACAGTCTTCAATACCTCATCCCTCAAACCAACCACCTCAACAGCATCTCCAGCCTTAACCCTGCCCCTCTCTATCCTACCAGTAACAACCGTACCACGCCCAGTTATGCTAAATACATCCTCAACAGGCATCAAGAAAGGCTTGTCAACATCACGCTGCGGCAAAGGTACATAATTGTCCAAAGCATCCATAAGATCCCATATCCTACCACAATACTCACACTCCCGCTTACCACACCCACACTCCAAAGCCTTCAAAGCACTACCCCTTATAACAGGTACCTCATCCCCAGGAAAACCATACTTGTCCAATAACTCCCTAACCTCAACCTCAACCAACTCCAATAACTCAGGATCATCCATCATGTCAACCTTGTTCAAAAACACAACTATGTAAGGAACATTAACCTGACGCGCTAACAAAACATGCTCCTTCGTCTGCGGCATAGGACCATCAGGCGCACTAACAACAAGTATGGCACCATCCATCTGAGCAGCTCCAGTTATCATGTTCTTTATATAATCAGCATGCCCAGGACAATCTATATGAGCATAATGCCTCTTCTCACTCTCATACTCTATATGAGATATCGATATCGTTATCCCCCTCGCCTTCTCCTCAGGCGCCTTATCTATCTGATCAAAAGGAACATACTGCGCTAAACCATGCTGCGATAAAACCCTCGTTATAGCAGCCGTCAACGTAGTCTTACCATGATCTATATGCCCTATAGTCCCCACATTCACATGCGGCTTCTTCCTCTCAAACTTCTCCTTAGCCATATCTATACCCCCTTACATAATGATGATTGAAGGCGAAAATAAAAAGATGGAGCCCACGACCGGAATCGAACCGGTGACCTTGTCCTTACCATGGACACGCTCTACCGACTGAGCTACGTGGGCTCTTCTGGTGGGGAGGGGAGGATTCGAACCTCCGAAGGCAGTCCGCCCGCGGATCTACAGTCCGCTGCCTTTGACCCCTTGGCTACCTCCCCAACTAAGCTCAACCTGGAGCCGACGGCCGGACTTGAACCGGCAACCTGCTGATTACAAATCAGCCGCTCTGCCAGTTGAGCTACGCCGGCAGAACTAACAACCTAAGCCGAGATACATTATAAAAGAGAATCCCCTTTTAGTCAATAGGCCTAAGACAATTTTACCTTCATAAGCAATCTTGACTTTGAAGCTTGATGAACTTATAATGGTTAGTGCTACTAAATATAAAATTAGTAACACCACTAAGGAGGGGGTAAAGAAATGTGTAGAAGGAAGCTTATATTTGCGCTAATCAGCTTTCTAACCTTCATCGTCTTTCTCTTAAAAGCGGAGATAGCCCTTGGAAGTGGAGAGGAAAAGCTCATATTCGTTGCAGCTTGGCCTATTAAAACCTTCGACCCAAGCAAGGGAGGAGGTTACTCTCTTGTAAGATACAGCATAGCCGAAACCCTGATAGGAGTGGATCAGAATGGTAAGCTAATCCCATTACTTGCAACTTCTTGGAACGTTGGCAAAGATGGTAAGACGTGGACGATAAAACTGAGAGAAAACGTAAAATACCATGATGGGCAGAAGCTTAATGCCCTCAAGGTAGCAAGCCACTTAAAAAGGGCCTTTGAGACATTTGACAACCTTAAGGTAGTTCCAATTGAGGACATAGGATACGAGGATGATCTTACCTTAACAATAAAAACAAAAGTTCCCTTCTCCCCCTTACCTGCTTACCTAGCATTTCATGAAGCGGCCATATTATCACCCGATTCCTTCAACGAGAAGGGCGAATTAACAAGGGTTATAGGAACAGGACCCTATAAACTGGTATCTTGGGAACCTCTAAGAGATGCTATCCTTCAAAGGTTCGAAGAATACTGGGGAAGTAAAGGAAAGTTCAAAGAGATAGTCTTAAAAAGCATCTCAGAACCCCAAAGCAGAATCCCTCTCATACTTTCCGGAGAAGCAGATATAGCACAATTACTTCCACCGCAAAGCCTTATTTTACTAGAAAAATCCCAGGATATCGAAATAATTAAAACCCCAATAGCCCGAATCAGAGTACTTCAGCTAAACTGCCTTAAAAAACCATTTAATGATAAAAGGATGAGGCTTGCTTTACAATATGCCATTGATAGAGAAAGCATAGATAGAGAGCTCTTAAACAACTCTGGCGTCCCAGCTGGAGGGCTTTTCCCTCCAAATCTCATATGGGCAAATGAAAGCCTAAAACCCTATCCCTACGACCTCCAAAGAGCAATGGCACTTATTAAAGAAGCTGGTTGGGAAGACTTAGACAAAGATGGTATTCTTGAAGACGTCAAAACGGGTGAAAAGCTCAAGATCAAACTCTATACCTACCCTGAAAGGGCAGAGCTTCCTCCATTGGCTGAGATCATTCAGCAGGAGCTATCAAAGCTTGGTTTCTCAGTTGACCTTCAAGTAGTTAGCGTAGGAACAATAAGCGACATATGGAAAAGGGGAGACTTTGACGCGATATTGATGGGTAGAGGTTTATTCTTCGTCCCAGATCCGGATTTCATCTTCATGACAGACTATTACTCTGGCAGGAAAGAGTTCGGTTGGGGAGCTTACGGTTGGAAAAACGAAGATCTCGATAGGTTGCTGGAGTTAGGAAGAAAAACCTCTGATCCCAATGAGAGGCTCAAGATATATAAAGAAGCTCAAAGAATAATCTACGAGGAATCTCCAGTAATCCCAATAGACTACTATGTAAACATAGATGCTATTCGCAAGGGCATTAAGAACTATAAGGGACATGTAAACGAATATTGCTACTTCCTTGAGAAAATCTACAGAGAAAAGCGATGACAATTTATATACTTAGAAAGACATTATCTTTTACACTAACGCTCTTCACTTTAAGCTTAATCTCATTTCTTCTATTTACATTAACACCGGGGGATCCGGCTCTGCTGATAGCTAAGGAGCGAATGGGTGGAGAGCTTCCCACACCCGAAGTCTTTGAGAAGATAAAGAAAGAGCTGAACCTAGATGCTCCACTTTTCATCATATATATAGATTGGCTTAAAAGATATTTAAAGGGGGATTGGGGCAGGTCCTTCGTAACAAATCAACCTGTTTTGTCTCTGATCATGGACCGATTTAAGATGACCCTCCTATTAGCCCTAACATCTTTTATAATATCCTTTCCACTATCCTTAATAAGTGGTATATTGGCAGGAATAAGAAAAGGAAGTAAGATAGATTACGCGATCTCCATAATCTCAATGGTTCTTGATTCTATCCCCGCTCTGTTTTTAGGGTTAAACCTCATGATGATATTCGGCGTAAAGTTACATCTTTTACCCGTAGCAGGAAGTAGCTCCATCAAAAACATAGCATTACCAGCGATAACGCTCTCGGCAGGCTATATTGCAGCAACGTCAAGGATAACAAGAGCGAGCGTAATTGAAACGCTATCGAAAGATTATATAATTACAGCCAGGGCTAAAGGCATCGGTAAGAGCTTGATCTTAAAAAAACACGTGTTAAGAAATTCCTTGGTACCTGTGGTTACATACGCTGGAATAGAGTTAGCCTGGCTCCTTGAGGGAAGCGTAATCGTGGAAACGCTGTTTAGTTGGCCTGGAATCGGAAGCCTACTTGCTGAAGCTACATTAGCCAAGGATTTACCCATAATACAGGGATGCTTAATTCTCTTTGGACTAATTTTTTTAACGATAAGCGGATCAACAGAACTAATACATATGCTTATAAACCCGGAGGTGAGAGCTAAATCTGAATAACCTAAACCCAAAGGTACTATGGGGATCGATCGTTTTGATTCTATTATCAGCGCTTTTTTTATTAGCTCCTTTAATCTCTCCCTACAAGTATTATGAGCAAAACCTAAAAAACAGATTATCGCCACCCAGCCATAAGCACATCCTAGGAACCGACCATTTAGGAAGAGACATTTTCTCTCGGATACTCCAGGGGGGAAGACTATCATTCCTAATAGCAACTTTAGGGGTCTTGTTCTCTTCAGTGATAGGAGTACTCGTAGGGTCGATTTCAGGCTTTTACGGAGGGACTCTAGACGAGATTCTAATGAGGACCAGCGACCTTTTCTTATCTATCCCAACTTTCGTTATATCTATAGCCATCATATCGCTCACCGAAGGATCCTTATCCTCTTTGGTATTAATACTAGCCCTGACCAATTGGCCTAAATATGCCAAGTTGGCGAGGGCTTTAACGATGGAAATAAAAAGCAAGGATTTCATCGACTTAGTGAGCTTAACAGGTGCAAGATCTACTTATATCATAACAACTCACATAATTCCGAACTACATAGGTCCTATCCTTGCTTTAGCTTCTTTCGACTTTGGCAAAAAGGTCGTCTGGATCGCAAATATTGGCTTCCTAGGAATCGGAATCAAACCTCCACTTCCAGAATGGGGATCAATGCTTAAAGACAGTCTACCTTATATACTTTCTTTCCCTCATCTTGCGCTCTCCCCTACCATCATGGTGGTTATAACACTAATTGCTTCAAACACCTTAGGAGAGGGCTTAGCAGAAACCCTCTATAAGAGACGAGAAATAAGGATATGAAAGGGGGGGTAAAGTAATGGACATTAAAGAGATAATGAGGAACGAGAGATGGAATCAGAAAAACGCGCATGCTTATGAAAGGTATATGAAGGTATTTCACAATAAAGAAAAGGATTTCTGGAGACTAACCCTATCCCAAATCAAACCTAAAAAGGTGCTTGATGTTGGGGCTGGGACAGGCTTTCTATCTCAGATAGCCCTAGAGCTTGGATGTGAAGTCTTTGGCTTGGATATCTCTCCAAGCATGTTAAAGATAGCAACCAAAAAACTGAGCAACTATAAAAGCTTCACACCAATAATAGGCGACGCTGAAAGCCTACCATTCGATGACAGCCTTTTCGACGCGGTTATAAGCAGATTTGTCCTTTGGACTTTGCCTCACCCCGAAAGAATGATAAAAGAGTGCGTAAGGGTAGTGAAACCTGGTGGATCCCTCTTGTTGGCTGATGGAGAAACACCACATTCTTCGGGGATTATTAAAGCCTTTAATAAAGCTAAAAGCACGCTAATAGACATGCTAATAGGGTGGAGGCTTCCAAAATGGAAAGAGGTATACAGAAAGTTTGATCCCTATTTACCAAAGTGGAATAAAGATAAGTTAGTAAGTGAGCTCCGAAAAAGGGGAATTAAGACAATTAAGACGGTAAACCTCCTTGACTTTCAGGGAAAGCTTTATAAGGTATTTCTCGCAAGTGACTGGTATCCTTACTGTGTACTTGGTGAAAAAAGCAATGGCTGAGGACATTCTAGTGGAAATAGAAAGCTTGACCGTTAGGTTTACGTTAAATGGCCTAAAGATCACAGCAGTTGATGATGTCCAGCTCTCAATATACAGAAACGAAATAGTCTGTTTAATAGGAGAAAGCGGAAGTGGCAAGTCTATACTCGGCATGGCGTTAATAAAACTACTTCCAAGCCAAACCGAGATAGAAGGAAAGGTCTTGTTTAACGGAATAGATTTAATCAAGCTTAATGAAAGAGAGATAAATAAGATCAGAGGTAGAGAGATAGCATGGATTCCCCAAGCTCAATCAAGTTCACTAAACCCAACAATGAGGGTAGGATTTCAAGTCGGTGAACCCTTAGAAACTCACTGTGGTATAGATAGGATTTCTGCAATCAGATTTATAATTAAGCTTTTCAACTACTTAGATATCCATCCCCCACTTAAAAGAGCGATGGAGTATCCCTACCAGTATAGCGGCGGAATGAGACAAAGGGCACTAGTAGCTATGGGGTTATCCACTGAACCAAAACTCATAATAGCAGATGAACCAACCAAGGGCATAGATTTGATAAGAAGAAAGCAGGTTAAAGATCTCCTAGAAAAGGCAAGAGAAAAAAGCTCCATTCTAGTAATAACACATGACCTAAAGCTATCCTCAACCCTAGCAGACAGAGTTGCAGTAATGTACTGTGGAAAGATCCTAGAAGTATCTGAAGCAAAATCGTTCTTTCACGACCCCTTACACCCCTACTCCAAGGCTCTACTTTCATCTATCCCATCTAGAGGACTCAGACCCATAAAAGGAAAGCCCCCGAACGTTATGAATCCCCCACATGGATGCCGATTCCACCCCCGTTGTGATAGCGCCCAAAAAATATGTTCTTCTGAAGACCCCCCTTTTAAGAATATAAACGGATCAAGCGTAAGGTGCTGGCTTTATGAGTGACATTCTAAAGGCCATCTCAGTCTGGAAAGTATTTAGGAGCGGTATAGCATTTAAAAGAAACAAAATAGCCGTAAAGAATGTTTCTTTCTCGATCAAAGAGGGAGAAACCTTCACACTTTTAGGAGAAAGCGGTAGCGGAAAAACTACCTTAGGAAAGCTTTCGCTCGCATTGATTAAACCAACGTCGGGAAACATAGCCTTCAAAGGATTAGACTTCACAAAAGCCAATAAGGAACAGATTAAGAGGTTACAAAGAAACATGGGCTTTATACCCCAAAGCCCCGAAACCGCTTTAGATCCAAGGTGGAAAATATACGATAGCATAGCGGAACCCTTAAGGCTATCAAACCTTTCCCCTAAAGAGGTAGAAATAAAGGTTTATGAGCTCGCAGAAAAGGTCGCTTTAGAAAGGGAGCTCTTAAGCAGATACCCTCATGAACTAAGCGGAGGAGAGCTTCAAAGAGCGGTCATAGCAAGAGCCATTGCCTTAACCCCAAAGTTTATAGTATGTGATGAACCGACATCCATGTTAGATGTCTCGATTCAAGCGTCGATAATAAACCTGCTACTGGACCTTAAAAACAGGCTCAACGTAACCTTCCTTTTCATAACGCACGATACAGAACTAGCAGAAGCAATATCCGACAGAACAGCGATAATGTTTAGAGGAGAAATAGTAGAAGAGGGAAAGGATATCTTTACAAACCCCTTGCACCCCTATACAAAAGCGCTTTTTGAAGCTAAGCGAAAGCTAAGCAAGGAATCTCCCCCAGAAAGAGAAACAGGCTGTAGCTTCTTAGGCCTTTGTGAAGAGAAATTCCATCTCTGCTATGAAAACCCCAAAAGCTTTGAGATTGAAGGACATAGAGTTAAATGCTGGCTTTATAAATAGAGGAGTGGAGCCTCCCTCACAGGGGGAGAGGCTGCGAGGGAGGCTCGGCGCTTAGCTA